>Ga0182738_1002338_pt1 | contig 22592 bp, 16 predicted proteins | sample eDN5th30CBELigMG_FD_128876 | JGI IMG/M metagenome (GOLD analysis project Ga0182738, IMG submission 128876) | Enriched Miracle-Growth compost microbial communities from Emeryville, California, USA - eDNA 5th pass 30_C BE-Lig MG (version 2)... ...
ACGTCGTTGACCTGAGCCATGTCTCGTCGTTCCCCAAACCATCTCGCCAAGCAAGGATTTCGGGAGGGCGAGGCTCCCGCCGAGCCGTCGCCATGCGTGGGGGTCGGCACCCGCCTCTCCCTCCCCCATTCGGATCCCAAAGGAACAACCAGTCTGCCAGACGATCACCCCGGATGACAGCCCCGAGCGACGACGAGCCGCCGTCGGGATCTCCCCCGACAAGGGCGAGGAGCTACGCGAGACGGTTTTGCCGCTTGCGGCGGTCAAAATACTCGCGTGGATTAAAAAAAAACCGCTCGGCGCGCGGTTTCTTGTTCGATACCGCGAAAAATGTGGCATAATTAAAAAGGGGATATTGCGCGCGGAGCTTCCGAAGAGGTCGCCTCGCCCACGACCGCGAAGGGAGAGGGGAACCCCGCTTCTCGCGAAAAAGTGACCGAACGAACCCAATTTCCCGGCGCCGCCGGCCGTTCTCAGGTTCTTGAAGGCTATGACGTTGCGGAGAATCGAAGCCGAAATGCGAAGCCCCGCCCGATCCCGAACAAACCCAATCCGCTGGACTCAAACGCTGGGGGGAATGCCGCCGAGCGCCCGGGACCGCCGATCTGCGGATCGGCTCTCCCATCGGCTTATGGTGGAGCGGAGGCTTCGGCGCGACCCAGCGGCCATCGAATGCCGATCGGGAGATCGGCGGTCCCGGGAAAGGCCGACCTGAAAGCAGCAGTCGTCGAACAGACATGGAAAATTGGCCGAACGAACCCAATTTCCCGAAGCCAGATGATTGCCGGTAACCCTGTTGGCGGAAACAAGTTGCGCGGCTTTCTTGCTTGTATTCCAAGGTCAAAAGCCAGACCAAACGAACCCAATTCGGCTGGCCCGGCCGGCTTCGAACTAAAGGCGACGGGCACCCTCAAACCTCAAAGGCGAGCGGAGGGCCGGTCGTCGCCTTGAACCCGGGGATGGAGTATGTTGGGGCCGATCGGGGTTCCCGAGGAAGGCACACTCAATCGCGATGGGGCGTCATCAGATGGTCGAGTCTTCTCGTTTTCCAGGTCCGCTCGCTTCGGCTCGCCGAATCGGGCTCGTCCTTCTCTGCGTCGGCGCGCTGGGCGTTGGCGCCCGGGGAGAGGACGCTCCGGGAATGGCCGACTACTCCAAGGCGCTCGTCGTCGCGCCGCCGGGACTCTCCAAGCCCGAGCGCAAGGCCGTCGCCATGCTGGTTGAAGAAGTTCAACGGCGGTCTCGCCCGCGCTGGAATGTCGTCGAGGAGTGGGACGGATCAAACCAAGCCCCCCGCGTGATCGTGGGCTCGAAAGCCACGCTCAAGCCCTTGGCCGAGAAGCTCGGCGAAGGCCCCGGCTCGGCCAAGGACGGGGAGCGCCCCGAGGGCTTTCGGATCTGGACCGTGAAGAATCGGCCGACCGTCGTGGTGGAGGGCAACGACGCCCGCGGCGTCCTCTTCGGTGTCGGGCGGCTCTTGCGCGAGCTTCGGATGGATCGGGACCGCGTCCTTTTGCCCGAGTCGCTTTCGATCGTCACGGCCCCGCGTTATCCGCTCCGAGGGCATCAACTCGGCTACCGGCCCAAGACGAACTCGTACGACGGCTGGGACCTCGACCAGTGGGAGCGCTACATTCGCGACCTCGCCGTTTTCGGGACCAACACGATTGAGTTGATCCCCCCGAAGTCGGACGACGCGGCCGACAGCCCCCACTTCCCCCGCCCGCAGCTTGAGATGATGATCGGAATGTCTCGGCTGCTGGATGAATACGGGCTGAACGTCAGCGTCTGGCACCCGGCGATGGAGGAGGGCGCCGACGATCCCAAGGTCGTCGAGGCGACGCTCGCCCAATGGCGGGAGACGCTGAGCGCCCTGCCCCGGGTCGACGCGATCCTCGTCCCCGGAGGCGACCCCGGCCGCTCCCACCCTCGCGACCTCTTCCCCTTCCTGGAGAAGGCCGCGGCCGTCGTCCGCGAATATCATCCGAAGGCCGAGATGTGGGTCTCTCCACAAGGGTTCAACCAGGAATGGCTTGATGATTGCCACAAGTTGCTGAAAGCCGAACCCCCGTGGCTCACCGGCGTCGTTTACGGCCCTCACATCCGGGTGAGCCTGGAGGAGCTTCGGGCCTCGACCCCCAATCGCTACCCGATCCGGCTCTACCCCGACATCACCCATACCGTGAAGAGCCAGTTCCCCGTCCCCGATTGGGACCTCGCCTTCTGGATGACCGAAGGCCGCGAGCCCATCAATCCGCGCCCCGAAGACAACGCCGTCATCTTCCGAGCGATGGCGCCGGGGACGCCCGGCTTCGTCAGCTATTCGGAGGGCTGCAACGACGACGTCAACAAGATCGTCTGGTCGGCCCTGGGCTGGGATCCCGACACGCCCGTCGTCGACGCGCTTCGCGAATACGCCCGTTATTTCATCGGCCCCCGATATGAAGATGGGTTCGCCCTCGGCCTCTTGAACCTGGAGCGCAACTGGCGAGGCCCGGCGCTGGGGAACGAGGCGATCGAGACGACGCTTGAGCAATTCCAGGACATGGAGCGCTCCGCCGCCCCCCGCGACCTTTTGAACTGGCGGTTCCAGCAGGCCCTTTACAGGGCCTATTACGACGCCTTCGTCAAGGATCGCCTCGGCTACGAAACCCAGCTCGAAAGCCGGGCCCGCGCGGCCCTCCGCGACGCCCCGCGGTTGGGATCGCTCGAAGCCTTGAAGCGGGCCCGAGCCGAGTTGACCAAGGCGAGCGCCGAGCCCGTCTCGACCGATCGCCGGGCCCGAGTGCTCGAACTGGGCGAGGCCCTCTTCCAAAGCATCCACATGCAACTGAGCGTCCCCAAATACCAGGCGATCGGCGTTGATCGAGGCGCGAATCTCGACCTGATCGATGTTCCCTTGAACAACCGCGAATGGCTTGAACGGTCCTTCGCCGATATCGAGGCGCTAAACGTCGAAGCCTCTCGCCTCAAGGCGATCGACGCCCTGCTACACCGAACGGACCCCGGCCCCGGCGGTTATTACGACGAGTTGGGCAACCCGCGACGGCGTCCCCACCTCGTCCCCGGCCCCGGTCTTGAGAAAGACCCGATGCTCTGGATCAACCGAACCGGGTTCCACCAGCGCCCCGATTGGCCGTTGGCCTGGCGTCGCGTGGCCGAGAGCCTCTATGGGGCTCCGCTGACTTTGCGATACGACGACCTGGACCCAAAGACTCCGTACCGGCTCCGCGTGGTCTACTCGGGAGAGAACACGGGCGCCCAAATCCGGCTCGAAGCCGACGGCGTCGAGGTTCACCCGCTGATCGACAAGCCCGAGCCAACCAAGCCGTTCGAGGCCGACCTTCCACCGGAGACCACCGCCGACGGCCGGCTCGAGCTGATCTGGACCCCCGAGCCCGGCATCGGCAAGAACGGCCGGGGATGTCAGGTCGCCGAGGTCTGGTTGGTCCCGGCCCGTTGAGGCGGCCACCCTAATTCGGCCCGGTTTGTGCATCAATCGCCCAGCATCACGCCGGGGCTCCGCGCGCGGGTCGGAAGGAGACCAATTGCGGGCCCCGGTCGCGACTCCCGAGAGCCGACGCCCCGATGGAGACAGGCCCTCAACCTTTTCCAGGAAAGGCCCACAGATGCCAGCGATCACCCGCGACAACCTCCGCGCCCTCATGGCCGATCAGGAAGGCCCCTGCCTCTCGCTGTATCAACCAACCAACCGGGCCATCCCCGACAAGCAGCAGGATCCGATCCGATTCCGCAACCTGCTCAAGGACCTGGAGGCGTCGCTGAAGCGGGAATTCCCGGGTCGAGAGGTTCAGTCGCTCCTGGATCCGTTCCGCGCGCTGGCCGGCGACTCCGACTTCTGGAACCACGCGCGCGACGGTCTGGCGGTCTTCGGCAACCCCAAGGGCTTCCAGACGTTCAAGGTGCAACGGCGCGTCCCCGAACTGGTCGTCGCCGCGACGAGCTTTCACGTCAAGCCCCTGGTCCGCATCGTTCAAACGGCCGACCGCTACCAAATCCTGGGCTTGAGCCGCCACGAAGCCCGACTCTTTCTGGCGAATCGCGACACCGTCGACGAGATCGAGACCGCCCCCGGGGTGCCTCGGAACCTCACCGAGGTCGTGGGCGAGGAGGCCAATCCGCCCCACCCGAACGCCGGCTATCAGAGAGTCGGGGCCGAGGGACACGCGGTCCATCCCGGGCACGGCTCGGTGATGGACATCGTCGACAAGGAGACCGAGCGGTTCTTCCGGGCCGTCGATCGGGCGATCCTGGAGCATCACTCCCGGCCCTCGGGACTTCCCTTGATCCTCGCCGCGCTGCCCGAACACCACGACTTCTTCCGCAAGATCAGCCACAACCCATTCCTGGCGGCCGAGGCGGTCTCGTTCGCCCCGCAATCGGCCCCCTACGACCGCCTCCGCGAAGCGGCCTGGAAGGTGATGGAACCCATTTACCACGACCGCCTTTCAAAGGTGGTGAACAACTTCCAGGAGGCCCGGTCCAAGAACCTGGGCTCGGCCGACGTGGTCGACGTGGCCCGCGCGGTGGTCGCCGGCCGAGTGGGCGCGCTTCTGGTGGAGGCCGACCGGCATGTCCCCGGCACCTTTGAGCCGGCGACCGGCCGAATCGAGTTCGCCGACCTGGCCCACCCCGGAATCGACGACGTGCTCGACGACCTGGCCGAGCTTGTCCTCAGATCCGGCGGCGACGTCATCGTCGCGCCCGCCCGCCTCATGCCCGACCCCTCCGGCCTGGCCGCGGTGTATCGGTTTTAGGGCGGCGACACGGGCGCTCCGAAACGAAATCCCGTCCTATTATTATGAAGAGAAGTCCGATGGGTGGCCCGGGTTCGGTTCGCCGAACCCGGGAGGGCGAGACTCGGCCAACGTCCCCGGGTTCGTTTCGCCGAATCCGGGCCACCCAGCCTCTGACGAGGCAAATATCGGACTCACCACCATCTCGCGCGCGGTCTTCGGCGCGCGATCCTTTTGATCTCGAACATCCAAAAGAGCCCGACCCGATGGCCCAGACGACGCGAACATTCATCGCCGTTCCCATGCCCGACGCAATCGGCGAGCGGCTGGCGAAACTCCAGCATCGGCTGGCGCCGAAGCTCTCGGCGATCCGGTGGAACGACGTGAAGCCGTTTCACCTGACGCTCGCGTTTCTGGGGGATGTTCCCTATGTTGACCTGAGCCCGATTTGCGAGGCCGTCGCCCGCGCGGCGAGAACCGTTCGCCGGTTCGAGGTCGAAGTCGCCGGCCTTGGCGTCTTTCCCAGCCCCGCCAAACCCCGGGTGCTCTGGGCGGGCCTGACCGGTCCCGGCCTGGAGCCGCTGGCCGCGCTGCACAAGGCCGTCGTCGACGCGGTGACCGAGGCCGGCCATCGGCCCGACGACTCCCGTTTCACCCCCCACGTCACCCTCGGCCGAATCAAGCCGGGGGGCGGAAAGTCGTTGGGCGCCGAACTGCCGGCCATCGTCGAAGCCCACCGCGAATGGACCGGCGGGACGTTCACCGTGGGAGAGGCCGTTACCTATTCATCCACGCTCACCCCCGAAGGCCCCGCCTACGCCGCGCTCGCCCGGGGCCCGCTGGCGAGCGCGAAAAACCGAGCTGATAAATGAAACCGGCGCTTGACCCGATCGCTCGGGCGCGATAACATGGTGATCTAACGTACAGAAGGCCAGTCGACCCGAAGGAGCCGCGCCCGTGGCCAAGCGACAGGTTGCATCGGAAGCGAAGACGACGGCGGCGGCGACGTCCGCCGAAACGAAGGCGTTGAACACGGCGATCAGCCAGATCGAAAAGACGTTCGGCGCCGGGGCAATTATGAAGTTGGGCGAGGGGAGCCACCTCGAAGTCGAGGGGATCTCGTCGGGGGCCCTTTCGGTCGACCTGGCGCTGGGGGGCAAGGGTTTCCCCCGCGGCCGGATTATTGAGCTGTTCGGCCCGGAGTCGAGCGGCAAAACGACCGTCGCCCTGCACGCGGTGGCCAACGCCCAGAAAGAGGGGGGCGTGGCGGCCTTCATCGACGCCGAGCACGCTTTGGATCCCTCGTGGTGCAAGCGGCTGGGGGTCGATATCGAGTCGCTCCTGGTCAGCCAGCCCAGCAGCGCCGAGGAGGCGCTTCAGATCGCCGAGATGCTGGTGATGTCCAACGCCGTGGACATCATCGTGGTTGACTCGGTGGCGGCTCTGGTCCCCAAGGCCGAGGTTGAGGGCGAGATCGGCGACAGCCACGTCGGCCTTCAGGCCCGGTTGATGAGCCAGGCGCTCCGGAAGCTGACCGGCGGCGTGGCGCGGTCGAAGTGCGTCTTGATCTTCATCAACCAGATCCGCGAGAAGATCGGCGTGATGTTCGGCTCGCCCGAGACGACGCCCGGCGGCCGGGCCTTGAAGTTCTACAGCTCTTGCCGCGTGGACGTTCGCCGCATCGGCCCGGTCAAGGACGGCGAGGAGGTGGTCGGCTCTCGGGTGAAGATCAAGGTCGTCAAGAACAAGGTCGCCCCGCCGTTCCGCGTCTGCGAATTCGACATGATGTATAGCGGCGGCATCTCCCGCGAGGGCGACGTCCTCGACCTGGGCCTGGCCGACAAGATCGTCGACAAATCCGGCTCGTGGTTCAACTACGGCGACCTTCGCCTCGGCCAAGGTCGCGAGAACGCCAAGCAATACCTCCGAGACAATCCCGCGGTCCTGGACGAGATCACCGGCAAAGTCAAAGCCAACCGCGCCGGCCACCTGCCGCCGCCCCCCCCCAACGGCGAGCTTGAGGAGGAGGACGAAGAGCCGCTCGAGGAGTAAACGAGGCTGGCGGGAGTCTGGCCCTGGGAGGGCGAGGCTCCCGCCGAGCCCCACGCCCAGCGCCGGCTCGGCGGTAGCCCCGCCCTCCCGGGGACCGAGACGCGCCGCCACGGATCAAACGCCATGGTCGCCTAATTCGCGTCCATCGTCCGCGCGGGCCTGACGACGTCGGGCGGAGCGGGAAGGCAGAGTAAGACGCGCGACTCGGCCGTCAAGGGGACGAGCGTTCCAGCCTGGGCGTCGGCGACGGGGACGAGGGTTTTGATCAGGCCGTGGACGCTGGCCGCGCCCCGGGGGGCGTAGGCCACCGCGTTGGAGCCCCCGGCCAAAACGGCTTCGGGGGGATACTCGTTGCCGAGGGAGCCGGTTAGGTGGATTTCACCGTCGGCCCTCATGTCGAAGGCCATCCCCAGCGCTCCGAATTCAAGCTCGGTCTTGCGAGGGTCGATCCGGCTGGCGCGTTGATCGAGGCGGAACCTCATCTCGCGGGCCAGGGCCGTCAGCAGGTCGGTGCCCACGATGCCTTGACCGGCGCTGAGCCTTCCCTTCGCCTCGATCCAGCCGGGCCCCTGCCCCGGCCGATCTCCCCATCGGGCTGACTCGACGGCCACCCGGGCCGAGCCGGCCAGCCGGTGGCTTGGGAAGCGCCGATCAACCAGCGCGGCGAGGTCGATGTCGAGTAGATCGCCGGTGAATTCTCCCTCCCACTCGCGGCTCCCGGATCGCCGCAAAACAAGCGAGCCGGCCACCTTGGCATCGTCGCCCATCCACCCCGTCGCGTCGAAGAAGACGTTAAGGGCTCGGGCCGACAGCGGAAGTCCCTCAAGCGTCTTGAGCGCCAGGCTCGTTCGAACCGGATCGGTCGAGCGATCGCGGCCGAGGACCATCTCGCAACGGGTCTTCGAGCCCGACTCGACCAGTCGATACGCCACGCTGAGCTTCGGCTCGATCGGGTCGGCCATGAACGCGCCGGCGATGTCCTGGACAGAGAAGACCAGTCCGTCGCCCAGCTCGATCTTGCACGAGGGGACGGTCAGATTGACTCGATCGTAGGGCAATTCGCCGGAGCGCTGAAGCAGGGCGTCGACCGTCGCCATCGCCTCCTGGGGAGACTCGCCCACAAGGGTCATGTCCTCGGCGTGGACGGTCAGCTCGCGCCCGGCGCTGATGAGCCGGATCGTCCCGGCGCGGGCGAGTTCAACCAGGCCCTTGCTTCGGGGCTCCTCCCGGCGCAACACAATTCCCCGGTAGACGACCTCGCCCGGCCGGGGGTAAAGCGCCTGATCGAGCGTCACCTGCATTCCGAGCCGTCGGCCCAGCGTGACTTCCACGTCGCGGACGTGCCCGGGGCGGTTGATCCGCCACGCGTAGACCGACACAAAGACCGTCGGCAGAACGGTCAGGACGACCAGGGCGGCGGTCGCCAATCCCTGGCGGAACGGTCGCGAAAGGGGAAACATCCTTGCCGCCCTCGATTTCCTTCACGGGCGATCGCCGAGCGCGGATCCTCCGCGCTTCCGACAACGCCTCGACGCCTAAAGTCCAACCCGCCGGTCGCTCAAGGAGTCTTATCGGCAGGCTTCCCCTCTCGTCCCCAGGCGGATAGGTGTTGGCGGTTCAGTTCGTGCATGGCGGTCATGGCGGCCTTAATCGCGTCCAGGCTCGTCCCAACGTATTTCTCGACCACTGCGGCGGCGATCTCGAAGGCGACGACGTTTTCAACGATCACGCTGGCCGCGGGCACCGCGCAGACGTCGGAGCGCTCGTAGGTGGCCGGCGACTCCTCCTTGGTCGCCATGTTGACCGACGGCCCGCGCGCGGCGAGGGTGCTGATCGGCTTCTTATGGGCCCGAACCAATATCGGCTCGGCGTTGGAGGTGCCCCCTTCGATACCTCCCGCGTTGTTGGTCGGTCTTCGGAAGCCGAACCGGCGGTCGTCGGCCGGATGCTCGGGATCGTACCGGATCGGGTCCATGACCTTCGACCCGGGGCGGCGGGCCGCCTCGACGCCCAGACCGATCTCAACGGCCTTGATCGCCTGGATGCTCATGATCGCCCCGGCCAGCCGGGCGTCGAGCTTCCGATCATACTGCACGTGGCTCCCCAGCCCCATCGGGCATCCGGTGACGATCGCCTCCAAGACTCCTCCCAGGGTGTCGCCGGCCTCGCGAGCCGCGTCGATCGCCGCGACGATCGCCTTGTCGGACTCGGGGTTGAGCGTGTAAACCGGGCTGGCGTCGCGGACGGCCGGATCATGACACAAGGGGGGCGCGGGAATCCCGCCAAGTTCGGCCACGTAGCCGAAAACTTCCATTCCAAGCTCGCGGAGCAGGAGCCTCGCCAGAGCGCCGACGGCCACGCGGAGGGCCGTTTCCCGGGCGCTGGCGCGTTCCAGGACCTGCCGGATGCCGGTCTGATAGTTGATCGACCCGGCCAGGTCGATGTGGCCGCCTCGGGGGGCGGCGGGCTGCGCCAGGCGCTCGAGCTTCGCGTCGTTATTGATGAGCCGAAGCGTGATCGGGGCGCCGGTGGTGACGCCCTGGAACGTCCCCGAATCGATGAACACCCGGTCGGTTTCGAGCTTCTGCCGCTTGCCCCGGCCGTAGCCGCCTTGGCGCCGCTCCAACTCGCGGTCAATAAAGGCTTTGTCGATCGCGACGCCCGAGGGAAATCCTTCGACGATGGCCGTGAGGGCCGGCCCGTGCGATTCACCGGCGGTCAGATAGCGGAGCATGAGAGGCGGTCTTTCAATGGATCATTGGGGGGGGCGAGGCCAATCACTTCCAGGGGAACGCCCGGCCGGTCAGCAGTTCATAGGCTTCAATATACTTGGCGCGGGTCTTGGCGACGATGTCATCCGGCAGCGCGGGGGGCGGGCTCGCCTTGTCCCAGCCGGTCGTCTCCAGCCAGTCGCGGACGAACTGCTTGTCGAACGAGGGCTGGGGACCGCCGGGCTTGTAGGTCTCGATCAACCAGTACCGCGAGCTGTCCGGGGTAAGGACCTCGTCGATCAAAAGCAATTCGCCCGTTCGCTCGTCGAAGCCCCATTCGAATTTGGTGTCGGCCAGGATCAGTCCCTTGGCTCGGGCCTCGTCGGCGGCCTTTCGGTAGACCTCAAGGCTATGGTCGCGAAGGGTTTCGGCGACGTCGGCGCCGAGGGCTCGGGCCATGACCTCGAACGAGACGTTCTCGTCATGGCCGGTCTCGGCCTTGGTCGCCGGTGTGAAGATCGGCTCGATTCGGTCGCTTTCGACCAACCCCGGGGGAAGTTTGACGCCGCAGACCGCGCCGGAAGCCTTGTACTCCTTCCAGCCGCTGCCGGAAAGGTAGCCTCGCACGACGCACTCAAACGGCGCGACCCGCGCCTTGCGGACCAGCATCGACCGCCCCCGAAGCCCCTCGCGGACCTCGTCGGAAACGTCGATGGGCGCGTCGTCGATGTCGGCGGAGATCAGATGATTGGCGACGCCGAGCCGGTCGAACCAGTGGGCGCTGAGGGCCGTCAGCACTCGTCCCTTGTCGGGGATCGGCGTCGGCAAGATCCAATCGAAGGCGCTGATGCGATCGGTGGCGACCAGCAAGAGCCGGTCCCCCAAATCATAAACGTCGCGGACCTTCCCCCGCCTGACGGGAAGCCCCTCCAGGTTCGTCTCCGAAAGCGCCACGCCGCTCCGCCCTCCGCCCAACATCCGTTCATCACCGCGCCACGATGGACTTTAAACAATCGCCGGCCGGCCGACAAGAGGCGCGGGCGCCGTGGAGAAGCCTCAAGTGGGATTTCCAGGAGTCTCGCCTGAGTCCGGCGTTTCGCCCTCTGATACAATGTGGGCTACGGGATCGATTACTCCGCGACTCGTCTCTTGGAAAGGAAAGCTCATGTCCCTTGAAGTGTTCTGGGGCACCGTGCGGTTGGCCGCCGAGCGCGTCGCGTCTTCCGAGAGCGACGATCCCAGGGATAACGCCGTCCCGAGCCCCGATGCTCCGACCGTCCAGCGGTCGTTGCCCTCCGACCTCGACCTCTGGTTGAGTCCGGCCGTGGTCTCGGATTTCAAGCCCGCCGACTTCGATTTTTTGTCCGACGAAGAACGGGCTGAACTTGAGAAACTGGTCGAGGACTTCAGGAAGGTCGCCCAAGAGGTTGACCCGATGAACCCGACGACCAAGGCAGAAAGGGACGAAGCCAAGCCTTTGCTAAAGAGGATCATCGAATTCCTGGAATTCGATCGGTACCAGGATCCCGACGCGCTTCGATTGGGAAAACTCATCGAGCGCGAGCTTGCGGGCCGCGATCTAAGCGAAATCAAAAGATGGGAATTCAAGACCGACTACGACCACGCGGGCGATCCAGGGATCTGGATCTGGGCGTATCTGAGCGACGCCGCGGTCGAGACCGAGGAGAAGTTTCGTTACAACATCCGGAGAATCCGCCCGATTATTGATTCGGCGGCGCGGAAGATCGCTCCCGATCGCTGGCCCTACATCGCCTTCCGGTCAATTGGAGAATTGGCCTATATCGAGGAGGTTCAACGCGCCCAATGAGCCTTCCCGATGATTTGCTTGAGCAAGCGCGGCATCTCGCGGGGGTTGACGCGCGACGCCCCAAACAGGTGAACCTGCGGCGATCCGTATCGGCCGCATATTATGCCTTGTTCCACTTGTTGACGTCGTCCGCTTCGGCCCTCTTTGTAAACGACCCGGAATTTAGGGCGCGGATCAACCGCAGTTTCAACCATAGTAAGATGAGGGATGTTTCCTCGGATATCGCCAAGCGCAAGTGGCCCAAGAGCATCATGCTGCCAACCATGACTTCCTCCATAAACCCGGATCTGGAGAAACTTGAGTTCGTCGCGGAAGCCTTCACCAGGCTTCAACAGGCGCGTCATGAGGCGGATTACGACCTGAGTCGGGTTTACAGCCGAGAAGACGCTCGCGGAGCCATTGAACTGGCGCAAGAAGCGTTCGAACGATGGGAAGCAATCAAGAAAACCGACTACGCCCGGCTGTATCTCGCCAGTTTTCTGCTCTCCGACCTTTGGAACAAAAACCCTCGCTGAAAACCGCGCGAGCCTCATGATCCGCTAGCGGGAACCTCGCGATCCTTCGGAAGACCTTGCCCATGTCGTCAACGAGCTCGGATGATCCCGATGGAACCACGAACGCCGCCAGGCGTCGCCGTCGCCGGCTTTGGTGGCTGTTTCGAATCGCGTTGCTTTTGGTGATCGTGGTGGGGCAGGAGGCCTTGTTTCGGCTCTTGTTCCCCTTGCCGGAGGTTGAGGGGTTCAATCGTGTTCATTATCAGCAGATGGCGTCGTCGCATCCGAATTTCGGAAAGGCGATGGACCGAGGGCTCGTTTACGACCGGATCTTGTTGGAGAGCCGGCCCGATGGGTTCACCGAGGTCCACAACCTGAACCTCTACGGGTTCCGGGGGCCTGATTTCGCGATCGAGCCCGATCCCAATCGGCGGCGGATTCTGGTGATCGGCGACAGCCTGATCGAAGGCGAGGGCGTGGACGACTCGCGGACGATCCCCGCGGCTTGGTCGCGGATGTTGGCGAAGGACGGAGTTTCGGCGGAGGTCATCAACCTGGGAGTGATCGCGGCGAGCCTTCCGCATCTCTGGATTTTGACCCGAGACGCGGTCTCGCTGCTGAAGCCGGCCGACGTGGTTTTGATGGTCTACGCCAACGACCTGCCGGCCCCCGAGTATTCCGACGCGGAGTTCGACGCGACGGGGCCGAAATTCCCCTTCGTCGCGCCCCAGATTTGGCGACGGCCGAGGCTCGCCGTCTTGGTCGACCGGGCGATCTTCGAGAAGCCGATTTACCGATGGTGGCCCCACCTCCCAATCCGGTTCTTCGCTCCCGTCCCCGATTCGACCAACCCCTGGTCGGGAGGCGCCCCCCGGCCCGACGACCTGTCGCCCCGGCTCTACGAGGACATGGCGGCCGGCAGACTCAACCCCTGGTTGTACCACCAATCGAAGGACATGCCGAAGATGCTCGCCCACGACTTTGGAGAGGGAGGCTCGCCAAAGGCGTTTCTGGAGCACTGCGCCAGGGTTTGCCGCCGCGCGGGCGCTCGGCTGATCGTCGCCTACACCCCTCTCTGCGGCGTGGTCCACAATCGGTACGCCCCGGCCCTCGCCGAACTGGGGATGGACCGGGCGACGGCCGAGGCGCTCTCGACCGACCCGAAATACCGGAGCCAGAATCGCATCCTGGCCAAAGTCTGCGCCGAGCTGAACCTCCCCCTGGCCGACGCCACGGAGGCCCTTGAAGGAGCCGAATCCGCCGGCCGGCCGCAATACTGGCGGTACGACACCCACCCCAACGCCGAAGGCTACGCGACCATCGCCGGCCGCGTCCACGCCGTTTGGCGAAGCGCGGTCGGCGACGGATTGGCGGAACGGCGCTAACTCATCCGATCACTTGGCCTCGGCCTGGATTTGCTTCATCTCCTCGGGGGTGAACCGGCTTTCAGCCTTGGGGCCGGGCTCCCAGCAATTTTCCAGGGGGCTTGGCTTCGTCGTCTCAATCGGGATGATGAACGTCTCGGCTCCTTCGGACTTTTCGACCCGCCCCCCGGCGCGGTCGACGGCCTGCTCGGCCAGTTTGTCGCATACGTCGATCAGGGTCGAGAACGAGTAGGATGTCGAGTTGAACTTGGTCTCCGCGTCGAGAACGCTCGTGTACTTCTCGGGGAGGTTTGAGTAGCCGATAGTGGTGAACAGAACGCCGGCGGCGTTGGAGGGATTGCAGTCGGAGTCCTGGCCGCATCGGGTGGCGATGGTGATCGTCTTTTCGGGGTCGCCCTCGCCGTAGAGCAGTCCCATGACGATATAAGCGCCATTGAGCTTGGCGTCGATGTTGAACTTGTACGGCTGCTTGTCATCCTTGCTGCACGAGAACCGACGGTAGTCGCGGTTCTTCTGGTACTTCGCCTCGATCTTCGCCCAGGCGGTTTCCCAGTCCTTGGGATTCTCGGCGTGCCAGGCCAAGACGTCGGAAATACACTCGTGGTACTGGCTCCCCTTGGGGATCGCGGCCAGCCCGGCACGGACGATCTTTTCGACATCCTTCTCAAAGAAGGCCTCGGCGTACATGGCCCCGACGAACTGACCGCCGTAAAGGCCGTCGCCGTAGTTCATGATCCGGCCGAAGACTTCGCCGAGTTGGATGGCCGTATTGGGCAGGCCCGGGGCGATCAAGCCGGAGAAGTCGGCCTCGATCTGATAGTCGATGTCGTCGGCGTGGTCGTTGAAGGCCGGATGGCCGCTGTCGGGCGGGGCGATCCCCTCGCGAAGACGGTCGCGCCCCGCCTTGTTGGCGTGCCAGAGGGGATACCGGCTGTTGGCGAAATCAATGCCCGCCTGACGGATCGAGACGCCCAGGCCGTGCTCCTGGAGCGTTTTCAGAAACGTCATCTCGACGTAGATATCATCTTGATTGAACTGATTGATCATGGAGGGCTTCCACTCGGGAACCTCCTCGGCCGGGACCTTGGCCTCCTGGTATCGAAACTCGGTCGGTCCGCCAACGGCCACGCCGGCCATCTGGCCGATCCAGCCGGCCTTCATCTTGTCGCGATACTCCTCGCGCGACAACCGCCGATGCTTCGCGCCCCCCTCGTCGGCCAAAAGCGCCGGGGCGAGGGCGAACAGGGCCATAAGCCCGAGAACCTGAATTCTCAATGACATGCTCATACTAGCGGAAGTCCTCAAATTCCTGTAGCCGGGGTCTGTGACCCCGGCGCGGAAAGCCGCGGCCCGTGGCGCGCGTCCGGCCTCACAGAGGCCGGCTACAAAAGAGCGTTGTGGTCGTTTACTCCGCCTTCCCCGTCGCGGCCCAGAGGGCACCGCGGCGGAGCCACTGCTGGAGGTTGGGGTCGGAGAGGGCTTCGACATCGTGGCCGAGGGCGTTGTTGTAGACCCGCCCCTTGCCGTAGGTGTTGACCCAGATAATGGGCTCGTCCTTGTCGGTCCCCTTCGGCTTGGCCGGGTCGGACCAGGCGGTGGCGAGGACTTCGGTGCCGGAAAGCAGCTTCGAGTTCTGATACAACTCGTCGATCACGTGTTCAAACTCGGCCGGCAAGCCTTCGGAGATCGGGTGCTTGGCGTCGGTCTTCTTGACCTTGAAAACGTGCTTCGGCCCGTGGAAGCCCTGGGTCCGCCAGCCGCCGGCGATGGCCTTCTCGTACTCCTCCCAGTTCGGGTTGGTGAAGGCGCTTGAGGCGAAGTGGTAGACCACGAGCCCCTTGCCCTCGCGGACGGCCTTGAGGAACGCCTCCTTGTTGGCGTCGGACCATTTGGTCTCGGGACCGCCGTTGGGGGTGTCCTTGTAGTTCAAAAGCAGAACGTCGTACTTGGCGAGGTTCTCGTCGGTCAGGTCCTTGCTCGGCGTCGCGGTGACGTCGACGGCGATCTTGCCCCCTTCCGAGAGGATCTTCTTGAGCGATTCGGTGGTCGCCTTCCAATCGTGGCCGTGGTCGCCGGTGATGATCAGGAGCTTCGCCGGCGCGGGATCGGCCTTCGCCTCCTTTTTCTCGTCGGCCTTCGCGACGGCGGGCGCGGGGGTGATCACCGGATCGAGGGGGATGGGGCCGAAGACGGGAACGGCCATGTCGGCGGCGTCGACCAGGTTGCAATACGGGTCGTGGCCGTGGCCGTACCAAAGGGACGATGCGGGGGGGACGGGCGCGGTCAGCTTCAGAATGACCGACTCGCGCGAACGGCCGACGGCGGCCTCGAAGATCCGGGGTATCGCGTTGCCGTCGGCGTCGCGAATCGAGAAGCCGGCGATGTGCCGCTCGGGCGAGAGCCCCTGGGTAGCCGTCGCGGCGGAGCCGTACCGGGCGGTCATCTGGGCCCTGATCGCGGCGTTCATCTCGGCCCAGCGCTGGGGATTCATCATGCCGGGGTTGCCGCCCATCATTCCGGGGCCCATCATCGCGGCGGGACCGGTGAGACCGCGATTCACGCCTCGGAACTTGACTTCGAGGGTGTTGTTCGGCCCTTGGGTCACGCGGTCGAAGGTCGGGGTCGAGGCGCCAGCCTGGCCGAACTGCTCGCGGAGGGCGATTTGCGCCAGGCGCTTCCCGACTCGCTTCTGCCCCTGGGTTCCCACGTGGATCGCGTCGTCAAGCTCCAGGTCGATCACCGGGACGACCGCCGTATTCGCCACCTTGTCGACGATCCGCCGCTGGGCGTCTTGAACAGTGTTCCACCCCTTCGGGTCGCCATCCCGAACGACCCGGCCGATCTGGACGTAGTAGAACGGCAAGTCGGCCTGGCCAATATCCGCGCGAACCGCCTGGATGAACTTGGTGAAGACATCCTCATAAATCTTCGACGAATCGGGCGAGGCGTCGCTTTCCCCCTGATACCAGAGGACGCCCTTGACTTTGCCGCCGGCCACGTTGATGGAACGGAGCATCGAGCCGTAGAGGCTCTTGCCCCCCTCCCCCTTCTTGGCGGGATCCCACTGCGCCATGCTTGTGCCGCCGTGGGCGGTGACGATCAGGCCGACCGGAACGCCGGTCTTCTCGACCATCTCGACCGCGAAGGGGAGCCCCAGCCCGGCGCCCTTGGTTCGGGTCTTGTGCTCTTGGGCCGACCGTTCGGCCCGCGTTTTGGGATCGCCCGAGTGAACCGGGTCGGGCGAGTCAACCAGCCAGTGCAAGGGCTCCCTGGCCTGGACCCATTTGTCGTCCATGCCGAGCGCCGAGACCTTTTCGTGCGGCGGCGTCACGTCGATCAGGTCGCCAACGCCCTGCATGTTCGACTGCCCGGCCAAAACCCAGAGGTCGCCGACGAAGATGGGGCCGACTTGCACGCTCTCGCGGGAGCCCGGCTTTTCGACGGTCACGGAGACGAAGTACGGCCCCCCCGTGGGGACGCCCGAGAATTTGCCTTCGACGAACTCCGGCAAGCTGGCGGCGTCCTTGTTCGCTCGAACATCGCCGGCGTCCCCGCTGTACGAACGGATCTCGGCCCGGACGCTCTTCGCGTCCTTCCAATCCCCGTCCAACTCGACCGGGATTACGGCGCGGCCGTTGACGTCGCGCTGAAATACCTGATGGGCCGAGGGCTGCCTGAGCTTGCCCTCCGGGCCGAGCCGTTCCACTCGGCCGCCCTGCGCCCAGGCCGGTTGGAGGGAGGCCGAAAATGCGGCCAGGCCGACGAGGGCCGCCGCGGCGATCGAGAGCCGGAATGATCCCGACATGGTTGCGCGTTCTCCTGTTGGTCTATTCGGCGAGGCCGCGACGGCGCGAAGTTTGACGCCCGAGCCCCACATCGTATAGGCGCGGGAGGCACTCCGAAAGAGAGTAGACCCCCGCGCGGAAAGGCCGAACGATTGTAGCCGGGGTCTGTGACCCCGGTGGGCGGGCCGTGGGTCCCGCGCCTATCCCGGCCTCACAGAGGCCGGCTACAGAAAAGACCAGCGCCTGAGCCAGCGCCCACGCCGGTCCCGGCCTCACAGAGGCCGGCTACAGAAGAGGGCGGACGCGGCTCACTCGGCCTTCTGGTTCTTCTCAAGTAGAAGCCCCAACCGCCTCGCGACGGCCTCGGCCCAGACCTCGGCGCCGGCGGGGGAGAAGTGGCCGTCGCCGATTGGGCCGTTGTACAGGGGGCTGGTCGACGGGCGATGGCCCTCGCGGTCGGCTTCCAGGATCATCGCCATGTTGCGGTCGACGAACGCCTCGATCGGGTCGAGGTACGACTCGCTCCCCACGTCGAGGATGTTCGAGATCAAGCCGGGATAAAACCCCGCGCGTCTCGGGGAGTTCATTTGATGCTCGATCGGCGCGGGGACGAACAGCGGGATCAGTTGTCGGGTCCGGCAGAACTGAGCAATTTCGCCCAGCCAGTATCGGCCCTCGTCCCAATCTCCCTCGCCCCGAACCGCCTCGTCGATGCCCCCGAAGTCGTTGGCGAAGAGGCTCACGACCACGAATTGGGGCTTGAAGCGATCAACATATTCCAAGAACGTGTAATAATACTGCTCGGGCGAGTAGCCAAGGTGCCCCGTGTTGAGCACCGAGACTCGCGTCCCAAAGCGGTCCTCAAGCCGACGGCGGAGGCATTCTGGGGGCGTATGCTCATCATCGATGAACATCCCCTGCATGTAGGAATCGCCGAGGACGATCCCCCGAAGCGGGGCCGACAAATCGGGTTCGGGACCGCGAAGGCCCCATGAGTTGGTGGTCTGGACCGAAGTCGTCACGATCACCCCGCCGGATCCCCGCAAGACCTCGGCCAACTCGGGGCGGTCGGGGACGATCAGGAGCGTCAGGGGCGTCTTCTTCGGCGAGACGTTCCGAACCCAGATCGACCGGAAGTTGGGGCGAAGCCGATACGAACGGCCCGAATCGTCGGCCTCGAAGACCGTCGAGGGGAGCAAGAGGATCTGATCGTAGTTGCCCCAGCGCAAGAGGCCATGATCCGGGTCGCTCCCCGCGTATCGAAAAAGGCGCTGGATTGGTTCGGGCATGCTCGGGAAGTTTTCGCGATACCGCCTCGCCGCGTCATCGACCGACAAAAGCCGATTCCGACGAACCGCCGCGTCGATCTCTTCGCGGGGCGTCGGCAAGCCAACCACCCATCGGGCCGAATCCTTCGCCGCGTCCATCGCCCCGGCCGTCAGGTTCCGCCCCCGGGGAGAGCCGGCGACGATGCCGACAACGACGATCGCCGTCATGATCAGAATCGCGAGCTTGAACCGGCGCTGGAGTCTCCACGACCGCTCGACGAACCCGAAGACTCGTTGGTGGACCTTGACGGGTCGGCGCGGCGAGGGAAAACGGAACACCCGAAAAGGCATAGTGTCATCCTCGAACGATCCCGCCGCGCCATCGCGGCCGGTCTTGGGAGGGCGAGGCGGGTGCCGGGCCCCACGCCCAGCGCCGACTCGGCGGGAGCCTCTCCTTCCCAAAAGAACGCGGGGGCGCGAACAACTCGGCGCGGTGGCGCGCCGCAATCGGGCGGCGAAGCTCTTATAATAATCGGCTAAGGTCGTGAATGAATTTTTTCGTTGTTTACCTAAGGGAGATCCGGGCGGATCATGACGATCGATCGGCGGGCGATGATCTCATGGCTTCTGGTCGCGGCGATCACGGCGTCGCTTACCGCCCTGACCACGGCGAGGGCTCTTCAACGGTATCACGACCTGCAATCCGGGTGGTCGTGGGACCTGGCCTATTACAATCAATGGTTCTGGCTGTTGACGCAAGGAGGGGGCGAGCTGACGGTTCGGCCGATGGCCGCGTACGCGACCGAGGGGCCGTCGATCTGGAAAATGAACTACCTGGCGCCAATCCGGTTCGCCCTCGCCCCCTTCTACATGATCTTTCCCGACCCCCGAGCCCTGTTGGTCATTCACGGCTTTATGTTCTGGTGGGTGATCCCCGCGGCCTATACGCTGGTCCGTTCGGAGTCGGGATCCGAATGGGTCGCGCTGTCGGCGGCGTTTCTGGTTCCGCTGACTCCCCTGCTTTGGCCGCTCGCCTCAAACGACTTTCGCGAGCTTCAGCTCGTCTTTCCCTTCGTCCTGTGGGCCGTTCAGGGGGTTCGGAGCCGCCGGGTCGGATTGTCGGCGATGGGATCGGGGGGATGCTGGCCTGCCGGCAGGAATTCGCGGTGATGGTGGCCTCGCTGGGGTTTCTCCCGCCCCGAAAGTCGGAGGACGCCTCCACCACGGGAATTTGGCGGCTCGTGATCTTTGACCTCGGCCTGGCCTGGATCCTTTTCGGCTTCTTCGGGTACTTGAAGCTGACGAGGGGCTCGGGGGCGATCCGGGATTACATCGAACAGTTTCTCGGCCCGAAGGCGACCGTCGCCCAGACGCTCGACACGGCGGGCGAAATCCTGTTTTACGGCGTGGGCGGTTGGGCCTTCCTGGCGATCCTCGCGCCCGGGATCGCCATTTGGGCGATCCCCTGGATCTGGAGCCTTTGCAACGGCCGTTGGGCGCTTCGGCTGCTGACCGGTCCGTCCTGGCATCACGTCAGGTACGCCGTCCCCATGGTGGCGATGTCGCTCGCGGCCGGCCTGGTCGGCTACGCCCGACTGGCGAACTGGCTCCGAGACCGCCCCGGCGGCCCGATCGCTCTGGCGCTCGGCTGGCTGCTGGCGGCGGTCATCGGTTTGATCGGCCTGTACCGAGTCTCGGCGCTCATGGAAGGGACCGCCCCCGTCGTCGCCCCCGCCGACGTGGCCCCGTACTGGGCGTTCGTCCAACAGGTCAAACCCGACGAAACGGTTCTGGCCGCCTACGAGTTCACCGCCCCCCTCTCATCCCGGCGCGGGCTTTACAGCTACATCCTGAACCCGAACCGGCCCCAGGGCTTCCCCGGCCTCGGCCCGGAGTTCGCCTGGATCTTCCTCCGCGCCTCGGGGCTCGATCCCGAATTGTTCGTCAATCAAGGGTTCCGCGTCGTCCACCGGGGCGAGTCGCTGATCGTCCTTCGGCGCGAGCCCGGGCGCTCCCGTCTTGGTGTCGATCCCCCCTCTGGTTAGAATACCCGCATGAACGCCATCGTCGTCGTCTGCAACAGTTTGCGCCTGGACTTTTTGGGCGCCTATGGAAACGCCTGGATCGAGACGCCCAACCTCGACCGCCTGGCCGCGCAAGGCGTGGTCTTCGACCACCACTTCCCGGAGAACCTGACCACGCTTCCCACCCGGCGAAGCTGGTGGACGGGCCGCTACGGGTTCGCCAACCCCGACCTGGGCTGGACGCCGCTCGGCCCCGACGAGCTGATCCTTCCCGATTACCTGTCCAACCAGGGGGTGCGAACCGCCCTGATCTCCGACGTTCCCTTCCTCCGCGAGACGGGGATGGGATACGGGCGCGGGTTCGACGACGTGATCTGGGTCCGAGGCCAGGGGTACGATCCCCTCATCCCCCCGACCGACAAACGGGCCAAGGGCGTCAGCCTCGACGACGAGCCCGGATTGCGGCTCCCGCCCGAGGATGAGGATGATCCCGAGCGCCGGGAGTTGTGGAAAACGCGATGGGAGCAGTTCCTCCGCAATCGGAAGGTGTTGCGAACCGACGTTGAAGAGAACACCGGGGTCGCTCGAACCGTCAAAACCGCGATCGACTGGCTGGAGCGGCGAGGGAGCGAGTCGGACCCGTTCTTGCTCTGGCTCGACCTGTTCAGCCCCCACGGCCCCTGGGATCCTCCCCAGCCCTACCGCGACCAGTACGCGACGATTGAGCCCGACGAGTTCGAGTCGGACGAGGAGGGCAACCTCGTCGACGACATGCTGGAGGAGGACGAGATCGACATTGAGGACGTGCCGGTCCTGATCGACGTCCCCGCCACGGCCGTCGGCGACGATCTCAGCGAGGCCGAACTGTTCCGCCTCCGTCGCACCTACGCCGGAACCGTCACTCTGGTCGACCGCTGGCTCGGCGAGCTGTTCGACGCCCTGGAAAAGATGGGCCGGATGGACGACACGCTCGTCATCTTCACCAGCGACCAAGGCGAGCCCCTGGGCGAGCACGGCTACGTCCGTCGTTTCCGCCCCTGGCTCTACGAGGAGCTGATCCACACGCCGCTAATTGTCCGAATGCCGGGAGCCAAGCACGGCGGGAGCCGCCATCAGGCGCTGGCGCAGACGGTCGACCTGCTGCCGACCCTCTTGGAATACTTCGGCGTCCGGCCCTCGAAAGACGGGCCGACGATCCACGGGCATGATCTGCTTCCCTTGATCCGGGGAGAACAAACCAGGGTCCGCGACTACGCCTGCATGGGGATGGACGTGGAGGAGTTCGCCATCCGAACCCACGCCTGGCACCTGACGCTCCCCTTGATCCACGACCCCGAGGAGCCCCGCTTCGCCGAGCTCTACCGCAAGCCCGAAGACCGCTGGGACCAAAACGACGTCGCCGAACAAAACGCCGAGGTCGCCGAACATCTGGAACTGGCCGTCAGGCGGTTCGCCGAAGCCCTGGACCGCGAGGCTCTCGAAGACCTCCCTCCGCTCCGCGCCTCGGCCCGATACGGGACGCCGGATTAGGGGGCGGGAGAGATTCCGGATTCCGTAGGGCGGCCCCCCGTGGCCGCCCTCGGCGTCGCCGCGTCGCCTCAATACAACCCAAACTGCGAGGTCGCCAGCACGGGGCTCGACTGGGGCGAGGCCAACGGTTGGACCATCGGCTTCGGGTGGCCGCCGCAGGATGGGCACTTGTTCCCCTTCAAGGCGGCCTTGAAGTTCTTGATGTGCTTGCAGATATGCTCTTCCTTCCAGGCCCGCAGCCGGTCCAGCTTGTCGTGCAGGCAGGCGCCGATCGCCTTGAGGCGGCTCGGCTTTTGGGCGACGGTCGACGCCGCGACGCCTTGGGGCGAGGGCAAGACGATTTGTTGCTGAGCCGTCGGCGTCACCACGCGGGCGTTGTCCGGGCAAGGGACGATCGGCCGGGCCGCAACCGAGTCGTACGAACTGGGGAACTGAACCGGCGGAAGCTGGGCCGACGTCTCGACGGGGAACGATCCGCCCCCGGCGCTCCGCGATCGCTTCCAAGGCCAGAAGACCCATCGGGGCCGCTCCTCGACCCGAGCCGGCGCGGCCGCCGCGGGCGAGTCGAAATAGACCTGGGGAGCGGCGACCACCGGCGCGTATTGCGTCTCCTGAGCCGTGGCGAACGGGGCGATCGCCTCGCGATACGTTGGCGTCGACGCGGGAACACTCGCCGCCGGAGCCTCGGTCGCGGACTCGGGCTCGACCGGCTTTGACGCTTCCGGCGTCTCGGCGGGCTCGGTCGGCTGGGCCGGCTC
>Ga0182738_1002340_pt1 | contig 22586 bp, 28 predicted proteins | sample eDN5th30CBELigMG_FD_128876 | JGI IMG/M metagenome (GOLD analysis project Ga0182738, IMG submission 128876) | Enriched Miracle-Growth compost microbial communities from Emeryville, California, USA - eDNA 5th pass 30_C BE-Lig MG (version 2)... ...
ATGCTTCGGTCCGTATTCTTCACGGGTAAGCTGACCTACATTCACCATGCCGCTGCTTTTCATGTCCGTTGCTCTTGCATCTCCGATGTGAGTGTTATGCTCCCATACAATGCCTTTAGCGCTTTCTTTGTAGTAAGCTTGAATATATTTTAAAGCTTCTACCATATGACGATCGCGAATATTCCACGATTCATTGTCGTTGGTAATCATCGTATGATAATAAGCTTCAGCATTGCTTGCTACCAGCGCATTTACCTGCATACTAAGCGCAGCCTCAGGCTCATGAGTATAGGTATCTTTTTTTTGCTGAATGGTTTGTAAAAGCTCTAACATTTCTACCATGCAGTTTTTTCCGTAAAGAGCAGAAGAGATTCCGTACATCTGTGCTTCGCGATGAAAAGGTTCAAAGCATTCAAAGGCTTTTTTCGCTTTCTTTGCATCAGAAGCGTGGTTGTTTTCTAAGTACTCAATAATAGCTTCCATCGATTCCCACAGGCTGTATACATCTAAGCCGTAAAAACCTACTTTCGGCTGATGTGCTGGCAAGTTGTTGTTATAATCACGAAGCCATTCAATCAATTCTTTTATTTCTTGATTAGCCCACATCCATGAGGGCCAGCGGTTAAAAGATTTTAAGACATCTTCGGCATTCGCGTACTGAGTTGTATATCCTTTAATATAGCGATTAACTTCAAAACACGAAGGCCAGTCTCCTTCCACTGCTATAAAGGAGAAATCATGATGATGAATTAATTCTTTCGTAAGAGCTGCCCGAATTTCGTAAAATTCAGATGTGCCGTGAGATGCTTCTCCGAGAAGTACGTATTGAGCGCGGCTTGCTGTGTTAATGAGCGGTAGTAAGTCATCGACATCAGCAAAAGGCATAGAATGTTTTTTTATGGCTTCTATCATTTGAATGGTTTTTAGCATATGATCACCTTGTTTTTAAGAAATGGATAGCAAGAGCTTTGTACAACAAGTCTTGCTACCAGTTAACGGGTTTTTATTTTTATGAATTACCTGCTAAAGTGCTTAATGGCAGAATCATTTAAAGAAAAATCTTCTTTAGTAAGCGCCGTTTGATTCTGTGTTTCGCATTCTTTAGTAGGGTGCTCTTCTTTTTTAGAAACAACAGAAACTTCTTCGTTATTTTCATACGTGTTGTTTGTTGACATTATGTTTCACCTCTTGTATCTAGTGTTTGAGGTACAGAAAATAAAATAAGAAGAAATATCAGGAATACCTTGAAAAGAAAAGTATACGCTTTAAATTATTTGAACTCATGCAAGAAATTGTCTACACTAAACACTGATACATAAATCGAGTGAGGAGAACGTGGACAGTTTATGAAGTTGATTTCGTGGAACGTAAATGGCATTCGCGCGTGTGTGCGAAAAGGATTTTTAGATTATTTTCAAGAAGTGAATGCGGATGTATTTTGTATTCAAGAGACGAAGCTGCAGGAAGGTCAAATTGATTTGCAGCTAGAAGGATATTATCAGTACTGGAATTATGCCGTGAAAAAAGGCTATTCCGGAACGGCAGTTTTTACAAAGCAAAAGCCTTTATCCGTTTCATACGGTGTGGATAAAGAATCAGAAGACGAAGGACGTATTATTACGCTCGAGTTTGAACAATGCTATGTAGTAAATGTGTATACGCCAAATTCTAAAAGAGACTTAGCAAGGCTTGAAGAAAGGCTTCAATGGGAAGATGCTCTGCTCGTGTACTTAAACAAATTAAATAGCCGTAAAGCAGTGATTTTATGCGGAGACCTAAATGTAGCCCACGCAGAAATTGACTTGCGCAATCCAAAGTCAAACCGAGGAAATTCTGGTTTTACCATAGAAGAGAGAGGGAAAATGACGACGCTTCTTGCTAGCGGATTTCTTGATACATTCCGCTATCTATATCCAAATGAAGAAGGAGCCTATACCTGGTGGTCGTATATGAACAAAGTGCGAGAACGAAATATCGGATGGCGCATTGATTATTTTATCGTATCAGAGAGAATCAAAGACGTGATTCAAGAAGCTGCTATTCATCCGCATGTAATGGGAAGCGACCACTGTCCCGTGATGTTAGAATTAAATGTACCCCACCTATGATTTCTTTCTATATAATAGAAGAAAAACGGAAAAAAGGTTGGTTCACGCGAACGGTTGCGGTATAGTAAACATATCGAAAAGTACAGAATGTTCTAGGAGATAAAGGGGGAGACAGAGGTGAAGCGAGACTCGCTGCAAACCATTGAGCACGAAATTGCGCTGCTTGTTCGTCTAACAACGACGCACAGTCCCAAGCTTGGAAGCTTGGACCGTTCTGAATATTTACTGTTAAGCGAGCTAGATCAGCGCAGTCCGCTCGGGATTAATGCATTAGCTGAAAATTTAAAGCTGAGCTTATCTACAGCTAGCCGGCAAGTATCTGCGCTTGAAACCAAACAGTTTGTTCGCCGCTTTCCAAGTCCAGAAAACGGGCGAATTAGTTTAATTGAAATGACGGATTCAGGAAAAGATATTTTGCAGCATGTACAAAGCAAGCGTAAACAGGCCTATGCTGAAGTGTTAGAAGATTGGTCGGAAGAAGAGATTTTAGTACTGGAAAAAAGCTTATCCCGCTTGAATCATAATTTTAAAAAATGGCGCAGCAATGGATGTTAAAGCGAATACATATAGGTAAACAAAAAGGCTATTGAAAAATAGTCTTTTTAAGTTGGAACAAAGAAGTTGATTTCTTCATTAAAAGATGTATAATATGTAGTGCTGCTATAACTTGCATGATACAACTTGTAAGATAAAATATGTAAGGAATTGTTAGTCATATGAAAAGAATTTAATAAAAGGAGGAATAAATATGAGTCAGAATAATCCAGCAGTAGCCTCCGACAAACAAGGTTTAAGCGTACCTAAATACTTAATTATGGCGATTTTAACGCTATTTTCGATTGGCCCTCAGTATTTTTTGAATTTATCTTACACGGTCAATCAAGTATTGATTCAAAATCGATTTGATGCGAGTACACAAAGCTTACTATTGCCATCTATTATTTCTAATTTGGCATTTGGACTTGGGGTACCAATTGGTCCGATGCTGACGAAAAAATATGGCGTGCGTAAAGCATACTTAACGTTCGTTTTAGTCTTTTTAGCAGGTTCGATTATCAACGTTTTTTCTGAAAATGTGGCATTTTTATCCCTTGGTCGTCTGATTCAAGGCTTAAGCTCAGGAATGTTGTTTTTAACCATTATTCCAGCTGCGCTGATTTCGTTTCCGAATAAAATCCGAAACTTCTTTTTAGTGTTAGCGATCGGCGGACTCTTCGGTTCAACAGCAATTGGAGCCTTTTTAGGCGCTGTATCTCTTAGCATGGACAATTGGCGCTGGGTGTTTGTTCTAGGAATACTTGCTTCTCTTGTCTGTCTGTTTATCGGATATAAGGTATTGCCTGCTCACGATCCAAGTCAGCAAGAAGAGCGTCCAGTAGATAAGAAAAGTATCTTTATCCTTAGTCTTATTATGATTTTACTAGTATATCCACTGTATGAACTAAGATATGAAGGATTCGCTTCTATTCAAGTGTGGCCATTCTTACTAGCTACAGCAGGGTTAGTTGTCATTTTTGTTTTAGTTGATTTAGCGGCTGAAAATCCGTTAGTACCATTAAAATCGCTTCTAGCCGTAAAACCAGTTGCAGGTACAATTATGGCAATTGGCGGTCATATGGCATACATCTTAGCAATCGCAGGTATTAATGGCGTCATGCAAAATGTGCAAAATGCATCGTACACCACGCTTTCTTATTTTTATTTATACTTTTTTGTTGGGGTACTGATTTCAGCATTTGCGACGACATTTTTGTATGATAAATTTGGTCCAGGCTACCTTGGAGCGATTGGATCACTTCTCATTGTCATTGTAGGATTTAGCTGGGTAAACGTATCAGCCGATACATCACTAGTGAGCTTGTATGTTCACATTATGCTCTTTGGTATGGGGGTTAGTATGGCACTGGTATCCGGTGCACTAGGAGCGGCACTAGCCGGAGATTTACATCAAGCTTCGATGCGTTCGATTTCACTGCACTCCATTCGAAATTTACTAGGAGCCATTATAGCACCTGTAATAGGATGGTTTGTTGTTCGACAAAACGCGATTTATTATGAAGATTTCCGAGGACAAATTAGCTCAGTAGATCCTCAGGTGAAGCTGCAGCTGTCTGAAATGATTAAACGCTATATGGGTATGGGAATGAGTCAAGCAGACGCAAAAACATCGGCTGTGACGGCTGTTGTAGCAGGCGCTAAAAAAGCATCGATTTTACATGCGTATCACAACTTATTTTTCTTGCTTGGTATTTTAGGCGTAATCATGCTCATTGCTTCACTAAGTAAAGCGTGGAGCGGTAAAAATAGAATTCTTGTTCAAAAAGAAGAGGTTCAAGAAGAAGCTGAGCCGCAAGAAGAAAGAAAAATGCTGCCGGCACCTCAAACAGAAGAAACATCTGTATAATATACTAACTATAGAAAGAAGGAATTCCGATGAGTAAAAGTCGTTTATTGGTTACTAACATTGTTGGAATCATTGTGATTTTATTACTAGTAGGCTTTGGTGGATATTATTTCTACGAAAAAGCAAATTACGTTAAAACAGATGAAGCGCAGGTAGAAGCACCGCTTTCGCAAGTCATTGCTTCAGCTAACGGTCAGTTAAGCGAATGGAATGTAAAAGAAGGAGACAGTGTTTCTCAAGGTGATTCTGTTGGAAGCTTAAAAGAAGGCGACAAATCAACAGACGTAACTTCTATGATTGACGGAACAATTATTAAAAACAACGCATCTCAAAATCAATTAGTAAAAGCTGGCGATGTATTAGCACAAACAGCTGATTTATCTAAAATCTATATCAATGCAAACATTAAAGAAACAGACCTAGGTGACTTAGAAGAAGGAGACAGCGTCGACATTACAGTGGATGTAGATTCAGGTAAAGTCTTTAAAGGCCATGTTGAAGCAATCGGCCGCGCAACAAACTCAGTGTCTTCTATGCTTCCTGCTCAAAATACAGGGAACTATACAAAAGTAACGCAAAAAGTACCGGTGAAAATTTCAATTGATGATGCATCAGATAAAGTTCTTCCAGGTATGAACGCAGAAGTGAAAATTTCAATTTAATAGCGAAAAAAGCCGCTTTCTTCAAGGGAGCGGCTTTTTTTATGCCTAAATAAATAAAATAAAAAATGTGCTAAAAAGGGGATGTATACAAAGGAAATGTGTGGTAAGATACTTCTTGTTTGAAATTGGATATCGGTAAAGAAGGTGATGGGATGACCGCGGTCGAAACAAAAAAAGGGCCAAAAGAAAAGCTGAATTTGTTTTTCTTAACGTGGCCGATCTTTTTAGAAGTGTTTCTTTTTATGTTAATGGGGATTGCTGATACCTTTATGCTAAGTGCGCTGTCGGATGATGCCGTATCAGGAGTTGGAGCAGCCAATCAATACCTTCACATTGCGATTTTGGTGTTAGAGGTCATTGGTAACGGAGCGGCAATTGTTGTCTCTCAGTATTTAGGATCAAAACGGTATATGGAAGCGTCAAAGATTTCTGCTTTGGCCGTTACGTTAAATTTAGGAGTCGGGCTAGTTATTAGCGCGGGTTTTCTTTTGTTTTCAAGGCATATGATGGAAGCGATGAACTTACAAGGTGACGTGCTGATGTATGCACAAAGCTATTTATCCATCGTCGGAGGAGCTATTTTTCTTCAAGCGATTATTAACTCTCTTGCAGCGATTATTCGCGTACACGGCTTTACGAAGCAGGCGATGTTTGTTTCACTTGGAATGAACATTTTTCATATTGCAGGAAACTATGCTTTAATCTTTGGGAAGTTCGGCTTTCCGGAAATGGGCGTGCAAGGAGCAGCGATTTCATCCGCCTTCAGCCGATTTGTTGCGCTGCTTGTGTTCTTTTGGCTGCTGTATCAAGTGATGGAATATAGAGTGAAATTTCAGTACTACATTACGCTTTCAAAAGAATATATCGGCAAAATTTTAAAAATCGGTATTCCGTCGGCTTTTGAACAGGTTATGTATCAAGGCTGTCAAATTGTCTTTTTATACTATGCAACCTACCTAGGAGCAGAATCACTTGCTGCGAGACAGTACGCGATGAATATTTCAATGTTCATTTACTTATTTGCCATTGCAATTGGAATGGGTACAGCGATTATTGTCGGCCGTTTAGTAGGCGGAAACGAAAAAGATGAGGCGTACCATCGCGTATGGAAAAGCGTCAAATGGGCCAGTGCCGTAACGATGATGATGGTTGTTCTTGTGATGACATTCAGAACACAGCTGATCAGCGTGTTTACAGACAATCCGCATATCGTTGAGCTTGGGGCGACGGTGCTGCTTCTGAGCATTGTGCTTGAAACGGGAAGAACGATGAACATTGTGCTGATTAACTCGCTGCGGGCAGCGGGAGATGCCAAATATCCGGTGTTAATTGGTGCGATGTCGATGGTCATGATGAGCTTGCCGCTTGGTTATTTCTTCGTTTTCCATTTAGACATGGGGCTCGCTGGCATTTGGCTTGCCATCGCAGCCGATGAATGGACGCGCGCAGTTATTATGTTTTTCCGCTGGAAAAGCCGGGCATGGGAAAACTACGGACTTGTGCAGCACGAACAAACAGCTGAAGAACCAACGCCGGTTCAAGTATAAAACAAAACCTCTGCAGAATGTGCAGAGGTTTTTTGCTGTGTAAAAAAACGAAGTGAAGCTGGTCTTTTTACGCAAAAAGCTTTAATTTGTGGAAAAAAACGGGTATGGGTACAAAGGAACGGTTTTATTGTACTTATTCTTTGTTTTAGATAACGGTACATGGTTGGATAACGAATTTAGACATGAGTCTTTTTTCTCTTATTTTTCATTTTTATCTCAATTCATGAAACTAGAAGCATAAAAAAGAGAGTTTTTTCCTATTTAGCTATAATGAGACAAATTTTATACTTATAATTATTGGATTAAACTCGAAATGTGCGGAACAGGAGGAACGATATGGGGTTAGGAAGCGTATTAGACGGACTGCTGGGAGAAGTATCTGGAAGAGTCTCAGATGTAGAAGGAAAGATCTCTAAGCTAAGAACAGCTAAAAGTAAAATTGAGCATGAACAAGCTGTTTCATTAAAAGAAATTGAACACATCAAAAAGCCTGAGCTGGGAGACAAATGGACGGGTACGTTATCGGATGATTTTGACGAAAAACGTACGGCAGCCTACGACAACATAAAAGGCATTTTAGACGGTGATTACGATGGATACATTCGTGAAATTGAAACAAAGATATGGGCGCTAGAAGCTGAAAAAGGAGCTTTGAGCGGCTTGAACGCCGCTATTGGAGAAGCGGATTCTTTATTAGCTAAAGGTGAAGAAGCTTACGACGCAGTAGAAAACAAGATTAGTGAAATTAGAAGGGGGCTGTTTTCATGACAATTAAGCTTGATCACGCTGATGTTATCAAAAAGCTTGAAGCAGTCAGCACAGCGATTGGAAATTTATCCATTAGCAAAATGCCTGACCTTGGAAAAAACAGCCTTGATACTACAGAGAAATGGGCAGCGCGCGAAGAAGAAATTCAAACGCTTATTTCTACTTATATAAAAGCACTAAACAAAAACGTAAAAGATACAAAATCTAATGTAGACTTACTAAAAGAACAAGACGAATCTATTATCCATTCGTAGCAGCAAAGGGGGATGACTGTGGGAAAGGTATACGATGCAAAAGCGCTGTTTGATGTAGCAAAAGACAGGGAAAAAGCCTACGATGAGTTACTCAGCCAGCTGGGTGAACTGAAAAAAGCGCTGCAGGGCGTAGCGGACTTAGAAGGCAGCTTAGAAGGAAAAGGCGCTGACAATATAAAATCTTTTTATAAGCAGCACGCCGATACGGCCGGACAGTGGGAAAACTTAATTAAAATGCAGCAAAGCTATTTTTCAACGCTTCACGTTAAAGCTGAAAAAGCAAAGCTATCAGGAAGCACGATTGTAGATGAATCATTTTTAGAAACAGAGCTAAAAAACGCCAACAGCAATGCTAAAGAAATGGTTGCGCAGCAGCACGACGATCTGCAGAGTATTTTAAACGGCATTGACGATATCGTCTCTATTTCAGCGTTTTCAACGAGTGAGTTTAACGATAAAATAGAAGAAGCAGAGAAAAAACGCACCGATACAATTGAAGCAGTGAACCAGCTTGACGCTGAATGGTCAAAAGAATACAGCGAAATGGACGATTTCTATGCGGTAGTGGATATGCTAGTAAGCGGCTTAGAGCTTGCTACGAGTCAAGGAGGAAGTGTCTATCAGCTTGCCTTTGACGAAAAAGCCTATCACGACAGCGAGCTGTATAAAGTTCAAACAAAGCTAAACGACTATGCAACTTCATATGTTGACTACAACAAGCAGCAAGAAGAAGTATACGAGCTGGAAAAAAAGCAAGAAGAAGAAGCAAACAAGCCGTGGTATGAAAAAACGTGGGACGCGGTTTCTACCTTTACAGGAGAGGTCAGCGGATATTATGATTATAAACGAGCAGCAGAAGGCGTGGACCCTGTTACGGGTGAAAAACTTTCCACCTCACAGCGCGTCGCAGCGGGAGCCATGGCAGCAGCCGGCTTCATTCCGGTTGTCGGCTGGGTAGGAAGAGCCGCAAAAGGCGGGAAAGCCATCTACAAAACGGCTAAAGGCCTAAGCGCAGCGGATCACGCCCTAGACGCCTATAAATCCGCCAAATCCTTCAAAGTCCTGGAGCAAACCGAAAAAGGCCTCTACGGTCTTGTGGCTGCAAACGGGCTAGGAGAATACATGACCGGACGCGACATGTTCGGGAATAAAATCAGTGAAGAGCAGCGTAAAGCAAGTCTTCTGCAAGCATTAGGAATTGCTGGAGCTGGGGCGCTTTCTACGAAGGCAGCGGGGAAAACAGCGAAAGCAGGCGCTAATGCCGTGGCAAACGGAGCGAAGAAGCTTAGTGATATGCGGAATGTACTTAGCAAACAAGCGACTCAACGTATTATGCCGCCGCTGCAAAGCGCTCAGAAAGCTTATCGTTCTTCTTCGAATTATATCAAAAAGAAAATTAGTCAAGCCGGAGATATTAAGCTGGCTCCTAAGAAGGTCCGAGTAGTAGAAGAACCGCTGACTGGAACGCGTATGCCAGTGGTAGATGAGTGGATTACTGGAAAAGATGTTGGGCGGATGTTTTCGGTTCGGAGTGGAAACAGTGGAGCGAGTAATGGAATATCTAAAAAAGATTATAAAGCATTAAGAAAAAAGACACCCAATAACCAAATAAGAAAAAAGGTAAATCCAGAAGGTCCTAAAATTGACCCTGTTTATGGGTATGAAGTTCAAAAACTAGAAGCTGATCATATTGTTTCCATGAAAGAAATAACGCAGTTTGAAGGGTTTAACCAACTAACTAAGGAAGCGCAGGTAGAAGTTTTAAATTTAGAAGAAAACTTTGTTGGGCTTGGTAAATCTACTAATGCTTCTAAAGGAGCTCATAATTGGAGTGAATGGAGGGGACATTCTAAGTTAGGAGATGTGCCAGAAGAAGTAAGACAACAAATGTTAAAGCTAGAAGCTCAAGCGAGAGAGGCTTTAAAAAAAGCTATAGAAGAGAGGTTAGAATAATTGAAAAAATTCGTTAAAAATATAAGTGGTAAAGTATTTGTAATTCAAGCTGAAAATGAATTAGAAATGCAGGTTGAGAACCTTTTTAGTATCTTTGAAACCATAGAAACCGAAAAATGGGTTGAAGGTTTTTCTATACAAATAGGGTGGTCAAGGTTTATTGTTTCTATAAAAGGTAAAGAGTATCATATTCTTTCACCAGATTATTCAAAGAATCCATTTGAGGACGATACAGAAGATCTAACGCTTGCTCTATGGGTACAGTTGGAGCAAGTTCACTTTTTACGGAAACTAAATATTAATAATGGTGAAACAGTCAGGTTTAGTGATAAGGTGGTTGTGGCCAAAAATATATTAGAGGTAGATAGTATTTACTTACAAAGAAGCAGTAATTGTGAACAAGGAGATTCAGGTTGGTATATAGGAGCTGTAAACGAAGAAGATGATACAGAAGAACTAGAAGCTTTTTATGCATACCAATTATTAAAGATTCGCCCCTCTCTTATTCAAGTTTTGGCTTTACCTTATGAATATATGGCAGTTTTTGAAAAGGACGAAGTACAGGCAGTATTAAATGAAAATGATGAAGATGTTTTTAATTGAATAAATTTTATAAAAATTCGCAGACGAATAAGTTTACTGCGAATTTTTTGTTTGCTAATAATAAAATATTTACTTTTACAAGGATTAGAGCTAGAAAGAGCCGAGAGACCAAGCTGGAGATTGAAACCAAGAGAATTAGCCGGTTAGATAGAACTCAATGAAAGTTGGTTAAGAGTACAGTGTCATGTAAGGGAAGTCATAAATTTAAAGGTGTCGATGGAAAATATAAAAGAGAGGTAAAAGAATGATTAACTAATGAGATTAATTTGTTAATGAAAACTTTGTAAGGGGCAGTGTGAATATCGATTGCATTTTCTAGGCCATCGGTGCTTTTATTAAACGCATTTGCGCATTTCAGTATTTATTTTCTATTTTATAAAAGTTAAGGATTATAAAATAGAATAGCGCCAAAATAGCTTATCCCAATCGCTAGTCATTGCAAGTATCTAAACAAATAAGGTGGGTCACTCTATGGTGACCAAAGGAACGAAAAGATTTTTTAGGTAAGGTTAACTGGAATTCTTGAGAGTTAATCTAAGGAGTGAAAACAGCAAAATGAAAGAATATGAAGATAAGTTTAGTGAATTACAAGCTGATATGATATCTATATGTATGGAGTACGTTGAAGATAGAGCAGATAAAGTGTATGTTTATGCTTCTCGTGAAGAAGGAGTTACCTTAAGTGACTTTTTTTATTTGATTAATGGTAAATACGTAGAACCCCATAAATTGAATGATGCTTTGGAAGAGGGGGAGGAAAGCTACGATACATCCGCAGCACGAAATTTTATGGTATTAGATATTTTAAATGAGGATATCGGGAAAATCAAAGTATTGTGTCAAGAGCATCAAAGAGATATGCCTACTGAGATGAAATTAATCTATGATGTAAGAAGCGGAAAATTTAAAGCTGAATACAAGTATGACTTAGTTTATACGCATGACGATATTAAAACAGCCAGTCATATTGCTGATGAGTGGTTTGAAGAAGTGAAAAATAATAAGCTTTAATTTAGTATTGATATGCGAGCTTAGTAGAGTTCATTTTGGCTTGAATCGATAGATCATCATATTTGATATTCTTTTGAAATTTTTTGGTATATAACGACTATAAAAGTGCAAGTATCTCTGTAAAAATACGGATGGGGCTTTCATTTTTCATATGAGTATGAAATTGTGAAACAAATTAACTCAATCTATGGAAACCGGAAAAGGAATCTACGATATTGTTACCATAAATGGCTTGAAAGAATACATAACCAGACGCGACATGTTGAGGAACAACATTAGTGCAGGTAAAATAGATAACAATCGTTCTAATGGAATTTGGTTTATTATGGAGAAAGATAAAGGTTGGGCAAATGCTTTGAAGGAAGCTTTTTTAAAGAAGTATCGGTAAAAATATTTTCCTGTTAAAAATGGCATTCAATACGCCCTATCAAATTTAGAATAGAGTATCAAATTGAAGGTGAAGAACTAGGGACAGTAACACTTAAAAACCAGAAAGGAGGATAAAATTTATGCAAATGGAAAGCCAGTTACAGGAATTGTATCAAGAAATAGCAGAAACGGTTAATAATATGATTCCAGAAGAATGGGAAAGATTTTATTTTTATGCAAAGGTTGATGAATTCGGAGGGCGAGTTTACTTTTTTTAAAAATCAATTAGAGATAATAGCTACACGTATAGTCTAGATATACCAAAACAATTTAACATATCGGAACTAGAATTTAATAATGAAGAAGATAAGCTTTTTGATCTTAGTGAACAGCTCAGAGAAATCTTTAAAGAAAATAACCAGGAATTATGGTATTCTTTTACGCTAATGTTAGATCAAACAGGGAAGTTCTCTGTATCATTTGATTATACAGATTGGTTGAATACAGATTACGGATTTGTAGCACAGAAAAAGATTTGGAAGTATAAATATTTAGATGAAGCACCAGCGGATGAAAAAACTAAAAGTTTACTAAATCAATATTTAAAAAAGTATCCAAATAATCCTATTTAAATACTGATTAAAGCTATACAAATGAAGGAGGCAGTAAACATAAATTGAAAATACAGGACTTAATAGCTGGACTTTAGAAGAATAGGGAGTGGGTAGAAATGATGCTTCAAGATAAGTTGAATTTCTTAAATAAATATACATTAAGTGAAGAACTATCTGTAAGCTTAATAGAGTCTAATGACACTGATTATATCCAAAAGGATTTAATTCCTGATGAATGGAGAGAAATTTTTAAAGAGAAAAATAAATCTAGTAAGATAAGTAGGGTATTAAATATATGGAAAAGATATGTAAGTAATGAAATGAGCAACACCATATCTTTTTTAAAGGAATGTTTGATAGATGTTGAATTAATGGCTATTGGTGATCGGTATTCGATATTATATTCGGTGAAAAATGCCAGAGGGAAAATTTTATATTATGAAGGCCGAAACCCTAAAGAGTACTTTAATAACGAACAACTTGAAGAAGATTGGAGTAAAATTCCAGATAAAATTAGAAGCTTTTATGAAAATGTTCATAGTGGGTTTTACTACTATCCAAGTAAGTCAATGGGGTTAGAGTCCCTAGAAGATATTACATATTTAGACGATTATGAATGGGGAATTGTTGATGAAATTGGAGAACATAATTTAAAAATTGACTTCGCATCTTCATATGGATTTTTCAGTAATGGAATGGGAACTTATGTAGTAGTGGATTATAAAAACAGTTTGGGTGACAACGCCACTTTGTGGTCTTCAAAAGAAGAGCCAGAGTATAATCTAAACTTTTGGGATGTAGTAGATGAATGGATGGTTATAGGATTTGAATAAGTATATAAGCGTAGAGAAAGAAAGTAACAAGTAGTGAAAAAATAGGAAAGTAGATAGTAATACCATTGTTTTACCTTTGCCAAATGATGAACTATTAAATACCGTTTGAGGTCATAAGTATAAACGGAGGAGGTAGTGATTAAATGGATCTTAATAAAGCCGATTTTGGGACTGTTATAAAATTTGGAAATCTCGAAGATTTTTTAAAGAAGTTGAATATTGAAAATAAATGTGTGGAAGAAGTAGTAAAATTCCTGAATAAAAAGGATTACATAATAAGTTATTTGTAGATGATAATGAAGGAGTTTGCATAATGGACCGAAACCATAGTAAGAAATTGATAAGAAATGCCATTAAAACTGGCGATATCAATGCAGTGAAAAAACTAATAGGTGATGATATAGAGACTTTGAATACCGTGACTGTATTTGGTACGTGGTTACATGTAGCGGTTAAAAAGGAGAACCTTCAAATCGTCCGGTATTTAGTTGAAAAAGGAATTGACGTTAATACGAAAGGCGGGACATTTGATGCTTCTGCGTTAAATCTAGCAGCTGGGTCCGGTAATTTAGAGATAGTAAAGTATTTAATAGAATCTGGAGCAGAACTAGATGTGAGCTTAGCGAAGAGAAATCCGCTGTTTGGAGCAATTTATGGGGGGCATCAAGAAGTAGTTAAATATTTAGTACAAAAAGGAATAGATGTGTCCATTAGATACACAGGAGAAAATATCAAAAATATGAATGCTTATGAATATGCAAAGGAGTTTGGGCAGACTGAGATTGCTGAATATTTAAAGCAAAAGATGAATGAAAAAGAATAAACTTGAAATTAGCTTTACAGTTATAAGTATTAATGCAAAAAATGAAATGATAAAAGATCTTGATGGGTAATATTCCTTTCAAGATCTTTTGCTTTGTTAAAAATTATGGATGATAAAAGTTCAAGTATCTGTGTGAAAAGACACGGATGGTGCTTGCGTTTTTTATGAGTGTGAGGTTGTGAAACAAATTAACTCAATCTATTGAAACCAAAAAAGTCCTCTATGGTTTTGTTGTCTCAAATGGCTTAGGAAAATACATGAATGGACGTGATTGTTGGGGAACAACTTAGTGTAGGTAAAATAGCTAACAATCATTCTGGTGGTGTCTGGTTTAGTATGGAGAAAGATTGGGCAAATGCTTTAAAGGAAGACCCTCCAAAAAAGTATCGGTAAAAATATTTCCCTCTTATCAAGGGGATTTAATACGCTCTACTTAAATTTAGAATAGCATATCAAATTGAAGCTGAAGAATTAGAGAGAGTAACAGTTAAAAACCAGGCAGGAGGATAAAATTTATGCAAATGGAAAGCCAGTTACAGGAATTGTATCAAGAAATAGCAGAAACAGTTAACAATATGATTCCAGAAGACTGGGAGAAATTTTATTTTTATGCACAGGTATCAGAAGATGGAGGAGGAACGTATTTCTTTTATAATCAGCCTTCGAATAAAAAAACGTATCATTATAGCTTAGATATTACAGAAAGATTTGTTGTTTCTGAATTAGAATTCTATGAACAAGAAGATAAACTTTTGGACCTTAGTAGTAAAGTGAGAGAAGCGTTTGAAGAACATAATCAGGATTTGTGGTATTCCTTTACAATGAGCCTTGATAGAGAAGGAGAATTCTCAGTATCTTTTGATTATACAAATTGGTTTCAAACAGATTATGGTTTTTTAGCGGAGCGCAAACTTTGGAAGTACAAATATTTAAATGAAGTACCAATAGATGAAAAAACTAAAGATTTAATAGAGCACTATTTAAAAGAGTATCCACATAATCCTATTTAAATCATTAGATGAATTCTGGAAGTGATTTGAGAGAACTAAAGGGATCTCTCTGATACTATGAACTGATGAAGAAGCTGTATAAACAAAGATATCTTAGGAGGTTTCTATGGATAATAAGGAAAGAGCAGTTAAAACTTATGATTTAATTAAGAATGGTGATACAGAACAAGCAAAAGAGATTCTGATTACAGATAAAAGGCTGCTTGAGTTTATAACTCCTTTTGGAACGTGGCTACACGTGGCTGCTAGAGCTGGTAGTCTTGACATGGTAAAGTTCCTAGTTGAATACGGGATGGATATTAACACAAATGAAGGTGTACCAAAGTCAGCGCCAATTGCACATGCAGCGAGTGTAGGTGAATTTAGCATAGTTCAGTACTTATACGATAGAGGTGCAATATTAGATGTAAGCGATTCGAGTAGAAATCCTTTATTTTCAGCGATTTATGGTGGTCATCTTGATATTGTAAAATACCTTGTTCAGAGTGGTATTGATATTACTGTAAAGTATACGGGGGATACGATGAAAGATATGGATGCTTATGAATTTGCGATTGAACGAGGAAAAATAGAAATTGCTGAATATTTAAAGCAGAAGGTGGACAGCAAATGGAATTAAAGCTTAATAATATTTATCAAAAGGTGGCCGATAATTTAAAGGAAATGATACAAGAAGACTGGCGAGAAATCTATTTGTATGCAGAAGTAGGAGAAGGTTCTCAAACAACGTATTTCTTTTATTATCCAAAAGAAAGCGATGAACCTATATATAGTCATGATATACCTGAACTATTTGAGGTGTCAGAACAGAGCTACTTAGTGTTATTAGATAAACAGTTAGAGTGCTTTCGTGAGTTGTTAGATGTATTTATAGAAAACAAGCAGGAGATATGGACAAGTTTAACTTTGCATTTAGGTCATGATGGGAAATTTGAGATAGACTACAGGTATGAAGATATTCTTACTGTTGACCCGTATGAACAACAGGTGATTTGGGAGTATAAGTACTTAGGGATTATTTCAGAAGATGAATATGATAAAAAGATCATAAAAAAATTTCTTTCCTAATCATAGAAGAGCAAAAGATATATAGACGGAGGAGTTAAGCTCATCATAGTGAGAGAAGTGGAAATGGAGTTTAAGAATGACTAATGCTAATTTCAATAGTTTAACAGAACATGATAAAGTGATATTTTTTCTGGCACTTTCAGAAAAAGTAGTACCGGTACTTTCTCGTACGGAAGATCAAATTTCAGCCCGGAAAGTTATATGTAAATGCTGGGAATGGTTAAAAGACAAAGAAAATAGTGGAGATACTCTTTATGAATTATTAGATGACGAGGAAAATGGTATCACAATAATTCAAGAGACGTCAGATAATAAAACAGATGTTATAGCCTGGGACTGTATTATTGATGCAGTTGCCTATACTAGTAGAAAAGCATTTGAAAGAGAAGGCGTCGAATATTATCCCGAACCCATTGCTTTAGTTAATGATACATTAGTAGAGCATTTTATAAATGGTTTTGAAAGATGTATAGAGAATGCGGATAGTTACATAGAAAGATTAACTTCTTTATTAAATGATGATAAGAATAGGAAAACAGTGAATGATCTGCGAACAAAAGTCTTAAAAGAACTACAAGTACGACAGTGAAGTTCACTGACCACAACTATTTAAAAGTAAAAACGGTAGAAACAGCTAAATTAAGGGGGATATGCTTTGGAGAAAAACAGTGTCAATAAAGCAATAAGAAATGCAATTAAACGTGGTGACATTAACTCAGTCAAAGAATTAATAGGTAGTAACAAAACAATTCTACACACCATGACTCCATTTGGTAGCTGGTTGCATATAGCAGCAAAAAAAGGACAGATGGAAATAGTAGAGTATCTAGTGCATAAAGGAATCGATGTAAATACAAAAGGTGATATATTTGATGCTTCTCCCTTACGAGTCGCAGCAGGTGAGGGGCATGTAGAAATAGTACAGTACTTAATCCAATCTGGAGCAGAACTAGATGTAAGCTTGGCAAAAAGAAATCCTTTATTTGCAGCAATTTACGGTGGTCATAAAAAAGTAGTTGGATATCTAGTTAATCAAGGTATAGATATTTCCGTTCAATATACCAGTGAGAATATTAAGGAAATGGATGCGTACCGATATGCTAAGGAATTTGGACAAATAGAAATTGCTGAATACTTAAAGCAAAAGCTGAATGAAAAAGTACAAAAGAGAGTGCTTAAAGATTAATTAAATCGTATATAACAGGTCACAAAGCTAATAAAAGCAAGGAGGTCCATCTCATGCTAGAACCTATATATGCTGAAAACGTAATTGTCGGAGTGATACATAAAAAGCAGTTTCAATGGTATGTGACTGACCGAGAGCTATGGTATTTAGATTATGTGAAGTTTGCGCAATCTTTTGAAAATGAAGGTGATTTAGCGGTTGACGAATACATTGAACCTGAACGAAAAGGAATGGAGATTCTCAGCAGTGAAAATGCTGGGCTTTTTTTAAAACGTATAGAGTCATATAAAGGAGATGCAGCTACTCTTTTAAAGCTGTTTGAAAATAAAATAGAAAGCGGAGAGGAAGAAGACGTATTAGACTTTATCCCTTCGTTTTTGGTGGACTTTGATCAAAAGGTGTTCTATTCACTGTTTCCTGAACCGGCTTCATTTGAAGAATATGTTCCAAGTGATTGGAAAGGAACGTATGAAGACTTTACAGCTTTGATTCCAGAAACAGAAAAGTATTGGATAAATAAGGACGGAGAAAGTTTATTTGAGCTGTGAGGAAGGAAAGAAGCGTTGGATAGTTCAGTTCGAGTATTCAAGACCGACATGAGAGAGGGATGCTGTAAATAGCATCCCTTCTTTTAAAAAGTTACAATGTCTTTTCGGCAGCTTTTTGATGCGAAAGAGAGGAAGGTTTCGTTATTTCCTCTTCATCGAAGTCCATTTCTGGAGGAGAAAGCTTAAATCCTTTTGTAAGAAAAGTTAAGTACACAAGTCCTATGGCAGTCCAGACGCTTCCTAGCACTAAAGCGTGTTTATCTAAATTAATAAAGAGATAGAAATCAAGGACCGCTCCAATAGCTGGTATAAGAAAGTACAGAAGAAAACGATTCTTTCTTTCATTTTTTAACGTGAAATAATAGTGAAAAATGACCGATAGATTTACAAAAATAAACGTTAAAAATGCTCCAAAGTTAATAAATGAAGTAGATGTACTTACATCAAGCTTAACGGCCAGTAGTGAAATGCCTCCTATGAATAAAATATTCAATAGGGGTGTTTTCGACTTTCGATGAAGATACCCAAATATCTTAGCGGGAAGTACACCATCTCTTCCCATTGCAAATAATAAACGGGCTCCGCTTGTTTGAGCAGATAAGCCAGATGCGAATTGAGCAATAATTAATCCAGCTAGAAAAATAGAGCTAAATAAATTGCCGCCGATCTGTACGGCAATTTCAAATGCTGCTGAATCAATATTTTTAAAAGATGTATAGTCAGGATGAACAAGCTGTAAAAAATAAGAAGCTCCAATAAAAATGATGCCTCCAATTAGTGTAATAAGAAAGATAGCTTTTGGCATTGTTTTTTCAGGATTAATGGTTTCTTCAGATAGAGTTGTAACAGCATCAAATCCTAAAAAAGAATAACAAGCAATGGAAGCTCCAGCGGCTACAAACGAAAATGTAAGATGCTCGTTCAAGAATGGGTTAAAGCTAAAGAGTGCAAAAGGTGATGAGCCTTTTATAAGGTATATAATGCTTAGTGAAATGAAAATACCAACTACGAGCAGTTGGAAAATCATCATTAATGCATTAACGTTCGCCGCTGCTTTTAAGCCAAGTATATTGATGACAGTTGTAATAAATATAAAGGCTAATACAAATGTCCAAAGAGGAATACTAGGAAAAGCTGTATGTAAATAAACAGCTCCGATAAGCCAAATAACCATAGGAAGAAACAGGTAGTCTAGTAAAACAGCCCATCCAATCATAAATCCGACATATGGATTTATGGATTTTCTTGTATACGTATAAGCAGACCCTGCAATAGGAAAAGCTTTAGTCATTTTACCGTAGCTATAAGCCGTAAATAGCATAGCAGCTAAAGCCACTATATAAGCAGTGGAAACTAGTCCATGGGTGGTTTCAGCCAACAAGCCATAAATACCAAATACAATCATTGGTGTCATATAAGCAAGTCCAAACAAAACAATATGTGACAACTTCAAAGTTGGAACTGCTTGGTTTCTCTTTGTTTCCATCTTTGCGCCTCCCTTAAAAATTGTTTTTAATCTTCTTATATCTATTTGTACAACTCCGCTCTTCTGTGCATAAGGTAATTAAGCTTCTGATCTTTTGATTCCTCTAAAGAAATAGCTACTGTTGAGATTTGTTCCTTGCTACCCATTTTTAGAAGAACTTTTCCTTTACTGTTGACGACTGCGCTATGTCCAAAAAAGAATGTATCTTCTTCAGAGCCAATTCGATTGCATAGAGCAATTGGAAGTTCATTTTCCATAGCACGGCTTTTTAAATACGTTATTTGATAATCTTCGTAAGGGCTCATGTTAGCAAGCGGGATGATGAGTAAATCCGCTCCTTTTATTTTTAAAGTTCGGGCCACTTCAGGAAATTCAAGGTCATAGCAAATCATTAAGCCAATGTTTCCGAATTTGGTTTTGAAAACAGGTAAAGTGTTGCCTGGGCGGAAGATTTCAGCTTCCCTGTCAAAAAGATGTGTTTTTTGATACGTACCAATTACAGTTCCGGTATCATCTATAAGAGCTGATGTAATATGATAATGCCCGTTAGCTGTTACTTCAGGAAAAGATATAACGGCGTGGATGCTGTAATCCCTGCAGCTTTGTTGGAAAAGCTGCAAGCTTTCACCACTAACGGATTCAGCTAGCTCCTTAATATCATCCCAAATAAAATAACCTGTTAAACAAAGTTCCGGAAAGACAACAAGGTCAGCCTGTTCGCTTACAGCTTGCTTGATACAGTCATTTATTTTTCGAATGTTTTCTTTTTTATTGCCTAGTACAGGACAAAACTGAGCAATTGTAATATTCACTGTAAAGTACCTCCTCATAATCGTTTTCAATATAAATACAAGCAAGAAGTGTGCCAACGCATTTTTTCAGTCAATTCTGATTTTTAATCTTTAAAAAGATGAATTTTTTCATTATACTAATAGGGATAAAAAGAAAATAAGTCATATTCTGCTTATATAGTTATTTGGAAAGTTAATATGATGATTTTTATCATCAATGATGCGATTTTTCATTAGAAACAATCGAAAGGAGGAAATGGGTAATGAGGAATTCTTCAATAGGTACCTGCGAATCGATAGTAGTCATCATAGATCATGAAGGACGCATTGATACCGTATCTATCAATAATAAACAAACCAGTCACTTATCGCTGTTTCAAGAAAATATGTTATTTGAAGAAGTTCAGTGGAAAAAGGTCTTTACTGCTGCTCCAAGTGGCTCTACTCAGTTATTAAGCACCTATGAGGGAAGAACTTATCTATTTGCCCTCCACCTTGTCCAAGCGAACTCTTACATAAATCAAATCGTGACATTAGCGAATATATCTCAAAGCATGTTTAACCCTTATTCGAATGAAGATCAGCATAAAACCGATGAGTTGATTATGGAATCATCTGCTATGAAACGAATTGCTAAAATCATTGAAACAATTGCTCATGTAGGCTCTACTGTTCTTCTACTAGGTGAATCGGGAGTAGGCAAAAGTCAAATTGCTAAATTTATTCATAGTACTAGTACACGTTCAACGCAGCCTTTTATTCCTGTTAATTGTGGTGCTATTCCAGAGAATTTAATCGAATCAGAGCTATTTGGGTATGAAGAAGGAACTTTTACAGGCGGAAAAAAAGGAGGAAAGGTCGGCTTATTTGAGGCTGCTCATAAAGGAACAATTTTTCTAGATGAAATTGCGGAATTTCCTTTAAACCTACAAGCAAAACTGCTAGGTGTTTTGCAAGAAAACGCGGTGCGAAAAGTAGGAAGTACAGAGGAAAAGAAAGTAGATGTGCGAGTAATTGCTGCAACAAATAAAAATCTACAGGAACTTGTTGAGCAAAAATTATTTCGTGAGGATTTGTTCTATAGGCTTAATGTCGTCCCTCTTACTATCCCACCTCTTAGAGAGCGAGAAAAGGACATACATATCTTAATTGATCATTTTCTGTTTAAATATAATACAAAATATCATCTTCGAAAAGAAATTAATGATGAAGTAAAACAAGAGCTTATCCAATATAAATGGCCAGGAAACATAAGGGAATTGGAAAATACGATAGAAAGAATTGTCGTAACAAATATGACTGAAAAAGAAGTGCTAGAAGAAAAAAATATACGTGAAAACGGTTGGTCATTTTCTCCTAAAGCACCAATATCTTTGAAAGAAGCTAAAAGACAAGTAGAAAAAGAATTAATCTTAAAAGCTTACAGTGAATACAAAAGTACTTACAAAGTAGCAGAAGTATTGCAGGTTGACCAGTCTACTATTTCAAAAAAATTAAAAGTATATAAAAAAGAAGGTTTTTAAAGAGGTGAAGGGATGCGTCTATTAAAAATTGCATTAGCCCAGCTTAGAAGCAATTTGCATGATAAAAATAAAAATTTAAAGAGAGTTTTTGGAACAATGGAAGCGGCTAAAGATCAAGGGGCGGATTTTGTGTTGTTCCCTGAATTATTTTTGACTGGTTTTTTGTTAAATGAACAGGTGGAGGAATTAGCTGAATCAGTAGAAGGAGAATTAATCACAAAAGTAAAAAAGTATGCTAAAGAATTACAAATAGGAGTTATTCTTGGTTTTCCGGAAAGACACCGCTTTAAAATATATAATTCCGCTGTATTTATTAATAAGAAAGGTGAGATAGTAGGAACTTATCGTAAAATTCACCTTTTTGATCATGAACATTCATATTTTACTTCTGGAGATAGTATACCAGTCTTTGATACACCTCAAGGAAAGTTTGGAGTAATGATTACATATGATATGGAATTTCCTGAAGTGGCGCGAATTCTAGCATTAAAAGGAGCCGAAGTCGTCTTTGTTCTTTGTGCGAATATGATTCCTTATGAGCATCATCAGCACATTTATTTGAGGTCAAGAGCGTTAGAAAATCATATTTTTATTGCAGCTGCTAATAAAGTTGGATTAGAAGATGACTATGTCTATTTTGGTGAAAGTGAAGTTATTAATCCTAATGGGCACTGTGTGTTTAAATCTCTTAATAATGAGGATCTTGCGATTGTTGACATAGACCTATCGTCTTCGGCAAGTTCAAAGGAAATTTTGAACTATTTAGACAATCGAAAGTCAGATTTATACAGAAGAGAAGGGCTATAAGAGCTCTTTATTAAAGAAAGCTGCTATTATTTTTTTACACCAACTAAGCGAGCAGTGTGGCTGGCGGAGCTTGCGTGAATGGTTTTCCCTATTTTTGTTGATGATTGCACCCAATTCACTTCATCGGGATAATTTGTAATCACTCCGTCACTTTTTGTTTTCCACAAAAATGAAGCGGGAAGCCGCTTGGTTTCAGACCACGGTGATATTTTCATTCC
>Ga0182738_1002341_pt1 | contig 22565 bp, 18 predicted proteins | sample eDN5th30CBELigMG_FD_128876 | JGI IMG/M metagenome (GOLD analysis project Ga0182738, IMG submission 128876) | Enriched Miracle-Growth compost microbial communities from Emeryville, California, USA - eDNA 5th pass 30_C BE-Lig MG (version 2)... ...
ACCGTCGAGCAGATTCGCACCGTGCTAGCGGCCGGACGGCAGCATCTGCTGGAAACGCTGTCCACCTACGGCGAAGACCGCTTGGAAGAAATCCCCGCGGCACTCCAGGCACGCGGGCTCACCGTGCGCGATTGCCTGTACGTGATTGGCTGGCACGAAGCGCATCACCACGGCCAGGCACACGTTACGTACAACCTGTACAAAGCCAGCCGCGGCTAAGACTTTTGCGACAAAGAGCGGCACATGCCGCGGGCGACTACAGCACTTCGGCCAGCATTTGCGAAGCAACCTGCTTGGAGTTGTTGAGCAACTCGTCGTAGTCGCAGCTTTCCAGTTCTTCGCCGATCAGTTCGACGTCGAAGTAACCGGTGTAGCCAGCATCGATCAATTTGCGGATGATATCTTGTAGCGGGACGCGGCCGTCGCCCAGCAGGCAGCGGTTCTGCTCCCCGCACGGCGGCGTCTTGCCGTCGCCCAGGTGAACCACGCCGATGCGGTGGGCGATGTCGTCGATGCGATCGAGGATCGCCGGATCGAAGCCCAAGTGATAAGTATCAAACACCAGCTTGAGGTGTGGGCTGCCGGCGGCGTCGAGCAGTTCGAGGGTGTCGTCCAGCGAAGTGAGAAATGTCCAGTCGGCAGCGCAGTCGCGGTGCATCGGTTCCACGGCCAGGTCCACGCCGAATTCTTCGGCCAGTGGCACCAGTTCCTTGAGGGCCGAGTGGATTAGCCGCCGGGCGTGATTGAGCGTATGGCCTGCCCTGGCTCCGCTGTAGACCACCAGGCAGCGCGCGCCGATGGCGGCAGCAGTTTGGATCGCTTCATGGGCGTCGTTGAGACTTTCGCGGTAGGTTCGGCCGTCGCTTCCGGTGAATCCGCCCGCCCAGCAGAAGTTGGAAACGTGCAGGTTATGTTCCCGCAGCAGTTCCACCGCGCGCTCGACGCCACAGTCCGAAAGCTTTTGTCGCCATACTCCGATGGCCGACAAACCGGCCTCGGCATACCTTGCCACGTCCTCTTCAAACGACCAGCGAAACGTCGTGACTTCGTTGACCGACAATCGCAGCATCGCGGCTCTGCTCCTGTTGCCCAAGCCGTCTACCGTTGGCATGGGTCGATCAGTATGAAGAATGGCTGTAGAACTGTAAAGCCGCGACACGTAAGGTGAGTAAAAACGCCCGCGCGGACAGCGGCCCGCGCGGCGAACCGTAACGGAATGGCAAACCAGGGCATGGCACCCCCCACTCAAGCAGATCCCCGATTAGGCGGCCACGTACCCCCGGTACGGCGGCTCAGCGTGCTGATGCCCGTCTTCAACGAAGAAGCCACGGTGGCCACCATCGTAGGCCGCGTGACGGCGGTGCCGCTGCCATTGGAAGTAGAACTAGTCGCCGTGGACGATGGTTCCAGCGATGCCAGCTTCCGCATCTTGCATGCGCTGGCGGCCGATGAACCGTGCTTGCGGGTTGTGCGGCACCGGCGAAACCTGGGCAAAGGCGCCGCGGTGCGCACCGCCATCAAGCACATGACCGGCGACGTGGCCGTGGTGCAGGATGCCGACCTGGAATACAACCCGGTCGATATTCCGCGTTTGCTGGCTCCGATTCTATCTGGCGAGGCCGACGCGGTGTTCGGCACCCGCTTTCCGCGCGGTGGCCCGCGCAGCAGCCCTTGGTGGCACTGGCTGGTGAACCACTTTCTGACCGAAGCGGCCAACGTGGCCGCCGGTCTGAACCTCACCGATATGGAAACGTGCTACAAGCTGGTGCGGGCCGACTTGCTACGGAAACTGTCGCTCAAGAGTCGCGCTTTTACGTTTGAGCCCGAGCTTTCGTGTCGGTTGGCCCAAGCGGGGGCCCGCATCTGCGAAGTGCCGATCGGCTATACGTATCGGACGTGGAGCCAAGGCAAGAAGATCGGACCGCGCGACGCCTTTGAAGCCCTGGCCGAGTTGGTCCGCTGCCAAGTGGTCGACCGCCGCTGGCAACGGACCCTGCCGGCGATCCTGCCGACCCGGCAAAACGGCGAGTCCGCCCCTCGACCGGCCCGCACGCAGCCGGTTCCGGCACTCGTGGCCCGCGGCTAACTCCAAGAACCACCCAGATTAATCGCAGGGAAACTAACGACTTGCCGGGTGGTTGGCCGATCCTGTGGTGTCGGCCGCGGCAAGGAGTGCTAGCACTTTCGGGCTGGGGACTCATTTACAGCGGGGCGACGATTAGCTCCCAAGGGGCCGATTGGCCAAGCATGGCTTGCCCCGGTTGTCATGATTGAAGTGTAAGGCCGCAATTGCTGCGGCCTATCAGAAGCCTTCTCGGTCGCTGCCCGCTGATTGGTGGGGGAAGCGACCCCGCGGCGGTTGAACTGGGGGCGGCGCGGCAGGCCAGAAAAGTGTGTCACCACACTTTATTGCCCATTGCACGCCCCTGGCCGAACGCTAGACTATAGGCTTCTGAATTTTGGTTTGTGTTGTGGTAAGTTCCTGGCGGGACCATCCCCGTTCTTCGCCGGAGGACTGCTACATCCCTGCTGCAAGGCGCGGGATCGTCACACGAGGAGGGGTTGCGTCCGCGAATGATTACGAAAGAGCGTAAGACCCAACTGATCACTGATTTTCGGCGCGACGACAGCGACACAGGCTCGCCCGAGGTGCAGATTGCCATCCTGACCACCAGGATCAATCGCCTCACCGAGCACATGCAGTCGCACAAGAAGGACTTTGCCAGCCGCCGGGGTCTCCTGGCGATGGTGAGCCGCCGTCGTCGGCTGCTGGACTACCTGAAGCGCGTTAACCCCAGCCGGTACCTGGAGATCCTCCGGCGGCTGGAGCTGCGCAAGTAGCCGGCTTGCGGTCGGGGGGCAACCGCCCCTCGGCTATCCTTGGCCACGGTTGCGGCGGTTGGTCGTGGCTCCGCAACCGGACCATCCGGCCGATCATGGTCGCGCCTGGGATGTGGGTTCAAGGAGGCTGACCGTTGCCCGCCGCGGGCGGGTATGTGCGATCAGCCGCTGTTGCTCCTCCCGTGATTCATTCGCATCCCGCAGCTATTCCCTCCGCGGTCGATTCGAGTGCCCGCCAAGCGGAAATGTCTGTTGCGCGGGGTAACTCGTTAGCTCCCCGGCCCGGTCAGTCCGCCGCCCCGGGCGTCGGTCTCCCGCGCCCTTTGCTTGTGCTTTGCCAGCAGGCAGTTGTAGCGTCTTTCTTGCTGATTGAAGACCGCTGTTTGCAGACGCCGGCCAGGAGCCGTAGTATCAGGATGTAAGAAATTGAAAGTACGTGTTGAAAAGCAGATCGGCGATCAGGTCTTCTCACTCGAAACGGGCAAATTAGCAAAACAGGCGGCTGGTGCCTGCCTGGCTCAATACGGCGAAACGGTTGTCTTAGCCGCCGCCACCACCGGCCCTCCCCGGCCGGGCATCGACTTCTTCCCCCTCACTTGCGACTACCGCGAACGGACCGCTGCGGCGGGTAAGTTCCCCGGCGGTTTTCTCAAGCGCGAAGGCCGGCCCACGCTCAAGGAAGTCTTGAGTTCGCGGTTGATCGACCGGCCCATCCGTCCGCTGTTCCCCGAGTGGTTCCGCGACGAAGTCCAAGTGCAGTGCATGGTGCTGGCCAGCGATCGCCAACAAGATGGCGACGTGCTGGCGATCAATGCCGCGGCCGCTTCGCTGGGTCTTTCGCCCACGCCGTTTGCTGGCCCGATGGCTGCCGTGCGGCTGGGCCGCATCGACGGCAAGCTGATCCCCTTCCCCAGCCAGGATGAGCTGGAAGAGAGCGACCTCGATCTGGTTGTCGCCGGCAACTACAAGTCGGTGATGATGATCGAAGGCTTCGCTCGCGAAATCCCTGAAGACGAGATGGCCGCGTGCGTGATGGAAGCGCACCGCATCGTCTGCGAGCTTTGCGATCTGCAGCAAGAGCTGTTCGACAAGGTCGGCGTGGTCAAGGCCGAGTACGAGGTTCCGCCCAGCGACGGCCTGCTGGACCGCCTCCGCGAGAACTACTACGAGACCTTCAAGCAGGTCAAGCAGACCCCCGGCAAGCAGGCCCGGGCCGATGCTGTCCGCGAACTGCGCAACCGCGTCCAAGAAGAACTGATTCCCGATCCCGAGGCCGAGGGCGCCATTTCACTGGCCGCCTTCAGCAAGGCCTGGCACGACCTCGAAGCGATCATCGTCCGCGACCTGATCCTCTCCGGCACCCGGCCCGACGGCCGCGGCCACAAGGACCTGCGGGCGATCGAGTGCGAAGTGGACGTGCTGCCGCGGGTTCACGGTTCGGCCCTGTTCCAGCGTGGAGAGACGCAAGCGCTCATCACCGTCACGCTGGGCACCGGCCGCGACGAACAGCGCGTGGACGGCCTGTTCGAGGAATACAGCAAGAAGTTCATGCTCGACTACTACTTCCCGCCGTTCTCGGTGGGCGAGTGCCGCCCGATCCGCGGACCGGGCCGCCGCGAGTATGGACACGGCGCGCTGGCCGAGCGCAGCGTGAAGTCGGTGCTGCCCGATCCGGAAACCTTCCCGTACACGATTCGGGTGATTTCCGACATTCTGGAGTCCAACGGCTCCAGCAGCATGGCTTCGGTGTGCGGTGCGACCCTGGGCTTGATGGCGGCCGGCGTGCCGATCAGCAACCCCGTGGCCGGCATTTCGATCGGCCTGGTTAAGGAAGCCGAGGATCGCTGGGTGCTGCTCACCGATATCATCGGTGACGAAGACCACTTCGGCGATATGGACTTCAAGGTGGCCGGCACCCAGCGCGGTGTCACCGGCATCCAGCTTGACCTCAAGATCGACGGGATCAGCGAGGAGATCATTCGCGGCACGCTGACGCAAGCCCGCGAGGCCCGCATCGAGATCCTCCGCAAGATGCTGTCGGCCATCCCGCGGCCCAACTCGGATATTTCGAACTTCGCTCCGCGGCTGCTGCAAACCCACATCCACCCGGAAAAGATCGGCCTGCTGATCGGCCCGGGCGGCAAGGTGATCCGCGGCATTCAGGAGCAGTGCGGGGTTACGATCGACGTCGACGACGACGGCACCGTGACCATCGCCAGCGACAATGCCGAGAACGCTCGCGCGGCGCTCGAACAGGTCGAAGCCCTGACGGCCTCGGTCCAGGTTGGCCGCATCTACCGCGGCCGCGTGACCAGCATCAAGGACTTTGGTGCCTTTATTGAGATCCTGCCGGGCAAGGACGGCCTGTGCCACATCAGCGAGCTGTCCGACGGCTTCGTCAAGAGCGTGTCTGAGATCTGCAAGGTCGGCGACGTGCTCGACGTGAAGGTGATCGCGATCGACGAGCAGAATCGCGTGAAGCTCAGCCACCGGGTTGCCAAGCGCGAGCTGGAAGAAGCCGCCAACGGTCAACCGGCTGAAGCCTCGCAAGACGAAGCCTAAGCCGCGACTGTCCAGGCTTTAAAGCTTGGCAAAACATTGCTGATAACGACCACATGCCCGCGTTTCATTACCCGTGGAACGTGGGCATTTTTATTGCCTTGCACGTGCGGGGGGAGTGATCACCGCCAACGCCACAGCCGAGTGGGCTTGATCCAAGGCGGCCGGGGCGTACAACGGAATTCACGGAACATTTGCCCGTGCCTCGCGTGCGCCGGTCACATCGCGGTGCCGCCCAGGCACGGCTTCCTACGAGGCCTCTCCCGAACCGGGTGCTAACGATGTCCAGCAGCGAAGATCAGTTGCGCGCCCAGTACACCGAGATCGCGGTCCTGGCCGGCGCGCTGGCGCACGAAATCAAGAACCCGCTCTCCACCATCAGCCTCAACATCGAACTATTGGCCGAGGATTTCAGCGAGGCCGCCACACCCCGCGAGCGGCGGGCACTGGAACGCATTGCCCGTGTTCAGAAGGAATGCCACCGGCTGACCACGCTGCTGAACGACTTTCTGGGGTTTGCCCGGCCGCGGCCACTGCGGCGGGGCGAGGTCGATATCAACCGGCTGATCGAAGACCTGCTCGACTTCTACTCGCCGCAGGCACGCGACGCCAACATCGAAATCGTGCGGCTGTTGGACCCCAATTTGCCTTCGGTGCTGATCGACCGCGAGCAGATGCGCAGCGTGCTGCATAACCTGGTGCTCAACGCGCAGCAGGCAATGCCCGGCGGCGGCCGACTAGAAATCCGTACGCGGCGCGTGCCCGAGGGTTTGGCTGTCGACTTGATCGATACCGGCAGCGGCATGAACGAGGAAACGCTCAGCCACATTTTCGAGGCCTTCTGGTCGACCAAGGGGGGCGGCACCGGGCTGGGGCTGCCTACGGCCAAAAAGATTGTCGAAGCGCACGGCGGCAAGATCTTCGTGCAAAGCGAACCGGGCCGCGGCACGCAGTTCACCATTCAACTGCCGACTACGCAGGTAGCGCCGCTCAAAAGCGAGGAGACGCAGTAGCTACCGGGCCGGTTTGACCTTCAGCATGGCTTCACGCCAGCGGGCTTCAAATTGGCCGAGACTCATCCCAGATACGGCCTCGAAACGCCGGGCCGGGTCGGTCGGCTCGCCCGAACCAACCAGGCTGGCCAGGCGGTCCATCGTCCAGGCTTCGTCGTCCTCGAACAACAGATACCAGGCCATGCCCCAGGCGTAGGCATATAGTCGGCTGGCCTGGGCACGGCCGGCGGCATCGCTGGGCAGAAAGTCGGCGGCGTCGGCGCGAAACAGTCGCTCCAGCGGCATCGGTTCGTTTTTCAGGTCCGCCTGCAACCGCCGCAGCAACGCGGGATCGGGCGCATCCACTCGCAGCGTGCCATCCTCCAGGATGCCGTGGGCAAAGACCTGGGCCATGCCTTCATGTAGCCAACGCGGCACGCGGTTCTCGCGGAGCGGGAACACCTGGTTTTCCAGGTATGCGTGGAACGCCTCGTGCCGCAGAGTCATCAGGCAAGCTTCGGTCCGCTTCTCCAGCACCTGCTGGTTCTGCCGCGCGGTCTGCTCGGTGGTCTTGCGGAGATTGTCCAGTTCCTGGTTCAGTTTGGCCCGCAGTCGGGAAAGGTACGTGCGGATTTCGGCATCCGAGCGTTTGGCTTTCACCAGCTTGTCGCGTTCTTCCTGAAGCCGATGCGGAATCTCCTTGCGCAGGGCGTCGATCTTGGCCACCAGGTTCTGATGCTGAGCCTGGAATTCTGCCGACTCGCGAGCGATCCGGGCCAGCGGCGAGTGAATCGCCACTACGTTTTCGTCGGCGGCAAAGAAGGCGTCGTTTTGCAGCGTGACACCCCGCGCGGCGGCAAACCGGCGGTAAGCTTCCTGCGTCTGAAAGACATGGACGGAAAGCTGCGAACCGCTGCGCATCGTCCGCGGCGGCAGCACCTGTGCCAGTGCGCCGAACACCTGCTCCAGGTGGCCGACGGTCTGGCGGGTAATGTGCTCGTCGCCATCGCTCACCAGCTTGAACCAGTCGCCCTGGTAGTGCCAGGTGACTTCGTCGGCCGGCGAGGTCTGTTGCGTCAGCTTGATCGAGGACAGGCGTCCGGCCTGGATGCGCGCTCGCCGCCGGTAGCGTTGCCAACGTGCTTTGAGAACCTGCCGCTCCTGGTTGCTCAGCCGTTCCAGCGAGCGGATCTCTTCCTTGTCGTAAGGACGACGGACGGCAAACATCGGCTGCCCTTGCCGGCGCACCAGTTCGAGGAAGTGGAGCTTTTCGTCGTCTTCGGCTTCGACGAGGCCCAGATGGATTTTGCCATCGGTCGTAACCAGGCGTTCCATCTTCCAGGCGTCGCCGCCGAGTTCGGGGCGCAATTCGTCGCCCATGGCCGGTCGGCTAAAGCCGGCCGCCAGGAGCGCGCATAAGATCGCCAGGTGGGAGCTTCCCATCGACCGATTTTCTGCTTGAAGTGGCCCCGTCAATGTTGCCCTTCCATCAACTTCCCCGTCGCGCAGGGCCATGTCAAGGAAACTTCGGCCGCTTATACAGGCCTCCCCCCCAGCAGTACTACAAGCATGGCAGCCCCTAGTGCCATCCATGCTCGTGTGAAGTGGTTAGCCGTCAGGCCAAGCGATGAGTGCCATGAGTGAGAGCATCCACTGAAGCGCGGCGAATAAGATCGGGTCGAACATGGGCGCTGGTTGGCCAGGCGAGGGGCGCTTCCATAGCTCGCTACGTTCCCAGCCACTGGCAGTGCGTCGCCAGCGCGGGCCATGTTCATCATGGTCGTTAAGAGCACTGAGCGGTTCATGCCCGGCGGCTTGCACCAAGGTCACACCAACGGTGATCGTCCGCGCTTGCGTCGCGGTAGGGTGTGCATGCGGTTGCGCGGCGGATGGTTTAGCGCGGACTCGTTCGCCGGCAGTTGCCGCTGCTGGCAGCCACATGAGTGCCATGCCTAAGCAGCAGATGCTCAAGATCAATCGTTCCATTACTTTTCCGCCGCGAGGTCGCCCGCAGTGACCTGTGTTCTTTGGCCCCGGGCCGGATTTAAGGCAAACAGCGGGCCGAGCCTTCCCGCTGACGCCGCCGCGGCATGTAACCCCCTGCAAGAGCTTGGCTTAATGGCCACGCGCGGATGCCGCCGGAAGTGATCATCCGTGGCCAGAATGCAACGTCTCCCCGCCGGCGGACGTGGCGAAAAAGCAGCACGGGCGTAGCGGTTACAGGGGGCGTCCCCCCTCCGTCCAGGGGTGAGTTCACTGCGGTTTTTGCCTTCTCGCAGACGTGACCTAGATTTAATCACGAGCAGAGAAGTAGGCGATTGGCGGCACGGCGAAAAACGCCGTGCAATAGGGGTTCTTCGTGCTGACGGTCACTTTGGACGGTCAGCGGTCGTGGCCCCAACTCCCCCGCAGTCAGGCGTCGCCGGCCCGCGTTGCTTCTTTGCCGTCGGAACCAGGAGTCCGGGGGCCTCCCTTGAAGTTGCACCCGAAGCATGCGCAAAGGAATCGGTCTCACATGGCAACCGCCACCGTTGATATCCACCGTTTGATTGCTGCCGGACAGTTGCCCGCGCTGCCCCAAAGTGCGATCACGCTGCTGCAGCTTTCCAAGGATCCTGACGTCGGCCCGGCCGAGTTTGCTGTGCCGATCGAAACCGATCCCGGCCTGACGAGCCAGGTGCTTCGGTTCGTCAACTCGTCCTACTTCGGGTTCCCCCGCGAGATCTCCAACGTCAAGACGGCGATCACTCTGGTGGGCATGCGGACGATCAAGAACTTCGCGCTGTGGAGCGCGGTGTTCAGCCTGATGCCCAACCCCAAGTGCGGCCCATTCGACCTGCGTTGCTTGTGGCAGGACTCACTCCGCCGGGCGTTGTTTGCCCGCAAGCTGGCCAAGCACCTGGGCGCCCAAGAGGTAGAAGAGCCCTTTGCCGCAGCCCTGCTGCAAGACATGGCCGTGCCGCTGCTGGCCAAGGAATTCCCAGACATTTATCTGCAACTGCTGAACTCGCGGATGGACGGCCACAATCGGTTGTCGAACCTGGAACGCGAACGGTTCGGCTGTGCCCATAGCGACGTGGCCGGCGTGATGGCCCGCCAGTGGAACCTGCCCGAGGCGATGGCCCGGTTGATCGAGCATCACACCGACATTGACATGCTGATCGAGCAGGCAGCCGATCGCCCGGCCGAGGTGGCCGTGGCCCTGTCGGCTCTGCTGCCGGCCAACCACGACAACTGCTGGCCCGAAGCGACGCAGTTCCTGGAGTTCTACCAGCGACTGCCCAACCGCAATAGCCAGCCGATTCAGACGGTGCTGTCGGAGATCGACGCCGAGTTCGCGGACTTTGCGCCGGTGCTGAAGATCACCACGCCGAAAAAATCGCTGATCGAGTACCTGTCCGAAGGGATGGCACTCCAGCACGAGAAGTTTTAGGCGAGCCCGGCGACGGGCTGCGGCTTAGACGATGATGGCCGTGAGCGCCTGGAACTCGGGATCGGCCCGGAGCGGGTCGAAGTCCGGCTCGCTGGCAATGAGTTCGCGATACTGGCTATCGCGCTCCAGTGCCATGGCCAGCAGGTCCAGGGTCCGGCGGCGCTTGCCGCAGAGGCTGAAATCGCGCGCGAGGTGGTACAGCAACTCCGCATTGTTCGGCTCGACCAGCAGCGCCTGCTCAAGCGTGGCGATGGCCGATGGCATCCGTCCGGCGCGGCGGTAGCACCAGGCTAGCGCCAGCACGATCTCGGTGTTGCTGGGCCTCAGGTCGGCAGCCCCTTCCAGCGCGACCACGGCTTCCTCGTAGAGCTGCATCATTTGCAGGGCCTGGCCGCGGAGATACAGCAATTGGCTGCGAAAGGTGCCCGGGTCGTCGATGCGTGCCAACGTCTGCAAAGCCTGCTGGGGCATCTTCAGCTCGAGGTAGCCCTCGGCCTCGCGAAGCAGTCGTTGCACCCGCACTCGTCTGCTGCCAACCGTCACCGTCGAATTCCTCATGGCGGGAGAGATAAAGCCCACACTCACGTATGGGTCCGCCGCCCCAAAGGATGTCAGGCAGGACCAGCCGCCGGGGATCAATCCCGGCCGCCAAACCTACCGCCGGGGCCGCGAATCTCTTCCTGAGACTGCCGCCGCCAGCTCCACGCCCACGTGGGCGCGTGTCATCCATTGGTTGTGGTGTACGAAATTGCTGGCTTTCTTAGCCGCGTTTTATTTTACGCGGGGAGCCCCCATCGCCCAAGCGCAGTGCAGAAAATCAAGCGTCTGGGGGACGGCAGCAACCGCTTAACGCAGCGGTAAACCCAGATGCAGCGGTTCCGGCGACCCTGCCGGGGAGGGGCCAGCCACGGCCCCCCAAATGTCCTGCCGGAATCTCCCCCGGACGCCGTCGCGGGAAGCTCCGCAACCACCCTGACCGCCTGCGCGCAACGGACTTAGGGGACTTCTACCGAGGGGATGCTTACCGGGCCGTTAACGTGATCCACTGGCCGGCGCATCTTGCCTGGCTGCTTCATGGCCCGTAGCCGGCAGTTTGCGCGGTTTTGCTTGCAGCGAGGGGAAACCAATTGCCGCATTCCCTCGTATTTACACTGACCGCCGTTATACTGAAACAGTGCGCATGCGTTGCCCCGTCCCCCTCGGGGTGAGGTTGCCCGCTGGGGATAACGGCGGCCCGCTGTTCATTCCTTTGTTAGCGCCAGCATAAGCAACGAACGACGGCGAGCGGGGACCTTCCCTTCGTAATGCCCCCGATGCTCCACCCTGTGGCGGAAGCTGTCCTCCCCGTCGCCTTTTCGCGAATGATCCCGGCAACTGGATCTCCCCCCTGGCCCTGTAACCGGTTGCACTTTCTGAGTCGGAGCGGATTGGGATGAGTCTCGACCTGGCCGAAACTTACCAGCAAACCAGCGACGATTGGAACGATGACCAGGTGTACGTGCCGTACCGGGCGATCCCCAAGTCCGCGGTGGCCAGCCTGGCCATTGGCGTACTTAGCCTGATGGCATTTCTGGACCCGTACCTGGCGATCGTGCCTGTCCTGGGCATCCTGTTTGGCCTGATCGCTAAACGGCAGATCAAGACCCGACCGACCGAATTCACTGGGGCCGGTTTGGCAAAGGCCGGGATCGGGCTCTCGGCGTTCTTCCTGGTTAGTGGCGTCGGACTTCAGGCGTACATTTATCACACCGAAGTGCCGGAAGGTTACGAGCGTATCTCGTACGAGCCGCTGCAACCGCCGCGCAACAATCCCAACCTGGTTCCGCCGCCGTCGGCCGTGGCGCTCGACGGCAAGCGGGTGTTCATCAAGGGCTACGTGTACCCCACGCGGCAGATGGACGGCATCAAAGAGTTTGTGTTGTGCCGCGACAACGGCGACTGCTGCTTTGGCGGCGAGCCCAAGCTGACCGACAAAATCCTGGTGAAGCTGAAAGATCCGCTGGAGTTGACCTACAGCCAGCGGATGTTCAAACTGGCCGGTGACTTCAAAGTGCTTCCGGCCGACTCAGGAGTCGTCGGCGAGGTCTTGTACCAGCTTGATGCGGATTACGTGAAATGAAACGCTCCGTCGGTGCCGCCAGCCTGACCCTGATGTTCGTCCTCGGATGTGGACAAGGCGAGCGGCCCGCCGACGACCAGGTTGCCTCGGCCGACGCGGCCCAAGAAGCCGAAATCCAGCGGTACATCGACCAGTTCGATGCGGCCGCTCCCAATCCAGCCAAAGTGGTCGAAGCCGATCAGGCTCCGGACATCGACCCGCGCGAGGCGGTCGCCTCATCATCGGGGATTGGCAGCGAACCACGGACTGCTTCTTCTGACCCCGCACAGCGCCAGCCTGCTGGCGGCGCGACGATGGCTCCTAATGCCGGCACATTAGCCGAAGTATCGGAAGACGATAGCGTCGCGCCGAATGTTGATCCGCGACTCTTAGCGGCCGCTGAAACGCCCGCCAAGCCGCCCGAAAAGAAAGAGCCGCTGGTCATTCCCAAGGCCGAGCGAGGACGCGACGGCCGGTTCGACATCTCGTTTGAGCACATCAAGTTCGAGATGGAAAAGGATGCGCCGTTCGACCGCAGCCTGTTCACCGACCAGGTGGAGATGCTGTTTGGCGAACCGATCCGCATCCGCGGCTACATCCATCCCAGCGGCGCGTTTTATCAGGAACTCAATCAGTTCGTCCTGGTGCGCGACAATCAGGAATGCTGCTTCGGCCCCGGCGCCGCACTCTACGACTGCATCATGGTCCGGATGAACCCGGGCAAGATCGCGAATTACACTGTGCGGCCGATCACCGTCGAAGGCATCTTTCGCTTTGCCGAAATGAAAGACCCGTTCGACGAAACCAAGACCGTCGCTATCTACGAACTGCAGGCCGACTCCGTCCGCTAAGCCGCGGCCTGATGAAGCTGCTTCTGGTTTCACGTGTGTGACGTCTTGCGCGCGGCTCGCAAGTCTCAACAGCGCGGCAGGTTCCCTCTCCGATCGTTTGTCAGGCCGGCGCGCCTCTTCTATGATTCTCCCGGCGAAGCCGCAGGGCGTGGTGCGCGCTCTCGGCGGCGAAGGTCCGTTTCGCAGTGTACGCGGGAGGCTGTCCATGTTTGCCGATCTGCTCAAGCGGCTGAGAATCGAAAGCAGCAATTCCGGAGTAAGCCAGGGCGGCCAGTGGATTGCCGAGCCAGGCGGCGAGACCATTGCCTCGATTAACCCGGCCACCGGCGAAACCCTGGCCGAGGTTCGCACCGCGGGCCGTGATACCTACGATGCGGTCGTGACCGCCGCGCAGGAAGCGTTTCGACATTGGCGGCGCGTGCCAGCCCCGGTGCGCGGCGAGTTCATCCGACAGTTCGGCCTGAAGCTGCGCGAGTTTAAGAGCGACTTGGGCCTGTTGGTCACGCTCGAAACTGGCAAGATCCGCAGCGAGGGCGAAGGCGAAGTCCAAGAGATGATCGACATGTGTGACTTTGCCGTGGGCATGTCGCGGCAATTGCACGGCCTAACCATCGCGAGCGAACGCCCCGAGCATCGGCTGTTTGAACAGTGGCACCCGCTGGGCCCGATCGGCATCATCACCGCGTTCAACTTCCCGGTGGCCGTCTGGGCGTGGAACTCAACGTTGGCTGCCGTCTGCGGCGATACGGCCGTTTGGAAACCTTCGGAAGCAACTCCGCTCACGGCCATCGCGGTGCAACACCTGGTGCACGATGTAGCCCAGGCCTTGGACTTCCCTGTCACCGACGTATTCAACGTCTGCGTGGGCGCAGGTCAGGAAGTCGGCCAGTGGATCGCGGAAGATACGCGACTGCCGCTGGTATCGGCCACAGGCAGTTGCCGGATGGGCCGCAGTGTCGGCCAGACGGTTGCCGCGAGGCTAGGCCGCAGCCTGTTGGAATTGGGCGGCAACAATGCCGCCATCATCACGCCTACGGCCAATCTGGACTTGGCACTGCGGGCGGTGGTGTTTGCCGCGGCTGGCACCGCCGGTCAGCGCTGCACGACGTTGCGGCGGCTATTCCTGCACGAGTCGATTGCCGAGGATTTCACCGCTCGGCTTCGTCGCGCGTACCAGAGCCTCACCATCGGCCGTCCTTGGGAAGATGGCGTGCTGGTTGGCCCGCTGATCAATCGCGACGCGGTCCAGCAGATGCAAAACGCGCTTCAAGAAGCGCAGTCGCAAGGCGGCACCGTGTTGTACGGCGGCGAACCACTGGACGGTCCGGGCAACTTTGTCCGCCCGGCGTTGGTGGCCGCCAAGCCTGAGATGCCGATCGTGGCCCAAGAGACATTCGCCCCGATCCTGTACGTGATGACGTACCGAGATTTGGATGAAGCCATCGCGGGACATAACGGGGTGCCACAAGGTTTGTCGTCGGCGATTTTTACCGACCGCGTGACCGAGATGGAGCGGTTCCTGTCGGCCGAGGGCAGCGACTGCGGCATTGCCAACGTGAACATTGGCACCTCAGGCGCCGAGATCGGCGGCGCGTTCGGCGGCGAGAAGGATACCGGCGGCGGACGCGAGGCAGGCTCCGACGCCTGGAAGGCTTACATGCGCCGGCAGACCTGCACCGTTAACGGCGGCAGCAGCCTGCCCCTCGCACAGGGCGTGCAGTTTGATGTGCCTAGCGGCGAAAGCAGCCAACCCGAACCGCACCAGCCTTCAGGGCATGAAGTAGCCAGGCACCAGGACGAAACGCCGGCCCCACGCTGGTCGCGCGGCGCGCGGGGATAGCAACAGTTCGGCAGCAACCGGATCGACAGTCCGGTGCGCAAGTTCCATTACGGCCGATGTGCTTGGACTGTTCCAGGGATGCGGGGCGTACAGGGTAGGCCGATTTGGCCGACGCAGCAGTCAACCCGCATTTCCCATTTTAGCCATGATCGCATTTTGGCTGTTCTTTCCTATTCTTCCAAGACGATCTATCTCGTGTTGCCGCTAGCGTCGGAGGACGCATACGGCCCGGATGGATCAACGGATTGCCCGCACTGGTTCCCCCCTGGAACCTCGTGCGAACGGCCAAGCTAGGAAGGTAAGGCCATGGAGCTCATCAGTAGCCGATTTGGGGTCTTGGCCATCGAGGCCGAAGACGTGCTGTATTTTCCGGCGGGCCTGCCCGGCCTGGAGGATTGCCGCACGTGGGTCTTATTGGCTGACAGTCGCAACGAGGCGTTGGCGTGGCTGCATTCGGTGTCGCAGCCCCAGGTGGCTTTCGCCGTCGTGAGCCCTTGCCGGTTTGTGCCAGGGTATCGCCTGCGGGTTTCTCCTAAAGAGATATCTTCTTTAGGTTTAGATTCGATCAGCGACGCTCAGGTGTTGGCCATTGTCAGCAGCCATGCCGGCCAACTGATGGCCAATCTGAAAGCTCCGTTATTGATTCATCCGGCCAAGCGGCTGGGCCGCCAGGTGATCGCCAGCGACGACCAACCGCTGCGATTTCTGCTGCCGCGTCGAGATAGGGCGCTGCGGCGGTCGGCCTGACCGCTGGCCACCCGCCAGGCGGCGGCTCGCCCCCCACACCGCTCGATCGCTCCCAGGTGTCCTGTTCCCTAAGTTACCCAGAGGATGCTAGCAGTATCCGTCGTATGCAGGGATTACAGGCCAACGAGCGATTGACAGCCCACCTAAAATTGCGGGTGTGACCTGGGGCGAGCCAACCGTTTGCATTCAACCGTCACCGTCTATGGTCGATTCGGAACACAAATCGGCGTTACCAAGGAAGGAGCCGTCGATGCTGGTTTTGTCGAGACAACGCGACGAAAGCATCATTATCGGGGATAACATCATGGTGACCGTGGTGGACATTCGTGGAGACAAGGTCCGCCTGGGAATCACCGCGCCTACTGAGATCCCCGTCCATCGTCAGGAAGTGTACGAGGCGATTCAGCGCGAGAACATGCGAGCAATGGGGCTCGACCCCAACTCCGTGGAAGGTTTGGAGAACCTGGGCAACCCGCCGGAGAATCCGCCGGGCGGCAAATAATCGGCTCGCGGCCGTGCTAGCCCTCGGCCGCCCCAGGTGCCGCGACCCATTTCTGGCCAGAGTCGCACCGCCTGCACCGTAGAACACGAACCGCAGCCAGCAGCCAACCCTTGCTGCTGGCTGCGGTTCTTTTTTGCGCTGCCGTTAAAGTTCGCCGTCGCTGGGGCCTCTCCTTCGCTAGCGGGGCTCGAACCGGCACCTGCCAGCATCAGGTTGCGCGCGTGCGCAAGCCGATGAAATCTAAGGAACAGGGCAACCGCTGGCACAAATCGGCCTGCCTGCGGTGCGCGAAGAGGCGTTGGGCTGCCGTCAAAACCACTGCCATCTCCCCGACCGGAACCGGGGGGGTGCGGTTTAGCCGTGTCATGCCGGCAATGGTTTGACAACCCGCCATTCATTCCATTTCCGCTCGTTTGACTGCGCGCACTCCGTGGCCTCTTTTTCCTAAAGGATGCAAGCTGTTCGTTCGAACCATAGGGAATGGCGACGAACAGAAACAGGAGTTGGACGCTGGTGGAAGCGGAAGCAGGGACGTGAAGACCGGCGGGAAAGGTTCGGCAGCGCCACCGGATGGGGAAGGGCCCAGTTCTCACGACCGTGCGCTAACTGGCCGGCCTCGACCACTTCCCGCATCGGCAATCGATTCATGTTGCTCGTACCAAACAACAGGAGTGTCCGTCCATGACACGTATCAACACCAACGTCAGCTCGCTCATCGCGCAGAAAAACTTGCAGCGGTCGACCGACTCGCTGAACCTGGCGTTGAACCGGCTCAGCACCGGTTTGCGAATTAACACGGGTAAAGACGACCCGGCCGGTTTGATCGCCAGCGAAGCCTTGCGCAGCGATATCACCAGCGTCGAGCGGTCGATCACCAACAGCCAACGGGCCAATCAACTCATTGCAACCGCCGACAGCGCGCTGGGGCAAGTCAGCTCGCTGCTCAACGACATCCGCGGCCTGGTGACCGAAGCCGCCAACACCGGCGCGCTGAGCGACGAGCAGATCGCCGCCAACCAGTTGCAGATCGACTCCTCGCTGGAAGCCATCGACCGTATCGCCCAGATCACGCAGTTCCAGGGCCGCCGCCTGCTGGATGGCAGCCTCGACTTCATCACCTCCGGCGTTCCGTCGAGCGTAAGCGACCTGCAAATTGACCAGGCCAACCTGGGCACCGCCGGTTCGATCTCGGTGACCATCGACATCGCCGCGGCCGCCACCCAGGCCAGCATCACCAATGCCGGCGGCGTGGACTACGTCGAAGGTGATAAGGCCACCGGTACGCTGTCGTTTGTGGATACGCCTGCCGTGCAGGCAGAGGCGGACTTTAGTGCCCTGGATGATGCTGGCGCTGCCGATGACGAACTAAGCATCAAAGCTGGGTCGCAGTTCGATGGGCTCGCCGGTGATGGCGTGACGATTGTCTTCGCGGAAGACAACGCTGTGAACACGCACTCGGCCGAACTGTCGGGGAACACGCTGACCATTACGGTCGGTACGCAGGGCGCCGGTGCCACGATCGCCCTGTCGGATATCTTTGGAGCACTGGGAACGGAATTTACCGACAACTTCGACCCATACAATGGCGACGGTGATTACACGGTGGGCACTGATGTCGGTGCCACGATCACGTTTGGCGGCGGTGCAGATGCAGTCGAAAATGTGCTTACGTTCACGGCTGCCAACGGTGGCACTGAACTTAACGGCGCCGCGATCAACTTCGTGACCAGCGGCACCGTCGCTGCAGGCTCGGTTGCTGCCGAATTTGCAAATGGCGAATTGACGATCACGCTGCACGATGCCACCGACTACGACTTAGACGAGGTCCTAACGGAACTTCAGACGCAACTTGAGGGGCAGTTCACGGTTGGCCTATCGGGCACTGGCGACGGCCACGTTGACACCGGAAATGATACTCTTCCTACCGGTGGCACGTTTGCGGACGGTACGGCGGCCACGGGCGACGGTCTGTTGGCCGACCTGGTGGTCGAGATCAGCGGCAAGGCTGGCTCCGAGGTCTTCAGCTTCAGCGCCGGCACCTCGCTCGATCAGATCGTGGAAGCGATCAACCTGGTGAGCGATGCCACGGGTGTGGAAGCCTCGATTGATGGCGGCAACCTGTCCCTCAACAGCAGCGAGTACGGCAGTGACGCCTTCATCGACGTGAACGTGATCGCCGAAGGTGAAGGTGGCGCGTTCGCCGCCGGCCTCGATGCGGTCCGATCCGAAGGTACCGACGTCGATGCCTCGGTCAACGGCGTGAAGGCCACCGGCCACGGCAACAAGCTGTCGCTCAACACCTCGCGGCTCGACCTCTCGCTGCAACTGGAAGCTGGCTCCACCACGAGCGTCAACTTCCAAATCACCGGCGGTGGCGCCCTGTTCCAGCTTGGTCCGGATATCGTCAGCAACCAGCAGGCCCGGATCGGCATCCAGAGCGTAAGCACGGCTCGCCTGGGTGGCGTGAGCGGCAAGCTGTATGAGCTGCGTTCGGGCGGCAATGCGGCCCTGGATACCGATGTCACCAAGGCTGCTAAGATCGTCGACGAGACGATCAACCGGGTGACCTCGCTCCGCGGTCGTCTGGGTGCCTTCCAGAAGACGACGCTGGAGACCAACATCTACACGCTCAATGAGACGTTGGCCAACCTGACGGAAGCCGAGAGCACCATCCGCGACGCCGACTTCGCCTCGGAAAGCGCGGCCCTCACCCGGTCGCAGATTCTAGTGCAGTCGGGTACCTCGGTGCTGTCGATCGCGAACAGCAATCCGCAAAACGCGCTGGCTCTGCTGCGGGGTTAATCCGCCAGGCCGCTCGTAATCGGTAAGCATTAGCCGCCGGGCGCGAAGCCCCTTCGCCCCGGCGGTTCTTTTGCGCGCCGTTAGCGCGTTCGCCCTGAGCAGCGCCGTCAAAGGGTGAGGGGTGCGCCGCTATCCTTCCAGTGCCTGGGCGACCGCCTCTTGCATTTTGAGCAGGCCGGTGCGAGCAACCTGCGCCGCGTCCTGCTCCCAGTAGGTGCGGTTGAACAGCTCCAACGAGAGCGCGCCTGCAAAGCCGATCTCCCGCAGCGTAGCGAAGATCTGCTTCAGCGGTGCCACGCCGTCGCCCGGGTAAACCCGATCGGCGTCGGTAATTTTTTCGCGCTGGGGCTCAGCCGGGTAATCGTTCACATGGAAGCAGGGGATCACCTCGCCCCGCAATAGCCGCAGCCCCTCAAAAGGCGAGCCGCCCTTGTACAGGTGGTACACGTCGGGCAGCAGGCAGGCATCGGGATGGCCGGCCCCGACGGCCACGTACACCGACTCGGCCAGTTGGCCCAGCGAACGCGAGTGGCCCCAGACCTCCACCTGCGGCACCACGCCCATTTGCCTGCCAAGCTCCAGCAGGACCCGATATCGCTGCGCCAATTCCGGCAAGGCAACCGGCTCTGCCGTGGCACCCACCGGCGGCGCGGCGATCCGCGTTCCGCCAATCGCCCGCACGCGTTCCATGTCGCGCTTGGCTTGCTCCAGGCCGGCCGCCCGCTCCTGCGGATCATCGACCGCCCAGCGGGCAAAGCCGATCACGCTTTCGACGGCCAGCCCTGAATCCTCCAGCCGCTTGCGAACATCGCGCAGGCTGCCGCCCGCCTGCTCGTAGGCTTCGATGTCGCGGAGCCATGGCTCAATGCCCGTGTAACCCGCCTTGGCGGTGACGGCGATCTGGTCCACCAGGCCTAGCTGCTGACCGCGGATGCAACTGGTATTGAAGCAGAACCGCCATGCCGGCTGGCCGGCAGAGTTGCCGGGCAGCGCTTGAGCACGGCTGCCAGGCAAGGTCGCCGCGGCGGTGGCAGCCGCAGAAAGCCAGCGACGACGCGAAAGCCGGGCAGCGGGATCGGCGTGGTTCATGGGACCTCAAACCGTAAAAGGATGAATTGTGCAGGATTGTGGGCGGCAACGGGTGGTGGATGGTTAGTCGCCGGCCGTTTCGCCGTGCAGCGTGATGACCAGCCGCCGACGGCCGCCGCGGTTGCGGTGTTCGCACAGGTAGATGCCTTGCCAGGTTCCCAATAGCAGCCGCCCCTGCTGCACCGGTACGCTGACCGAACTGCCCATCAACGAGGCCTTCACGTGGGCCGGCATATCGTCGGGGCCTTCCAGCGTGTGCTTGTAGGGGAAATCCTCCGGAGCGATGGCGTTGATCGCACTTTCCATGTCGCGGGGCACGTCCGGGTCGGCGTTCTCGTTGATTGTCAGCGAGGCCGAGGTGTGCTGGATGAACACGTGCAAAAGCCCGCACTTCATGTCAGCCAACTCGGGCACCGCGGCCAGCACGTGCTCGGTGATCAGGTGGAATCCCCGCCGGTGGGGAGGCAGTTCGATTTGGCGTTGAATCCAGGGCATGAAAAAAATCGGCAGCTTGAAGAACCAAGGGGCAGCAGCCTGCGTAATGGGCAGCATGGCCGCCCGTTGTTGAGCCTTTCAGCTTAATCGCCGCGAGGCCCGCGAGCCAACCGTCCCAGCTCGTATCTGCCGGGCGGCAGCTAGTCAGCGGCGAGTCGCAGTGCCCCCCAAGTTGGGCGGCGGGGGAGTCTTTGCAGGAGCTTGTCACTAAGGCGAGGTGTCCACCGGAAAATTTTGCGGGCCAGAAGAGCGGCTATGACAATTTGTCCGCCAAAGTTGTGACGGTTTTGCGCATTAGTCACCCAGATTGCCGGAATTCCCGCGGAAGATGCGGAGAAATGATTGACAGTCACTTTCTGGCAAGAATAATACGTTGCTTCAAGCATTTGCCGTCGCAACTCCTCGGCCCATGGCGGCTCGAGGTCCCGCCTGATTCATCGACGGCCCTGAATGCCTTGCAACCTTCTGTCGTGGCCCCAGGCCATGCTTGGGGGGCGATAGTCTTGGTGCAGCCACGTTGGCTGACGGCTTTCTCCGGCAATGGAGGAAGACTCTACGCGCCAAGCGTGGAGAAGCGTTTGTAGGAACCTTACCGGGTCGCAGTCCATCCCCTGGTAGGTCCCCTCCTGCGGGCGCAACCCAAAGAACTGGTTTCAGTCGGTTAAACTCAGGTTTCCGAGGGAGAGATAGATGCGAAACGTTTTTGAAGCTATTGAGAAGTACGGGCACGACGAGGAGTTTGTGCCGCGGGAGGATGACACCGCCTTTGTCGCGACGGACGCGCCGGCCGGTTCGCGTGAGAAGCTGGAAGAGCTGGCTCGCCGCGTCCAGGAAGGCCTGCCGCTGTGGCACCCCGAAGACCGCTCCGACTACAGCGGTCTGACCGGCGCAGTTCGCCCCCGCGACTAGAGCCGGAACCATCAAGGAACAGAGTGGCGCTCGCCACCCGCGAGCGTAAAAGACGGAACAATCGAAGGCCGTGCGGCTCATTGCCGCGCGGCCTTTGTTTTTGCGCCTGGTGAACAGCATCGCTCGCTGCCCGCACCCAACGCGATCACGGTATAATCGGGGGACTTTGAACCTTCTGCGGCCCCTTCCCCCCTAGGCCAGGCACAGCGATGTTCTCACTGGATAGCGTGCAAGCCGCGCTGCGGCAGTTTCAACTCGATGGCTGGCTGCTCTGCGATTTTCGCGGGCGAAACGTGCTCGCCGGCCGCGTGCTGGGACTAACCGCCGGCCACAGCACCCGCCGCTGGTTCTACTGGATTCCCGCCGAAGGCACGCCTGTCAAACTGGTCCACCGGATCGAAAGCGGGGCCCTCGACAGCCTGCCGGGCGATAAACGCGTCTACCTGCGATGGCAGGAACTGGAAGAGGGCCTGGCGGCGATGGTGCCCTCGGGCGGTCGCGTGGCGATGGAGTACTCGCCGCGCAATAGCATCCCTTACGTGGCCCAGGTCGATGCGGGCACCGTGGAAGTGGTCCGCGACTTGGGCGCGGAGGTGGTCTCTTCGGGCGACCTCATTCAAGTGTTTGAAGCCGTGTGGGACAAGGCCGCTTGGCAGTCGCACCAGATGGCGTCGCAGCGTGTGCTGGGGGCCTTTGACCACGCCTGGGCGTACATCGCCGCCGAAGTCCGTCGCCGGGGCGAGGTGCGCGAAAGCGAAGTGCAGGACGCCCTGATGCGGTACTTTGATCAGCAAGGCCTGGTCACCGATCACCCGCCGATCGTGGCCGCCGGCCCGAACAGCGGCGACCCGCACTATGCCCCGCAGGCTGGGTCCGACGCGGCCATTGTGCCAGGCTCGTTCGTCCTCCTGGATATCTGGGGCAAACTGCGCGAACCGGGTGCTGTGTTCGCCGACTACACCCGGGTGGGCTACCTGGGCGACGAAGCGCCGGAACCGATCCGCCGCGTGTTTGAGATCGTGACCGGGGCACGCGATGCGGCCATCGATCGCGTACGCCAGGCGTTCGCGCAGGGCGATCGACTATGTGGCTGGCAGGTGGACCGGGCCGCACGTGACGTGATCGATAAGACCGGCTACGGCGAAGCGTTCATTCACCGCACCGGGCACAGCATCGGCCAGGAAACCCACGGCAACGGTGCCAACATGGATGACCTGGAAACGCACGACGAACGCCAGGTTCTGCCGGGCACCTGCTTTTCCATTGAGCCGGGCATCTACCTGGACGAGTTTGGCATTCGGAGCGAGATCAACGTCTACGTTGACGCGGATGGCAACGTCCACGTGACAGGCAATCCACAAACTGAAATCCACCGAGTAGCCATCTGAGTCCATCGCCCGTCGCGGC
>Ga0182738_1002342_pt1 | contig 22550 bp, 20 predicted proteins | sample eDN5th30CBELigMG_FD_128876 | JGI IMG/M metagenome (GOLD analysis project Ga0182738, IMG submission 128876) | Enriched Miracle-Growth compost microbial communities from Emeryville, California, USA - eDNA 5th pass 30_C BE-Lig MG (version 2)... ...
GCGTGCGCGGGCGCGGCAGGTCGATCGCCAGCGTCTCGACGATGCGTCCGGGGCGCGCGGTCATCACCGCGACCGTATCGGACAGGAAAACGGCCTCCGAAATCGAATGCGTCACCAGCACGGTGGTCGTGCGGCGCTCCATCCAGATCCGCTGCAGGCCGAGATTGAGCCGCTGGCGCATCATGTCGTCGAGCGCGCCGAACGGCTCGTCCAGCAGCAGCGCCTTCGGCTGGTTGACCAGCGCGCGGGCAATGGCAACGCGCTGGCGCATGCCGCCGGAAAGCTGCGCCGGCCTCGCCTTCTCGAAGCCCTGCAGGCCGACCAGCGCGATCAGGTCGCGGACCGCTGCGTCCTGCCCCGACATGCCGCTGATCTCCAGCGGCAGGCGGATATTGTCCTCGACCGAACGCCAGGCGAGCAGCGAGGCGTCCTGGAACGCGATGCCGATCTCGTGGTTGGCGCGCGATACACCGGGCGACTTGCCATGGATCAGCGCGCTGCCATTCGTGGGCACTTCGAGATCCGCCAGGATCCGCAGGATCGTCGACTTGCCGCAGCCCGACGGCCCGAGCAGGGACACGAAGGACCCGGCCGGGGTCCGCAGGTCCGCGTCATGCAGGGCCGTCACCACCCGCCCCTGCAGCGAAAAGCTCTTGGAGAGCCCATAGAGCACGATGCCGCTGGCATCCCCGTTTGGACGCGTCGACGGGTTCGCCCTTGGCTTCATCTCGAACGTCACGTTGGACTGCTCCATCGGATGGATCCCGTTTCGCCTGCGGGTGGCGCGGCGCAGGATGCAGGCCGCGCCATGCCAGAACGCGCCATGCCAGAATCAGGCCGGCGCCTTGGCGCGGAGCGCGTTCAGATAGTCGAGATATTTGCTGTCGACGCCCTCGAGCATGTTTTCGAGATCGCCGCCGCCGGCGCTCGTCCAGTGCTCGGGGCCACGGCCGAGCTCGACACCGCGGCGGGTGTGATAATCGACCATGAAATCCTGGATCTCGAACTGGCGCTCGCCGCGCGACGTCACCTCGATCGCCCACTGCGCCAGTTGCGGCGCGGTGCGGTCCTTCTTGTTGGTGACGATGATCCGAACCGCCTGGACGGCATAGATCCAGCGCTCGGTGCGATCGGAATAGCGCTGCCGCTGGGCGTTGAGCGCCTCGATGATGGCCGGCGCCGTCACCAGGCCGAAGCCGACTTCCTCCGTGGCGATGATCTCGATCCGCCGCCAGAGCAGTTCTTCCGTCTCAAGGCCGCTCTGGTGCAGTTCGAACGCGGCCAGGATCGCTTCTTCCAGCCAGCCGCGACGGACGGATTTCTGGAAGACGGACCGGACTTCATCGACCGGATAGCCATTGATCGTCTTGGTGCGGGACCAGACATCCGCGCTCTGGTAGTTCTGGGTCATGCTGGATTTCCTGTCGAACGAAGGCCGTCGGTCCCGGCTACGGAAGCCCAGGGCGTCGGGAATGCGGAAAGCGGGTCCGTCCGCTGCTGCGATGGCCTGGGTCACCGGGCGGCCCGGCAAGCGCGTGAGCCGACCGGCGAAACCGTCTCAGAGCGTGGTCTTGCCCTGGAAGGCCTCTTCGAGGATCTCGTTGGTGAAGAGGTCCTTCCTGGCGACGATGCCGGCCGTTGCCAGCGTGGCGATGGTCTCGTCGACCGACTTGTCGGTCATCCAGAACAGGCCGTGCTTTTCCGTGTCGGCGGTGACCATCAGCTCGTTGGTCGCGGCGGCGGATTTCTCCTGCGCCGCCCTGTCGAGGCCGTTGCCCTTGCCATAGACATCGACGGTCAGCTGCGCCGACAGCGCCGGATTCTTGACCGCTTCCTGCCAGCCGCGGATCGCGCCGCGCATGAAGGCCACGACCTGGGCGCGCTTCGCCTTGTCGTTCAAAGTCTCCTCGGTGACGAGGTAGTTACAGTTGAACATCGGGTAGCCGTAATCGGCCATCAGCAGGTAGCTGACGTCCTGGCCCTTCTGGCGCAGCTGCACGACGTCGTCGTTTGAGAAGCCGAAGAAGGCATCGAGTTCCCCGGAGACCAGCGGCGTGAAATCATGCTGGGCGGGAACCGTGTTGACGCTGGCGGGATCGATGCCGTTGATCTTCAGGAAGGCGTTCCAGACGACCTGGTTGTTGGCCTGGATGCCGACCGTCTTGCCGACCAGATCCTTGGGGGCCTTGAGCCCGGTCTTGGTCAGCGAGATGATCGAGGACGGCGACTTCTGGTAATTGGTGCCGATGATCTTGAGCGGCGCGCCCTTGGCGACCGCATTGGCCGTGTTGTCGGTGCTGTTCTGCCCGACCAGGGCCTTGCCGGAGATGACGATCGGCTCCGCCGAGACGCTCGGACCGCCCGCCAGGAGATCGACCGCGATGCCCTCCTGCTCGAAATACTTGTTCGCGTCGGCGATGTACTCGCCGGCAAACTGGAAGTTTTTCACCCAGCCAAGCTGGTAGGCGATCTTGCCAAGCTTCGGCGTGTCGGCCAGGGCGCGGGAGGCAACCAGGGCCGGAGCCGCGAGGGCGGCGGCGCTAACCTTGATGAAGGTCCGTCTATCCATATCGATGGGCTCCGAAAGACATTTCTGGGTGTGGCGAGGCGTATTCCAGGCTCGAGAGCGGGAGATCCATCGCCGGAAGCAACCATTTCCGATCCGGCTATGAACATCGCGTTACATAGAGACTGTCACGGCGTTATAATTTGTACAATCGAGGGCGGTGCTGAAATGGTCGCCATGGGGGACGCGGAAAACACCAGCGAAAACAACGTGCCGCGAGGCGTTGCCTAGCAGGATGAGGATGGCCTGATCATTCCCGCGTCAGTCCGCGCGCCCATGCGCACGCGCCGATGCCACGCGAAGCCCGCTGGACCGTACTTCCCGGGCAGCCGCGCGCGAACTGCCCTGGGCCGGCCATGGCACGCGGCATTGGTTCGGCGGCAGAGGAAGAGACACGCGGCTCGCGGGATCCGCTGGCGGACCTACGGGCCGGGGCGTTCGAGCCAGGGCAGCTCGAGCGCCGTATATTGCTCGGCAAGCTCGACGGCCCGCTTGGTGCGGTGGGCGACGGCGGCGACCAGCGCCTCGATCAGCGTGATCGCGCTGGCGTTCGACATCGAGCCGAACTGGCGCTCGGCGCGGCAGAACAGGTTGATGTCGGCAAGCGGCGCCAGCGGCGAATGATGACTGTCCGTGATGGCAAGCACCCTGGTGCCGCGGGCGCGGGCGAGGCTGGCGAGTTGGATCACGTCGCGGATGTAGTTGGGAAAGGCGATGGCGATCGCCAGATCGTTTCGGTCGAGCTCGGTGAACTGTCGCGCGACGCCGATGGCGCCGCCATAATTGGCGATCGAGGTCACGTTGCGGCGCAGGCGCTGCAACTCGTTGCTCAGGATCGCCGCGCAGCTGGCGCCATTGTCGAGGCCGAAGATGATGATATTCCGGGCCGCCAGCACCGCGTCGACCGCCTGGTTGGCGCGCTCGTCGCTGAGCGCGTCCATCGTGTTCTGCACATTGGCGATATCCTCGTTCATCGAGGCCTTGAACACATCGAGGCTGGTCGAACTGCGCGATACCTGGACCTGCAGCCGCTTGACCGGATCGAAGGCCGGTTCGAAGCTCCGGATCAGCTCGGTGCGGAATTCGGCATAGCCGGAATAGCCGATCGCCCGCGCGAAGCGATTGGCCGAGGCGACGGAAACGTCGAGATCCTTCACCGCCTCATGGATGCTGATCCGCGCGACCTTCACCGGTTCCGCGAGCACGAAATCGGCGAATTTCTGCAGGGCCCCCGTCATATGCGGGTATTTGGAGTGGATCCGCTCCGCGATTGAAATCAAGTTGGCTCCATCGCCGCCCCGGCGCTGTCCTCCACTGTGGCGACCACCGTGGATTCGGTGCGGGGGAAAAGCCCCGAACCGTTATTCCGTAACCGCTGCCTGGCCAGAATCCAAGCGGCACGGTTCCAACCGCCCCGCCTTGCTTCTACTGTAGTCAATCGCTACAGCCATTCGGGGGATGGAGTGTGGCAATGAAGCCCTCGACGCTGCTGGAAGTCGCTCAACGCGCCGGTGTATCGACGGCGACCGTGGCCCGGGTGCTGAAAGCCAAGGGCTATGTCTCGGAGGTCGCCCGCAGCCGGGTCGAGGCCGCCATCAAGGCGACCGGATACCGGCCCAACGCGGTCGCGCGCGGACTTCGCCAGCAGCGCAGCTTCACGGTCGGGCACATGCTGACCGCGATCACCGCCAATCCCTTCTTCGTCAATGTCGCGCATTGGGCCGAAGAAGAAGCGCTGGCCGAGGGCTACAAGACCTTCCTGTTCAACCACAATGGCAGCGCCGAACGCGAACGCCTGGGCGTCGAGCGCTTCATCGAACGTCGCGTCGATGCGGTGCTGTTCACCAACGCGATCGATCGCCACAATGTGCAGTTGCTGACGGAAGCTGCGATCCCCGTGATCCAGCTGGAGCGGGCTGCGACGGTCGAAGCGCCTTCGATCCGTGTCGACAACCTGACCGGCTCGCTGCAAGCGATCGCCCATCTCGTCCAGTTGGGTCACCGACGCATCGCCTTCATCGGCGGCGATCCCGAGCTGATCAACCGCGGCGACCGGCATTTCGCCAGCGTCGAGGACGAGCGCCTTGCCGGCTACCACGAGGGCCTGCGGCAGGCCGGGATCCCCATCGACGAAAACCTGATCCGGCTCGGGCGCTATTACCATGTCGAAGATGGCGGTTCCGGAATCGAAGGCTATCGTCATGTGAAGGCCCTGCTGGAGCTTCCCGAACGCCCGACGGCGATCTTCGCCACCTGCGATATCCTCGCGGCCGGCGCCCTGCAGGGGATCTATGAAGAAGGCCTCCGCGTGCCTGAGGACCTGTCGATCATCGGTTTCGATGACACGCTGGCGGCAAACCTGGCGCCGCAACTGACGACCGTTGCCCAGCCCATGGAAGATCTCGGCCGGCTCGGATTTCGCGCTGCACTCGACGCGATCGAGGGGCGGAGCGTCGACATGTCAACGGTTTTGCCGACGCGGCTGGTCGTGCGCCGGTCGACCGCTACCGCACCGCATCCAAAGTCCTGACCGAACGGCGATTGACAATACCCGCGCCAATGCTATCGATTACGCAATGTGTCATCGATAACACATGCGGCAGAGTGTCAAACGCATGCCGGCAATCCCGCGCAAGACGGGGCCAATAAACGAGACTCTGAGGAAACGCCGCCGGCCGCCGCACCAAACACGGCAGAGCCATGATCAGGGAGGGTTACCATGCGCATCACCGCACTATTGGCAGCGACCACCATCGCCGCCGGCTTCTTCACCGCCCCCGCTTTGGCGGAGACGACCGTCACTTTCTGGCAGTTCTCGACCCGCGACGCCGACATCGCCGCCTGGAACGGCGCCATCGCATCTTTCGAGAAGGCCAACCCCGACATCAAGATCAACATGGAGATCGTGCCGTGGTCCGAGCAGCAGCAGCGGCTGGTCAGCGCGCTCTCGGCCGGCGGCCTGCCGGATGTCTCCATGCTCGGCAACAACGTGGTCGCGCAGTTCCAGTCGGCCGGCGCACTCGCCCCGCTCGACGAATACTTTGCCGCCTATGACAAGGAACATGGCACCGATGTCGCTGCCGACGTCTGGCCCGGCGACAAGGGCTACTACAACCTCGCCGGCAAGTGGTGGGCGTCTCCGGTCAATGTCGAGACGCGCGCGCTCTACTACCGCAAGGACCTGTTCAAGGATGCCGGCCTCGATCCGGAGAAGCCGCCGCAGACATGGGCGGATTTCGCGGCCGACGCGACCAAGCTGACCAGGGACGGCACCTACGGCGCGGCGCTCTCGATGAGCCTCGACTATTTCACCGTGCAGAATTTCATGAGCGCCTATCTGGGCTATGGCGCGCGCATGATCGGCGAAGACGGCAAATGCGGCTTCGACACGCCGGAGTTCAAGTCGGCGCTCGATACCTATGTCAGCGTCTACAAGAACAAGGCGACCCATCCCGACGCGCCGAGCATGAGCGGCGACACGTTCCGCAAGGGCTTCCGCGATGGCAAGTTCGCCATGATCCTGTCGGATGCGGGCCTCTACAAGGACCTGCAGAACGACAAGGCCCCCTTCCTCGACCAGGTGAGCATCGCCATGGTGCCGGCAGGCCCGAAGAACCGCTCCGGCTTCCTGGGTGGCTGGCCGCTGGTGCTCTGGGACGCGTCGGAGAACAAGGAAGCCGCCGCCAAGTGGATCCTCTATGCGACCCATGGCGACGCCCTGAAGACGCTCGCGAGCGAGGGCGGGTTCATTCCCGGCAGCGTCTCGCTGGCGAAGGGCGAGCCGTGGACGAATTTCCCCTATCCGCTCTTCGTCGAGCAACTGCAGGACGCCCGCGCCTATCAGTATCCGAGCGAGGCGATCCCGCAGATGGGACAGCTTGAGGTCGACACGATCCAGAAGGCGGTGCAGGCCGTCGCCCTCGGGCAGCAGACGACAGATGAGGCGACGGCGCAGCTCTGCACGACGATCAACGAAGTCCTGGCCCGCTAGGCCTTCGAACAGAGCATGGCCATGGCATCGCGCCAGGAAACCGTCACCGGGGCCAGGGCGGCGTCTCGCCCTCCTGGCCGCTCCCTCCTGCCGGATCGCTGGCTGCCCTATGGCATGATCGGTCCGGCCGTCTTCGTGGCCTTCGCCATTGCCATCGTTCCGCTCTGCTACGCTTTCTGGCTGTCGCTGCAGGACTGGTACATGCTGCGGCAGCCCCTTCCCAAATGGGGCGGCCTGATCAACTACCGCGCGCTGCTGCAGGATACCCAGCTCTGGGCATCCTTCGGGCGGACCTGGATCTGGACGCTCGGCACCGTCTTCGTTGAACTTCTGCTCGCCATGCCGATCGCGCTTCTGCTTAACCGCGAAACCGGCATCGCCCGCACGGCCTCTGCGCTGATCCTGCTCCCCTGGGTGACGCCCTTCATCGTGCTCGGCTTCGGCTGGCGCTTCCTGCTCGACAGCGATGTCGGCCCGATCCATTCCTTCCTGCACCTGATCGGCATCGCCGGCGACAGCTCCGTCCTCAACGATCCCGTCCTGGCCTTTGCGACGATTATCTTCATCTCCGGCTGGAAGGGAACGCCCTTCCTGGTGATCGCGCTTCTCGCGGCGCTGAAGTCCATTCCCGACGAGCTCTACGAGGCGGCTGAAGTGGACGGGGCCGGCGCCTGGTCGCGCTTCTGGCACGTCACCGTGCCGTCGATCCAGAACACCGTTGTCACCGTCGGCCTCGTACTCGGCATCCTCGCCTTCTACTCGTTCGACCTGCCCTGGATCATGACCAAGGGCGGCCCCCAGGATGCGACCACGATCGTCGGCATCGCCATGTACAAGGCGGTCTTCCTCGATCTGCGGCCTGCCTACGCCGCCGCGATCAGCATCGTCATGCTCGTCCTGCTGTTCATCGCCTCGATGTTCGCGCTGCGCGCCCGGAGGATCGACTGATGCGCCGCACGTCACCGCTCCGCGAAGCCGGCCTCGACCTGCTCACGCTCGTGGTCCTGTTCCTGCTGCTGGTTCCCATCCTGTGGGTGTTCGTCGCCTCCGTCAGGCCGGAGACCGATATCACCGGCGGCGGGCTCTGGCCGCAGCGGCTCACTTTCGTGCATTACGAGGCGATCCTCGCCAAGAAGCCATTCCTGATCGCGCTCAAGAACAGCCTGATCGTGGGCATCGTCGTCGCGATCATCACCACGGCCCTGGCGCTGCCGGCGGCCTATGCGCTCAGCCGTTTCCGCTTTCACGGCCGCACCTTCTTCGGCTTGCTGGTCCTCGGGACGCAGATGCTGCCCAGCCTCGCCGTGCTGGTGCCGCTGGTCGTCATCGTGCGCCAGCTCGGCCTCACCAACACGCTGACCGCGCTGATCTTCACCCATCTGGCGCTCGGCATGCCGATCGCGGTCTGGATGCTCAAGGGATACATCGACGCCATCCCGAAGGAGCTGGAGGAAGCCGCGATGATCGACGGCTGCTCGCGTGTCGGCGCGCTGACGCGCATCGTCATCCCGCTGATCCGGCCCGCCATCATCGCGGTCGGCACCTTCGCCTTCGTCCTCTCCTGGGGAGAATATCTGATGGCGCTGGCCCTGATCTCGAAGGCCGACGTCAAGACGCTGCCGCTCGCCCTGCAGGGGCTGTTCGATCCCTATTCCTTCTCCTGGGGCCAGGTGATGGCCGGCGGCACGATCATCGCCCTGCCGGCCATCCTGCTCTTCCTGATCTTCCGCAAGCAATTGGTCGGCGGCCTCCTGGCCGGCGGCGTGAAAGGGTAATGCCATGGGCGCCATGACGCGTTCGCTCTATTTCAACGGCCCCCGCAGCCTGACGATCGAGGACGAGCCGCTGCGGGCGGCCGGTCCCGAGGACGTCGTCATCGAGGCACTCGTGTCCGGCATCAGCGCCGGGACCGAACTGAACGTCTTTCGCGGACTGGCGCCGCAATGGCGCCAGCACATGGATCCGGCGACGCGCCTGTTCCTGTCCGACGGCCCCTCCGACTGGAGCTGGCCGGCGCGCTATGGCTACGCCATGGTCGGCAGGATCGTCGAACTGGGTTCGGCGGCCACGGGCGTCAAGCTCGGCGACCTCGTCTATGCCTATGCGCCGCATGGCCGGCACGCCGTGCTGAGCGCCAGGGCGGTGATCCCGCTCGGGGATCTCGAAGATGCCGAACTCGGCATCTTCTTCTCCAATCTGAACACGGCCTATAACGGCGTGCTCGACGCCAACCTGCCGCTCGGCGCCGACGTCGTCGTCTCCGGTCTCGGCGTCATCGGCCAGATCGTTGTCCGCCTCCTGAAGCGGGGCGGCGCGCGCACCATCATCGGCGTCGACGGCATCGATTTGCGGCGCGATCTCGCTTTGAAGGGCGGCGCCGATCATGTGTTGCGGCCGGGCGAGGACAAGGTGGCGGAACGGGTCCGCGAACTGACCGACGGCCGCGGCGCCGACGCGGTGATCGAGGTTTCGGGCGCCGCCCCCGCCCTCAACGAGGCCATCCGCACGGTCGGCTTCAACGGCCTCGTCGTCGCGATGTCGTGGTATGGCGGCACGTTCGAGAGCCTCAGCCTTTCCGGCGAGTTCCACCACAACCGCCCGCGCATCGTCTCGTCGCAGGTCGGGACAGTGAATCCGTTCCTCGGACCGCTCTGGTCGGTATCGCGCCGGGCGCAGATTGCACGTGGCTTCCTCGATATATACTCGAAGGATCTGAAAGGCTTCGTCACGCATCGCGTCCCCCTGCAGGACGCCGCGCGCGGCTACCAGTTGCTGGACCAGGGCTCGCCCGAGGTCATGCAGGTTGTCATCGACTATCGCTCCTGATCCCGAAGGACCGGACTCCACCATGCAATATTCCGCCTGTCTCGAATGGCTCTTCGCCGCCGAAGCGCCCGATTTCGCCGACCGGATCCGCCTCGCCAGGAAGGCGGGCCTGTCCGCCGTCGAGTTCTGGCTCTTCAGCAACAAGGACATCGACGCCATCGAGGCGGCCCTGAAGGAAACCGGGCTGCCGGTCGCCGGCTTCTGCGCGGAGCCGATGGTGCCGCTGACCGATCCTGCCCAGCATGAGGCGTTCCTCGCCGGCCTGCCGGGCTCGATCGCCGTCGCCAGGCGCCTGGGCGCCAGGGTGCTGATCGTCCAGGCCGGTGCGGACCTTCCCGGCCGCAGCCGCGCCGAGCAGCGCCAGGCGCTGGTCGACGCGCTTACCAAGGCGGCCGATATCCTGGCCGGAACCGGCATCGTGCTCGCCGTCGAGCCGCTCAACACGCGCGTCGATCATGTCGGCTATTTCCTGCCTTCGACCAAGGAAGGGCTCGATATCATCGACGAGGTCGGACGACCCGAGATCAAGATCCTCTACGACATCTATCATTCCGCCGTGATGGACGAGGATATCGCCGAGGTTCTGGCGGGCCGCGTCGACCGCGTCGCGCATGCCCATCTCGCCGACGCCCCGGGTCGCCACGAACCCGGCACCGGCGCGCTCGACTGGCAGGCGCGCGTCGCCTGGCTGGAGGCGAATGGCTACAAAGGCCTGGTCGGTCTCGAATACAAGCCGACGCGCGACACGGTCGGAAGCCTCGCTGCCGTGCTTGTCTGAGCGTCGGCCCGCTCCATCGGGAGCAGCCGCTTGGTGATCCGAGAGGCTCGTCTCGGCCCGGCCCCTCCCCGGCTGAGCCGAGCCTCGCGATCCCGGCAGCGCGATGCTCCCTACTTGCCTGCGAGGGCGCCGCCGATTCCACCGATACTGAAGAACCGGTTGAGCAGCGCGAATATCAGCACCGGCGGCGCCAGCATCACCACGGCGCAGGCCATCACCGGGCCCCAGTCGGTCTGGTTCTGCTGGAAGAAGGTCTGAAGGCCGATCGGCAGCGTGAAGCGGTCGTCGGAGCGGAGGAACACCAGCGCGACGAGGTAGTCGTTCCAGGCGAGCAGGAAGGCGTAGATCGCGGTCGAAAGCACGCCGGGCAGCGAGTTGCGGAGCACGATCCGGACGAAGCCGCCAAAGACGGAGCATCCGTCGATCCAGGCCGCTTCCTCGAGCGTCACCGGGATGGTGTCGAAGTAGGCCGACATCATCCAGCAAGCGACGGCAACCGAGGAGGCGACATAGATGATGGCGACGCCGCTGAGCGAATCCACCAGCCCCACCGAGGCGAACATGATGAAGAGCGGGATGACGAACACGACGACGGGAAAGCTCTGCAGCACGAAGATGAAGAGCGAATAGGCCGAGACGGCGCCGCCGCGCCCGCGCGACAGCACATAGCCTGCGGGCGCGGCGACGATGACCGAAATGAGGGTCGCCAGGATCGAGACCATGGCGCTGTTCTTCAGCCAGAGCAGGATATCCGTCTCGGCGAAGATATAGGCGAAAGTCTCCAGAGTCGGCCCGGTGATTTCCGTATAGAGACGCGGTCGCAGCGCCAGCCAGAAGACGACGAGGATCGGCCCGAGCATCACCAGCGTGACGATAGCCGTCAGGAGCGTGCGGCCGATGCCCGCCCGTCTCGGATCCAGCGCCAGCTTGCGCGGTCGCGACGCGATGGTGCTCATTGCATGTTTGCCTTGCGCATCTGGCGCAGCAGGATGACCGACATCGTCACCAGTGCGGCCGTCATCAGGAAGGAGATCGCGACGCCGAAGCCGGGCCTGAAATCCTGAAAGACCGAGCGATAGGCGAGAACGATCAGCGAGGTGGTCGAATTGACGGGGCCGCCGCCGGTCAGGAGGAAGATGGTGGCGAAGTCGTTGACCGAGAACATCGCCATCAGGATCCAGCTGATATAGGTCGAGCGAGCGGTCATCGGCAGGACGATGTAGCGGAGCCGTTGCCGCGCATTGGCGCCATCGACGCGGGCGGCCTCGTTGACGTTCGGCTCGATGCCCTCGAGGGCCGCCGACATCATCATCATCATGAATGGGTAGCTGATCCAGATCTTGAATATGCAGACCGTGATCATCGCCATGGTCGGATCGGCGAGGAACATCACCCGGCCGAAGCCGAGATCGGCGGCGAGCATCGGCAGCAGACTGCCAGGCGTGGCGGTCAGCCAGTTCCAGCTCATCGAGGACACGACGATCGGCACGATCCACGGCAGGAGCAGCAGGATCTTGAAGAGATTCTTGCCGGGAAAGCTTGGCTTCAGCATCAGGGCCAGCGCGAAGCCGATCATCCACGATCCGAATACGCCGCACAGGCTGAAGATCACCGTGAACCGGGCCGACCGCCAGAACAGCGGATCGGTCAAGGCATCCTGGAAATTGGCGAAACCGACGAAATTTCCCAGGCCGAGCAGGTCGCCGTCATGGACCGCCTGAATGCCCGCGAAGACGACCGGATAGGCGTTGACGACGACCATGAGCACGATCGCCGGCAGGGCCAGTCCTGTCATGGTCAGTGACCGGCCGAGGTCAGGCTTTCGACGGCGTCCCGCAATCGCGGAACGCCCTTCCTGCCGGTCTGCAAGGCTTTCGCTCACCTGCACGCTACTTCACGATCTTCTCGAGAGCCGCCTGGAGGGTCTCGAGGATCTGCTTCGATCCCGTCTTGCCCTCGATGATCTGCTGGATGAAGGCCGCCCCGGCGCCGCCGCCATCAACGGCATTCAGCGCGCCGAACGGATGCGGCGCCTGCGCGCCGATCGTCTTGCCGATCGGCTGCCATTCGGCAATCGACTTCTGCAGATTGGCGTTCTGCTTCAGGATCGGCAGATCCGCGATGCTCTTGCGGACCGGAACGTCGATCGCGACGCCCTTCTCCCAGAAGATCTTCATGTTATCGAGATACCAGCCGAGGAAGGCTTCGGACGAAGCCTGTGACGCCGTCGTTTTGAACATCATCAGCGGGTTGATGTAGTAGACCGTGCCGGTGTCGCCGCGCGGCGACTTGATCGGGCTGATCACGGCAAGATCCGGCTGCTGTTCTGCCGGGAAGTTCTTGTCGAGGCCGGTCTGGCCGAAGCCCATGCCGATGCGACCCGACAGCCAGTCGCGTGTCACGTTGTCGGACGTATAGCTCGCCGCATAGGGATCTATGATGCCCTTGCGGACGAGTTCGTTCAGGAAGTCGAGTGTCTCGATGTTCCGGTCATTGACGCAGTCGAGCGTGCCGTCCTTGGCGAAGAGACCGCCGCCATTGTTGATGAGCAGGGCGGAGACGGTGTGCTGGCCGTCCGTTGTCGTGCTGCCGCCCGCCAGTCCCAGGCCGACGACGTCGATCTTCTTGAGGGCTTCCCCCACCTTGATGAAGCTCTGCCAGTCGGTCGGCGCCTCGACGCCGGCTTTCTCGAGCAACGACTTGCGCACCCAGATAACCCGCAAGTCCATCGACCACGGCATTGCCGCATAGCCCAGGTCCGTCTTCATCGCGTCGAGAACGCCCGGCAGGAAGTCATTCGTGCCGGCCTTGTCGATGCTTGCGATCAGATCGTCGGCCGGCGCGATGACGCCCTTCTCGATGAAATAGAACGGCAGGAAAGCTGCGCCGGACGAGACCGCCGGCGTGGTCCGCGAGGCAGCAGCCGACGTGAAGGTCTGGTACCAGTTGGCCCAGGGTATCGACTGGTAGCGTACGCCGAGATTGTCTCCCGCTGGCTGGTAGCTGCCGACCAGTTCCCTTGCCGCGGCGGTGTAGCTGGCGCCCGTTCCCCAGACCATGTCCCAGAACTTGATCTCCTCGGCGGCGAACGCCGCGTTCTGGCCGAGTGCCACCGTCGCTGCGGCTGCAGCCGAGGTGCCGAGAAAGCTGCGCCGCGTCATCTTCAGGCGGCTCGCGATTGTGTCGTCCATTTGGTTTCCTCCCGTTATTGAACGATTCATGCTGCCTTGGCCGCGACCGTCCGAAACTAGTCGGCGAAGGCGGCGACGATCTCGGCGAAGAGCTTCAGGTCTTCTGCCGAATCCTCGAGCGTCGTATCGACCGGCGCGCCGGCCGTGATCGCGTCATGGAAGCAAAGCCACTCGCTTGTGTAGGGGTCGCGATAGCTCGGCCGCTCCACCGCAACCGAGAGATCGTCCCCCTTCGTGGAGGTGACCGTGAGCAGCGTCGGCAAGTGGCGAATGAACGGCGTGTCGTAGTCGATCCGCAGCCTCTCGCCACCGGTGAACACCTCGATGAAGGCGTCGAACCGGCCCACCTGGTCCAGGCCCATCTCGAACGTCGCCATGAAGGTCCCGTAGTCCAGGATCGCCGTGACATAGCGGCCGCCACTCTTCTTGCCAGCGCCGATCACGCGCTTCGGCGCGCCGACGAGCCCGCGCAGGGCCGAGAGATCGTGGCTGCCGAGGCCGCAGAGGAGGCGATAGGCGGATACGGCGTCGGGCGAGACCTGGCCGAGCGCCGCCGTCACCTGCGCGCTCGCGCGTTGCTGCCGCTCGGAGACCAACTCCGGCGCAATGTCATCGCCTGTCTCGACCACGGAGGTCTGGTCGATGAAATAGGCATTGGGGCCAATGATGTCCCGGACGGATACATGCAGGATCGAGGGCGCCGCGGCGAGACGCTCGCGCATCGCCGTGAAGGCTCCGGCGTAGCGGCGCATATAGCCGACAAATGCGACCTTGCCGGCGGCGTCGCGCGCGGCGATCACGCGGTCGAGGTCCTCCAGCGACAGGCAGACGGGCTTCTCGATCAGGACATGCGCGCCGGCCTCCAAGGCGTCGATCGCGCAATCGGCATGGTATTCGTCCGAGTTGATGACGGCGACAATATCGAGTCTCTCTGCCGCCAGCATCGCCTTGTGGTCGGTGTAGCGACCCGGAACCTGAAAGGTGTCGGCGACACGATGCGTCAGCTTCGCCGACACGTCGCAGACGGCCACAACCTCGAACTTATCCTTCAACCCGGCAAGAACCGGCAGGTGCACGACCTGCCCGACGGTTCCAAGCCCGATCAAACCAACCTTCAGCTTTTCCACGTTCGCTATCCGATTCATTGATGGCATGCGGGCTGGGGTCGTCCCGAGCCCCGATCCTGCTTTTGGCTTCGTGGGTCCGGCCTATTTCGTCATGGCGACGAGATAGGCGTGGCTCCGCGCCGCAAATCCGGACGGATCGCTTGGATTGTCGTGTTCGACGGTCATGATGTTGGCGCCATTTTCCCGCGCGACGGCGAAGAGGCGCGGCCAGTCGAGGATGCCGGCGCCGACATCGGTCCATCCGTCATCGATCTCGATGCCCGCCGGCGCCTGGTCCTTCACATGCGCCGAAGTCAGGATGGCGCGATAGCGCCGCAGCCATTCGACCGGGTCGACACCACCGCGGGCAAGCCAGGCGATGTCCGCCTGCCAGGAAAGCGGTGATCCCTCCGCTCCGGCGAAGAAGCTCTCGAGCGCCCGGCGACCATCGTCCAGAACCTGAAGTTCCCAGTGGTGGTTGTGGTAGCCAAGGCCGATCGACTGTCCGCTCAGCGTCTCGGCGATACGACCGAGTTCCTCGCCCGCCTTCGACCAGCTGGCCGCGGTAGCGCCGCGCTCTTCTGGGGGATAGGCCGGCATATAGAGCTGGCTGATCCCAACCTGCTGCGCCGCGTCGACGATGCGCGGCAGGTCGGACCGGAGATCGCCGATGCCGATATGGCCCGTCGGGGCGATCAGGCCCCGGCTGTCCAGCGCCGCCCTGAGACCCTTCGGGTCCGCAAGCTGGCTGCCAATCGTCTCGACGAGACGGAAGCCGGCCGCTGCAGCGGCATCGAGCTGGTTCTCGACCGAGCCGAGCTTGCGCAGCGAATAGAGCTGGATCGACAGGATGGGAGTGATGTCCATGGGTTTCATGTCCGTGCATGGGGAAGCGATCGGCGCGCCGTCGGCTCGGCAGGCGGAAGCGGGGTTGGTGTTGGAAGGGGCGCAACAAGACCCGTCGCGCCGGCATGGCGTGCAGGCGTGTTCATCGTCGTCCTCCGGAGCCCGGGCGGCTCCTCCCCCCGAGCTAGCTTTGGCGCCGTGACCGGAAACGGTCAGCGCAATCGAATGCGCAATTGGTAGCATGCAATCGATTGCGCGCAAGACGCAATCGATTGTGCGGGGCAACAAATCGTGTCACAGCCTGCGGGAGACCTTGGCTGCCGGAGCCTTCCGGGCCAGCTCCGCTTTCATGCTACTTTGCCGATTGGACAATCGCGGCCGGCGCCGCGAAGATTCCGGGGACGATGGGAATTGGCTGGCGACATGTCCAGGAAACCTGGAAAAGGCACCGCTCCGATGCGGGAGACGTCACGCCTGCGACCGCCGACGATGGCCGATATCGCGCGGCTTGCCGGCGTGTCGGCGTCAACCGTCAGCCGTTCGCTTGCCGGCCTGCCCCCGATCAGCGAGGAGACGCGGATCCGGGTCGAAAATGCTGCACGCCAGGCCGGCTACAAGATCAACCGGCATGCCCGCTCGCTGCGCCTGCAGCGAAGCGCCATCCTGCTGGTGCTCATCCCCGACCTTGCCAACCAGAACTATTCCGACCTGCTGAAGAACCTCGACAGGGCTGCTTTCGAACTCGGCTACGGGCTGATGATCGGCCACACCGGCAACGACCTGGAGCGCCCGGATCGGCTGGCCGACGAGCTCTTCACCGGCGGCATAGACGGTATCCTGCTGACGTCGAGCTATTGTCCGAGCAGGATTTCCGAACGTCTGGAACTTGGCGAGCGGCTGCCCGTCGTGCGGACCCTCAGTCCGACGGAGATTCACAGCGGCATTGCTTCTGTCCAGATCGATGAAACCGCCGCAGCCGCGGATGTGGTTCGACACCTGATTGCCAATGGCCACAGGCGCATCGCGCATCTGGAAGGCCCCCCGATCGAGCTGGTATCCCGCCTGCGTCGCGAGGGCTGGCGGCGCGCCATGGCCGAGGCCGGTCTCGTGGCGGAACCGGGATTGCTGCACCCCGGCGGCTTCAAGCTGGAGGATGGCCGCGCCGTTGCCCGCAGCCTGCTCGCCGCAGGCCCGTTGCCGGACGCCGTTTTCTGCGCCAATGACGAATCCGCATACGGGCTGATGACGGAACTGAAAAGCGCCGGAATTCGCATTCCGCAGGACATCGCCGTCGCCGGTTTCGACGACCTCCCCTTCTCGCAGGTCTTTGATCCGCCGTTGACGACGGTCCGCTTGCCGCGTCGCGAGATGGCGGAGGTCTCGATCCTCTATCTCAAGCAGTTGATCGAGGAAGACGCCGAAATCGAGCAAAAGCTCGTTTCGCACCAATTGATTGTCCGAGGCAGTTCTGGGCCGCTCGAGCGCGGGTGAGGCCGCCCACCCAGTTTCGCCGGCCCGGAGGTCAGCTCGTTACGCCGTGATCGCGACTCTCGACAATTCCGCGCCGGATCGGGTGACGGCCGCGTCCGGGCGGCGCAGACGGTGCTGCGGCGGACCAAACTCGCCGCCGCGATCAATAGGGCGGCGAGTTGACCCAGACGATGCGCGCCACCACCGTGCCGATATTGCTGTAGCTGTGCGGCAGCGACGACTGGAAGAAGAACGAGCTGCCCGCACCGATCACCACCGCATGGCCGTCAACGACCAGCTCGATCGTGCCCTCGACGACATAGCCGACCTCTTCGCCGACATGGCGCAGGATGCCGTTGGAGCCGCCGCCCGGCGGCACCACATGCACATTGGCGTTGAGGGTCCGGCCCTCGGCATAGGGGATCATCCGCTCGAAGCTCGCAAGCGGCGGGCCCGAGCCGCGCCGCTCGAGCGCGAGCACGGGACGTTCGCCGTTCCGATAGACGGTCAACGGCGCCTTGGGCGTGTCGCTGAACAGCGCCTGCACCGGCGTTCCGAGCGCCTCTGCCAGACGGTGCAGCAGATGCAGCGACGGATCGGCACGGTCGTTTTCGACCTTGGAAAGCATGCTTTCCGAGCAGCCGAGCTCGAGCGCGAGGTCCTTCAGGCGCAATCCCTTGAGCCGGCGAAGATGGCGCAGCTGCGCGCCGAGCGACGGCGTCTCCGCCGCGTCCTCGACACCCATGACCTTTTCCAATTCACGCATTGACGAGCTTACATTCTTGGCGGCAGTTGAATGCCCTTGTAGCGCAACCGGCGAGCCGAAAACAGCGCCTGATTGCCTAGAAAGCTGGCTGGGCATGACCGGTATTTGCGCTTGACCCACGAGATGACTTTCCTGACATTCAAGTGTATTCAACTTTTGGTCGACCGTGCCGAGGGGGCGCGGGAGCCAATCCGCGATTGGCATATCGCCGCGCGGACAGTGTTCGATTGCAGGGAGATCGATCCAACATGACACACCATCGGCGCTCGACGGTAAGCCGTCGTTTCATTCTGAAGGCAAGTGTCGCGGCGGCTGCCGTGATGGCGGTCGGCCTGCCGCTCGGCATGGCCCCGGCGTTCGCGGACGAGCCGGTTCGCGGCGGCGTGCTGAAGCTGGCCTTCTCGGCCGATCCGGCCGGCTTCGATCCGGCGCGCGGTCCGAGCGGCATGTCGCATGTGGTGATCGAGCAGGTCTATTCGACGCTGATGTCGCTCGATCCCGACGCGAAGCCTTATCCCGACCTCGCGACCGGCTACGAGGTCTCCGACGATGGCAAGACCTACACCTTCAAGCTGCGCGAGGGGGTCAAGTTCCACAATGGCGACCCGCTCACCGCGGAAGACGTCAAGTTCACCTTCGACCGCCTGCGCGCGCCCGACAGCGGCTATTCCTACGCCTCGCAGGTCGAGACGATCGCCTCGATCGACGTCGTCGATCCGTTGACGGTCCGCTTCAACCTGACCAAGCCGACCGGCCCGTTCCTGATCTACATGGCCTTCCCGGGCTCCTCGATCGTGCCGAAGAAGCTCTCCGAAAGCGGCCATGACCTGAACTCGCAGCCGGTCGGCAGCGGCCCGTTCAAGTTCGTCTCCTACACGCCCCGCTCGATGGTCAATTTCGAGCGCAACGCCGACTTCTACGAAGCGGGCAAGCCGTATTTCGACGCGATCGAAATGCATCTCATCGCCGACGTCACGGCGCTGACCAACGCGCTGATCTCGGGCACGGTGAATTTCTCGAACGAGATCCCGGCCAAGGACTGGGCGACGATTTCGGCGACCCCCGGCCTCACCGGCCAGTCGCTGGAAGGTTCGCGCTACTACTGGCTGCTGCCGAACAACACCACGCCGCCGCTCGACAATCCCAAGGTCCGCCAGGCCATCGCGCATGCGATCGACCGCCAGGCGATCACCGCCGGCACCTTCTTCGGCCAGGCGACGCCGATCCTCGGCGGCGTGATCCCGGCGTGGAACTGGGCCTATGCCGACCTGAAGGAATTCACGCCCGCCGCCAATCCCGAAAAGGCGAAGGCGCTGCTGGCCGAGGCCGGCTTCCCGGACGGCTTCGAGACCTCGCTCACCATGGCCTCGTCCTTCCCGGCCATGGTCGCGATGGCGCCGATCATCCAGGCGAACCTCGCCGCCGTCGGCATCAAGGCCACGATCTCGACCATGGAAATCCCGCGCTACTGGGACGAGGTCTGGGGTCCGAGCAAGTTCGACATGACGGCGATGTACTGGGTCAGCCCGCTGGCTGATCCCGATGACTTCGTCACCAGCAACTATTCGTGCAACACCGGCATCAACGTCCAGAAAAGCTGCTCGGACGCGATGACGAAAATCCTCGACGAGGCGAAGTCCGGCACGACCGTGGAAGCCCGCAAGGCCTCCTACAAGCGCCAGCAGGAGCTGTCGCTCGAGGAAATGCCGATCGTGCCGCTGGTCAATGCCTTGATCCTGACCGCCCATACCGACCAGTTGAAGAACTACAAGCCGATGCGCACCGGCTTCCTCAAGACCATCAAGGACGCCTGGCTGGCGCCCTGATCCTCTGAAGCCCGCCGGTCGGCTCCGATCCGACCGGCGGCCCTCGTCTCTCTTCTCAGGTCGCCCCTTCCATGATCAGGCTTGTTCTGACCAGGCTCGCCGGCTTCGTGCTGACCCTGTTCGCGGCATCCGTCGTGCTGTTCGTCACGATCAACGTGCTTCCCGGATCCGCCGCGAAGTCCGCGCTGGGCATTCATGCCACCGCGCAGGCGATCCAGCGCTTCGAGGCCCAGCATGGCCTCGACCGGCCGCTGCTCGTCCAATATGCGGAGTGGCTCGGCCGCATCCTTCAGGGGGATTTCGGCACCTCGTTCCAGAACGGCGTCGCCGTCGGTCCGGAGCTTCTGAAGCGCCTGCCGGTGACGCTGGAGCTTGCGACCTTCGCCTTCATCATTGCCAATCTCATCGCCATCCCGCTCGGCGCCTGGGCGGCGCGGCGGCACCAGAAGGGCGCCGATCGCTCGATCACCTTCCTCGCGACCATTCTGGGCGCGATCCCGAATTTCTGGCTGGCGACGCTGCTCGTGCTCGTCTTCACGCTGACCCTGCGCTGGCTGCCACCCGGCGGCTTCACGCCCTTCACCGTCAACCCGATGATGAACCTGAAGCAGATGATCATGCCGGCCCTGTCGCTCGGCGTCGTCTCGTCGGCGCTGCTGATCCGCATCATGCGCGCCTCGATGCTCGAAGTGCTGTCGACCGACTATGTCCGCACCGCCGAGGCCAAGGGCGCCAGCAGCCGGACCATCGTGTTCCGCCATTCGATGCGCAACGCCTTCATCCCCTATCTCAACGTCGCCGCCGTCGAATTCGGCTTCCTGTTTGGCAGCGTCGTGGTCATCGAGGACATCTTCCTGCTGCCGGGCGTCGGTTCCTTCGTGCTGGTCGGCATCATCAACCGCGACTATCCGGTACTGCTCGCCGGCGCGCTCGCCATCACCCTGTTCGTCCTGACGCTGAACCTGGTGGTCGACCTGATCGCCAGCCTGCTCGACCCGCGTCAGGTCAAGGCGAGGAACGCCTGATGGCAACCGCAGCAGGCTTCGATTTCCGCCGCTGGCGGCTGGTGCTTCTCGGCGGGCTTCTGGTCGGGATCGTTCTCTTCGCCGCGATCTTCGCGCCCTGGGTCGCCCCCTATTCGCCGTTCGATCTCGACGTCGCCAAGATGCTGCAGGGGCCGAGCGCCGCCCATTGGCTCGGCACGGACGAGCTTGGCCGCGACGTGCTCTCGCGGGCCATCTACGCCGCCCGCATCTCGATGCAGGTGGCGCTGCTCGCCGTCACCGTCGGCCTGGTCGGAGGCACGCTGATCGGAATGACGGCCGCCTATTTCGGAGGCCTCGTCGAGCAGGCGCTGATGCGGGCGATGGACCTGCTGTTCTCCTTCCCGGCCATCCTGCTCGCCGTCGTGCTGATGGCGAGCCTGGGCACCAGCGTGCTCAACGCGATGATCGCGATCGGCATCGTCTTCATCCCGGGCTTCTCGCGGCTCGCCCGCGCCTCGACGCAGGCCGTGCTGCGCCAGCAATATATCGAGGCGGCGCGCTCGATCGGCATGAGCGATATCCGCATCATCTTCCGCGAGATCCTCCCGAACATCACGGCGCCGCTGATGGTCGAGGCGGCGGTCGCCTTCGCCTATGCGGTGCTGCTCGAATCCGCCCTTTCCTTCCTCGGCCTCGGCGCGCAGCCGCCGGATCCCTCCTGGGGCAACATGCTGAGCACCGGCCGCGGCTTCATGGCCCAGGCGCCGTGGCTCTCGATCGTGCCCGGCATGGCGATGTTCATCTGCGTGCTCGGCTTCAACCTGCTCGGCGACGGCCTGCGCGACGTCACCGATCCGCATATGAGGGAGTGACCGACATGGACATCCGCTCCCGCGCCCTGCAAGACGGGCGCCCCACCCTTTCGATCCGCGACCTGACGGTCGATTTTCCGAAGCGCGACGGCGCGTTCCGCGCGGTGGACGGCGTCTCGCTCGATGTCTGGCCCGGCGAGATCGTCGGCGTCATCGGTGAATCCGGCTCCGGCAAGACGATGACGGCGCTCTCGACGCTGCGCATGCTGCCAAAGCGCGCCGTCGTCTCCGGTTCGATCGAGCTCGGCCAGCGCCGCATCCTCGACCTGTCGCCGGCCGACATGCGCAAGCTCCGCGGCGACCGCCTGTCCTTCATCCCGCAGGACGCGATGCGGGCGCTGAACCCGACCATGCGCATCGGCCGCCAGGTTGGCGAGCCGCTGGTGCTGCACCGGAACCTGTCCTTCAAGGCAGCCGTTTCCCGCGCGGTGGATCTGCTCAGGGCCGTGCATGTGCGGGAACCGGAACGGCGGGTCGAGGACTATCCGCACGGCTTTTCCGGCGGCATGCAGCAGCGCGCCATGATCGCCATGGGGCTGGCGCTCGAGCCGGAACTGATCATCGCCGACGAGCCGACCACGGCGCTCGACGTGACGGTGCAGGCGCAGGTGCTGAAGCTCCTGAAGGAAATCCGCGACCGCGAGGCGACGTCGATCCTCTTCATCACCCACGATCTCGGCGTCGTCGCCGAACTCTGCGACTGGGTCTATGTGATGTATCGCGGCAAGATCGTCGAACAGGGCTCGGTCGAGCGCATCTTCATGGATCCACGGGACGACTACACGAAGATGCTGCTGGCCTCGACGCCGACGCTGTTCCCGAGGGAGGCGGCGATATGAGCGACACCGTCATCCAGATCGCCGGCGTGACGAAATCCTTCCTGCGCGGGGTCAACGCGGTCGACGACGTGACGCTGTCGGTGGCACGCGGCGAGACGCTCGGCATCGTCGGCGAATCGGGCTCCGGCAAGTCGACCCTGCTCCGGATGATCCTGCGGCTGATACGTCCGAGCGCCGGCTCCATCACGCTGGACGGGCGCGACGTCTGGGCGGCATCCGGTCGCGATCTCAAGCAGGCGCGCCGCCAGATGCAGGCGGTGTTCCAGGACCCCGCCTCCTCGTTCAACCCGCGCCAGAGCATCGGCGCGATCCTCGCCGCGCCGCTCGAGGTCCACGGCATCGGCGACCGCGCCTCGCGGGCCAGACGGATCGGCGAGACGCTGGAGCGGGTCGGCCTGCCGGCAACGACCGTCTCGCGCTATCCGCATCAGCTTTCCGGCGGCCAGCGCCAGCGGGTCGCCATCGCGCGCGCCGTCATCATGCGGCC
>Ga0182738_1002343_pt1 | contig 22550 bp, 18 predicted proteins | sample eDN5th30CBELigMG_FD_128876 | JGI IMG/M metagenome (GOLD analysis project Ga0182738, IMG submission 128876) | Enriched Miracle-Growth compost microbial communities from Emeryville, California, USA - eDNA 5th pass 30_C BE-Lig MG (version 2)... ...
AGTTGGACACCGCCGCCGGCAGCAGGAAATCCACCTCGGTGGCGTCCAGCAGGCCGCCGTGGCAGGGGCAGCCGCAGTCGCGCCCCAGCGGGTGGCTGTCGGCCAGGTCCTCGCGCACCGAACCGAAGCCGATCTCGTTGCCGCCGTCGCCCACCGCCACCGTGGCCACGCCGCGCCGGCGCGCCGCCTCGGCCAGGCGGTGCAGGTGGCCGACCCAGTCCGCGTCCTTGGGCTTGCCGCTGCTGTTGTGGAAGACGCCCAGCGCATTGGGCCCGGGCTTCTCGATGAAGAAGGCCGCGGCCACGTCCGGCAGGCGCGCCAGCAGGCCGTCGACGAAGGGGCCGGCGGCCTGCGCGCCGGTCGGGAATTCCAGGCACAGCGCGCCGTTGGGACGCTGCAGCCAGGCGTCCCAGTCCAATAGCGGCGTGCCCGCGGCCTGGACCGACGCGCGGATGCCGGGCAGGAAGCGCGCTTCGGACAGCACGCAGCTGCGCACGCCCAGCGCGCCCAGGGCGCGCGCGAGCATCGCCACGCCGGAGGGGCCGTCGGTCTCGCCCTGCGGCAGCCAGACCGGGTTGCCGGTGCCGGTGGTCAGGATGGCGGTGCCCAGCGGCAGGCGCGGCAGCAGGGCGCGCGCGATGGCGCCGCTGACGGGCCCGCCGCCCTGGCGCCGGCGCGCCGCGTCGTAGCGCGCCGCGGTCCAGCCCTGCCGGGAGGGCTTGTTCTTGAATTCCAGGTTGGCGATGCGGTCCAGGTAGTCGTAATACCAATGGAGAGGCTCGCCTGCGCCGGAGCGGGGTTCACCTGCGTCGGCCGCGCTATGCATCGCCATCGCCATCGCCGTACCCGAATCGCACGTCCAGCCATTCCTCCCACAGCCTGGAGATCGACGCGTAGTCCAGCCGGTCCAGCGAGCGGCCGCGCGCGATCTCGTAGACGGTGTGCGAGGCCTGCATGGTGAAGAGCGGCACGCCCAGCTCGCGGGCGAGCTCCAGCGCCAGCGCCGAATCCTTGCGCGCGTTGGCGGTGGGCATGCCGCCGTCGAAATCCTGCTTGCGGATGCGCTCGCCGAAGCGGTGCGTGAGCGGGCGGGCCAGGCCCGATTCGCGCTGCATCAGCGTGTAGAAGACTTCCATGGGGATGCCCGCCTTGGCCGCCAGCGCGGCGCCTTCCAGCAGCATCACCATGGTGGTGTGGGCCACCGCGTTGTTGACCAGCTTGGCGCGCATGCCGCTGCCCGGCCCGCCCAGGTGGAAGATTTCCTCGGCGGCCGCCTGCAGCACGGGCAGGGCGCGCTCGTAGTCGGCCGGCTCGGCGCCGACCAGGAAGGTGGTGCGGCCTTCGGCCAGCTTGTGCACGCCGCCGACGATGGCCGAGTCGATTACGGCGGCACCGTGCGCGCCCACGCCGGCCTGCAGCCGGGCGACGTCGCCCGGCGCGACGGTGCTGGTCTCGATGACGAGCCGCCCGGCCAGCCCGCCCTGCGCCAGCTCGGCGGCGGCGGCGAGCGACGCGGCCGGCGTGGGCAGCGACAGCAGGACGATGGCGCAGGCGTCGGCGACGGCGCCCGCGCCAGCGGCGATGCGCACGCCGGCCGCGCGCGCGGCGTCGTTGCGGGTCTCGTCGCGGTCATAGGCCACCACGTCGAAGCGGCGCAGCAGCGGCGTGGCGAGCGCCAGCCCGGCATTGCCCAGCCCGATCAGGCCGACGGTCGGTTTGGGGGAGTTCATGGCGAAGCGGGTTTCCTTCCAGGGTGTAGAAAAACATCGGGCGCAGCCGGCAGCGCCGACGCCGGCCGCGCAGTCGACGGCTCGGGTCCGGGCCGGCCTGCCGGCCGCGCGCAGGCTCGCGGCGTCAATCCACCTGCGCGCCCGAGGCCTTGATGATGGGCGCCCACTTGTCCAGCTCGCGCCGGATGTGCGCGGCGAATTCCGCGGGCGTGCTGCCCACCGGCGTGGCGCCCTGGGCCTGCAGCCTGGCGCTGACGGCGGGCTCGCGGACGATGCGGCCGACGTCGCGGCCGGCCTGCTCGACCACCTCCGGCGGCGTGCCGGCCGGCATCAGCAGGCCGTACCAGGAGCCCACCTCGTAGCCGGGCAGCCCGGCCTCGGCGATGGCCGGCAGGTCCGGCAGGGCGGGGTCGCGCTGCAGGCTGGTCACCGCCAGGGCCTTGAGCTGGCCGGACTTCACGTGCGGCAGCGCCGAGGGCAGGGTGTCGAAGATCACCTGGATGCGGTTGCCGATCAGGTCGGTGATGGCCGCCGCGGTGCCGCGGTAGGGCACGTGCGTCATCTTCGTGCCCGCCATGGAATTGAACAGCTCGCCGGCCAGGTGGTGCGAGCTGCCGTTGCCGGGCGAGCCGAAGTACAGCTTGTGCTCCTTGGCGTAGGCGATCAGCTCGGCCACGGAAGCGACGGGCAGGGACTCGTTGACCATCAGCACGCTGGGGGTGGACGCCACCAGGCTGACCGGCGCGAAATCCTTGACCGGGTCGAAGGACAGCTGCTTGTACAGGCTGGCGTTGATGCCGTGCGTGGCCACCGTGCCCATCAGCATGGTGTAGCCGTCCGGGGCCGCCTTGGCCACCATGTCCGAGCCGATGTTGCCGCCGGCGCCGGGGCGGTTGTCGACCACGATGGCCACCTTCCAGGCCTCGCCCAGCGGCTGGGACAGGATGCGGGTGACGACGTCGCTGGTGCCCGCGGCCGCGAAGGGCACGACGATGCGCACGGGCTGGGTGGGGTAGGCCTGGGCGGCCGGGGCGGGCTGGGCCAGCAGCGCCAGGCAGGCGGTGGCGGCGGCGAGGACGCCGCGCGCGGGGATGCGCAATGACATGGTTGGGTCTCCTCTGTTCTCGTAATCCCCCGCCGGTGGGGCGGTATATGTTCACATTGTGATCTTATGGATCCTGATATAACATCAGGATTGACGGGAAGATTACGCAGTTTCCCACGCAGTCTCAATGATGCAAGGCAAATTGGAGTTCGTATTATGAACATCAGGGCGACGGCCCCCGCGCGAGGCGCGGCGCCTTCCGGCACGCAGAGCATCCAGCGCGCGGTGGCGCTGCTGCGCGAGCTGGTGGCGGTCAACCGCCGCGGCGCGTCGGCCCTGCAGCTGGCCGAGCGCACCGGCCTGGACCGCGGCACCGCGCACCGCATGCTGCAATGCCTGGCTGCCGAAGGCCTGCTCGGCTTCGACCGCGACACGCACAAGTACAGCTTCGGCCCGCTGGCCTACGACATCGGCCTGGCCGCCTCCGAGCGGCTGGACCTGCCGCAGCTGTGCAAGCCTGCGCTGGCGCGCATCGCCGACGACACCGGCGACACGGTCTTCCTGATGGTGCGCAGCGGCGACGACGCGGTCTGCGCCGACCGCGCGGTGGGCTCCTACCCGATCAAGACCTTCGTGGTGGACGTGGGCACGCGCCGGCCGCTGGGCATAGGCGCGGGCAGCCTGGCCATCCTGAGCGCGCTGCCCGAGGACGTGGCCGAGCTGGCGCTGGGCCACAACGCCGCGCGCATCGCCGGCTATGCCGGCATGTCGGCCGACAGGCTGCGCGCGATGCTGGCCGAGGCCCGCCGCCTGGGCCACGTGGCCATGGACGTGGTGGCGGTGCCGGGCGTGCGCGCGGTCGGCGTGCCGGTGCGCACCGCCGGCGGCAAGGCGGTGGCCGCGCTCAGCGTGGCGGCCATCGCCCCGCGCATGACGCCCGGGCGCGAGGCCGAGCTGGTCCGGCTGCTGCGCCGCGAGGCGCAGGAACTGGGCGCGCTGCTGGACCGGCGCGTGGCGGGGGCGCAGAGCTGACGGGCCGCAGCCGCAGGCCCCGGCCCCGTGCTTCGGCCGGGCGCCTCAGCCCGAGTTGCGCAGCCCCGCCGCAATCCCGTTGATGGTCAGGTGCACGGCGCGGTGCACCCGCTCGTCGGCGCTGCGGCCGGCGCGCATGCGCCGGATCACTTCCACCTGCAGGTAGTTCAGCGGGTCGATGTAGGCGAAGCGCTCGCGCAGCGAGGCGGCCAGCTGCGGGTTGTCCTCCAGCAGGCCGCGCTGGGTGATCCGGCGCAGCGCGGCCAGCGTGCGCGCGTGCTCGTCCGCGATCATGCCGAAGATGCGCTCGCGCAGCGCGCGCTGCGGCACCAGGTCCGCGTAGCGGCGGGCGATCTGCAGGTCGGTCTTGGCCAGCACCATCTCCATATTGGACAGCAGGGTGCGGAAGAACGGCCAGTCGCGCGCCATGGCGCGCAGCTGCTGCAGGCGCGCGCGCTGCGAGCCGGGGGCGCCGGGCGCGCCGTCGCGCAGGTAGTCCTCGACCGCCGAGCCCATGCCGTACCAGCCCGGCAGCAGCAGCCGGCACTGCGACCAGGAAAAGCCCCAGGAGATCGCGCGCAGGTCCTCGATGCGCTGGCCGGGCTTGCGCGAGGCCGGGCGCGAGCCGATGTTCAGCCCGGCGATCTCGTTGATCGGCGTGGCCGCGAAGAAGTAGCGCGCGAAGCCGGGCGTTTCGTAGACCAGGCCGCGGTAGGCGCGCTGCGCGCGTTCGGACAGGAAGGCCATGGCCGCGCCGTGCCGGGCCATGTGCGCGTCCTCGGCGCTGGCCGCGCTGGCGCGGTGCGTCAGGCTGGCCTGCAGCGTGGCCGAGACCAGCAGTTCCAGGTGCCAGCGGCCGACTTCGGCGTCCTTGTACTTGCTCTGGATCACCTCGCCCTGCTCGGTCAGGCGCAGCCGGCCGGCCACCGTGCCGGGCGGCTGCGCCAGGATGGCGTCGAAGCTGGAGCCGCCGCCGCGCCCTACCGTGCCGCCGCGGCCGTGGAACAGGCGCAGCGCCACGCCGCGCTCGCGGAACACGTCGACCAGCGCGCGCTCGGCCTGGTACAGCGACCAGTTCGAGGTCATGAAGCCGCCGTCCTTGTTGCTGTCGGAATAGCCCAGCATCACTTCCTGCACGCCGCCCTGGGCCTGCGCGACGCGCGCGCGCACTTCCGGCAGGTCCAGCCAGGCGGCCATGATGGCCGGGCCGTTCTCCAGGTCGGGGATGGTTTCGAACAGCGGCACCACCATCAGGCCTTCGTCCGGCCGCGGCCCGGCGGCCGGCTCGAACAGGCCGGCTTCCTTCTGCAGCACCAGCACTTCCAGCAGGTCGCTGACGCTTTCGGTGTGCGAGACGATGGCCTGGCGCACGGCGGCGCGGCCGTAGCGCTCGCGCAGCTGCGCCGCGGTGCGCAGGATGGCGAGCTCGCGCACGGTCTCCTCGCCGTAGGCCAGCCAGGGCGAGGCCAGCGGCCGCGCCTGGGCGAGCTCGGCGCGCAGCACGGCGATGCGCGCGGCCTCGTCCAGCGCCAGGTAGTCGAGCGGCTGGCCGTCCTCGCCGCGCACGCCGGCGCGCGCGAAGAGCTCGGCCAGCACGCGCTCGTGCACGTCGGAGCTCTGGCGCAGGTCCACCGTGGCCAGGTGCAGGCCGAACACCTTGACCGCCTGGCGCAGCCCGGCCAGGCGCAGCCGCGCGATGGGCGCGCCGTGGTGGGCGTGCAGCGAGGCCGCCAGCACGGCCAGGTCGGCCTCGAAGGCGGCGGCGTCGGGGTAGGGCTCGGCCGGCACGGTGGGCCGGCGCGCCAGCTGCTGGCCGGTCAGCGCCTGGGCGGTGGCGGCCAGGCGCGCGTACATGCCCACCAGCGCGCGGCGGTAGGGCTCGTCGCTGCGGTGGGGCGAGTCGTCGCCGCCGCGCTCGGCCAGCGCCAGCAGCTCGGGCGAGGCGTCGATCAGCAGCGTGGTGATGGACAGCTCCGCACCCAGCGCGTGCACTTCCTGCAGATAGTGCTCCAGCAGCAGCGAGGCCTGGCGCAGCAGCGCGCGCTCCAGCGTGCCGGCGTCCACGTTGGGGTTGCCGTCGCGGTCGCCGCCTATCCAGCTGCCCAGGGTCAGGAAGGGCGCCAGCGGCTCGGGCGGGCGGTCGAAGGGCGAGGCCGGCTCGCGCTCGAGCTGGCGCGCGAGATCCGCGTACAGCCTGGGCACGACGTGCAGGAAGGTGCTGCGGTAGTAGGACAGCGCGTTCTCGATCTCGTCGTCCACCGTCAGGCGGTTGTAGCGCAGCATGCGCGTCTGCCACAGCGTGGCCACGCGGCCCAGCAGCTCCAGCTGCAGGTCGCGCTCCTCGTCGGCGGTCAGCGGCGCGTCGCGGCGCGCCAGCGCCTGGGCGATCTCGCGGTGCACGTCCAGCGTGCTCTTGCGCTGCACCTCGGTCGGGTGGGCGGTCAGCACCGGGTTGACGCAGGCTTCTTCCAGCAGCGCGCGGATGCGCGCCAGCGACACGCCGCGCGCGCGCAGCACGGCCACCGCGTCGCGCAGGCTGCCGCGCGGGGCCGGCGCGCCGGACAGCGCCTGCGCGCGGGCGCTGCGGTTCTGCTCGTGGTCCTCGGCGATGTTGGCCAGGTGCAGGAAGTAGCTGAAGGCGCGCGCCACCGAGTTGGCGTCGCCGCGCGGCAGCTTGCGCACGGACTGCTCCAGCAGCCGGCCGTCGGCGTCGCGCCCCTCGCGCCGGAAGCGCACGGCCGAGCGCCGCAGCGTCTCGATGGTGTCGTACACCGCCTTGCCCTCGCAGGCCCGGATGACGTCGCCCAGCAATTTGCCCAGCAGGCGGATGTCCTGGCGGTCGGCGGTGTCGGCGGAAGGCGGGCTGCTGGGGGTCAAGTGGGGTCTCCTGTTCGGTGCGGGCGGCTTTGTTCGGATGCGGGGCGTGCGCGGGGCGGGCGTGCGATCGTGCTCATGCGCGGCCGGCAGGCCCGCGCGATTTTACGCAGGCAGGCCGGCGCGCAGGGTGCTCCTTCGTATACATGCGAGTACGGCAAGCGGGCCGCTGCCGCTGCATGCGGCTGCGCGCCGCCGGCTCGGGCGGAGCGACGCGCGCGCATGGGCGACAATTCATGGCATCGAGTGTTTTCGCCGCCAGGCCGCGCCAAGGCAAAAAGCTCCCCGGGGAGCCGCAAGCCGAAGGCGTGGCGCGGGTTTTTTCCGCTGCAAGGTGCCGCCATGTCCGTGTCGTCTTCCGATCCCGCTTCGCCCGCGGGCCCTTCCGCCCCGGCCGGGGCGGGCGCATCAGCCGTGTCCGCCGCCGTCCCGGCCCGGCGCGGCGCGCTGGTGCTTTTTTCCGGCGGCCAGGATTCGGCCACCTGCCTGGCCTGGGCGCTGGAGCGCTATGCGCGCGTCGAGACCGTGGCCTACGACTACGGCCAGCGCCACGCGGTGGAGCTGCAGGCCCGCCAGGTCGTGCTGCGCGAACTGCGCGCCGCCTTCCCGCAATGGACCCGGCGACTGGGCGAGGACCACGTGCTGGACCTGCGCGTGCTGGCCGAGGTCGGCGACACGGCGCTGACCAGCGAGCGCGCCATCGCCATGCGCGAGGACGGCCTGCCCAACACCTTCGTGCCGGGCCGCAACCTGCTCTTCCTGACCCTGGCCGCCGCGCTGGGCTACCGGCGCGGGCTGGACGTGCTGGTGGGCGGCATGTGCGAAACCGATTTCTCCGGCTACCCGGACTGCCGCGACGACACCATCAAGGCCCAGCAGGTCGCGCTGACCCTGGGCCTGGGCAGCCGCGTGACGATAGAGACGCCGCTGATGTGGCTGGACAAGGCGCAGACCTGGGCGCTGGCGCAGCAGCTGGGCGGGCCGGCGCTGGTCGACCTGATCGTCGAGCACAGCCACACCTGCTACCTGGGCGAGCGCGGCGCGCGCCACGACTGGGGCTACGGCTGCGGCAGCTGCCCGGCCTGCGAGCTGCGTGCGAGCGGCTGGCGGCGCTGGCGGGAAGGCGCTGGTGCGGCAGTGCAATAGCCGCTTGCAGCCGCGTCGAGGAAGAAGGGCGGACGGAGGACGCCGGCCCCATGGCGCTGGCCGGCCCTGCCAGGCAGCCGCCCGCCGTGCGCGGCTGCCGGCCGTTCGTTATGCCGCCCGCCTGGGCCTCAGCCGCGGCCGCGGGCCATCCTCCAGCTCGTAGTGCTGCAGTACGTAGGCCTGCAGCGCCTTGCGGCTGACCTTGCCCAGGGCGGTCTTCTCCACCCGGTCCACCCGCACGAAGCAGCGCGGCCGCTTGTGGCCGGACAGGGCGGCCAGCGCCTCGTCCAGGCCGGGCGGCGCGGCCAGGCGGTCCGCGGCATCGGCGGCGCCTGCCGCCCCGGCCGTGCCGACCCGGCCGCCTGCGCCGTCGTTTGCGCTGCTGCCCGCGCCGTCGTCCGGCGCGTCGCCGTTTCCGCCGCCTTCCACATAGACGCACGCCACCACTTCGCTCCAGTACGCCGACGGGATGCCGACCACATAGGCTTCCTTCAGCGACGGGACATCCAGCAGCGCGGCCTCGATCTCCTCGGGGTGGACCTTGTAGCCGCCGGTGTTGATGACGTCCGAGTTGCGCCCCACCAGCCATAGCCGGCCAGCCTCGTCCAGGTAGCCCAGGTCGCCGGTGGCGTGCCAGTCGGCGCGGCCGTGGGGCTGCAGGCCGGCCTCGCCCAGGTAGCCGCAGAAGCCGTGCTGGCTGCGGATCAGGATTTCCTGCGCGGGCGAGATGGCGATTTCCACGCCGGGAGCGGGGTGGCCCAGGCAGGCGCCCTGGAGCGGCGCGCGCGCGGCCGAGGCGTAGACCGCCTCGGTGTCGGCGCAGTCCAGCACGGTGATGGGGTTCAGGTTCTCGCTCTTGCCGTAGGTGACGCGCACGCGCGGGCCGAAGATGGCGCGCGCGTCCGCGTACAGGCGCTCGGTCAGCACCTGGGTGCCGGTGAAGATGCAGCGCAGGGCGTCGAAGGTTTCGCCGCGCAGGGCGTCGACCAGCTTGGACAGCACGGTGGGTGGGGCGAACATGGCGTCGATCTCGCGCGCGGCCAGCATGCGCCGGACTTCGCCGGGGTCGACGCCACGGTGCAGGGCCACCGAGCCGCCGCTGTCTATCCACGCGCGCGCCAGCATGGAGGCGCCGTGCACGTAGGGCGTCATGAGCAGGATGCGCGAGCCGGCGTCCGGCACGAAGGGCAGGGTGGCGCGCAGCAGCACGGCGCCGGTCCAGCGCCGCGCGTGGTCGTAGAGCACGGCCTTGGGCTTGCCGCTGCTGCCGGAGGTGAAGACGATGCGGCTTTCGCGGTCGCCCGGAACGGGAGGCAGGATCGGGGCGATGGGAGGCGGCGGCATCGCGGCGTTGCTGCCGGCGTCCACCGTGCGTTTCCCCGCGCCGATGAGTTCGCCGATGTCCAGGACCGGCACGCCCAGCGACTGCGCCTTGCCGGCCAGCGCCGGTTCGGCGATGACGGCCTCGGCCGGCGCGATGCGCTGGGACCAGCGCAGTTCCTCCGCCGTGTAGGCCGGGTTCAGGTGCACCAGGCAGCGGCCGGACAGCGTGACGCCGTAGTCGGCCGCCACCGCGCCGGCGCCGTTGGACAGCAGCACGCCGACCCGCGCGGCCGGCGGCAGTCCGGCCGCCGCGAGCCCTGCGGCCACGCCGTGGGCGGCGTCGCACAGCGCGCGGTAGCTGGTGGCGCCGCCGGCGTCGATCACGGCCGTGCGGCGCCCGTGGCGCAGCGCCAGCGAGCGCAGGTTCTCGGACCAGGGAATGAGGGGGATGTCGGGCATGGGCATGGGTATCAGGCCTGGAGCAGCCCGCGCACGTCAGGGATGCGGTCCAGCCCGGTGAAGCGGTCTATCAGCGCCTGCGCGCCGGGCAGGGCGGCGGCCGGCGCATCGCCGCGGGTCGCCTCGTAGCGCGCCAGGCAGTCGCGGAACTTGGCGGCCAGCCGTTCGCCGTCCAGCGGCAGCCGGGCGTGGCCGCGCGCGTATTGCACCGGCCCGGAGCGCAGCCGCCGGCCGTCGCGCAGCGCGATCTCGACCTCGTCGTACCTGGAGAAGGTGGGGTCTTCATCGTCCGGCTCTTCGACGATGTGGGCGTGCACGCGCTCGTACAGGGCGCGCAGGTCCGGTCGGTTGACGTAGCCGTCGGTCAGCTGCGCGAAGCCGACATCGTGGTCCACCAGCGCGGCGGCCACGGCGAACTCCAGGCTGAACTTGGCTTCCAGCGCCGTGGCCGGCCGGCGGTTGCGCAGCATGGACGCCTGCGAGCGGCCCAGGCCCACGTCGACGCGCTCGACCTCGTCCGGGCCGAAGCCGTGCTCGCCGGCCAGGTCGGCCACCGCGTCGATGATGCGGTGGCCCGAATAGCACACGGGGTACTTCTTGATCGACAGGCCGCAGGTCTCCAGCCGGCAGGCGCGGCCGATGCCGGCCGGGCTCTCGCGGTCCACGCGGCCGGCCAGGGAGATGGCGTGCAGCAGGCCGGCGTGGTGCTCGATCGCGTCGGGCGCGGCGGTCAGGCCCAGCTCGGCCAGTTCGACCGCCTCGAAGGCGAGCGAGGCGGCGCGCCCGGCGTGCAGCGGCTTGGTCATGGTGCCGAAGTTGGCGACCAGGCCGCCGGCCAGGCTGGCGGCGATGGCCAGCGCGCGCGCGGCGGTGGCCGCGTCCAGGCGGCGCAGGCGCGCCAGCGCGGCGGTGGCGCCCACGGTGCCGTACACCGCGGTGGGGTGCCAGCCCTTGACGTGCAGGGGGTCGCGCTCGCGCACGAACAGTTCGGCCCAGACCTCGTAGCCGGCCACGTAGGCGTCCAGGCAGTCGCGGCCCGATGCGCCCTGCGCGTGGCCCTGGGCCAGCACCGCCGGGGCCAGCGCGGTGCTGGGGTGGCCGGCCAGGGCCACGTCGTCGTAGTCCAGGGCATGGGTGGCCACGCCCAGGGCGAAGGCGGCCTGCGAGGCGGGCAGGGGCCGGTCCGCCCAGGGCAGCGGCACCAGGGCTTCGCCCTCGCGGGCGCGCCGGCCGGCGAACGCCAGGGCGATGCGGGATACGTCCTCGTGCGCGCCGCCCAGGGCGCAGGCCATGGCGTCCATGATGCCCATGCGCGCGATGGCGAAGGCGCGTTCGCCGGCGGGGGCGCGCGCCGCGTCGGCGGCGTAGGCCGCGAGCTCAGTGGTCAGTCCCATTGTCGATATGTCTCCATCCTGTTGGTGCCTGGGCGGCATGGCCGCAGGCGATCGCCCGGCGCGCACCTGTCGATGCATCGCCTCAGAACGAGCGCGGCATCCCCAGCACGTGCTGGCCGATGTAGGAAAGGATCAGGTTGGTGGAGATCGGCGCGATCTGCAGCAGCCTGGCCTCGCGCCACTTGCGCTCGACGTGGTATTCGCTGGCGAAGCCGAAGCCGCCGTGGGTCTGCAGGCAGGCCTCGGCGGCGTGCCAGGACGCTTCCGAGGCCAGCAGCTTGCCCATGTTGGCCTCTTCCCCGCAGGGCCGGCCGGCGGCGAACAGCGCGGCCGCCTGGCGCAGCACCAGGTCGGCCGCGCGCATCTCGGCGTAGGCCCGCGCGATGGGGAACTGTATGCCCTGGTTCATGCCTATCGGCCGGTCGAACACGCGCCGGTCCTGCGAATACCTGACCGACGTGGCGGTGAACCAGCGCGCGTCGCCGATGGCTTCCGAGGACACCAGGATGCGCTCGGCGTTCATGCCGTCCAGGATGTAGCGAAAGCCCTTGCCTTCCTCGCCGACCAGGCTGTCGGCGGGGATTTCCAGGTTGTCGAAGAAGACTTCGGTGGTGTTGTGGTTGATCATGGCCTTCAGCGGCCGGATTTCCAGCCCCTTGCCCACGGCCTCGCGCAGGTCCACCAGGAAGACCGACAGGCCGTCGCTCTTTTTCTGCACCTGGTCGTAGGGCGTGGTGCGCGCCAGCAGCAGCATCAGGTCGGACTGGAAGGCGCGCGAGGTCCATACCTTCTGCCCGTTGACCAGGTAGCGGTCGCCGCGGCGCTCGGCGCGCGTCTTCAGGCGCGTGGTGTCGGTGCCGCTGGTCGGCTCGGTCACGCCGAAGGCCTGCAGGCGCAGCCTGCCGCTGGCGATCTCCGGCAGGTACTTGCGCTTCTGCGCCTCGCTGCCGTGGCGCAGCACGGTGCCCATGGTGTACATCTGCGCGTGGCAGGCGCCGGCGTTGCAGCCGGCCGCGTGGATCTCTTCCAGGATCACGGCCGCGGCGCGCAGGGGCATGCCGCTGCCGCCGTATTCCTCGGGGATCAGCGCGCCCAGGAAGCCGGATTCGGTCAGGGCCTGGACGAAGGCTTCGGGGTACTGGCGCCGTTCGTCCAGGTCGTGCCAGTACGAGCCGGGGAAGCCCTCGCAGATCCGGCGCACGCTGTCGCGGATCTCGGGGTAGTCCTGGCCGATGTCCATGGTCAGGGTGTCTGCGGTGGCGGTCATCTTGGTGTCTGAGGCGAAAAAGGGGTTGATGGGATTCGGGGCTGCCGGCCCGGCACAGCAGCGGAGCCGGCACGCGGCCCGGGGCGGCGCGCGTCGGGCCCGCCCGGCGCGCTTCAGGCCGCCGCGCCCTGCGCCGGCGCGTAGCCGCGCGGCAGGCCGGCGCGGGCGATGGCGCCTTCCAGCGGCAGGTCGGGCAGGGTCTCGGCCAGGATGCGGCGCACCTCGACCAGCTTTTCCAGGTCCACGCCGGTGCGCAGGCCCATGGATTCCAGCAGGTAGCAGGCGTCCTCCATGACGATGTTGCCGCTGGCGCCCGGGGCGAAGGGGCAGCCGCCGGTGCCGGCCAGCGACGCGTCGAAGCGCGTCACGCCGCATTCCAGCGCGGCCACCAGGTTGGCCAGGCCGGTGCCGCGCGTGTCGTGGAAGTGGGCGGCCACCGGGATGCCGCCGGCTTCCGCGAGCACGGCGCGGAACACTTCCTTGACCAGCCTGGGGTTGGCGTAGCCCACGGTGTCGGGCACGATCAGCTCCTGGGCGCCCGCCTCGACCAGGGCGGCGGCCCAGCGCGCGACTTCCGGCACCGGCACTGCGCCTTCGTAGGAACAGCCCAGCGCCGTGGCCAGCCCGCCGCAGATCGCCGGCCGGGCCGCGCCCGCGGGCAATTCGGCGATGGCCGCGACGATGGCGCGGAATTCCGCCAGCGATTCCTCGCGCGTGCGGCGCACGTTCTTCATGTTGTGCGTGGCGCTGACCGACATCACGAAGTTGAGCTTGTGCACGCCCAGTTCCAGCCCGCGCTGCGCGCCTTTCAGGTTGGGCACCAGCGCGGCCACGGCCAGGCCCGGTATGCGCAGCGATTGCGTGGTGACTTCGGCCGCGTCGGCGAACTGCGGCAGCAGCTTGACCGGCACGTAGGAGGTCACCTCGATCTCGCTCACGCCCGCCGCGGCTTCCGCCCCTATCCAGCGCAGCTTGTCGGCCGTCGGCATGAACTGCCCATGGCCTTGCAGCCCGTCGCGCAGGCCCACTTCGCGCAGAATCACATCCCTGTCCATCGTCGTCTCCTTCATCGCGGGTGCGGAACTGCCGCCGCCCGCCCGTTGTCCGTCCGTGCCCGTGCCCGTGCCCGTGCCCGTGCCCGTGCCCGTGCCCGTGCCCGTGCTCCGCCTCAGCGTCCCTTGAACACCGGCGGGCGCTTTTCGTTGAAGGCCTGTATGCCTTCCATCCTGTCCTCGGTGTCGACCAGGTGGTTGTAGGCCTCGACCTCGAAGCGCAGCGCCGTGCGCAGTTCCATTTCCCCGCCGTAGCGCACCGACTTCTTGATCTGCCGCACCGACAGCGGCGCGTTGCCGGCGATGCGCACGGCCGTCTGCAGCGCGCGCTCGAACACCGTGTCGCCTTCGCACAGCGCGTTGACCAGGCCCCAGTCATAGGCCTGGCGCGCGTCGAAGGGCAGGCCGGTGAGCAGGATTTCCTTGGCGCGGCGCGCGCCCACCGCGCGCGGCAGGTTCTGCGTGCCGCCGGCCCCGGGCATGATGCCCAGGGTCACTTCGGTCAGCGCGAAGCGCACGTCCGGCCGGGCGTAGATGAAGTCGCAGGCCAGCGCCAGCTCCAGGCCGCCGGCGTAGGCGTGGCCGTTGACGGCGGCGATCACCGGCACGGGCAGGTCCAGCAGCGTCCAGTACATGCGCTCGAACAGTTCGTGCTGGCGCTGCCAGGCCTCGCGCGTCATGCCGTTGCGCTCCTTCAGGTCGCCGCCGGCGCAGAAGATGCGCCCGCCCGCGCCGGTCAGCACCACGGCGCGGGTGTCGCCGGGGTCTTCGGTCAGCGCCTCCCACAGGTGCAGCATGTCCCTGCCCACCTGGGTGCTGATGGCGTTGCCCACGTCCGGGCGGTCCAGCGCGACGGCCAGCACGTGCGGCGCGGGCCGGGACAGGGCGAGGGTTTCGTAGGGCCGTTCGGCGTTCGGGCCGGTGGCGTTCGGGGCGTCGGCGTTCAAGCCCACGGCGTTCGGGGCCTTGGTGTCCGAGGCCTTGGTGTTCGGATCCTTGGTGTTCATCGTGGCGTGTCCTTGTGGCGGCGTGTCTTCATTGCGGCGCATCCGTCCGGCTCCGGTTCCGGCCGAGGTACCGGTCCAGGATGCCCTGCGTATGTTCGCCCAGTTGCGGCGAACGCGCGCGCGGCGCCGGGCGCGCGCCGTCCACGCTGATGGGCAGCGCCATCACGTCCAGCGACGCGCCGGGCGGGCGCTGCACCAGGCCCAGCGCCGCCGTCTGCGGGTGGGCCAGCATCTGGGTCACGTCGTTGACCGGCGCGCAGGGGATGCCGGCGCGCTCCATGCGCGCCAGCCAGTGCGCGGTGTCCGCGCCGGCGAAGATGGGGTCCAGCTCGCCGTAGAGCGCGTCCTGGTTGGCGACCCGGCTGGGGTTGTCGGCGTAGCGCGGGTCGGCCAGCCATTCGGGATGGCCCAGTTCCCGGGCCAGGCGATGGAACAGGCCGTTGCTGCCGGCGGCCACGACGATCTCGCCGTCGCGCGTGGCGTAGGCCTTGTAGGGCGCGATGCCGGCCGCGCCCGAGCCCAGGCGCTCGGGCGCCTTGCCGGTGACCATGGCCTGGGCCGCGATCATGGTCATCCAGGTGGCGGCGGTCTCGTACAGCGAGACGTCCACCACCGCGCCGCGGCCGCTGCGCTGGCGGGCGTGCAGGGCGCCCAGGATGGCGATCACCGCCCACATGCCGGTGCCCATGTCGATGATGGACGGCGCCACGCGCACCGCCGGCCGGCCGCGCTCGCCGGTCACGCTCATGATGCCGCCGAAGGCCTGCATGAGCGGGTCGTAGCCGGGCAGGTCCTTGAGCGGGCCCGTCCGGCCGAAGGCGCCCATGTTGCAGTAGACGAGCGAGGGCTTGGCCGCGCGCAGGCTGGCCGCGTCCAGGCCCAGCTGCTCGACCTGGCCGGGCCGCAGGTTCTGGATCACCACGTCGGCCTCGGCCTGGATCATGGCGCGCAGGGCGCCGGCCTGCCGCGCGTCGCGCAGGTCGCAGACCACCGACTGCTTGTTGCGGTTCAGGGCCTGGAAGATGGCCGAGGAGCCGTCCACGAAGGGCGGCCCCCAGCCGCGCGCGTCGTCGCCGGCGGCCTTTTCCACCTTGACGACGGTGGCGCCCAGGTCGCCCAGTATCTGCCCCGCGAAGGGCGCCGCCACGCTGTGGCCCAGTTCCACCACCACGATGCCGCGATAGGGCGCGTCGCCCGCGCTCCGGCTGCCTGAATCCGCTGCCATGTCCTTCCTGTCTCCCGGCCCTGGGCGCGCGTCGGCGCGCTCCTGCCGTCCTTTGCCGCCCGTCAACTAAATACGTACTTAACGCTTTACACGTGATCAGTTTGTTCGTACATTATCGGCGTTGATCGCCCGTGTCAACTGAAAAGTCTTTGTGCGTAGTTGCTGCGATGGCTTGGCGGAACAGTGCTAATGCCAGACAAAGATGAATAAAGATGCGGAGCAAGCAAAAGACCCATCATCCGATCACAACACCAAAGGAGACAAACGATGAGACTCATCCGTACCCTGCTGTTCACGCTCGGCGCCTGCCTGGGCGCCGGCGCCTCGGCCCAGGCCCAGGCGCAGTACCCCGAGAACCCCATCAAGGCCGTCGTGCCCTTCCCGGCCGGGCAGGCTACCGACATCCTGGCCCGGCTGTTCACCGCGCCGCTGAGCGACGTGCTCAAGCAGCCCGTATACGTCGAGAACAAGGGCGGAGCCGGCGGCATCATCGGCATCGAGGCGGCGCGCCGCTCGCCCAACGACGGCTACACCATCCTGCTGGCTTCCAGCGGGCCGCTGTCGATCAACCAGAACCTGTACAAGGACATCCCCTACGACACCCTGCGCGACTTCGATCCCGTCGCCATGATGCTGGTCAACCCGCAGTTCCTGGTCGTGCGCGAGGACTTCCCCGCCAGCAGCCTCGAGGAGCTGATCGAGGTCGTCAAGAAGAACCCCGGCAAGTACAACTACGGCTCGGGCGGCGTGGGCCTGACCAACCACCTGACCATGGAGATGCTCAAGCAGCGCACCGGCATGGACATCCGCCACGTGCCCTACCGCGGCGCCACGGCCGCGCTGTCCGGGCTGATCGCCGGCGACACCGCGATGATGTTCGAATCGGGCCCGCCCATCATCCCGCACGTGCAGGCCGGCAAGCTCAAGATCATCGCCGTGGGCCGCAAGGAAAGGTCGGACCGCTTCCCGGACGTGCCCAGCGTTCACGAGGCCGGCGTCGAAGGCTTCGACGCCGCCACCTGGATCGCCGTCATGGTGCCCAAGGGCACGCCGCAGCCCGTCATCGAGCGCCTGAACGCGGCCACCAACGAAGTCCTGCAGCAGCCCGGCATCCGCAAGCAGTTCGCCGACGTCACCGCCTCGGCCATGATCGCCACGCCCGAGCAGACGCGCGCCTTCATCGATTCCGAGATCCGGCTCTGGCGCGACACCATCCGGAAGGGCAACATCCAGGCGGAATGAGCCCGGGCATGAAACAGTCCTCAAGGACTATTCCATGCTTGGCAAACCCGAGCGGTTTGCCAGCCGCGAGGCGGGACGCGCGCAGCGCTTCGGGGGCGGGTTCCCCTAGCGCTGCCACTCCGAGATGAGCTGGAAGCGGTCGCTGGGGAAGTAGTTGTCCGAGAAGGTCAGCATGGTGCCCTGCTCGTCGAAGTAGGCGCGCAGCATGCGCAGCGCCGGCTTGCCGATGTCGTCGCGGAAGGCGAAGGGGGCGGAATCGGGCATGACCGTGGCCTCGATCTTCTGCCGCACCCGCCGCACCACCACGCCGTACATGCTTTCCAGCAGCGCCAGCACGCTCTTGCCTTCCTTTTCGACCACCGCGCCCACGTCCTCGAACTCCGGCCGCACGTACAGCAGCGCATAGCCGATCGGCAGGTCGGACTCGGACAGCCAGCGGGTGGCGATGAACTTCACCCACGGCGACTGCGTGTCCGCGCCGATGTCCTGGGCGATCCCGGCCGGCAGCGTTTCCTGCACGCGCAGCAGGATGGACAGGCGCGTCTGCGCCGTGTATTGCAGCACGTCGTGCAGGCTGGACACGCCGGCGGCGTACTTCTGCGCCAGCCTGACCGGCTGGCGCGCCGTCACCACCGTGCCCTTGCTGGGAAACCTTTCTATCATCCCGTCGGCCACCAGGCCGCGCATGGCCTCGCGCACCGTGTGGCGGCTGACCTGGTAGGTGGCGGCCAGCTCCTGCTCCTTGGGCAGCAGCGCGCCCACCGGGTACTTGGCCTCGCGGATGTCGCGCTCCAGCAGCGAGCGCAGCCACAGGTACCTGGGTTCGGACTTGGTGCGCTTGGCGGTGCGGGAGGTTGCCATGGAAGGGTGGCCGGAGGGAGGACGGAAACGGGGTCGGACGGGCTGCTAGGTCCGTACATAGTATCAGACGCAAGGGCCGGGCCATGTGCCTTTACCGTCAGCATTTCTCCCCGCCCGGCGCAGCCTCGCCGCGGCCTGCGGTATTCCTGCACCACCCGCGCGCCGCCCGCCTGCCGGACAATGGCCGTCCGCCGACAACGATAACGACAAGGCGCGCCCACCCGGGCGCGGCCGCCCGGCCGCACCCATCGCAAGGAGACGGACATGAGCAAGAAGCTGCTGATGCTGGTCGGCGACTACGCCGAAGACTACGAAACCATGGTGCCCTACCAGACCCTGCTGGCCGTCGGCCACACGGTGCATGCGGTCTGCCCCGACAAGAAGGCCGGCGACACGGTCGCCACGGCCATCCACGACTTCGACGGCGCCCAGACCTACAGCGAGAAGCGCGGCCACAATTTCGCCCTGAACCAGGACTTCGACAAGGTGGACCCGCAGGCCTACGACGGCCTGGTCATCCCCGGCGGCCGCGCGCCCGAGTACCTGCGCCTGAACGAGCGCGTGCTGGAGATCGTGCGCCACTTCGACCAGGCCGGCAAGCCGATCGCCGCCGTCTGCCACGGCGCCCAGCTGCTGGCCGCGGCCGGCATCCTGAAGGGGCGCACCTGCTCGGCCTACCCCGCCTGCGCGCCGGAGGTGCGGCTGGCCGGCGGCACCTATGCCGACATCGCCATCGACCAGGCCCATACCGACGGCAACCTGGTCACCGCGCCCGCCTGGCCGGCGCACCCGGCGTGGCTGGCGCAGTTCCTGCAGGTGCTGGGCACGCGCATTTCGCACTGAGGTCCGGCGCTTGTCATGATCGGAAGGTAGCGCCAGGCAGGCGGGTTCGGCACGATGCGGACTTTGCCGCCCGCCGACGCGCCGGCCCGAGCCGCTCGGCGCCCTGGCGCAGGCCGGCCGCGCGGGCGGTCCGCAGTCTTGCCCGTCACTGCGCGATGGCCGTACAGTGGCCGGCAGATCCTCCCGCCCGGAGTTCCCCATGTGCGAAATCTTCATCCGTACCGACCCCCGGTCCTATGCCAGCGAGTCGCGCTCGCTGCGCCTGCACGGCGCGGCCACCAGCCTGCGCCTGGAGCGGCTATTCTGGGACGTGCTGGAGGAGATCGCCGCGCGCGACGGCATGCGCGTGGCGCAGTTGATCGAGCGGCTGTACGACGAGCTGGCCGCCTACCGCGGCGAGGCCGCCAACTTCACCTCCTTCCTGCGCGTGTGCTGCCTGCGCTACCAGTCGCTGCAGGCGCAGGGCCGCATCCCCACCGACACCGCCGTGCCGATCCGCGGCCTGGACGTGCGCGAGGTCCTGCGCGGGCTGCCCGAGGCGCTGTGCGACGAGGCGGCCGTGGGTTCCTGATGGCGGCGCGCGCCTTGCGCCGGCGTCAGCCGCCCGGGCCCGCCCTGCCCGGCCGGTAGCGCCGCGCCAGCATCAGGGCCGCGGCCAGCATGACCAGCGCCACCGCCAGCGACCCGGCCAGCGCGGCCGGCGCGCCGGCCCGCTGCAGCACCACGGCATAGGACACCGGCGCCGCCGCGGTCAGCAGGAAGCTGGGCACCAGCAGCGCGCCCGTGAAGGCGCCGTAGGTGCGCGCGTCGAACAGGGCCAGCGGCAGCGTGCCGCGCACGATGGTCAGCAGCCCGTTGCAGGCGCCGAAGCAGAAGGCGAAGACCGCCGCCGCGCCGGGCACCAGGCCGGCCGCCAGTCCCGCCAGGAAGCAGCAGGGCAGCGCCGCGCACACTGCCAGGTTCAGCGCGAGCGGGTGCAGCCGCCGGCCGAACAGCACTTCGGCCAGCCGCGCCGAGACCTGGCCCAGGCCCCACAGCGCCGCGGTCGCCACCGCCGCGCCCGCGTCCAGGCCCAGCCCCTGCAGGATGGGGATCAGCTGGGTGGCGCTGCCGGCCGACAGGAAGTTGGCCAGCATGGCCAGCACCGCGAACAGCAGGGCGGCCGCGCGCCGGTCGCTCGGGGTGCGGGCGAGCCCGCGGCCGTCGTCGGGCCCGCCCGACGCGGCCGCGAAGGCGTAGCGCCCGGCCGGCAGCGCCGCCAGCAGCGGCAGCATCAGCAGGGCGAAGCCGGCGTAGCAGCCCAGCGCGCCGCGCCAGCCCAGCCAGGCCTGCAGCGCGCTGCCCACGGGCCAGAACACCGTCGAGGCCAGACCGCCGAAGAGCGTGATCTGCGCCATGGAGCGCCCCGCGCCCGGGCCGCCGATGCGCGCCAGCGCCGCGAAGGCGGCGTCGTAGAGCGACAGCCGCATGCCCGCGCCCAGCACCAGCCAGGACCCGTAGTAGGCGGGCGCTTCGTGCGCCTGCGCCAGCAGCGCGCAGCCGGCGGCGATCAGCAGGCTGCCGGCCGACATGACGCGCTGCCCGCCCCAGCGGTCTATGGCCCGGCCGGCCAGCGGCGAGGTCACCGCCATGACCACGATGGCCAGCGAGAAGCCGGCGTACACGCGCGCCTGGCTCCAGCCCAGGTCGGCCGCCATGGCCGGGCCGAAGGTGCCGGCCAGGTAGTAGGACACGCCCCAGGAAATGAGCTGGGTCAGGCCCAGCGCGACGACGACGGCGGGGGAAACCGCGGCAGGGGGCGGGGCGGTGGGCCTGGCCATGCGGGGCACGATGGGCCGCCCGGTCAGCGCGCGCCGTCCGCGGGCGGCGTGCGGTCGCCGTCGCCCAGCTCGCGCTGCAGCAGCACGGTGTCGCGCCATTGGCCCAGCTTGAAGCCGACCGAGCGCAGCGTGCCCACCGGATGGAAGCCCTGGCGCGCGTGCAGCGCCAGCGACGCGGCGTTGCGGCTGTCGCCCACCACCGCCAGCATCTGGCGCCAGCCGGCGGCGCGGCAGCGCTCGACCAGCGCCGCCAGCAGGCGGTTGCCGATGCCGCGGCCGCCCCAGCCGTGCTCCACGTAGACGGAGTCCTCCACCGTGTGGCGGTAGGCCGGGCGGGGCCGGTACGGCGTGACGTAGGCGTAGCCGCGCACCGCGCCGTCGACCTCGGCCACCAGGTAGGGCATGCCCAGCGCCTGCACGCCGGCGCGGCGCTCGCGCATCTGTTCGGGCGTGGGCGGCTCCAGCTCGAACGAAGCGGTGCCGTGGCGCACGTGGTGGGCGTAGATTTCCTGGATGCGGGCGACGTCGGCGTCGGTGGCGTCGCGCACGAGGACGGGGGAGGCGGGTCGGTTCATGGTCGGGGTCCTGGCGATCCGCGCAGTATGGGCCAGGACGGGGGATAAGAGAAGATTTGGAATCTTCTGATTATCATAAGAAAATATTTGGATAAGGATGTGCCGGAATACTCCGTGCGCCCCGCAGGCCGCACGACGCGCCACACCACGTCACTCCACGCCACGTCACTCCACACCACGCCATACTCATGCGCGGACTCAACCTCGACCATCTGCGCATCTTCCTGGACGTGATCGAGCAGGGCAGCTTTTCCGCCGCGGCCGAGCGCAGCGGCCTGACGCAGCCCGCAGTCAGCCAGCAGGTGCGCCAACTGGAGCGCCGCTACGGCGCGCGGCTGGCCGAGCGCGTGGGCCGGCGCGTCACGCCCACCGCCGCCGGGCAGGAACTGCTCGCGCACATCCGCCGCATCGACGCCGCCGTGGCCGAGGCCGACCGCGCCATGCAGTCGCATTCGGCGGGCGTGGGCGGGCGGGTGCGGCTGGGCACCGGCGGCACGGCCTGCACCTACCTGCTGCCGGCCATGCTGGCCGGCCTGCGCCGGCGCTTTCCCGACCTGGACGTGGTGGTCAGCACCGGCAACACCGCCGACGTGCTGCGCGCCATCGAGGGCAACGCGCTGGACATCGGCCTGGTGACGATGCCCGCGCCGGGCCGCATGTTCGAGGTGACGCCGGTGCTGGAGGACGAGTTCGTGGCCATCTTCCCGGCCGGCGGCCCGCCGCCGCCGGCGCGCGTCGCGCCCGCGGCGCTGGCGCGGCACGCCCTGGTGCTGTTCGAGCCGGGCGCGCGCACGCGCCGGCTGGTGGACGACTGGTTCGAGGCCGCCGGCGTGCCGGCGCGGCCGGTGATGGAGCTGGGCAGCACCGAGGCCATGAAGGAGATCGTCGCCGCCGGCCTGGGCTGCGCCGTGCTGCCGGCCATGGCGGTGGCCGGCTCGGGCGCGCGGCCCGGCCTGGCGGTGCGGCCCCTGCGGCCGCGCCTGCACCGCCAGCTGGCCGTGGTGATGCGGCGCGACAAGCCGCTGGGCCGCGGCCTGCGGCAGGTGGCCGAATTGCTGTTGGCGCTGCGCGGGCGCCGGCCGTAGCCGGGCCGCGGCCGCGCAGCGCAGTGCGGCGTGGCGTGGCACGGCGCGCCGCACTGCATGCCTGTCCATGCGGCCCCGGCCGCGCCCCGCCGCCATTCCGGCGTATGATTCAAAACTTTGCCGCCGCACCCGTACGGCTTGTTTCCCGCAAAACATCCCGAGACCGTCATGCCGCAATACCGTTCCCGCACCTCCACCCACGGCCGCAACATGGCCGGCGCGCGCGCCCTGTGGCGCGCCACCGGCATGCAGGACGGCGACTTCGGCAAGCCCATCGTCGCCGTGGTCAATTCCTTCACCCAGTTCGTGCCGGGCCACGTGCACCTGCGCGACCTGGGCGCCCTGGTCGCGCGCGAGATCGAGGCCGCCGGCGGCGTGGCCAAGGAATTCAACACCATCGCGGTGGACGACGGCATCGCCATGGGCCACGGCGGCATGCTGTATTCGCTGCCCTCGCGCGAGCTGATCGCCGACTCGGTGGAATACATGGTCAATGCGCACTGCGCCGACGCCATGGTCTGCATCTCCAACTGCGACAAGATCACCCCGGGCATGCTGATGGCCGCCATG
>Ga0182738_1002344_pt1 | contig 22547 bp, 20 predicted proteins | sample eDN5th30CBELigMG_FD_128876 | JGI IMG/M metagenome (GOLD analysis project Ga0182738, IMG submission 128876) | Enriched Miracle-Growth compost microbial communities from Emeryville, California, USA - eDNA 5th pass 30_C BE-Lig MG (version 2)... ...
AATTTTCTCCACCCTAAACCCCCCCCCCCTTTTTTGACAAAACTTTTTCCTTAAACCATGCATTCTTGGGGGGGGGGGGGGGTAAAGATGCATTTGGGGACTCCCAAGAATAAGAGTTGGTGAAATGGCTCCATTCATGGAACGAAATTCCACGATCGTACCGAAACAAAAAATATCGACGACGATATAAACATAGGTCTCGCGGGAGACGGATGCAAGAGGGGAGATCATTCACCGCATGATTTCCGCGGTTTTATTCTCTCAAAACAAGTCACGAGGATGATCCGATTTCCAGCCTGACGGATTCCTGTGCATACCCTGTGCTGGGCTGGCCTGGCTTATTGATCTGTTCTTTCCCAGGCAGCAATCGGTCCCGGACCGACGTCGAAGAGCGGATGCGGAAGGACGAGTTTCAGATCTCGCAGCTCTTCGTAGGAACGTGGCTGACGACGAGAGAGTTTTGTCAGCAGGTGTTGCCATTCATAATCGATCTGGCCTGTTGTGGCGGGGATCGGTTCCACGTCCCGAACCGGGCCAAACCGGCTTCGGTCAAAACGATATCCGCGAGAGATTGCTTCCGAATAAATTTCCCGGAGGTAGGCGTTCATCGCCAGCACCGGAGAGGAATGCAATCTGAACCGCTTCAGTTGGGGATGATGGCGGTAGCCACGTGTCTGCTGACGGAGCACTGCCCGTGCCAGCAAACCTTCACGCCAGACCGCAACCAGTCCGGGAGCATCGAGATATTGGGGATGGAGCGTCCAGAGTCGCATCAGACCTGTTCCTGCTGACCGATCAGGGTGGCCGGCACGCACACTTTACAAAATGTCCATCGAAAGTTTTGGGAAGGCTGTCGAAGCGGATTTCGGTTTTGTTTCTCTCCCGCGAGCGATTTTCTTTTTTGTCCTTCTGATGTTTTCTTATCGAAAAATTACTCTGCCTGGTCGATGACTTCGTCATCCACATAGATGGGCAGGTGGGGATCGAAATGGGCGGCCAGGGCGATGGCATCGCTGGGACGGCTGTCGACTTCCACCAGTTCGCCGTTCAATCGGATTCGCAAGACGGCGTAGTACGTATGTTCCACCAGGTTGGTGATCACCACGTCCTGTAATTCCCCTCCCATTTCGTGAATCACGTTTTTAAGGAGGTCGTGCGTCAAAGGCCGGGGAGGAATGTGTCCCTGCACGCGGCGGTCGATGCTGGTGGCTTCGAAGATTCCGATCAGGATGGGGAATGAACGTTCTCCATCCACTTCCCGCAGAAAAACGACCTGTTGATCGGCGATTTCGCTGATGATGATGCGAGCCAATTCCATGCGAACCAACACGGGACATTCTCCTGACGCTGATGAATCGACATCTCTGATGGCGGAAACGGCCATTCCCCAACGACAAGTTTAGCGGCACCGGCATCTTGGCTGCTAATCAAAAAGAGGTCCGAATTGGAATTCTCTGACCGCCCCGTCAACAGGAAACGGAGGTGGAGTCAGACTTTTTTCAGAAATGTCAACCGCCCCTTGTCGACCCATTCCGCCACGTAGATATTGCCGGCGGCATCGAAACAGGCGTCGTGCGGGTGGACAAATTTGCCAGCGGGCCATGCTTCCGGTTGCAGCCGGATCTTGAATCCGTCCAGGACTTTCGCGGTCCAGTCTTCATCAAATCCGAGGTTCGCGACGATCTGATTCTTCTCGTTCATCAGGATGACCCGCGCATGCAGATCCGGAACCAGCATCAGATCTCCCTGCGTGTCAATATCGGCGGGAAAACTGAGGCCATAGACATAGGTCATGGGGATGTTGATCCCGTTGGCTCCGGCAAGGTTTTCCTGATGTCCCGATTTTTCCTTGTGGCTGACGGGAATTCCCTGAAAGACTTCCAATGGTTTTCCATCCAGTGAAAAATACTGCAAGCGGGCGTTGGCGCGGTCTGCAATCACCAGCCGGGGAGTTCCCCGCCGGGTGTCCAGCCACTGGCCGTGCGGGGTCTTCATTTTTCCCGCTTCGGTACCGGCTCCGCCCCAGCTGCGAATCCATTTTCCGTCCTGGTTGTATTGATGGAGATAGCTCGATCCGTAGCCGTCGCCGACATAGAAATCACCGTTTGTTCCAAAGCAGATGTTGGTTGGGCTGTAATTTGGCTTTTTGGGAGGATTTTTACCGGCAGCCCGGGCTGCTTTGACCTGTTCCGGGGAAGGATCGTCATAGAGATGTGGTTCCGCGGGGGTCAGTTTCGACCAGATAATTTCCCCGGTTTTCGTACATTTCACGACTGACTTCAGGCCGGTATTGGAGAGATAGAGATATTCCGTTCCTCCTTCATTCCGAATGGAGATCCCATGGCCTCCTCCCGCGTATTCTTTTCCGAAGGAACGGACAAATTTGCCATGGGGGTCGAAGACCACCACGGTGTCGCAGGGAGCGGCTGCGGTTCCCTGGTGGGTGACATAGATCAGTCCATCCTGATCAATGGCGGTGCCATGTGTGTTTTTCCAGACAATTCCGGGAGGAAGTTGCCCCCAGTTGTGGTGGCATTCGTATTGAAATTCTCCTTCGCCCACGACAACCGGGCGGGTACCGGCTTTATCTTCCGCTCCGAGGATGGCGGGGGCCATTCCGGCTGTCAGCAGGGAACCGCCGGCCACCTTTAAAAACTGACGACGCGATGGGGAGAGTTTCATCAATGCGCTCCTGAATTCACCGGGACAGAACGTGTTCAGATGTATTGTGCCGAGAAATCAACTCTATTCAATTTCGCACAAATTTTCAGCTGCCGAGCGAGGAAAAGATGTCGTTTTGACGATCATGGAAGACCAGGAAAATTCTGGGAGACAGGATTGTCGCTCCGATAATCTCCGGTTAAAATGCCTGATTCCCCGGGCACAGCTGAAGTTGTGTGGCGGGCGATCTTTTGTTGACTTAAGCAGAAAACTGGTTGGTACCATGCAGGACGGAATTCACCCGAGCTATCATCCTGTCGTGTTTCACGATGTGGGAGCGGATTTCAAATTTTTGACCCGTTCAACCATGACTTCCAAAGAGAAGATCAAATGGACGGATGGAAATGAATATCCGCTGGTGAGCGTGGATATCAGTTCGGAATCGCATCCGTTCTATACCGGCAAGATGAAATACGTGGACTCCGCTGGTCGTGTGGAGAAATTCCAGAAGAAATACGGCTGGGCCAACAAAAAAGACGCTTAGCTTCCAGAATTCGACATTTTCGCCAGGACGCTTCCCGTTTTTCGGGGTGCGTCCTGTTCTGTTCCCGGCGACTCTTGAATTTCTCTGGTGAATTTCTCTGGCAGCAGACCCACCCATGATGTTTCCCAGCCTGCAGGCGAAGTTGAAACGCTTTGAAGAACTCGAGCAGCAACTTCAAGATCCCGGCGTTCTTGGAAATCCCCATCAGCTCGTGGAAATTCAACGCGAGTATGGAGGACTCCGAAAGGTCGCGCTGTCCGTCCGCACTTTCAATCAGCTCAACGACGATATCGCTGTGGCTGAGGAAATGTTGAATTCGGAAACCGATACCGATTCCCGGGCCTATGCCCAGGACGAACTCGCGCAACTTGCCGGAAAGCGGGACGAGCTTCAGGAAGAACTCGAAGATCTCGTCACCGCGGGAGATTCCATTACCCGGGGGGGCCTGATCATGGAAATCCGGGCGGGAACGGGGGGGGAGGAAGCTGCCCTGTTCGCGGGAGACCTGTTCAACATGTACTCCCGGTACGTGGAGGCACAGGGCTGGAAGATGGAACTGATGGAATCGGCCCCTTCCGAAATGGGGGGCTTCAAGGAAATCGTCTTTTCCATCACCGGGGAAGGGGCTTATCACCAGCTTCAATTTGAAAGTGGCGGGCACCGGGTCCAGCGTGTTCCCGAAACCGAAGCCCAGGGGCGGGTTCATACCAGTGCCGCAACAGTGGCAGTCTTACCCGAAGCCAGCGAAGTCGAACTCGATATCCGCGACGAAGACCTGCAAATCGAAACGATGCGGGCCGGCGGACCGGGCGGACAGAAAGTGAATAAGACTGAAAGTGCGGTCCGTATCACCCATCTTCCCACGGGTGTCGTGGTGAAATGCCAGGACGAAAAGAGCCAGCATAAAAACAAGGCCAAGGCCATGCGCGTTCTGCGGGGCCGCATTCTGGAAGCCCAGCAGCGGCAGGCCGCCGAAGAACGCGCCAGCCAGCGCCGGACGCTGATCGGTTCCGGAGACCGAAGCGAACGCATTCGCACGTACAATTTTCCCCAGGGGCGTTGTACCGATCACCGCATTGGATTGACGTTATACAAGCTGGACCAGATCATGCAGGGAAACCTGGAAGAACTGATTACCAGCATGTTGGATTTCGATCGGCAGGAACGCCTCAAGGGAGGGCCGGAATAAACCTGTCCGTGGTGTTGAAGCCACATTCCCCCCTGCCCCATCCCGTTTTCTCGACTTGCGAGCTTTTTCTCTCCGTAATGACCAGCGAAGAACCATGGACGGTAAAACGCATTCTGGACTGGACCGTCCGGTTTCTGAAGGAACGGGGGAGTCCCACTCCCCGGCTGGATGCGGAAATTCTTCTCGCCCATGCCCGGCAGTGCCAGCGGATCCAACTTTATACACAGTTCGATCAGCCACTGACGGATGAACAACGGACTGTAATGCGGGAACTGGTTAAACGCCGGGCGGCTTTTGAACCGGTGGCCTACCTGGTCGGACACCGCGAATTTTTCAGCCTCGATTTTCTCGTTTCCCCCGGCGTCTTCATTCCTCGGCCCGATACCGAAATTCTCGTTCTGGCCGCACTCGATGTTCTGAAAGAACAGCACGCCCCGCAGGTCCTCGAACTTTGTGCTGGAACAGGTTGCGTGCCGATTGCCATTGCCAGAAATCATTCGACAGCCGAATTCACCACGGTTGAGCTGAATCCTTCGGTCATCAAAGTCACCCGGGCGAATGTTCATAAGCACGGTCTGGAAGAGCGAATTCAGGTATTGGACGGAAATCTCTTCGAACCGGTTCCGTCCGGAAAACAATTCGATCTCATCCTCAGCAATCCTCCCTATGTCCAGCGGGGGGAAATTGCGGGCCTGGCTCCGGACATTCGCGATCATGAGCCGCATCTGGCCCTGGATGGCGGACCGGATGGGCTGGACGTCATCCGGCATCTCGTGAGAGAATCCGCCGATCGGCTCCGGCCTGGAGGATGGCTGATGTTTGAACTCAGTCCTGAACAGGCAGCGGAGGCTGTTCAATTGCTGACTGCTGCCGGTTACGGGCGGGTCAGCGTCAAGAACGATCTTTCCGGACAGGCCCGGGTTGTCATGGGGAACAGGGATTGAACCCATATGGACATGTTCACCGTTCAAGGAGGAGCGGCACTCCACGGCACCGTCCGCATCAGCGGAGCGAAGAATGCCGCGCTCCCCATTATGGCGGCTGCTCTGGCAGCCCGCGGCCGAACAACGCTGCGAAACGTTCCCGATCTGGTCGATGTCCGGACCCTGTCGCAATTACTGGAATCTCTTGGAGCACGGGTCACCCGCTCTCTGGGAGGAGCATTGCACATCGACGTGCGGAACGAAGAGACCGTCACCGCCGATTATCAGCTGGTGCGACGAATGCGGGCCAGCGTCTGCGTTCTGGGACCGTTGCTGGCACGCCGGGGACGGGCCTGTGTCTCACTTCCGGGGGGATGCAATATCGGCAGCCGTCCCATTGACCTGCATCTGAAAGGACTGGCGGCACTGGGGGCGGAAATTCATGTTCGCAATGGTTATGTCCATGCCTCCGCACAACGGTTAAAAGGGACCAGCCTCTATCTGGCCGGTCCGCAGGGAAGTACCGTCACCGGGACATGCAACGTGATGTCGGCAGCAGCCCTGGCGGAAGGGACAACCCTGATCGAAGCCGCAGCCTGTGAACCGGAAGTGGCGGCACTGGCTGCTTTTCTGAATCGAATGGGAGCTCGGATCTCCGGAGCGGGAACTCCCCGGATCGTGATTGACGGAGTGGATGAACTCCAGGCGTGTGACGAAGACATTCTTCCTGATCGCATTGAAGCGACCACGTTACTGATTGCCGCAGCCATCACCCGGGGATCGGTGACGCTGGAAAACGCGGTTCCCGGGCATCTGGCCGCTGTGATTCAGACATTGCGGCAAATGGGCGCCCGGATTGAGATCGATGGAGAACCGTTGACTTCCGCTGCTCTTGACCGTCCCCGACGGATTCATCTGACTGCACAAAATCCGCTTTCGCCGGTCGAAGTCACAGCCCTTCCCTACCCTGGAATTCCGACCGATGTTCAGGCCCAGTTCATGGCCCTGGCCTGCACGATCCCGGGAACGAGCCTGATTCGTGACCAGGTCTTTCCTGACCGCTTCATGCACGTGGCGGAACTGGCTCGGATGGGGGCTGACCTGCGGCGGCAAGGCTCCACCGTCATTCTTTCCGGGGTGAATCCGTTGTTTGGCGCGAATGTCATGGCGTCCGACTTACGGGCGAGTGCCGCACTGGTTCTGGCGGGGCTGGCTGCCGAAGGAGAAACCACCATTCGAAGGATTTATCATCTCGACCGGGGTTATGAACGCCTGGAAACAAAACTGACACAACTGGGAGCGGACGTCCGCCGCGTGAAAGACGTCGCCCCATTCACGATTCCGAGTTCACCAGAGCAATTTCCGGATGTGGACATTCGCCGAAAATCCGCCTGAAAAATCCCCCGTCCAATAACCTGATCAAGGGCGTGGTTGCCAATGATTGCGAGTGAGAGTGGCACGAGATTTGACATTCCCCACAATCGCTCAAAATCGCGGAAGAGATGAGGAGCGCAGAGGTGAAAAAGAAGAAATAGAAACGCGGAGAACGCCGAGTGCGCGGAGAAAAAGTGAGAAGAGATTACGGGGGCCGCTAGTCTACAAATCGAAAAATTCGTGGACTAACAAATGGCAGTAGTCTCGCGGATTGGACTCTCTTCCATCCCCCCCCTTCTTGAGGAGGCTTGGTTTCCGGAGTGAAACGTCCCTATTGTCAAACCGTTCCGGGGGGACGACCCCTGATCAACGTGATTACGAAGGACTCCCCGCAAAGAGAATCTCCTTCTGGACGTTAGACCAGTTTGGTCATTGTTCGATCACGCTCGGCCTTGAATTCCCTGTATTTCATCAGGAACGACGTGAGACACCATTTGCAACTCCGCTCTAGAAGTTCTTTTATTCCGCGGTGGAATCTTCCGGGCGAAGCGTCTTGCTGGGGAGATCGGTGGCTGCCTGCGAATTGAGTTTGGTGGATCGGCCCGCCTGCAGCGAGTTCAACCGGGAGCGGGTCATCAGTTGCCGTTTCAAGGCACACCGCTGGGCGAGGACCTGGTGGAATTCGAAGGCCCAGTTCCGGCGGCGGCGAAACTTTTTCAGCCGGTCCCGGACTTCGTGCATGTCTTTCGGGCGGTCTTCCGGCTTGATCGCCATCATCTGAACAATGATCTCCGCCAGTTCCGTGGGGACTTTCGGGTTCATGGTATCGACGCGCGGGCGGGGGGCTGTCCGGTGGGCCTGCACGGTGGCTTGCCGGGAATCGCCTGGAAACGGACGCCGGGCGGTCAATGCGACATACAGCGTGCACCCCAGGCTATAGATATCGGCACGACCGTCGACCTGCATGCTGTTGATGGATTGCTCGGGAGGAATGTAATCCGCTGTTCCCAGGCAATCGTGGCCGAAAATCATGGCGAGTGAAAATTCGTCGTCGTCGATTTTCTGATCGGTAAGCGTCAGGCCAAAGTCGAGTATTTTGGCCTGGCCTGTCATGTCGATGAGGATATTATCCGGTTTCACATCGCGATGGACCATGCCTCGTTCGTGGAGATAAGACAGGCCCTTGGCTGCCTGGCAGACGACGTCGCAGGCGGCATCCCATTTCATAGGACCGGAGGAAAAGCTGATCCCTTCCAGCAGTGTGACTCCCTCAAACAGTTCCATCGCCATGTATTCGGTACTGCCGTACAGATCGTCCCGCGTCCCGCATTCCAGGGTCCGTACCAGCATGGGATGATCCACCCGCATTCCGGCGCGGGCTTCCATGCGGAACCGGACCCGCATTCCCGGATCGTGTTTGAACTGTTCGCCCAGGATCTTCATGGCAACTCGTTCGCCCGTATTCAGGTTGCGAGCGATATAGACTTGTCCCATGCCTCCAAAGCCCAGGATTTCCAGCAGGACAAAATGATTGATGCGGAGCCGGCGGCCATGGCCTTTTAAAATCTCTTCGGCTTGAAAGCGGGTGGTCAGGCGTGTGCGGACCGCCAGTTTCGCCAGATCCGTTGGTGTTTCAGCACGCTGGGCGCGTGAGCTGCTCAGAAACAATTGAATCTGATCTTCAGGAACAACCCGGCTTTTCAGGAGTTGTTCCGCGAAAGCCTCCGTGGTGGAAAGCATGCGCGACAGGCCTTTTTACCTGGAATTGCAATGGAACAGACTCAGTCCGGCCGGTTTATTCCAGCCATCATGAAAGTCTTTTCAGCGATTCAAAAACTTCTCCATTCAGAAGAATCGGAACCACTGACAGTACAACGGGGAAAAACTGGCAGCCGGTTTGGAATCAGCGGCGGCAAGATGGGGTCAATGGGATCATACCACCCTTTTTTTCAATAGAAAAGAATTGATGCAACAAATTTTCCGAATCGAACAACATTATCCAGTTTGAAGTTGTGAAATGTTCTCTCGGACGGAAACTCCCTTGGAAAACCATGGCCCATTGCTAAATCGACATTGTGCGGTTCCTCTGCCCCCTGACTGACTGGAACTGCCGGGCGCCTATTCCCCCTGTTTTGCCGGATCTGGCTGAATGCTTCCCCTGACGTCCTCTTTTCGCCCGACATCGCTTCATACAGGCGTTATGACTATCATTTTCCAAAGCCCCTGAGACAACCAGCCGTCGATTTTTCGACGCCTGTCTCCTATTGAATCAACGGCTTCCTGAGAAGACATCGGACCGATTCCTACCTGTAACTTCACGAAAAATCCGCGAAATCGATTATGAAGGACTTTATTGACATTGACGGGATCCGTCTCCATCTCGGCCATCCCGATACTTCCGGGAGTGAATGGATTGGACAACGGGAAATCCTGACCCAGTTGCTTGCCTGCTGGCTGGTGATTGATCCGCGGGATCTTCCCTTGTCTCCCCGGCTGGTTGGGCCGCCGGGAATCGGAAAAACGTCCTTGGCGATTGCGGGAGCAAAGGTCCGTCAGCAGGAACTGTACATTTATCAATGTACCGCGGATACCCGTCCGGAAGATCTGCTGGTGACACCGGTGCTCGCTGAAAACGGAAAAATCCAGTATCAGGCTTCCCCGCTGGTAACGGCCATGATTCGTGGCGGCGTCTGCATTCTCGATGAAGGGAACCGGATGAACGAAAAGTCCTGGGCCAGCCTGGCGCCGCTGCTGGACCATCGCCGGTATGTGGAATCGATCGTGGCGGGAATCACGATTCCCGCGCATCCCGATTTCCGGTGTGCCGTCACCATGAACGATGATGATTCCACATTCGAAATTCCGGATTATATTCTCAGCCGCCTGCAACCGACGTTGACGCTGGGCTATCCGGCCCGTCACGATGAGCTGGCCATATTGAAATACCATCTCCCTTTCTCCGATGAGGAGATGCTCAATTTGACGGTCGAATTTCTTCAGCAGTCCCATGAGTTGAAACTTGATTTTTCCACACGGGACGGCATCAACGTGCTGCGTTTCGCCTTGAAGACGCTGGCTTCCCGGCCCGAACATCCTCTTGCTCGCGATGCGGCCTGGCGGCTCTCGCTGGAAAAATGTCTCGGCCAGGATGCCCTCGATCTGCAATCGCTGGCGGAGCGAAAACGGCAGTCGCTGGGCGGAAATGCCATTCCCATGGGACTGGGCGATTTCTTTTTCGATCCGGATCATCCGCTTCATCCCGACTACGAAGAGGACGAGGAAGATGGCTTGGACGACGAATCGCATTGATCCCCGCAGGCCCGAAGGAAATCCGATGTTTGGGGGCAGCCGGCACTGGATATTTATGGTGGTTTTGATCATCGTCAGCGGACACAGGCTGCCGATATCCGCTGACGATCCGGTTCTGGAAGACTGGACCCGGGTCACGGAACATGCGGGGTGGCAGCCCCGCGACTCCCAGGGAGAAGTGGTCTATCAGGACAAACTCTGGGTGTTCGGGGGTTGGTTCAGTTCTCATGCCCCCGCCCCGCGCGATGTCTGGAGTTCCCCCAATGGAACAGACTGGACGCAGGTCACTTCACAGGCCCCATGGATTCACAGCGATCTCTCCATGTCGATCGTCTTTCGGGATCGCATGTGGATGATGGGAGGCTGGTATAACGGGCGTCTGCCGGATCATGCAGCGGGCAATGAAGTCTGGTCGTCCTCCAATGGCCGGGACTGGACTGCGGAAACAAAGGCTGCGGAATGGTCCCCCCGGGTGGCGGCGGCTCTGGTTGAGTTCAAAGGAAAATTGTGGATTCTGGGAGGCACGGAAGATTATTATTTCGGAAATTCCCGGAGCCTGAAGAATGATGTCTGGTCTTCCGCCGATGGAAAAACCTGGATCCTGGAGACGGCAAATGCTCCCTGGTCTCCGCGAGCTTATCATCAGGCAGCGGTGCTGAACGATCGGATTTATCTCTTTGGGGGTGGAAATTACGTTCCCGAGTATGAAGCCCGTCACGATGTCTGGAGTTCCGCGGATGGAGTGAACTGGACTCAGGAGACCGAAGCAGCCCCGTGGCACGAACGATTATGGTTTTCGACCGCGGTCTATCGGGGGCACATCTGGGTTCTGGGAGGCTGGTCCAATCATCCGTATCAGAACTGGAATGATGTCTGGTATTCGAAAAATGGGCGGAACTGGAAACAGCTGCAAACGCCGCACATCTGGCCGGTGCGGCATGAGCATTCCACATTTGTATTTCAAGACCGGCTCTGGGTGGCTGGCGGAATGACTCCTCCCTTGAAGAACGATGTCTGGACACTCAAACTGCCTTCTGGCTGGCAGCCGACACTCTCGACAGACAGGTGATCAATGCGTTCGTTTTCAGGTTTCCTGACATTCATTCTGGTCTTTGCATTGTCGGAAACGTCGTTTGCAGCGGAGTCCCCTTCCCGCCCGAACGTCATTCTGATTGTGTGCGACAATCTTGGCTATGGCGATATTGGCTGCTATGGATCCCGGGTGAACCGGACACCGAATCTGGACCGGATGGCGAAAGAAGGACTTCGACTCACCAGTTTCTATGTTTCCAGCGGCGTCTGCACCCCGTCCCGGGCCAGTTTTATGACAGGCTGTTATCCCATCCGGCTGGACATGCACGTCTCCGATCGAGGGGGGCTCGTCTTACAGCCGGTTGCGAAAAAAGGATTGAATCCGCATGAACTGACAATAGCTGAAGTTTTTAAACAGGCGCATTATAAAACGGCAATGATCGGCAAATGGCATCTGGGAGACCAGTTGGAATTTTTGCCGACGCGACAGGGATTCGATCAGTTTTTCGGCATTCCCTACAGTGACGACATGACTCCCCGGAAAGGATTTCCCTGGCCTCCCCTTCCGTTGATGCGAAATGAACAGGTCATCGAATCGGGAGTGGATCGCAACGATCTCACAAAGCGTTATACGGAAGAAGCGATCAAGTTCATTACAGAGAACAAGGAGCATCCGTTCTTTCTCTATCTCCCGCAGGCAATGCCCGGAAGCACACCGCATCCGTTCGCGAGTGTGGAATTTCGCGGGCGAAGCCGGAATGGGGCCTGGGGGGACTCCGTTGAGGAACTCGACTGGAGCACCGGAGAAATCCTGGCGACCCTCAAGCGGAAAGGGTTGGATCAGAACACACTTGTTGTCTGGACCTCGGACAATGGCGCCCCCCGGCATAATCCGCAACAGGGAAGCAATGCTCCGCTGGCAGGATGGGGTTATGATGTGAGCGAAGGAGCCATGCGCGTCCCCTGCCTGGTTCGCTGGCCAGGACATGTCCCCGTGGGGGTGACGAGTGATCTCCTCTGCACGAGCATGGATCTCTTCCCCACATTTGCCAAACTGGCCGGGATCGAGCTTCCTCCCGAACTGGAAATTGACGGCCGGGACATCACCCCCATTTTCCAGAATCCTGCGAAAGCCCAGTCCCCTCATGCCGCGTTCTTCTACTATTTCAGCGATCAGTTACAGGCGGTCCGATCCGGTCCGTGGAAGTTGTATCTGCCGCTGACAAATCGTCGCGTGGCCGGCAATCGGCGGATCGAACAGCCAGCGGCTCTTTTCAACCTGGTGGATGATCTTCAGGAAACGCGGAATGTCGCGGGCGAGCATCCGGAAGTCGTTCAACAATTGCTGGCGGCCGCTGATCGTGCCCGTCAGGAACTGGGGGACGAAGACCGGCCCAGTCCCCATCAGCGCCGTGCGGGCTGGGTCGAACATCCGACTCCCCGGCTGCCATGAGCCAGGGACAGGGAGTTGAGGACAGCATCGAAACTTATTGCTGGTCCCCCATCGTCAGCCGCATGAACGCTGTTTCCAGATTGACCTCCTCTTCCCGGAACTGTTTGATGCGGAAGCCGTTTTCGAACAGCAGCGGCGGCAGGAAGCTGTAGTCTTCCACGCCGGATTTCAACGTGGTTTCGATCGTGTCACCCTGCATGGTGACTTTGGCCACGTCGGGATGCTGTTCAATCAGGCGGGCGGCCTGTTCCTCCCGTTCCATGACTTTGATTTCCAGCAGGATTGCGTGCCGCGCCTGCCTCATGATTTCTTCGACATTGCCAATGGCTTTCATGACGCCGGTTTCAATCATTCCGACCATCGTGCAGACGTCCGCCAGTTCGGGAAGAATGTGACTGGAGACAATGACGGTTTTCTTCATGGTCCCCAGGCGCCGCAAGAGTCCGCGCATCTCAATCCGAGCCCGGGGATCGAGTCCGCTGGCCGGTTCGTCGAGCAGAAGCACTTGTGGATCGTGCAGCAGAGTCCGGGCCAGCCCGACCCGTTGTGTCTGGCCCCGCGACAACTGGCTGACCATGGCATCCCGTTTGAAGGACATGTCCACGAGTTCCAGTTTTTCTTCACAGATTTTCCGCCGCTGAGGGCCGTTGATGCGGTATGCGGAGGCGAAGAATTCCAGGTATTCCATCACGGTCATATCATCATACACGCCGAAGAAGTCCGGCATGTATCCGACCAGCCGACGGATCTCCTGCGGATTCGAATAGATTGACTGCCCGCAGACATAGCATTCGCCGTAGTCCGGATTCAGCAGCGTGGCGATCATCCGCATGGTCGTGGTTTTTCCCGATCCGTTGGGACCGATAAAACCAAACACGTCCCCTTCTTTCAGGGACAAGGTCACTTCGTTAGCGGCGATTAAATCGCCATAGCGTTTGGTCAGCTTGATCGTTTCAATCACGAGTCGGGTCTCGGCTGCGTTCGTGGTGGAATCTACTTTTGAAACTCAGACAGTCTCTTCCGAAGAGTCATTTCGGCAATTGGAGGATCTCTTTTGCTGGCGGAGCATCGGAATCCCGCACCAGTTCCTGAACCGGCAGAATCATGCGCACCATGACCGACTGTGCCTGCTGCGGAAGCGTTTTTCCGTCCAGCTGGAATTGCAGCGGGGAAATGTTCAGTTTTCCAAACAGAACGGCCCGCTTGAGTTGAATGGTCTCGGAGAGATCGAGCCGTTTCAAGGACTCATTTTGCAGTCCGGTATAGGCTGCTCCGCCGATGGCCTGATAAAATGAAGTGACCAACTCGCAGACCGCCAGGCTGGAACTGTTCGTGTCATAGGTGATGCGTTGGGGCTGATCCTCGGTTCCCGGCCGAAGTCCGGTGCTCTGTTCCTGAATCAGCATCAGCAACCGACCGCGCAGCAGATTGGATGCGGCATGAGTGAGATCCCATTTTTCTCCAGGGCGTAAGGGCCGTGTTTTCTCTCCCTGCGGAGCGCGGTCAAAATAGGCGAAGTTTCCGTAAGCGATGAACCAGTCTGTCAGTTCGCCAGGAAGGTGATGTTCGATGGTCCCGGCCATGCGGTTGAGCCCCCCTTCCTGTAAATGGGCTGTGATCAACTGGCCGGCCCCGGTGGATCGTTCCCATTGAGATGTCACTGCTGCCGTGGACCATTTCCGGACGGGAAAATTCTCAATCCCCGCGCGATCGGCCAAGAAACGATATCCCGGCTGGGTCTCATCCAGTCCTCCCGAACCGGACATCCCGCGATAGCCTTCCCCTGGACGGGGGACCCAGCAGACTTCGGCTGTGGGAGAAGCCTTTGCGGGTGCCCATGCGGAATTCAACTGCGTGGTAATTCTGTTGCGTTGATTCCGCTGGCTGTAGTACGCATACCAGCTCTGGCCACGCACCGTATCAGTGGTCAGATCGATATCGATGCTGTCCATCTGCCGGGCGACGGATTCGTGATCGTTGAGCGTATTTCCCCGCCAGATTGCCAGCCCGGAGGCCGCGATCACCCAGAACGCCAGCGTTGCCCATGTCCATTCCGGCCGCTTCAGCCAGTAATGCACCAGCGCATAATCCAGCGGCCCGACGATCAAGGAAAACAGTGCGATCCAGCCGATCACCGACCAGGGAGCCGCACGCGGCATCTCGGAAAAATGGTCCAGGCTCTGGCTGATCTGGGCTTGAAGATCGGTGACGGCACTTGGGTCGAATTCGGCCCGGCGGGGAAGCCCGCCCCCCCCCTGCTCTGCCGGAAAAGGAATCGCTGCCAGCACCCCCGCCAGATAGCCCTGAGAGTCTTCCTGCCAGTTCGACAAGGGGGGGGTATCCAGTCTGACAGCAACCAGCGTGATCTGGCCGCTGCCGAAGGCCATTCGCAATGCCAGCGGTCCGGAAAGCCCTGCCGCCAGAACCACGCCTCGTCTTCCATCCATTCGGGCGGCAGGAATTGTTGTCAGCGTTCTCAACTGGCTGCTGCGGGGAACCAGATCCTGCAAGCCGCTCAATTTGGCGATGTCCAATTGGTCCTGGGGGAGATATGGGAGCCAGTCCGCCAGGGGACTGGCCGCGAGCTGTTCCACAGTATCGCCGATGCTGATAATCAGTCGGCCCCCCCGCTGGACCCAGTTCCGGATCGACGATGATGATTCATCGTCGATCGCGACGTCGCCGGTAAGAACCAGAACATCGACGCCGTCCAGGGCCTCTGCTGACCAGATCGCCCGGTCGAAATTGTCGAGGGAAATCTGGTGGACGGCTGCGGGGAGGCGGTTGTTCCATCGGGCCAGTCCCCGTTGAAAAACCGGTTGATCACCGATGGTCATCCAGACGCTGGTGGACTGTTTCAAAGCCTGGTATGAGGCGCCCGATCCAACCCGCAAAGGAATGGACTGCAACGTCCGGCCATTCGCCTGGAGTTGCAATTGGAGTGAAGCGTTGAGTTTTCCCGATCGGAACAGGCCTCGGACACGGACAGGATGGTCTCCGGCCAGTTTCACATCCGCGAAAGGTTGTTGCGTTCCCCGGCCATCGGGATCGGCGGCACGAAGGACGGGAGTGACGACGGTTCCAGCGGGACCGGTCAGTTCACACTCGACCGCTGCCCAGTGTCCCAGCCGAAACGTATCATCGAAACCGATCTGGATCCGGGACACCTGGAGGGAATCTTCGGCACGGGCCGTTCCCCCAGTTCCGCAGTAGATCGACGTCAGAACAAGCAGCAGAATTCGGACAACATTTTCGGTCCTGTCCCCGGGAAGCAATTTCATCTCTTCGAAATGCACGGAATTCATGTCTCATGAATCTGCGGTGAATACCTGGAAACCCGTCGGGTCGGGATGGAGTGCCCACTATAGAGAGAATGCGGATCATTTGCAGCAAAGAGATTGTTTTTCCGGATATTCTTGCTGATCTCCGTGAGGGGTGTCACAATACAGCCACCAGAAATGGTGATCCGGACACGCAACTTTGACCGACAGATTTCCCTGGCTGTGGCTGTTGAATCTCCTTATACCCTGTCTCAACTGGAGTCGCTGGGACTGTGTTCCGATCGGCTACCCCGCCATGTCGCCATCATTATGGATGGAAATGGACGCTGGGCGCAGGCCCGCGGTTTGCCTCGAATCGAAGGACATCGCCGGGGAGTGCAGAGCGTCCGCACCATCGTGGAAGAATGTGCCCGCCTGGGAATGCAGCAATTGACGCTGTATTGCTTCAGCAGCGAAAACTGGAAACGTCCTCCCCTGGAACTTGACCTGCTGATGAGTCTGCTGCAACGGTTCGTCGTTGCCGAACGGGATGAAATCATGCGGCAGGAGATTCAGTTCTGCACCATCGGGCGGACCGATCGAATCTCTCCTCGGATTCTCAGCGAAGTCAACCGGACAATCGAACTCAGTCAACAGAACCCTGGAATGCGGCTTTGCCTGGCACTCGACTACGGTGCCCGGGACGAAATCGTTCAGGCCGTTCAACAGATCGCCCGGAACGTCCGGGATGGAAAGCTGGACCCGGAGCGGATCAGTGAGCAGACCATTTCCGAACACTTGTTCACCGCGGGAATGAGCGATCCGGACCTGGTGATTCGCACCGCTGGAGAAATGCGAATCAGTAACTTCCTGTTGTGGCAGATCAGCTATGCGGAAATCTGGGTGACAGAGACGTCCTGGCCGGATTTCCGGCAACCGGAATTGTACGCTGCCCTGCGGGATTATGCTGCCCGGGAACGCCGGTTCGGCGGGCTGAAAGCCCATTAAGGGATGCAGGTTTCCCTGGCACTCATGATAATCGCGGACAGAAAATGCCCGGGCGAACTTCAGTGGGAAATCGTAACGCAGCCAGTTTGATGATTCCAATAGGGAACGCAGGGGAAGAGATTTTCCTGCTGGCAGCGTTCGATGTCCGCGGTCATTCCGAGGTGAATGAGATTTTTGGCTCCCAGGCTGCCGAAGAATGCTTCGCGAAAGCGTTCGGGAGTCTGGCTGCGAGCCCGGTAATAATCGACTCCCATCTGGGTCTGGATGTTTCCGGGATTCCATGTTCCGTCTGTAGTTTCCAGCAGATCGCTGGCCACGGCGCCGGCAAACAGGATGTCCTCGGCGGTCAATTGGCCGTCCGTTCCCGCGCAGACGAGATGCACATCCTGGTGACGTTGCCGCAGCATGGAGACCACAGCGTGCCGATTCACAAAGGCCCCCACCACAACGGCATCCGCTGTCCGGCATTCCATGAGGGCTCGCGTTCCATTGGTGGTGGTGAAGAGGATGGTTTTCCCACGAACCCGTTCAGGAGTGTATTCCAGCGGCGAATTTCCCAGATCAAAACCGGGAATCAACGTTCCGTGGCGTTCCCCGCCGGAGAGTCGTTGAGCAGCCGGAATTTCACGGGCGGCCTCACGGGCAGATTCGACCGTCAGGCATGGAATCACGGCATCGGCGCCGTTTCCCAAGGCATGAATCATCGTTGACGACGCCCGGAGAACGTCAATCACAACAGCGGTCGCGGCGGATAATGTCTGGTCTGCCAGGAATGCAGGCAGCATTTGAAGATGAACTTGAGGCACGATTTTCGGATCACTTCAAATTTCAGATCACTTCAATGGAATTCTGAAAGACCATGTCCCGGCTTTCGTCCAAGGCAATCTGGGAGGCCAGCTGTTTGACGTAATAAGTTGACGTCCGTCCGCTTAAGATGACGGCATCACCCACTTCTTCCAGCTTCAGATTACGAATCCTTCCACCGGTATGCTGATCGATCTTGCGCTCCAAGTCAGCGACGTCAATCGCGGAGAGGGCGGACCTGATCCGCGAGACCGAATTCAAGATGGGAACATCCATGTCGATGACTCCTCAATGTTTCGACGACTTTCGGGACCAATGCACTGGAGAAATCCGACTTAGCGGATCGCAAATTTCCCGGGACTCCTGCCGGAAAATTTGCCTGAGATCGACGGCACCTGTCAGGATTCAATGCTGACGCGGCTGCGAGCGAGAACTCATTTTCGCCAGCTTTTCTGGTCCAACCTCTCCAGCAACTTCACGACATTATTCAGCATCGTTGCTCAACGACACTGTGAGAATAAAACGAATCAACGCCGTTTGAAGCGACTATATCGGGGGGGTGTCGGAAGGTCAAAGAAAAAGTCGGCATTTCCCGGAAAGAAGGAATTTCGTCCCCTACCGCATCCCGGTTGTGGGAACCGTTTCCCATCGTGAAAAAACCGCATCGCCAAACGTTCCGGCCGCAACCCAGGCCATGCAACATCACCGCATATGGAGAGCCTGTTAAACATTGGCCCTGCCGCGGGCGGAGTGGCTGTGGTGTTCGCACACCGATCCATCATGAACAGCCCTGCCCCCCAGGGAAATGCCCGGAAGAAGGAAACACGATCACTCCGTTTTTGGACTGATGCCCACAGCTTGCCCCGTCACTCAAATTGTTGACGATTAATTTTTGAAACACCGAGGCACAGCGCGGTATCCCCTCATTTTAACGCTTTTCCATTGGGGCACCCGGCCAAATATGAAATCGGTCAGATATCCACAGTCTTCCGCTGTAGATAATCGAGACTCATTGCATTTGGACAGGCACCACCTTGTTCCTGAGCTTGATCCGCTTGATTTCCTGTTCCCAATAGGTCGCCGGAAGTTCGATCTTCCATTGGGTATCATTGGCAGTGAAGTTTTTGAGTTTTGAAGAATCGGTCGGTCTGGCTTCTGCAGCAACTCGTTCGACAACCAGATCTCCGAACGCCGGGATCTGCTCCGGATGGGGGCGGACCAGCCTGACAGCCACGATTTCGTAGTTGCCTTCGAGCAGCTGCGAGGGAGAATCGAGCTTCAGGTCTGACTTCAAATTGTTTTCGCCCCCATCACTTCCCGAATGTGCCTTGCGACTGCGGATCAGGGATTTGATGTGTCCATCGGGTGTGAGAAGCAGACTGAATGGAATGGGAGTGCCTTCCCCTCGTGAATCGCGCGAATGGGAAGGGGGCGAATTGGCGAAGGCTGGAAGCCACCACTCGATTCCATCGATGGTGACTGGTTTGCAAAGCAAATCGATTTCGATCAGAAAGTCGCCACTGGTGAATTCAGCTGGGCGGTCAATTTGAAATGACGTCTCCACTTGCCTGGGCTCAGGCGGCACCACAATTTCTTGAATGTTCATCGAACCGGTCAATGCCCGGTTGACAGCCAGAGGAAACCGGGAGGTCGCTCCCCAGGGGAGATCCACGACGAGATCATCAGGAGATGTCCCATCAGCGAATACCACTTTCAGTTCTCCGTTACTGTTGGAGAGGCTGTCTCCCATGATCGTTAATGGGGGACGACTGAACCCCGGTGACCCCGCGCGAACTTTGATTCCAGCGACGGGCTTTCGGCCAGGGCCGTCTTCGACGAATTTCAACGTTAATGTCCTCTGGCCATCAGGAGGAGTTGCCAGAACTTCATCCGCAACTGCGCAAATCTCTTTCCAGATCGGATAGGTCTCATCGATCCTGCAAAGTCCGGACTGATCCATCTCGATCTTCTGGCCGATCTGGACTTCTTTCGAGACTCCATAGGGCACGCTCAGTTGGCTGATGCCTTCAGGATTTCGATTGATCGATGATGTGCCTGGTTCGAGTCGACTGATTGAGATCATCGGGGAAAAAGGCTGATCGATGATGGAGGTGCCTTCATTCGCCAAATCAAAGATGGTGACACGGTTGTTCTCAAAATCCTGCCGTCCAGGGAATCTCGGTTGGTAAGTCGGCATAGGCGATGAAAAGTTTTCACCGGTGACTCTTCCCAGCGAATTTCCTTTCGAGTCAAACAGGAATTGAACCTGCGAATACGAATCAAGTTCGCGGGACATCCACAGCTGTCCGTTGATCTTCACTTTGTCCGGAATGAGGACTCTGTACAGAAGTGGAAGGGCTTTGAACTCTTCCGGGGGATGGAATTCGAGATGAATTTCGCGTCGGGCGAGGTGTTTCGGGCAGATGAACTCTTCAATCTGCTTTGATTCCGGACGAAGAAAGAGATTTCGCTGCGTCACTAATTTCGCCTCCGGCAGGGTCACGGTGAGGAGATATTTGCCCCATTCGAAGTAGCCCAGCTGAGCTTTCCCATTCTGATCGACGTCCAGTGTCATGTTGATCCGGGCACTTTGATCTTTGTCTGACGAAGAGAGTTCTTTTTCGATCTGAACCGTCCCTTGCGTCACCGGCAGTCCGTCTTCATCCCACAACTGCACCTCCAGCGGTGACCAACCATCCCGGCTTGCTGGTTCCTCCTTCTTCTCCGACATCCGCGCCAGCAGGGTTGTCATGAATTCCTGTTGCTGCGAGAGCAAGGCTGCTTGGGAGAGCTGTGATTGCTGCGCCATCTGCCAGACAATTGCCGCCATGCCAAAGCTCAACAGGATTGCGAGTCCGCAGGTGGCGATCAGAACGCGTTGTGACATGATTTTCTCCCACATGGCGTCTTGCCAGAGTTGGCGTGCGATTTTGCCGGGATGACCGAAACGGTCCAGAACGGCTTGCTGAACTTGAGAAGTGTCTGACTGAAGATGCTGTTCGCGAAGCGATGCGCACGCGAGATGGTCCGCGAGTTCATCCAGAATGTCCTGCCTCAACGATACCGGCTCATTCTCCTGAGGGGCCGGGAAGCCGGAGGCCAGTTCGTGGAGGGGAACATTTGTCATTGGTCAATTGTCATTTGCCATTGAAAATCCGGTGAGCGGGGGACGCGAGTTCAATACTGTCCGGCACGTCACCTGCCGCGAATGATTCCCCCCTTCTCCCCGCAGCACGTCGTTGAATCATGGATCATCTATCGGCGGAAAGAGGGGGGAATTGAGTCCCGCAAATCTTGAGTCGCACATGATTGGAGTGAATCCCCTGTTTCTAGAGCGGAGTTGCAAATGATGTATCACGTCGATCTTAATGAAAGACAGGGAATTCAAAACTGAGCATGATCGAACAATAACCAAACGGGTCTAACTCAGCCCCAGTTGAAGCCCCAGAACGCCGTTGACGCCCGCAGCAAATGCTCTCCACTCTTTCTTGCGGGCTTCCAGAGCTTTTTTTCCGGCAGCGGTCAACGTGTAGTATTTGCGACGGCGACCGTCCGCTTCTGTCCAGTAAGAAGACAGCAGCTCCTGGCGTTCGAGTCGATGCAGAGCGGGATACAGACTTCCCTCCTTCAACTCGAATTGCCCTCCGGAACGCGTAAGAACGGTCATGACAATTTCATATCCGTAGCTCGCTCCTTGTGACAGAACTTCGAGCATCATGATTTCGACGGCTCCATTGAGCAGTTTGACATCCATGGCAGCACCTTACCTTACAGAACTAGGCATATACATAGCCGCGTAAAGGTAATGAAGTCAAGCAGATTTCAAAAGAAAAAGCCCGACAATCGCATCGCCGAACTTTGGATCTGCAGATGAGGGACGTGAAGCGATGAGATCACGTGATTCCAGAATGTTGCCCCATATTCATCGGGCGATGCTTCGGCTGTTCAGTTTGTTTCAAAATTCTCCAGGGAAATTGAGGTTGGTGATCTTGCCGGGTTTTGCTTCATTGTTGCCTTTCGTGCCCCGGGGAACCCAACGCAACGCAGGCAGGGATGCTCAAGACCACCGAGGGAACCACCTGCAAATCGCGATCGAAGTTTGTTCGCGACCGAAGCTGTTGCTCGAATTCTTTCGATGCCGTCGAGACAAATGGAAACACAAATCCCCGCAGGCCAAAGCGGGCGTTCTTCAAGTCAGTCGGGTGCGGTCAAGAACGGGATGGAAGATCTTCCTGGCAGGAGGAATGTCATTCAAAACGGAACTCCCATCCCCCGGTTTGTCCGACCGCAGACCCACCGGAAGTGAAGGATGAAGATCGTAGGGTGTGGTCAAGGTCGGCGAATTGGAAACCAGCGTCGTTTGTCAGGGAATTACCTCCCCCAGAGAGGATCCCGACCGCAGACCCACCGGGAGGAGAGCGATCCCTGAAGATGAGTCAGCCCAGAAGTGAAGCCTTCGCTGAAGGTGGGTCAGCGGCCGTTCTGATTCCAGATGAAACCGCATTCCGGCAGAGCGTCTGACCTGCAGCAACGCTCTCCGTCCGGGCCTCGACCACACCCTACGAACCGACCTGACTGACATCACTCAGTCTTTCTTCTCAGCGTCCTCGGCGCTCTCTGCGTTTCAAAAATCCCCCTTTGATGCTTGCTGTGCGTTCCCTTTTCTGAGTTACGGGCGCTCTTCAAGATCGTAGACAGAATGGACGGACCAGCGATCACGGTGGTCGTGGGTGAGAGTGATGGTTTCCCGTCACCCCAGAGCCAGAAACGTGAGGCTGGTCCGTCCATTCTGTCTACAAACTGCCCTATGTCACTCTTTTCCAATTCTCTGCGAAACGTCTCCGTTCTCCGCATCTCTTCCCCCGGTTGACCACTCAGGCGGGAAACATCCAGCTTTCGCGCATCTATGTGCGTTGCGTGAAGTGCCAGACCAGCGGCTATCTGGTGGATGAGCGTCTGGGGCTGGCAGGCCGCTACAGCTCCAATGCCA
>Ga0182738_1002346_pt1 | contig 22540 bp, 17 predicted proteins | sample eDN5th30CBELigMG_FD_128876 | JGI IMG/M metagenome (GOLD analysis project Ga0182738, IMG submission 128876) | Enriched Miracle-Growth compost microbial communities from Emeryville, California, USA - eDNA 5th pass 30_C BE-Lig MG (version 2)... ...
CGTCGACTGCCCCTACGAGGGGCCGATCGCGCCGGAGGCCGTCCGCGACGTCGCCTGCCGGCTTCGCGACATCGGCTGCCGGGAGATCGCCGTCGCCGACACCATCGGCCGCGCCGCGCCCGGCCGGGTGGCGCGGATGCTCGACGCCGTCGTCCCGGCCCTCGGCGCGGCGAGCCTTGCCGGTCACTTCCACGACACCGCCGGCCAGGCGCTCGCCAATGTCGACGTGGCGCTCGCGCGCGGCATCCGGGTCTTCGACGGCGCGGCGGGCGGGCTCGGCGGCTGCCCCTATGCGCCGGGCGCGGCCGGCAACCTCCGGACGGGCGCTCTCGTCGCGCACCTCGCGGCGGCCGGCCACGCCACCGGCGTCGACCCGGCGGCCCTGGCGGAGGCCGAGGCCTTCGCCGCCTCGCTCCGCGGCTGATCGCGCGATCCATCAGTGCCACGACCCGCGTCCATCGCGCGACTGCCGTTGCCCGGGCGTGAACGGAGGCGGCCGCGCTATCGGATCGCGCCGGCGGTCCGCCTCAATCCGCGAGCCGCAGGGCATATCCCGTTCCCTCGCCAGCCCGAGACGTTCGATACCTTGCTCTGCACGTCTGTTGTGCAATGCAGCGTACATTATCGCATCATCTGCGCTGCAGGACAGCATAGGGTCAAAAATTGCCAGTATTCTACCGGTCATGGTAGTTAAATGACTAGTTTCCGATGATCGTGACCCGTGCCGATAATCCGGGGTAACAAGCGACAACCACCCAGCGGCCCGTAAAGCCGATTCCATGCGTACGGTCTCTCTGGAGACAGGACGTTGGTGTGTCTGTCGACCCACGAAGCGCATTCCGAAACAGGGGACATCAGGATGAGCAAGGGTAAGGGACATACCGGCCACAAGAATGGCTCCGGCGGCGGCAAGATCTCGCGTCGTCAGGTGTTGAAGGGAGCTGCCGCGGTTGCGGGCGTGGCGGCCGGCTCGGGGGCGATCACCGGGTTCCCGACCATCTGGGCGCAGGAAATCAAGGACATCGAGCTGCGACACGTCGGGGTGTCGTACTCGGTGGTGAAGGCGATCGGCGACCAGGCATCGGCCGACCTCGGCTTCAAGGTGACGATGCAGAACCTCGATACCTCGGCCGCCATCAACCGCTTCATCACCCAGCCGAACACGGTCGACATCCCCGACCTCGAGGGCTGGCAGGCGAAGCTCGCCACCCGGCGCGGGGTGCTGCAGGGCATCGAGGTGGCGAAGATCAAGGAATTCGACAACTTCCTGCCGATCTTCACCAAGGGCGAGTTCGAGGGCAGCGTCGTCTCGCGGCAGGGCATCTCTCCCTACGAGGCGATGTACGTCGAATCGAAGGACGCCACCGAGATCCACGAAGGCGTCACCGAGTGGGCGACCAATCTCCCGCAGGTCTACAACGCCGACTCGATCGGTTACCGGCCGGACCTCGTCGTCCGTCCGGTGACGCAGTGGAAGGAGCTGATCGATCCTGCCTACAAGGGCAAGGCCGCCATCCTCGACGTGCCCGCCATCGGCATCATGGACGCCGCGCTCTGCTTCGAGAGCGCCGACCTGATCAAGTACGGCAACAAGGGCAACATGACCAAGGAGGAGATCGACTTCACGATCAACAAGCTCATCGAGCTGAAGCGTGACGGTCACTTCCGCGCGACGTGGACCACCTTCGACCAGTCGGTGCAGCTCATGGCGGCCGGCGAGGTGGTGATCCAGTCGATGTGGTCGCCCGCGGTCGCGGCGGTGCGGGTCAAGGAGATCCCCTGCACCTATGCCGCGGTCAACAAGCAGGGCGACAAGGAAGGCTACCGCGGCTGGTGCAACGGCCTCGGCCTGATGCGCCATCTCGAGGGCAAGAAGCTCGAGGCGGCCTACGAGTACATCAACTGGTACTATACCGGCTGGCAGGGTGCCTTCGTCTCCCGCTACGGCTACTACAGCCCGGTGCCGTCGACGGCACAGAAGTTCATGACCCCGGCAGAGTGGGACTTCTGGTATCTCGGCAAGCCGTCGCCGGAGGTCGTCAACGACCCCTACGGCGTGCCGATGGAGCCGGCGGGCACCGTCCGCGACGGCGGCTCGTTCATCGAGCGCGTGACCAACATCTCGTGCTGGAACACGCTGATGGACGAGGCGGCGTACATGAACAAGCGCTGGAACGACTTCAAGGTCGCCTGATAGCGGAACACGGGGCGGGCCGGCAGCACGCCGCGCCGGCCCGCCCCTTCCTTTCCATCGACCATCCGAGACGCGAGGCCGGCCGTGGCCCTATCGGCAAGAATGAAACGCAACGTGACGGGTTGGGCCCTGATCCTGCCCCTGGTGCTGATCCTGATTCCGTTCTTCGTGCTGCCGATCATCGGCGTCGCGGTGACGAGCTTCCTCGAGAGCGACGGATTCGGCGGCATCATCCCGAACTTCACCTGGGACAATTACCTCACGCTGTTCAGCTCGGACCTGACGTTCAACCTCTACTGGTCGACGGTCAAGTTCACCTTCTTCACCTGGGTGTTCTCGCTCTTCTTCGGCTTCTGGGTGGCCTATTTCCTCGTCTTTCACGTCCGCAACCAGCTCTTCGCGCTCGGCCTGTTCCTGCTGTGCACCGTGCCGTTCTGGACGTCGAACATCATCCGCATGATCTCGTGGATCCCGCTCCTGGGCAAAGAGGGCCTGATCAACAGCGCGCTGCTGGCGGCGGGGATCATCGACCAGCCGCTGGAGGTTCTCCTGTTCTCGAGCCTCGCGGTGGTCATCGCCTATGTCCACCAGCTGACGATCTTCATGATCGTGCCGATCTTCAATTCCATGGCCCGCATCGACAAGCGTCTGGTCGAGGCGGCGGTCGACGCCGGTGCGTCGAAGTTCGACGTGGTCCGCCTGATCGTGCTGCCGATGTGCAAGTCGGGCATCGCCCTGGGCTCGATCTTCGTCGTCTCGATCGTGATGGGCGACTTCTTCGTCGTGAAGGTGATGTCGGGCGGCGGTACGGCCTCGGTGGTCGGCGCCTTCTACGAGGACATCGGCGTGCTGCAATACCCGTCCGCCGCGGCAAGCGCGATCCTGCTCACCGTGATCGTCTTCCTGATGGTGGTGGCGATTCTCCGTACCGTCGACGTCCGCAAGGAGCTCTCCTGATGAGCGCGACCGACAACGCCCTCGCGGAACAGGCGGTGCGCGGCCGCGCCGCCGGCCGCCGCCGGACCGGCGGCCGGAGCTGGACCTTCTATGTGCTCCTCGCGCTGTTCATCTTCTACGTGATCGCGCTCTACGGGCCGATGATCTGCATCTACATCCTCTCGTTCCAGGATGTCCGAGGCGGCCTCGTCTTCCCGATGAAGGGCTTCTCGCTGCACTGGTTCGTCGACCTCTTCACCCAGGTCCGCACCGGCGACGTGAAGGGCTCGTTCGACCGCTCGTTCAAGCTCGCGATCATCGTGACGATCCTCACCGTCGTCATCTCCTTCATGTCCGGCCTCGCCTTCCGGAAACGCTTCCGGGGCGACACGATCGTCTTCTACCTGATGATCGGCAGCCTGGTGGCGCCGGGCCTCGTGCTCGGCATCGGCATCGGGCTGATCTGGAGCTACCTCGGGCTCGAGGCGTCCTGGTACACCTCCGCGCTCGGCGCGCAGCTCTCCTGGACGCTGCCCTTCGGCATCCTCGTCATGTTCGCGGTGATGTCGCGCTTTCAGAACGCCTGGGAGGAGGCGGCCCGCGACCTCGGCGCCTCGCCGATGCAGACGATCCGCCTCGTCGTCCTCCCGATCATCGCGCCGGGCCTGATCGCGGTGGCGCTGTTCGGCTTCACGCTCTCCTACGACGAGTTCGCCCGCACGCTCCAGACGGCCGGTTCGCTCAACACGCTGCCGCTCGAGATCTGGTCGATGACGCTGAACGTCACATCGCCGTCGCTGTACTCGCTCGGCACCGTCACGACCATCATCTCCTTCGTCATCATCGGCGTCAGCCTCGGCGCCATCTACCTGATCCAGAAGCGGCGCGCCGCGCGCGTCGCCAACGACTGAGGAAGCCCCCGAATGGCGATCACCAACGGAAGCATCGAGCTCGCCGGCGTCATCAAGATCTATGACGGCGCGACCACCCGCGCGGTGGACGGCGTCAACCTCACGATCCCCGACGGCGCCTATGTCTGCTTCCTCGGCCCCTCGGGCTGCGGCAAGACGACGATCCTGCGGATGATCGCGGGCCACGAGGACCCGACCGACGGGGAGGTCTTGATCGGCGGCGAGAACGTGGTCGGCCTCACGCCGGCCGAGCGGCGGACCGCGATGATGTTCCAGTCCTATGCGCTGTTCCCGCATCTCTCCGTCCGCGACAACATCGCGTTCGCTCTCAGGGTGCGCGGCATGTCCTCGAGCGAGCGGCGGAAGGCGGCGGACGAGATGATCGACAAGGTGCGCCTCGGCGAGCTCGCCGACCGCCTGCCCGGCCAGCTCTCCGGCGGCCAGCAGCAGCGCGTGGCGCTCGCCCGGGCGGCCATCACCAGTCCCAAGGTGCTCCTCCTCGACGAGCCGCTGTCGGCGCTCGACGAGCAGCTCCGCGTCCAGATGCGTCAGGAGCTCTGCCGCATGCAGCGCGAGCTCGGCATCACCTTCATCCACGTCACGCACACCCAGATGGAGGCGATCGCCATCGCCGACATGGTGGTGGTGATGGAGAAGGGGCGGATCAAGCAGGCCGGGCCGGCGCGCGATGTCTACGACCAGCCGCAGGACCGCTACGTCGCCGAGTTCCTCGGCGGCCAGAACGTGCTCCGCGGCAAGGTCGAGAAGATCGAGGGCGACCGGGCGATCGTCGTCGCCCCGGAGCTCCGGAACGTCGTCGTCCCGGTCGGTGCGCGCCGCGGCCTCGCCCCCGGCGCCGAGGTCGACTTCGCCGTCCGGCGCGACGACGTGGGCCTTTCGCGGCCGGACCGCCACGACGGCGGCGGCTCGGCAGTGCCGACCCGGGTGCGGGCGGTCGAGTACCAGGGCAACTTCGTCAAGGTGATGCTCGATCCCGTCTCCGGCGACGAGCTCGTCGCCTACGTGCCCGATCGCATCTTCTACGACGATCCCTTCGCCATCGGCGACCTCGTCATGGCCGGCTGGCACGCCGACAAGGCGAGGATGCTCGCCTGACGGCGGGGAAGGAACGCAAAGCGCGGGGGCACATGGCCCCAGGAAACGGAACGCAGGAGAGAGCTGTGGCTGACTACGAGATATTCGATCTGGGCGACGTGGTTCTGCAGTGCGAGGCGAAGCTCCGCGACGCCAAGCTCGCCTACAAGACCTACGGCGAGCTGAGCCCCAGGAAGGACAACGTGATCATCTTCCCGACCTGGTACTCGGCGACGCACAGCGACAACGAGTTCATGATCGGTGAGGGGATGGCGGTCGACCCCACGAAGTACTTCGTCATCTGCCCGAACGCCCTCGGCAACGGCCTCTCGAGCTCGCCGAGCAACACGCCGCAGCCCTATGACCGCGGCAAGTTCCCCGCGGTCACCGTCTATGACCAGATCGTCGCGCAGCACAAGCTGGTGACCGAGAAGTTCGGCATCGAGAAGATCAAGCTCGTGACCGGCTGGTCGATGGGCGCCGCGCAGTCCTTCCAGTGGGGAGCCTCCTTCCCCGACATGGTCGAGCGCATCCTGCCCTTCTCCGGCGCCGCCCGGTGCTCGCGCCACAACTTCGTGTTCCTGGAGGGCGTCAAGGCCGCCCTCACCGCCGACGCGGCCTACCTGGACGGCATGTACGACACGCCGCCGAAGAAGGGCCTGCGCGCCGCCGCGCGCGTCTATGCCGGCTGGGGCTTCTCGCAGACCTTCTACCGCAAGAAGCTAGACCTGTCGGAGCGCGTCAGCCCGCTCGGCAAGCCCGCGGACGTGCCGTGGGGCTATTCCTCGCTCGAGGACTTCCTCATGTACTTCTGGGAGGGATTCTTCCTCGGCAAGGACGCCAACAACCTGCTCAGCATGCTCGATTGCTGGCAGACGGCCAACATCGCCGCCGATCCGAAATATGCCGGCGACTTCGAGAAGGCGCTCGCCGGCATCAAGGCCGAGGCGATCGTCATGCCCGCCTCGACCGACCTCTATTTCCCGCCGCCCGACAGCGAGTACGAGGTGAAGCACATGCCCAATGCCGAGCTGCGCGTCCAGGAGACCGACTGGGGGCACTTCGGCGGCGACCCGCGGGGAACCAGCCCCGACATCCAGCAGGTCGACGCGGCGATCAAAGAGCTGCTGGCGCGATAGCCCTTCGAGCAGAGAGACAACGCGGAGCCTCGCATGACGGACACCCTCATCAAGATCGACCTGAACCAGTCGGCCTATGACAACGACATGGTGCACAACCGCTGGCACCCGGACATTCCGATGGTGGCCTGGGTGAAGCCCGGCGACGACTTCATCGTCGAGACCTACGACTGGACCGGCGGCTTCATCAAGAACGACGACTCCGCCGACGACGTGCGCGACATCGACCTGTCGATCGTGCACTTCCTGTCGGGGCCGATCGGCGTCAAGGGCGCCGAGCCGGGCGACCTCCTGGTGGTCGACCTCCTCGACATCGGGGCGATCCCGGGCAACGAGTGGGGCTTCAACGGCTTCTTCTCGAAGAAGAACGGCGGCGGCTTCCTGACCGACCACTTCCCGCTGGCCCAGAAGTCGATCTGGGACTTCAAGGGCATGTACACGAGTTCGCGCCACATCCCGGGCGTGAACTTCGCCGGTCTCATCCATCCCGGCCTGATCGGGTGCCTCCCTGACCCGAAGCTCCTCGCAACCTGGAACAAGCGCGAGGTCGACTTCATCGCCACCAACCCGACGCGCGTGCCGCCGCTCGCCAATCCGCCCTTCGCGGCGACCGCCCACATGGGCCGGCTCACCGGCGCCGCCCGCGACAAGGCGGCGGCCGAGGGCGCCCGCACCGTGCCGCCGCGCGAGCACGGCGGCAACTGCGACATCAAGGATCTCTCGCGCGGCGCCAAGGTGTACTTCCCGGTCTATGTCGAGGGCGGCGGCCTCTCGATGGGCGACCTTCACTTCAGCCAGGGCGACGGCGAGATCACCTTCTGCGGCGCCATCGAGATGGCCGGCTGGGTGCATCTCAAGGTCGAGGTACTCAAGGGCGGCATGGCCAAGTACGGGATCAGGAGCCCGATCTTCAAGCCGTCGCCGATGACGCCGAACTACAAGGACTACCTCATCTTCGAGGGAATCTCGGTCGACGAGCAGGGGGCGCAGCACTACCTCGACGTCCACATCGCCTACCGGCAGGCCTGCCTCAACGCCATCGAGTACCTGAAGAAGTTCGGCTATTCGGGCGCCCAGGCCTATTCGATCCTCGGCACCGCCCCCGTCCAGGGGCACATATCGGGGGTCGTCGACATCCCGAACGCGTGCGCGACGCTGTGGCTGCCGACGGAGATCTTCGACTTCGACATCAATCCGAGCGCGGCGGGACCGCAGAAGTTCATCGACGGCTCGGTCGACATGCCGCTGTCGCCCGACGTCTGATGCAGAACGCCCCCGGGGGACCTCCCCCCGGGGGCGCGTCACCCTTTCGGCGGGAGGCTCGACGTGCCCTTCTACGACTACGAATGCGAAGACTGCGGCGTGTTCACCGTGATCCGGCCGATGGCCGAGGCGGCGCTGCCGACGGATTGCCCCGAATGCAACGCCGCATCCGGGCGCGTCTTCCTCGTCGCGCCGGCAATGGCGATCATGGACGGGGCGCGGCGCCAGGCCACGGCCATCAACGAGCGATCGGCCAACGCGCCGAAGCAATCCTCGGCACACGGGAGCGGATGTTCCTGCTGCTCGCCATCCCGACTCAAGGGAAAGCCCGGGAATCAGGCAGCGGCGTCGGCGGCGGCGAAGTCCTTTCCTCGCGCCAGGCCATGGATGATCAGCCACTAGTCCCGGGTTGGCGCTGGATTTGCTCTATGGAAGGGCGTTAGTACCGAACCTGCACACATGGCTCTGGTGGCGTCTTGGATGCACTGCCTGCACAGCGGATTGTCCGGCTTAGGCGGCAATACAACCAGTGGGTCGCCAACGAGACCTTCGAGGACTACGCGCTGCGCTTCACGGCGCGTTCGCGGCGCCGCTGGTCGCACCTCCGGGTCACCAATACCGCGATCGGCTCCATCTCCTTCCTCGCGCTCGAGGCGATCGGCGGCATCATCACGCTGAACTGCGGCTTCACCAATGCGGTGACCGCGATCCTCATCGTGTCGGCGCTGATCTTCGTCACGTCGATCCCGGTGAGCTACTACGCCGCCCGCTATGGGGTGGACATCGACCTTCTCACGCGCGGGGCGGGGTTCGGCTACATCGGCTCGACGCTGTCGTCGATCATCTACGCGATCTTCACCTTCATCTTCCTCGCGATCGAAGCCTCGATCATGGCCGTGGCGCTCAGCCTCTGGCCCGGCATCCCGCTCGTCGTCGGCTACGTGCTCTCCTCGCTGATCATCATCCCGCTCGTCGCCTACGGGACCTCGCTGATCAGCCGTATCCAGCTGTGGACCCAACCGGCGTGGATCGTTCTCCAGCTCCTGCCGTTCCTGGTGATCGCCGTCTTCGCCCCCGGGATGTTCGCCGAATGGGGCGCCTATGCCGGGCTCGACGGCCAGGCCGGTCTGAACTGGGCACTCGTCGGCGCCGGCGCGTCGATCGTGTTCTCGTTGATGGGCCAGATCGGCGAACAGGCAGATTTCCTGCGTTTCATGCCTCCCAAGCGGGACGACGCCGTCGATCTCAAGTGGTGGGCTGCCGTCATCGCCGGCGGTCCGGGCTGGATCGTCGTCGGCGCGCTCAAGATGCTGGCCGGTTCCCTGCTGGCGGTGCTGGTCATCCGGAGCGGGCTTTCGGCGGAGGCGGCGGTCGAGCCGGTCGAGATGTACCGGGTGGCCTTCGGTTTCGTCGCCGGTTCGGAGCAGGTCGTCATCGCCCTGGTCGTGATCTTCGTCGTGCTCTGCCAGGTGAAGATCAACGTAACGAACGCCTATGCCGGCTCGATCGCCTGGTCGAACTTCTTCGCGCGCCTCACCCACAGCCATCCGGGTCGTGTCGTCTGGCTGGTCTTCAACGTGGTGATCGCGCTGCTCCTGGTCTTCCTGGGCGTGTACCGCGCCTTCGACACCATCCTGGCCATCTACTCCAACCTCGCGGTCGCCTGGATCGGCGCCCTGGTGGGCGACCTCGTCATCAACAAGCCGCTCGGCCTCAGTCCGCCGGGGATCGAGTTCAAGCGCGCTCACCTTCATGACGTCAATCCGGTCGGCTTCGGCGCCATGACGATCGCGACCGTCGTCGCGCTGACGGCGTTCTCGGGTGCGCTGGGCCCGGGCGCCGAGGCGGCGGCGGGGTTCATCGGCCTCGCCACGGCCTTCGTGCTCGCGCCCGCGATCGCCATCCTGACGGGTGGCAAGTACTACCTGGCGCGGCCGGTGGACGACCTTCCCGCCGGGATGGAGAAGTTCCAGTGCTGCATCTGCGAGTACGAGTACGAGCGCGAGGACGGGGCGAGGTGCCCCGCCTATGACGGCTTCATCTGCTCGCTCTGCTGTACGCTCGACGCGCGCTGCCGGGACCGCTGCAAGCCGGCGCCCAAGCCGGGCAGGCGGGCGACGGCCATCCTCAAGGCGGCCGGGGCAAGGGGCATCAGTCCGCTGGCCATTCGGCGCATGGGCCGTTTCGCCAGTACGTTCTTCTCGCTGTCGCTGCTTGTGGTGGCGGTTATCGCCTTTGTCGCCGTCCAGGGCGTGATCGACTACAGCGCTGAACATGCCGCCGTGATGAACGTGGCGTGGAATGCGTTCTGGTTTCTCGTCATCATCGCCGCGATCGCCGCCTGGATGATCGTGCTCGCCCGCGAGAGCCAGACACTGGCGCAGGACGAATCGGAGCGGCAGACCACGTTGCTCATCGACGAGATCGAGGCGCACAAGCGGACCGACGCGGCGCTGCAGCAGTCCCATTCCGAACTCAAGACGGCCAAGGAAGCCGCCGAGCGGGCGAACCTGGCGAAGAGCCAGTACGTGATCGGCATGAGCCACGAGCTGCGCTCGCCGCTCAATGCCGTCGTCGGATATGCCCAGATCCTGAGCAACGATGCATCGATCCCGCCGCGACGCCGGGATGCGGTGCGGGTGGTGCGGCGGAGCGCCGAGCACATGTCCGGCTTGATCGACGGATTGCTCGAGATTTCCAAGATCGAGTCCGGTCACCTCTACCTTCAGCGTGACGAGTTCGACCCGCTCGAGCTCCTTGCCCAGGTCATGGACATGTTCCGCCTGGAGGCGACCACGAAGGGGCTGGATTTCCGCTTCTCGGTCGTCGGCACGATCCCGCGTGTGGTCCATGGCGATACGAAGCGGATCCGCCAGATCCTCATCAACCTCGTGTCGAACGCCGTGAAATTCACGGCCGCGGGGCACGTGCTGGTTCGGCTCCGCTATCGCTCGATGTTCGCCGAGATCGAGGTGACCGACAGCGGCAGCGGCATCCATGCCGACGATCAGGCGCGCATCTTCGAGCCCTTCGAGCGGGGCAAGCATTCGATCGAGACCTCGGGAACCGGCCTCGGGCTGACCATCACCAAGCTCCTCGTCTCGATCATGGGCGGGGACATCTCACTCACCAGCGAGGTCGGCAAGGGCAGCACGTTCAAGGTGCGACTGATGCTCTCCGCAGTCCTCTATCCCGTCCACAATCCGAGGTCTTTCACACAGATCGCGGGCTACCAGGGGCCGAGGCGCTCGGTTCTCGTGGTCGACGACGATCCCGCCCACTGCGCGATCCTGGCCGAAGCGCTCGGCGGCATCGGATTCGCCGTCCACGCGGTGAGCTCCGGCGAGGATGCCCTCCTGACGGCGGGCGACCTCGAGCCCGACCTGATCGTCCTCGACATCTCCATGCCGGGGCTCAACGGCTGGGAGGTCGCGTCCCGGATTCGCGCGGAGATGTCGCCGGGACCGCGGATCGTCATCCTGTCCGGCAACGCCTTCGACCTCGAGGCCAGCGAGGAACGGCGGGCGTCCTGCGACGCCGCCCTCACCAAGCCCGTCGACCTGACCCGGCTGTTCCACACGATAGGCGGTCTGCTCGATCTCGAATGGGTGTCGCCAAGCGCTACCGAGGCGGCAGCGCGGGTCGCGTCGGTGCCGCAACGACGCGAACGGGCAATGCCGAGCTCGGCGGAACTGGCCGACCTCCGGCTGCTCGGCGAGATCGGATACGTCAGGGGCATCAAGGAGAAACTCGCGGCGCTTGCCGCGCAGTCCGACAGCTATGCCTGGCTGGTCGAACTGCTCGAGCCGGCGGTCACCAACCTCGACTTTCCACGATACACACGAACGCTCTCGGAGATCCTCGACCCGGGAGGGAAGGAATGAGGCGGCGGGACACGGTGCTCGTGGTCGACGATTCGGTCGAGTCGCTCAACTTCCTGACGGACGCCCTCGAGGACGCCGGGCTCACCGTGCTCGTGGCGCTGGGCGGCATGTCGGCGATCGAACTGGTCGAGCGGGTGGTCCCGGACATCGTCCTCCTCGATGCGGTCATGCCCGGCCTCGACGGATTCGAGACGTGCCAGCGCCTCAAGGCGAACTCGGCCTATGTCGACCTGCCCATCATTTTCATGACCGGGCTCAGCGAGACCGAGCACATCATCCGCGGCTTCCGCGCGGGCGGCGCGGACTACGTGACGAAGCCCATCGTTCCCGACGAATTGCTCGCACGGATCCAGCGTCACCTGTCGATCGCGCACAACTCGCGGAGCGCCAAGGCGGCGCTGGACCTCGCCGGCCGGTATCTCATCGCGGTGGACAGCAAGGGCAATATCGTCTGGACCACCCCCCAGGCCAGCCGGTTGCTGAAGGAGGTCCTGGGGCTCGACGACCCGACGTGCTTTGCGGTGCCGTACGAGATGCTGGACTGGCAGACGTCGCCAAGCGAGGCGGGCGTGCCGGCGCCCGCCACCATCGCGCTTGGCGGACAGGCGGTCCAGATAACCTACACGGGGCGGGTCTCGGACAACGAGATCATCCTGCGGCTCTCGGTGGGCGGACGCCAGCACGACAAGGGAACGCTCCGCGACGCGTTCTCTCTGACGGAGCGGGAGGCGGACGTGCTCCTATGGCTGTCCGCCGGCAAGTCCAACAAGGACATCGCGCAGATCCTCAGCCTGAGCCCGCGGACCGTGAACAAGTACCTGGACCAGATCTACGCCAAGATGAGCGTCGAGAACAGGGCCGCCGCCGCCGCGCAAGCGGTTCGCGCGCTCAGTGCGCAGTAGCGGCCGGTCTGCGACGAAGCTCGGCGTTCTCCGCAGCGGGCCGGTTCTCGTCGAGCCCTCAGCGGATTGACCTGAGCCCCTGAAGATCCTCTCCGTCCGGGATCGGATTCCCGTGGATTGCCGAGGATGAACCAATCGATCGGCACCCGCGCCATCACCCCCCGGGAGGACGGTCGCGCCGCTGGCAACACCTCGCAACACCCGGTATCGCCTTGCCTCGTAGGGGCGGGTGTCGCTTGACAGGTGTTGGCGTTCCTCTGCATGGCCGTCGGCGAGGCGCCGGGGAAGAAGCGCGTTGGTACGCGGAGCAAGCGAATGACGGATGATCAGGGAACGCTTTTGGCCAGGATCGATGCGGCGCGGCAGGAGGGTGACGCGGAGAACGCCGAGACTTGGGCGAGGCGCATGGTGGCATCGTTTCCACACGACATCCGCGGTCACAAGCGACTCTGCCAGTTGCTGCTCAAGCAGGATCGCGCGGCCGAGGCCATCGAGGAAATCGACAGCGCGCTCCAGCATTTCGAGAACCACCGCGCGCTCCTCGAACTGCGGGTCGAGGCGCAGAAGAAGCTCGGCGATATACCCGCCGCCATCGAGACCGCCCTCGTCCTCCACCGGCTGAAGGGCAGCGCCGCGACCTATGCCCAACTGATCTCGCTCTACGTCGCCGCCAGGCGGATCGACGAGGCAGCCGGGATCGCCCGGGAGGGCGTCGAGCGGTTCCCGGACGCATTCGCCGTCCTGACGGCCGCGAGCAATGCGGCGCTGGAAGCAGGTGAACACGAACTGGCGCTGCGCCGTGCGAGCGCCGCACGGCTCCTCAACGACCAGGCGCCCGTCGGATATCTCGCCGAGGCGCGCGCCCTGTGCGACCTCGAACGATTCGCTGCGGCGCTGTCCGTGGCGCGCGCCGGCCTCGAACGATTCCCCAGGAACGTCGGACTACTGCAGATCGCCTATCGATCCGCTTCCGGCGCGAAGGATGACGAGCAGGCCCTGGACTTCGCCGAACGCCGCGTCGCGATGACGCCGCATCTCGAGAACGCCAACGTCGCTGTCGTTCGGACGGCGATCCGGCTCGATCGCCTCGATCTCGCAAAGCAGCACGCGGATCGCGCCCTGGAACGGTTTCCACAGAGCCGGGCGCTCTCGGATCTGCGCTGGGTAATCAGGGAGTCGGAAAGTGATATCGCAGCGCCGACTTGGGGCGACCGGCCGTCACGGGAATCCCTCGGCCAAAGCGTAAAGTACATTTTCAGCATACCGTTCAACCTCAACCGGTTCGCTCTCCGCGCCGAACTGTCCGATCCGCTGACCGGTCGATTGTCGAGGCCGTGGATATCCTATCGCATAAATCTCTTCATGAACTATACATGCAAGAGCTTGATCAATCAAACTAATTAGGATTTTCAGGCGCTACTGCTATGCGACGGCGCGTCTCTCGATATTGTGAACGAAGAAATAGAAAAATACTATGCTTTACCTAGGAATATTGAAGTCATCGACGGCAGGGACCACGACAGTCGGCTCGAGCAATTTATGGATGGTCATGAATTCTACTGCCATACAAGACTGGATTCCGACAATATGTATAGTAAATATTATGTGGATTATCTGCATCATCACGCCCCCGAGATGAATACGAAGTTTCTTGCGTTTACCAAGGGCTACGCGTTCGATGCCAATGGGGGCGCCATCGCCCTCTACCGGGCTACGCGCGAGTATTTTTACGCGCGCGTCGGCCGTGTCGAGAACTGGGCGGCCGAGTCGCCGGTGCCCGCGCCGCTGGGCTCTACCGAACGCGCGGCGACCATCCCGCACGAACTCATTCACGAGCCCGCCATGCTCATGATCACCTGTCATGATACCAATGTGTCGAACGGCCTGTCGCTGGTGCATCCGACACGCACGATCTTCCGGCCCCGGACGCTCGAGACGATCTGGGAAGATTTCACCGGCGATCGGAAGATCCATACTTTGAAGGGACGGGACTGAGCGCCGGATCGATGCGTGCCAATCCTGCCGCACCGCGTCGACGAGCACGCGCTCGCGAGCGGGCCTCCACGGACTCTCGGAGATTTCGGCGGATCGCGTCCTGCAGCGTCTCGCGGTTTCCCTGTTCAGGGAACGGGTGAGGCGCAGCCTCATTCTTCCTGCCAAGAGCCGTTCCGGCCGGACGCCCGCAACGAGCGCGATCAAGGCGGCACGCCTTCATGAGGGGCCGATCGGCGAGAGTAAAATCTATCCCGTTTGGGAGATTGTCGCTTCCCTGATCGCCTGCGAGTGTCGGTGCATACGGCCGGCGGGGGAGTCACGATGGCGACGGCGATCGTTCCGGATCGCCCGGAGAAGCTGGATGGAGCATCCCCGGATCCGGGTCATGCTCGCCGGGCCCGTCGGTGCGTGGTTGCAGCGTCGGTGGATCCCGGCGGCCGGAACCACCCACGAGACCAGATGACGCTCCAACAATTCACGTTTCAACCTCCGCGTCGACCGCGGGCAGGCGCTTAAGGAGCGCGAAGGGGAGCCTACATGGAACACTTCATGTCCACGATGCTGGTCGCGGACCTCATCCCGATCATCGTCGTAATGGTTCTGGGCTACGCCGCCGGCAAGAAGAACGTCTTCGAGGCAGACTAGGCGCGCGTCTTCAACAAGCTGGTCCTCGATTTCGCGCTGCCTGCGGCCCTGTTCGTCTCGATCGTTCGGGCGGACCGGGCGATGCTGGTGGAGAATGCCGCGTTGAGCATCATCTCCCTGGTCGGGCTCGTCGCCCTTTTCATGATCTCGTACTTCACCGTCCAGTGGTTCTTCAAACGCACGAAGGCGGAGGGCGCGGTCTGCGCGCTCATCGCGGGCTCGCCGACCATCGGCTTCCTCGGCTACGCCGTGCTCGACCCGCTCTACGGGACGGGCGTCGAGACCGGCCTCGTCATCGCCATCGTGGCCATCGTGGTGAATGCGGTCACGATCCCGATCGGCCTGTACCTCCTCAATGCCGGCGGCGGCAACAAGACTGCCGGAGACCAGCCCAAGGGCAGCGCACTGATGGACGCCGTAAAGCAGCCCGTCGTCTGGGCCCCGGTGCTCGCCGTGCTGCTGGTCGTCATCGGCATCAAGATCCCCGACACCGTCGACCCCACATTCGAGCTCCTGGCCCAGGCCAATTCGAGCGTCGCGGTGTTCGCCGCCGGCCTGACGCTCGCGGCCTACAAGATCGAGCTGGATTGGGAAGTCGCCTACAATACCGCGTTCAAGCTCATCCTGATGCCGGGCATCTTCCTGCTCGCGGGCTGGGCCGCCGGGCTCGATGCGCTGATCCTCCAGATGCTGGTCCTGAGCGTCGCCCTGCCGCCGGCCTTCTCCGGGATCATCATCTCCAGCCGCTTCCAGGTCTACACCCGCACCGGCACGTCCACGCTGGCGGTATCGGTGCTCGGCTTCATCGTCGCAGCCCCGGTCTGGGTCTACCTCGCGAGGGTCATCGGCGAGGTGCCCGTTCCGTGAGCCTCTCACCGCTTCGCCGGTGCCCAGGGGGGCATCGGCGACGGCAACCACGCACCTGATCCACATTGGCGCCGCAGGAGGGCCGACCGAACGGAGCGGACGTCGCCGGGCGAGACTACCGATCTGCCAGCTCAACCAAGAAAGCGAGGAGTGAATCATGCCAGAACTGGTGCAGCCGATCATCGGCCATCTCGGCGCGACGGTCGCCGGACCGCGCAACCCGGAAGTGGAGGCGCAGAACCCGGACACCTTCAAGCCGCCGGTCACCGATCACGGCGGCATCCCCGCATTGAAGTTCCCCTTCTCCATGGCGCACAACCGCCTCGAGGACGGCGGGTGGGCGCGCGAGGTGACGATCCGCGAGTGCCCCTCGCTGAAGGAGCTAGCCATCGTCAACATGCGGCTCGGGCCCGGCGTCGTGCGCGAGATGCACTGGCACAAGGAAGGCGAGTGGGCATACGTGACCGCCGGCCGCGTCCGCTTCTACCTTGTCGACGAGAATCTTCAGACCCTCGTCGAGGATCTCGAGGTCGGCGACCTCTGGTTCGCCCCGCCGGGCATACCGCACGCGATCCAGGGTCTCGAAGAGGGCACGGAGTTCGTGCTCGTGTTCAACGACGGCAACTTCTCGGAGAACGAGACCCTGCTCGTCACCGAGCTGATGGCGCATATGCCGCGCGAGGTGGTCGCGAAGAACTTCGGCGTGGCCGAAAGCGCGCTCGAGGGCCTGCCGCCGTCGGAGAAGTACATCTTCCGCCTGCCGGTCCCGGGGCCGATCGATCAGGCCCGCAAGGAGCTCGGCGCAGCCAGCATGACGGGCAAGTACGTCTTCCGCGGGGCCGACATCGCCGAGACCAAGTGGAACGGCGGCGCGACCAAGCTCATCGACTCGGCGAGCTTCCAGGTCACGCCGATGGCGATGCTCATGATCGATCTCGAACCCGGCGCCATGCGCGAGATCCACTGGCATCCGGAGGCGGACGAGATCCAGTATTATCTGAGCGGCCACGCGCGGATGACCGTCTTCAACGCGGTGAACAATGCCCGCACGTTCGACTACATCGCCGGCGACGTCGGCTACGTGCCGCAGAATTTTGCCCACTACATCGAGAACATCGGCACCGAGCCGGTGCGCGTCCTGAACGTCTTCTCCAAAGGCAAGTACAGCGACGTATCGCTCAACAACTGGCTGGCGCTCACCCCGCCCGGGCTGGTACGGGGGCATCTCGATGTCGGCGACACGCTGATGAAGGCGCTGCGTCAGGTCCCGGGAAAGGTCGTCCAAGGCTGATCGATGCTGGCCGCCGGCGCGCGCGAAGCGCGCCGGTACGCCGGTCTCCATCTGCACGTCCTGCGGGACTGCCCGCCCTTCTGGATTGGAGCCGAACCCCTGATCGTGTGACCTCCAGCGCGGCTCCGGGTCGAGGGCGGGGGTCTCGTCCGTTTCCCGCGGGGGATGATGTCGGCGAGCGCCAAAGATGCCATCGGCGAGGGGTACCAGCCAGGGCGATGGCTGCGCGAGCTGGTGCGTATCAAGCCGGCCCCATGGCCGTGGGGACATTCCGTCCGCTCCGCCCTGTGCATCGCCCTTCCCTGGGCCGCAGGCTTCGCGGCCGATGCGACCGTCACCGCATTGTGGGTCTCGCTCGGCGCCATGATGGCCTCGGCGGCCGAGCCCGACGGCGCCTACCGCGCCAGGCTTCGCCAGGTCGCCGTGGCGACGGCGATGGGTGCGCCGGGCTTCCTTGCCGGCTATCTCGTCGCGCTGCCCTGGGCCGGCGTCGTCGCCGCAATGGCCGGGATCGGCTTCCTTGCCGGCGTCGTCAGCGGCTGGGGGGCGAAGTTCTCTCTCGGCGCGATGCAATTCCTGCTCCTCGCCTCGATCGCCATCGGCGTCCCCGGGCTGCCGCCCCCGTGGCAGCCGGCGCTCCTCTTCGCCGCGGGCGCCTTGCTCTATCTCGCCATGCTCGGCGCCACCGCCGCGATCTTCCCGCGTCGGCCGGAGCGGGACCTGATCGTCCGGCTGGCGCAGGCCCTCGCGGCGCTCGCGACGAGCCGCGCGGCGAACCCCGATGCGGCGGCGCCGGACTCCGCCGCGCGCCGGGCCGTGACCGACGCGCTGGGCGCCCTCGGGGCCGATGCGCTCGCGACGCGAACGCACATCGTCGGGCGAAGCCCGGAGGCCGAGGCCCTGGCTGCGACCATCGCGGGCGGCGACGAGGTCTTTGCCCGCCTGATCGCCGAGGGCGGCGCAAGCCGGTTGACCGGCGCCGCGGCGACCCTCGGCGCCGTCGCCGAATCCCTCGCCCGCGGCGGCGGGCCGGCGAAGTCCGACGGAGGCGAGCCTGGTACCCTCGGCCACGCGGTCGCTGCCTTCGCAGTGGCTGCGGGCGCGGCGGGTTCCGGCAACGTCTTCGCCGCCTACACCGCCGCCACCGTTCCGGTCGGCACGGTGCCGGGGACGACGCTCCGCCTGCTCGTGGGTCGCCTGACGCCAGGAAGCACCGTGCTCCGGGGTGCCTTCGCTCTCGCGCTCTGCATTGCGCTCGCCTATGCGGTCCGCTGGTTCGAGACCGACGAGCACTGGTTCTGGGTGCCGTTGACGGTCGGCCTGATCATGAAGCCCGACCTCGGCTCGGTCTTCGCCCGCGCCGTGCTTCGCGCCGGCGGGACCATCGTCGGCGCTGCGATCGGCGCAGCCCTGCTGGCCGTGGTCCCGAAGGGACCGGAACTGGTTCTCGCCATCGTCTTCCTGGCCGCGCTCATGCCGTGGGCGATGCGCCCCTCCTATGCGGTGCAGGCGCTGGTCCTGACGCCGCTCGTCCTGGTGCTGGTCAGCGCCATCGAGCCGGGCCCGCACAACACAGACTTCGCCACGGAGCGCATCCTCGATACGATCATCGGCTCGGTTATCGTCCTGGTCTTCGGCTACTTCATCTGGCCCCGCGGCCACCGGCAGGAACTGGCGGCGACTTTCCGGGGCGCTAAGACCGCGGTGGCAGCCTATCTCGTCGCCATAGTGGCCCCCGCCCCGACAGCGGCAGGGGATGCGACGGTCGTCGCCCGGCTTCGCCGTACCGCTTACGAACAGCTCTCCAACTTCCGCAGCCACCTCCAGACCCTGATGGTCGAGCCGCCGCCAGCCGGCCGGGAGGCCGCGGCCTGGTTTCCCCTGCTCGCGATCACCGAACGCATCTGCGATCGGGTCACTGCATTCTCGGTGGCGGTGGGCTCCGACCCGGTGCCGCCCGCCGACGCCGCGATGGTGAAGACGGTCGCCGAGCGCATGGCGATGCCGCCGCACGTCCGTGCCGCCATGGCGCCGCTCCACTATGAGGGCACGAACCAGCCGATCGACGCTCTGGTCAACGGCATCGGAGCCGAGCTCAGGCACATGGGCCGCCTCCAGGTGGCCGGCACATTCCCGGACTTGCCGTCGCCGGGCTCGCGCTGATCGCCGGATGGCGCTGTCCGCCACCTCGACAGCCAGATCGACGACCTCCTGCCCGGGGCCCAGCGCTCGGTCCCGCCCGCACGACCCTCGAAGACAACGGAAAAATCCGGCCGCAGCCGGATCGGAGAATGCTTTCGCAGAAGCGCATGGCGGAGAGGATGGGATTCGAACCCACGATACAGCTTTTGACCGTATACTCGCTTAGCAGGCGAGCGCCTTCGACCACTCGGCCACCTCTCCTCGCGCCGAGAGGGGATAGACGGTCTGGCCGGCGCGATCAAGCGCGGACGCGCTTGCCGCTCCCTTGCCGCGCCGGCGCCTGCTCGGGGAGGTAGCCGAAGCGCTTCATCAGCGGTCCGTGGCGGGCGACGATGCGGGCGACCTGGTCCGCGCTCAGCCGCTCGCGCCACTGGCCGGCCCGGCCCTCGCGGAAGAACGCCTCGTGCGAGCGCTCCGGCCGCTCGGCGAAGCCGTCGCGGTCCTCGAGGCCGCGGAGGCGCTCGAACCGCGACAGCGCGATGGCGCGGCGCAGCTCGGCCCGCGTCGGCTTCATCTGAAGGTGCCTCGCGACCTTGAGGAAGCCCGCCTCCGGATTCTCGAGAAGGTCCTCGTAGCGGACGACGAGGACGGCCGGATGCGGCGGCTCGGTCCAGCTCGCCACGTTCTCGCTCCACGAGCCGATGACGACGTGGACCCTGTCGATGCCGTTGACGGTGTCGCGGCCGATGCCGAAGCCCGGCGTCGCCATCATCTCGATCATCGTGTCGATGTCGGTGCCGTTGAGGTGGGCGTAGGAGATGGCGACGTCGAGGGGGTTGCGCACCAGGTAGATGGCCCCGAGGCTGACGCCCATGTTGATCAGCGGCGTGCCGTGGTCGAGGGCGTTGGCGTTGTGGGTCTTGACGTACATCGCCTGCCCCGCCGATTCGACCAGCGCCGCCTGCACCCAGGGCCGGGCGGCGGCGATCTCGGCCCGCGAGGCGAGCCCGACCGGCTTGTTGAGGAAGCGGGGGAAGAGCGCGGCCGCATTCTCGACGACGCTGCCCTCCTCGATGCGGTTGATGTCGATCTCCTCGGCCGCGGGGTCCCGCATCACCGTCGCCAGGCTATGGAGGAAGGCGCGCGTCCAGGTGTTTCCCGAGCGGGGATAGGACGCCAGCCAGATGATGCCCTTCTTGGTATCCTTGCCGAGGACGGCCATGGGTCTGCCCTGCTTCTTCCTCTCGCGCCCGATTCGCCCGCGGCGCCTTCGCCGGAACCTAAAGCGTCGCGCCGGGCGAGTCCCGCCCTCAGCCGGCCTGGTCGGGAAGGTAGCCGAAGCGGCGCATGAGGGGGTGGTGGGCCTTCACGACCCGTGCGATCTGCTCCTCGCTGAGGCGCTCGCGCCATTGCCCGACCCGGCCCTCGCGGAAGAACCGGTCGGTATAGTTGGGCTTCTCGATGAACCCGGCCGCCGCCTCCTGGTCCCTGAGGCGCTCGAACCGGATGAGGCCGACGGCGCGCTCGACCTGCCCGGGGGTGGGCCGGAGCGTCAGGTGGCGGGCGATGGCGGCGAACGAATCATGGGGTTCGGCGACGAGATCCTCGTAGCGGGTGACGAGGGTCGCCGGGTTCGGCCGTCCCGCCCAGCTCCCGACGTGCTCGCTCCACGAGCCCCAGATCGTGCGGACATAGGTCCGCGTGCTGAAGACGCCGAATCCCGGCGTCGCCATGTTGGCGATCGCCTCGTCCAGCGAGAGGTCGCCGTAATGGGCGAGGGAAATGGCGACATCGAGGGGATTGCGGACGAGGTAGACCGTTCCCGCCGTCACCCCCGCATTGATGAGCGGATGGCCGTGGTCGAGCGCGTTGGCGTTGTGGGTCTTGGCGTAGACCGGGCGCCCGGCGCGGCGGGCGATGTCGGCCTGGACCCGCGGGCGGGCGGCGGCGATCTCCGAGGGGAGGGCGCTGTGCCCGGGCTTCTTCAGGAGCCGCGTATAGTGCTCGGTCGCGTTCTCGGCCGCCGTCCACGGCTCGACGCGGTTGATGTCCGCCTCGGCATGGTCGGGGTCCTCCATGATATGAAGGAGATTGTTGACGAACGCCCGGGTCCAGGTGTTGCCGGACCGCGGATAGGACGCGATCCAGATGATGCCGCGCGGATTGATCCTGCTGAGAACGATCATGGCTGGCCGGTCGGTGCGGGCGACGGTCGGGGTGCGCCTCCGTCATGCCATCGGAAGGCGAGGGGCGCCAGAGTCATTCGCGCGGTACGCGCCCCGGCCCACTTCGTGCCAAATCTGCAACATGGGGCGGAAAACATGCAACGAGGGGCGGCGGGCCGCCATTCCGGCGTTGCGCGGGAAGCCGGCTCCGGTATGTTGCGACTCGTGAGCCGCGGGGTTTGCGGTTCACAACGTTCTGACGGGGGCCAAGAGGCAGTGTCGTTCAGGACGGTCTCGCGGGGAATGGGACAGACTTAGCAGGGGCTCGACACAAACCGGATCGGCCGATTGGTCCGGGAGCCAGGCAAGAACGACCTGCCCCTGGATCAAGCTTTGGAGGTCAAGATATGAATTTTAAGAGCCTTCTCCTCGGTACCGCTGCCGTGATGGCGGTGTCGGGTGCCGCCCAGGCTGCCGACCTCGCGATCGCGGTCGAGCCCATCGACTACGTCAAGATCTGCGACGCTTTCGGTGTTGGCTACTGGTACATCCCGGGCACCGATACCTGCCTCAAGATCGGCGGGTACTTGCAGTTGGACGTGTGGTTCTACGATGACGATCGGGTCGGCAACTACTTCAACGTTGCCAACTACCTGACCGGCGCGACCACCGCCACCACCGACCCGAGCAACCCGCTCGCCCAGTCGTCGGGCGGCGCCGCCGGCTACCTCTACGCTCAGGACAACTATTCGCAGTCCTGGGAGATGAAGACCGAGGCCGGCGTGAACTGGAACAGCCGTTCCATGAGCGACCTCGGCGTCATCGCCACCAACATCAACCTCGTCGTCACGTCGGACAACAACACCCTCGACGGCACCGCCAAGACGGTCCGCCTCGATGGTGCCTACGGCGCGATCGGCCCGATGATGTTCGGCTGGACCGAGTCCACCTTCGATCCGGGCGGCGGCTACACCTACGACGGTTCGGTCCGTTCGGACCAGAAGGTCGACCAGTTCCGTCTGTCGTACCTGATGGGCACCTGGGGCATCATGCTCGGTCTCGAAGACCCGCGTGACCGCTCGACCGGCCTGCCGACCAATGCGACCGGCAA
>Ga0182738_1002347_pt1 | contig 22534 bp, 23 predicted proteins | sample eDN5th30CBELigMG_FD_128876 | JGI IMG/M metagenome (GOLD analysis project Ga0182738, IMG submission 128876) | Enriched Miracle-Growth compost microbial communities from Emeryville, California, USA - eDNA 5th pass 30_C BE-Lig MG (version 2)... ...
GGCGCCACCGACCCCGCCGTTGCCACCGATGTCCGAACCCACGCCACCGAGGCCGCCATTGCCGCCGTTACCAGCGGTGACGTCGCCGCCGGAGCCGTTCGCCACGCCCACGCCACCGGTACCACCGTTCCCGCCGACGCCGCCCGCACCGAACACCGAACCCATGCCGACGCCGCCGGCACCGCCGTCACCACCCAGCGCGCCGTCCAGCCCGGTGCCACCGGTCCCACCGGCGCCGCCGACGCCCATCAGCGTTCCACCGGCGCCGCCGTCCCCGCCGATACCGCCCTCGGCACCGGCGCCTCCCATGCCGCCGTTGCCGATCATTCCGGCATCTCCCCCGACCCCGCCGATGCCGTCCGCAGAGGTGCCACCGGCCCCGCCGTCGCCGAACCACAGCCCGCCGCTGCCGCCGGCCGCCTCAGCCAAGGTGCCGCCATCGGCGCCGTCAGTGCCGTTGCCGATCAGGAACTGACCGGACAGTGTGTTGATCGAGTTGTCGATGAACTGACCGAAATCACTGGTGATCCAGGCCTGTTCAAAGGTGTGAATCATGTCGTAGGTGCTCGCATCGACCGGGAAGACGCCGAACAGGCTGTCGGCGGTGGCCTGAAGCGAGCCCTCAGCGCCGGACGTACTGTCGGCCGAACCCGCCAGCGAGTTCATCGAGCCGGCCAGCGCATCCCAGTCGAAGGTGGTCACCCCGCTATCGGTGGCCGGCGCCGCCCAGTCGGCCGGGTTGAACAAGTCCATCAGCCAGTCGAGCTCGTCGGCATGCGCCGTGGGTGCTGAGGAAAGCGAGCTGAGGCTGAACGCCGCGAACGCCGCCGTGGCGGCTCCGGCGCTGAGGCTTCTCACGAGAAATTGACCAGACATCTGCGCACTTCCCCCTACGTGCTGACCGAACACGCAATGTTGTGTCGGAATCGGCGGCCTGCGGCACTGCAGGTCTTTTGGCGACTCACGGGACTGTCATACCCCCCACCCGGAATCTGGCCAGACTATCCCACTACCGGACGGATAGGAACCCGTAAACCACAGGCCCGCAATGTAATTCGATCTTCTTCTACGGAGTGAAGTCCACGACCGATGAACCCGAAACCGACGCGCGACACCCGATTCGCGGACGTAAGACCGTGAGCGTGAATTCATCAACAACTGACCATGACCGAGGCCCGATGACGGCCCGGGAATTCTCACATGGCATGGTTGTGAAAATGACGAGTCGCGAGGTTCTTGGACAACAGGCGGCGGCATTCCTGGCGCTGCACCAACCGGGCAATCCGGTGGTCCTGCCAACCGTGTGGGACGTGTGGTCGGCAAAGCTGGCCGTCGGCGCCGGATTTGCCGCACTCACCATCGGCAGCAAGCCGGTCGCCGAATCGCTGGGCAAGACCGACGGCGAAGGCATGTCATTCGCCGAGGTCTTGGACCGCGCACGCCAGATCACCGCCGCCGTCGACGTGCCGGTGTCCCTCGACATCGAGTCGGGTTACGCCGAGCCGCCCGCTCGGCTGGTGGAAGGTCTGCTGGATGCCGGTGTCGTTGGGTGCAACATCGAGGACTCGGTGCACAGCGAAAACAAGCGGCTGCGGTCGTCGTCCGAGCACGCCGAGTACGTGGCCGCGCTGCGGGCGGCCGCCGACGCCGCAGGACCACATCTGGTGATCAACGCCCGCACCGATCTGTTCCTGCGCAAAGACGGTGACGACACCGACCGCATCGACCGCGCCATCGCGCGGCTGACCGAATGCGCGCACGCGGGAGCGGACGTGCTCTATCCCGTCGGCCGGCACGATGCGGAGACCCTGCGTGTGCTATCCACCGCGCTGCCGAAGCCGGCCAACGCGCTGGCCGCGCCTGACCAGGACGACCCCGCCTCGTTCGGACCGCTCGGCATCGCGCGGATCAGCTTCGGGCCGCTGCTGCAGGCCGCCCTGGGCAAGCACGCCGGGGAGGTCCTGGCTCGCTGGGCCTGAGCGCAGCCTTCCCGCACCGTCGACACCGAATTTGACACCTGTTAAGTTCGTCGTCGTGGACAACATTCGCGGTAAGACCATCGCCATCACCGGCGCCGCCCGTGGTATCGGGCTGGCCACTGCCACCGCCCTGCTGGCGCGAGGCGCTCGCGTCGTCATCGGCGACCGTGACGTCGCGATTCTCGACAAGGCGGTAAAACAGCTGAGCTCAGGCGGTCAGGTCAGCGGCCACCCACTGGATGTCACCGACCGCGAATCGTTCTCGACTTTCCTCGACAAGGCCCGGACCGACGGTGACGGCCACATCGACGTGCTGATCAACAATGCCGGCGTCATGCCGGTCGGTCCGTTCCTCGACCAGACGCCGGAGACCATTCGCTCGGCGACCGAGGTGAACTTCTATGGCGTGCTCAACGGCTGCCAGCTCGTTCTGCCCGAGATGGTCAAGCGACGCCGCGGCCACATCATCAATATCGCCTCAATGGCCGGAATCGTGGCGGTGCCGGGCCAAGTGCTCTACGCCGGAACGAAATTCGCCGTCGTTGGCCTGACCACCGCGATGTCCGATGAGTTCGCTCCCCAGGGCGTCACGGTCTCCGGCGTGTTGCCGACCTTCACCAACACCGAATTGATCTCGGGTACAACGCCGTCGGCGGCACAGAAGCCGGTGGAACCGGAAGACATCGCCGCCGCGGTGGTCAAGCTGCTCGACAAACCGAAGACTCTGGTGTCGGTTCCCGGTTTCGGGCGTCGTACCGCAATCCTGGCGACCCTGCTGCCTGATCGGGCCCGTCGCTGGATGAACAAGAAGACGCAGAACGACACCGTGTTCCTGCAGCTGGACACGGCGGCCCGCAAGGCCTACGAGGACCGCGCGCAGCACGCCACCGGAGTCATCGAAAACGACTGAGCGGCAACCAGACCGCCCGCAGATAACTCACAGCCCGCCCGCAGCGCCGCCCGGTAATATCGTCTCACGAGATAATTGGGGGGCGAAGGAGCGGCGCCATGAAGGCGACATCCGCCCGCGTGGGCACTGCAGTTGGCTGTATAGCCGTAGCCCTGTTGACGGCGCCCGTCACTCACGCCGACCGGTCGGACCCGCACAAGCCTGACTTGACCCAGAATTGGTGTCCCGGTGGGCAATGGGGGTTCGGCCGCCTGCGGGTGTGCGACGGGGAGAAATACCCTGACGGGTCGTACTGGCATCAGTGGATGGGCGGCAACGGCTGGGTGGGACCCACCTGGAATTACGATTGCGTGGGCGACAGCGGCAACAACGTCTTTCCCGCCCCGCCGCCACCGGGTGGCTGCGAAGGGGCGATCCCGCCTGACGCGCCGGCCCCGCCCCCACCGCCCGACCAACCTCCACCGCCCGAGCCGCCACCGCCGGCGCCCTGACGTCGTCGCGAGATCCCGGCCACGCAGGCCGCTACTCGAACTTTTCCGGCGTGAGTGGTATCTCGCGGCTACATCGAGACTGCCTACCCCAGCGCCTGATCCAGGTCGGCGATGAGGTCGTCGGTGCCTTCCAGACCGACCGAGATCCGCACCACCCCGTCGCCGAGTCCGATCGCGGCACGCCCGTCGGGCCCCATCGCCCGGTGGGTGGTGGTGGCCGGATGGGTGATCAACGACTTCGCATCCCCCAGGTTGTTGGAGATGTCGATCAGTTTCAGTTTGTCCAGCAGCTCGAATGCCCGCTGCTTGGCACCACTTTGGGGTCCGTCGAGTTCGAAGGTGATGACAGTGCCGCCGCCGGACATCTGTTTGCGCGCCAAATCGTATTGCGGGTGCGACGCCAAGAAGGGGTAGCGAACCCAACTCACTGTCGGATGCTGCTCCAGGAATTCCGCGATCTTGAGCGCCGCGGAATTCGCGTAATCAACCCGAATCGCCAGCGTTTCAAGGCCTTTCAACAAGATCCACGCATTGAAGGCGCTCAGCGCAGGTCCGGTGTGCCGCATCAGGGTTTGCACCGGTCCGTCGATGTAGTCCTGGTCGCCTAGGATCGCCCCGCCCAGGACGCGCCCCTGCCCGTCGAGGTGCTTGGTACCGGAGTACACCACCACATCCACCCCGAGCGGTAGCCCCTGCTGCAGCAGTGGGGTGGCGAACACATTGTCCAGCACCACTTTCGCGCCTGTGGCGTGTGCCAGCTCGGTGACCGCGGCGATGTCCACCAGCGACTGCATCGGGTTGGACGGTGTCTCGAAAAACACCGCGTTGGTGGGTACCGATAGCGCCTGCTCCCACTGCGCCAGGTCCTCGCCATCGACGAACACGGTTTCCACACCCCAGCGAGGCAGGATCTCGTTGCAGATCACGAAGCAGGATCCGAACAGACTGCGCGCGGCGACCAGACGATCGCCGGCCTTCAACAGTGCGCCGAGTGCCACAAACACCGCAGCCATGCCGCTGGCCGTGGCGAACGCCGCCGGGGCCCCTTCGATCAGGCGCAGTCGTTCCTCGAACATCGACACCGTCGGGTTGCCGTAACGCGAGTACACGAACCGGTCGACGTCGCCGGTAAACGCCTGCTCCGCCGCCGCCGCCGAGTCGTAGACGTATCCGGAGGTCAGGAACAGCCCCTCGGCAGTCTCCTCGAACTGGGAGCGCAGCAGGCCGCCGCGCACCCCGATGGTGGCCGCGCTGACACCGTCCGGCAGCGGCTTCGGGATGCGGACCGACGGTTCAGCGAGGCTCGACGAAGGAGAGGCGAAGCTGGGGCCGTCGCATGACACGGAGCGGGCCGGTTGCGATTCGCTCATGACTGCGTCCAGGGCAGGCCAACGGCCCGCCAGCCGGTGCCGCCCCGGTGGGCGTGCTCGTCGAGATGACCCTCGAAGCCGTCCAGCACGTTGTAGGAGGGGGTCAGACCCAGCGCGGTACCGGCTTCCGCAGCCCCGATAGAGCGATTACCGGAGCGGCACAGGAAGATCGCCGGCCCGCCGGTGACGCGGGCCGCCAGTTCACGGGAGAAGTCGCGGTTGGGAGTTCCGTCGGAGTGAACCCACTCGATGCAGACCAGTTCGCGGCCCAGCCCGGAGACGTCGGGCAGTCCGACGAAGCGCCATTCGGCGTCGGTGCGCACGTCGATGAGCGTCGCCGCCGAGTCATCGCGCAGTATCGCCCAGGCCTGCTCAGGTGTGATATCTCCTGCGTAGCTCACCTGCGGAAGTCTCGCACCTGAACCAGGTTCACGCCACGGTGGGTCACGGCCAGAGCTTGCCCAGAACGGTCGCCACCTGCGCCGCACGGTCGCGGGCGACCGCGACGTCTGGCCCGGTGGCCAGCGCCAAGCCGAGCCGCCGACGCGGGTGTCCCTCGTGGTGGGAGAACACCACCACATCACTTTCAGTCACGCTGAGTGCATCGGAGACCACCGCCAGGCGGTCCGGCTCGGACTGGCCGTCCGCCTCGACAGGGGTGCCGACGGGACGGCGCGAGTAGATCAGCCGGGCCGCCCCGGGCGAGACCATGATGGTGTCGGTCGCCAGCCCGAGGATCCCGCGCGCCTGCAGCTCGAACCCCGAGAGCCGCTGGGTGCGCAACGTCAACAGGTTGGCGTCATACGGGCGCACATTGACCCCGGCGAAATACACCTCATCGCCGTATACCAGTAGCTCCACCCCGAACAGGCCGCGTCCGCCGAGTGCGCGGGCGACCCGCGCGGCGATCGACTTGGCCGCATCCAGCGCCACCGCGCTCATCGGGTGCGGTTGCCAGAACTCCACTGTCAGTTGCCCATTGGGCTCCTCGACGCTGCGGTGGCCGATGGGCGCGCAGAAGTCCAACGCCGGACCGTCCAGGCCATCACGATGGACGGCCAGCAGGGTGACCTCACTATCGACCTCCACCACGGTCTCGGCCAGCACCCGCGGTGGTGTCTCCGACGCGCTGGCCGCCACCGCGCGCTGCCAGGCCGGCTCGATGTCGCTGTCGCGGACCATCACCGAACGGCCCTCGCCGAGCGAACCGCCCACCGGTTTGACCGACATCGGGTAACCGGCCCGCTGGGCCACCTCCCGCAGTTCCTGAACCGAGCCGGCGAACCAGAACGGTGCGGTGGGCAGCCCCAGCTCCTGGGAGGCCAGCCGCCGCATGCCCTCGGGGTCAGCGGCCAATCGCGCCCCGCGGATGCCGGGCACCAATTGGGTGAAGCCGGTGTCGGCGGCGGCAGTCAACGCGTCGGTCGCCACCACCTCGGAGGCAACCACCACGAACTTCGGCTGCAACCACCGGATGGCCGCCGCCAATTCGTCGTTGTCACCGAGATCGACCACCACCGAGCGGTCAACAATGCCGTGCAACGCGGCGTCGGCGTAGCGATCGACGGCCACCACCTCGGCGCCGAGGCGCTGCAGCGCCGTCACCAGCTCGCGGCTGAGGTCACCGGACCCGAGCAACGCGACCCGGGTACGGCTGGGACCGTCGACGGGTAACCGCTCGGTCGCCAACTCACCCGCCTCGCCGTTCACCGCCCCACCCTCCCCGCGCCACGGCAATGTTGCATGCTGCTCCAGGATAGGGGGAAAGCGGATGGAGGTGCAGCGACGGTGAACGCCGCACTGTTAGGGCCGCTGGTGGCCGCGGTGCTGGTCGCGGCCATCGCGCGGCATCGCAGGCTGTCCGCGCCTCTGGTATTGGTGATTACCGGCCTGCTGGTCGGACTGATCCCGGCGGTACCGGAGATCGTCCTGCGGCCCGAACTGGTGCTGTTCGTGATCCTGCCGCCATTGCTGTGGTCGGCCGGTTTGGAAAGCTCCGTGATCAGCATGCGCCGCAACCGGCGCCCCATCATCCTGCTGGCCGTCGGACTGCCGCTGGCCACCACCGTGGCCGTCGGCGTGGCCGCCTACTACACCGTGCCGGAGCTGACTCTGGCCGCGGCGCTGACCCTGGGCGCGATCGTGGCGCCGCCGGACGCGGTGTCGGCGACCGCCGTCGGCCGCCGCGTCGGATTGCCGCGCCCGATCATGACGCTGCTGGGCGGCGAGAGCCTGCTCAACGACGCGACCGCGCTGACCGTCTACAAAGTGTCGCTGGCCGCGGCGATCGGCGTGGCCACCGGCTGGGGCACGGGCCTGCTGACCTTCGCGCTGGCCGCCGTCGGCGGCGTGGCGGTCGGGGTCGCGTTCGGCGCCGTCATCGTGGTGATCCGGGCCCGGCTGACCGATCCGGTGGTGGAAAGCGCGGTCGGGCTGCTGGCCCCGTTCGTGATCTATCTGGCGGCCGAGGAGATCCACGGTTCCGGGGTGCTCGCGGTGGTAGTTGCCGCGCTGATCCTCGGGCAGCGCTTCACCCGCGCCCACTACGCCACCCGGCTGCAGGACCAGGCCGTCTGGCGTGCCGTGCAACTGGTGTTGGAGTCCCTGGCGTTTCTGCTGATCGGACTGCAGCTACCCGCCGTAGTGCAGAACCTGCATGGCGTGCGTTTCTCGACGCTGATCGTGGCGTCGCTGGCGGTGTTCGGAACGCTGCTGGCGGTGCGAGCGGTGTGGGTGGTGACCTTCGCCTACGCACCCCGAATCCTGTCGGAGAAGGTCCGGCAACGAGAAGCCGCGCCGACCCCGGGTCAGGTGTTCGTGCTGGCCTGGGCCGGCATGCGCGGTGTGGTGTCGCTCGCGGCCGCCTTCGGTGTACCGCGGACGACGCTGTCCGGGGACCCGTTCCCGGGGCGTCCGCAACTGGTGTTCTTGACCTTCGTGGTGGTAGTCGGCACCCTGCTGCTGCACGGGCTCACGCTGCCCTGGGTGATCCGCCGGCTGGGCGTGCCCACCAACCAGGACCACGCCGATGCGATCGCCGCGGCCGCCGCGCAGGACAAGGCGGCCCTGGCCGCTGCCCAGCGGCTCGACGAAGTGCTCGCCTCGACGGAGCCCTCACCGGCCAGCGAGCGCGCCGCCGACGCTTTGCGCGGACTGAACACCCGGCGGCGCAATGCGGCCCGGGAACGGCTGCGGCGCTTCGACCCCGCCCACGACGACAGCGACGAGACCGCCACCGCTGCGTTTCGCCGGCTCCGGCTGGAGATGCTGGCCACCGAGCGGGCGGCGCTGATCCATGAACGCGACATCGGCCGCATCGACGACCAGGTGCTGCGCACGGTGCTGCACCGGCTGGATCTGGAAGAGGCGACGCTCAACCTCGATTAGGTTCGCCGCGAGCAGACACGAAAGCCCCCAAATCCGGCGTCCGGAGGGGGCTTTCATGTCTGCTCGCGATATGCGGAGCCCACGGTTACAGTCGGCGAGTATGAGTGCGCTGACGTCACCGAAGACTTACACCGGCCTGGCAGCCTTTCAAGCCGCCGACGCGGTGCTGTGTGCCATCCCGGTGCCCTACATCGCAAAAGCGCTCGACACCGTGCAGGTCCCGCAAGAGATCCGGCCGGTCCTGCCGATCGTCAAAGCCGCTTCGGCAGTCGGCCTGCTGTCGGTGCACCGGTTTCCGGTATTGGCACGGCTGACCACGGCGGCGTTGACGGTGTACTTCGTCCTGGCGGTCGGCGCACACATCCGGGTGCGCGACAGCATCGCCAATACCGTGCCGGCCGCGTCGTTTCTGGCCCTGTTCGCGTCGATGACGCTGCGCGGGCCGCGCCGCAACAGTTAGGGCTGCCCCGGCAGCAGACGCACCATCAGGCCCTGCGCCTCGGCCAGCACGGTGCCGTCGGTGTCGGTGAGTTCGGCGCCGATGAACGCCTTACGCCCCTCGGCCCTCTCGATCCGGGCGTGCACCAGCAGCGGGGTGTCGATCGGGGTGACCTTGCGGTAGTCGACGTGCAGGAACGCCGTGCGGCTGATCGGGCGGTTCGCCGCGTGCACCACCATCCCGAACATCCAGTCGAACAGCAGCGGCAGTACGCCGCCGTGCACCGCGGAGTTGCCGCCCACATGGAACCGGCTGAACGACCCCGTCATCGAGACGCCGTCGGGCTCGAACCGGCTGATCCGCCACGGCGGTAGCAGCAGGCTGCCCATGCCCGGCATCGACGGCGCCCGCCCGGCCGGGGCGACCGCCTGCGACGCCGGGAACTTCTCCAGCAACCCCACCAACGCCTCGACGCGATCGGCGGCGTCGTCCCAGGTGGTGTCGTCTGGGTCCGTCGAAACCGCCAGATCCTGCAGGCGCCGCATGGTGGTGACGAACCGCGCGAAGCCCGGGCTCGGGTCGACGACCGCGTAGTCCGGGAAGCCGCCGTGACTGGCGTAGTCGGGGTCGGCTGCCGTGTCGTCAGCGTCCTGCGCGGACTGTTCCCCGCTCACGCGCCGCCCCTCACGACGTCACGTCGCACAATGGTCTGCTCCCGCCCGGGACCGACCCCGATGCACGAGACCTGCGCGCCGGCGATCTCCTCGATCCGGGACACGTAGTCGCGTGCGTTGGCCGGCAGCTCTTCGAACTTACGGGCACCGGAGATGTCTTCCCACCAGCCCGGCAGTTCCTCGTAGACCGGCTCGGCACGAGCGAACTCTTCCTGGGTCATCGGCAGCTCGTCGGTGCGTTTTCCGTCGACGGTGTAGCCGACGCAGACCGGCACGGTCTCCAGGCTGGAGAGCACGTCGAGCTTGGTCAGGAAGTAGTCGGTGATGCCGTTGACCCGCGTGGCGTAGCGCGCGATCACCGCATCGAACCAGCCGCAGCGCCGCTGGCGCCCGGTGGTCACCCCGACCTCGCCGCCGGTCTTGGACAGGTATTCGCCGTTGGCGTCGAACAGTTCGGTGGGGAACGGTCCCGAACCGACCCGGGTGGTGTAGGCCTTGAGGATGCCCAGCACCGTGGTGATGCGGGTCGGTCCGACCCCGGAACCGACGGCCGCGCCGCCCGCGGTGGGGTTGCTCGACGTCACGTACGGGTAGGTGCCGTGGTCGACGTCGAGCAGGGTGCCCTGCGAGCCTTCCAGCAGCACGTTCTCCCCGCGGTCCAGCGCGGCCCCCAGCAACAGGCCGGTGTCGGCGATGCGGTGCTTGAAGCCCTCGGCCTGCTCCAGCAGATCTTCGAGAACCTGCTGGGGCTCCAGTGCCTTGCGATTGTAGATCTTGACCAGCACCTGGTTCTTGAAGTCCAGGGCGGCCTCGATCTTCTGGGCCAGCGTCTCGTGGTCGAGCACGTCGGCGACCCGGATCCCGATCCGGGCGATCTTGTCCTGGTAGCAGGGCCCGATGCCGCGACCGGTGGTGCCGATCTTCTTGCTGCCCATGTAGCGCTCGGTCACCTTGTCGATGGCCACGTGATAGGGCATCAGCAGGTGCGCATCGGCAGAGATCAGCAGCCGCGAGGTGTCCACGTCGCGCCGTTCCAGGCCCGCCAGCTCCTCGAGCAGCACCCCCGGATCGACCACCACACCGTTGCCGATGACGTTGGTGACGTGCGGCGATAAGACCCCGGACGGGATCAGGTGCAGTGCGAAGTTCTCCCCGGTGGGTAGGACCACCGTGTGGCCGGCGTTGTTGCCACCCTGGTAGCGCACCACCCACTGCACTCGTTCACCGAGTAGGTCGGTCGCTTTACCTTTGCCCTCGTCGCCCCACTGGGCGCCGATGACGACGATTGCCGGCATGGAATTCTCGCTAACTGTCTTGGCTTACTGTGGTCCAGCCGGTGACTGAGCCTATCTGAAGAGATTCACAAGGAGCGTGTTGAACGCCACTAACGGCGCGGAGAGCCGGAAGATGCCGTCCGAAACCGTCGTCCTGGTGTTTGCCGGACGGCCGCTGCCGCGCCCGTTGCGCGGGCTGCCGACAGTGCAGGCCGGCGACGATACGAGCACCGATGACCTTGACGCCGTAGTCGCCCGCTACCGCCGCTTAGTGGTCGTCGGCGCCGACGCGGACCTGGCGCGAATACTGACCCGGCTGCTACGCATCGACCGGCTCGATGTCGAGGTCGGGTACGTGCCGCAACGACGCACACCGGCCACCGCGGCCTACCGGCTGCCGACCGGGTGGCGGGCCGGGCGCCGGTCCCGGCGGGGCTCCGCGCAGCCGGTGCCGCTGATCCGCGACGACGCCGGCACCGCCCTGGTCGGTGTCGGCCGGTGGCTGCCGGTGGACGGCGCCGCGGTGCTGCACGGTGAGGGAATCGTCGACGACGCCGCCCTGTTCGACGGGGATGTGACCGAGGTGTTGATCGAGCCGATGGGCACCGCACCGGGCGTGCGTGCCGGTGTCCCGGACCGGCGCGGCCGGGTACGACGCTGGGTGGCGGGCCGCGCGGCCCAGTTGGGCACCACCGGCGCGCTGGTGGTGCGCGACGGCATCGACAGCAGCCGAACAGTGAAGCGGTCCACCTTTTATCGGCACATCGAGGACTGGCTGCTCGTCCGATGACGATGCGGGCCGAAGGACCGCTGAGGAAGCGGACCGTCGGCACAGTCGATAGGTTCACGGGCGTGAACGTGCATCCGCTGCGCGGGCAGGCGGTACGGCCCAGCCCGGTGTTCCTGGCGCTGCTGGCCTTGACCGCCGTGGGCGGTGTGTTGGCGTGGCGGGCCGGTGAAGAGATCCGGCCGCTCGCCTACGCCGGGGTGTTCGTGTTCGTCATCGCCGGCTGGCTGGTGTCGCTGTGCCTGCACGAGTTCGGTCACGCCTACACCGCCTGGCGGTTCGGTGACCACGGCGTGGAGCTGCGCGGCTATCTGACCCTCAATCCGCTGCGGTACACCCATCCGGGGCTGTCGCTGGTGCTACCGATGCTGTTCATCGTGCTGGGCGGCATCGGGCTGCCGGGCGGGGCGGTCTATGTGCAGACATCGTTGATGACACCGCGGCGGCGCACCCTGGTCAGCCTGGCGGGCCCGGCCGCCAACCTGGTGCTGGCCGTGTTGCTGCTGGGCGCCACGCGGGCCTTCTACGACCCCGCCCACCCGGTGTTCTGGTCCGGGGTGGCGTTTTTGGGCTTCCTGGAGTTGACCGCAGTGGTGCTGAACCTGCTGCCGGTGCCGGGCCTCGACGGCTATGGCGCGCTGGAGCCCCACCTGAGTCCGGCGACCCGACGCGCCGTGGCGCCGTTCCAGCAGTGGGGTCTGCTGGTGCTGCTGATGTTGCTGCTGGCGTCGCCGATGCTGAATCAGAAGTTCTTCTCGCTGGTGTTGTGGTTCTTCGACCTGTTCGACGTGCCGCGCCTGCTGGTGTCGTGGGGTTTGAGCCTGACGCAGTTCTGGAATTCCTGGTTCTGAGTTCCCCGCTGAGCGTGAACGCGACTTCACGCCCGACAGCGGGCCGGTCCGCCTATATTCACCTCCCATGGGCGCCGGTCACGATCACCGTCATACCGACTCCCGGCTATCGCGAATGGTCGTCGGCGCGGTCATCCTGAGCGCGTTCTTCGTCATCGAACTGACCACGGCGATCACCATCAACTCGATGGCGCTGCTGGCCGACGCAGGCCATCTGCTGACCGACCTGGCCGCCCTGTTCATGGGAGTGGCGGCGGTGACGTTGGCCCGGCGCGGCAGCACGTCACCGTCGCGCACCTACGGTTGGCACCGCGCCGAGGTGTTCACCGCGGTCGCCAATGCGGTGCTGCTGATCGGGGTGGCGACGTTCATCCTCACCGAGGCGGTCCGCCGCATCGGCACCGCGCCGGACGTGCCCGGGGTGCCGATGATCGTGGTCGCCCTGGCCGGCCTGACCGTCAACATTGGCGTCGCCATGTTGTTGCGATCGCACTCGACCGAGAGTCTCGCGGTCCGCGGCGCGTACATGGAGGTGGTCGCCGACACCGTCGGCAGCGTGGGAGTGCTGATCGCCGGCGTGGTCACCATCACCACCGGATGGCCCTACGCCGACGTGGTGGTCGCGGTCTTCGTCGCACTGTGGGTGCTTCCGCGGGCGTTCGCGCTGGCCGGCGCAGCCCTGCGAATCCTGTCGGAGGCCTCCCCCAGCCACATCGACGTCGCCGAGCTCCGCGCGGCACTCACCGCCGTCGCCGGCGTCACCGACGTGCACGACCTGCACGTCTGGACGCTGGCTCCGGGCCAGGACATGGCCACCGCCCACCTGGGCACCCGCGCCGACGCCGGCCGCGTATTGGCCGACGCTCGGGCCGTACTGGCCGCTCGCGGGCTGACCCACGCCACCGTGCAGGTGGAACCTACCGGGCAGGGTGGTCGTTGCCCACTCGGATGCTGATGCCCTAGTGTCGCGCGTCGTTAATTACTTTACAGTGTGGGATGATGGTGTATGCCGTCATCTGCGCTGGTGATCAGTCCTGAAGATCGTGTGACGCTGGAATCGTGGACTCGGTCCTCGACGGTTCCTGCCGGCCATGCCGAGCGGGCGCGGATCGTGTTAGCGGTAGCCGACGGTGCTGGCACCTCGGGTGCGGCGCGGCAGGTGGGCGTGTCGCGGCCAACGGTGATCAAGTGGCGGGATAGGTTCGCCGCGTTGGGCATTGATGGTTTGGATGATGAGCCGCGCAGTGGTCGACCCAAGACGATCGATGACGCAGCCATCCTGGCTACGACATTGGAACCGCCACCGGAGTCGTTGGCGGTGACGCACTGGTCAAGTCGGCTGTTGGGTAAACACCTCGGCGTTGGGGATGCCACCGTGGCGCGGGCGTGGCGGCGCTACGGGGTCAAGCCGTGGCGCCGGGAGACGTTCAAGTTCTCCACCGACCCCGAACTGGAAGCCAAGGTTCGTGACGTCATCGGGCTGTATCTGAACCCGCCACGGAACGCGATCGTGTTGTGCGTGGACGAAAAGTCCCAGATTCAGGCGCTCAACCGGACCCAGCCGATCTTGCCGTTACGCCCGGGTCTGCCGGAGAAGGCGACCCACGATTACCAGCGCAACGGCACGGCCACCCTGTTCGCCGCCTTGGAGATCGCGACCGGGAAAGTGACCGACCGCTGCTATGAACGGCACGGCAAGGCCGAGTTCCTCGACTTCCTCAAGGCAGTCGCGCGGGCCTATCCCCGGCGGAAATTACATGTGGTCTGCGACAACTACCACACCCACAAGCATGACGACATCAATGCGTGGCTGGTCAAGAACCCGCGGGTGACAATGCATTTCACCCCAACCTCGGGGTCCTGGTTGAACATGGTCGAGGTGTTCTTCTCGATCATCACCCGCCAAGCCATCCGCCGCGGTTCATTTGACAGCGTCAAAGAACTCATCGCAGCCATCAGCGCATTCATCGACGGCTGGAACCAACGCTGCCACCCGTTCGTGTGGACCAAGCCTGCAGACGAAACCCTGCCCCATACCCGTAAACAAATTTCAGACGCGCGACACTAGGTGCTCTTGACGGGCACGCCGTGGATCAGCTCAGCCCCAGCGCAGAGCGGGCGCCGGGGTCGCAGTCGTCGAGCAGAGCCAGGCAGCGCGCCTGCTCGTCGGTCTCCCCGATGGTGGTGGCGGCACGCGCCAGCGCGGCCACACACCGCAAGAAGCCACGGTTGGGTTCATGCGCGTACGGCACCGGGCCGTAGCCCTTCCACCCGTTGCGGCGCAGCTGGTCCAGACCCCGGTGGTAACCGGTGCGCGCGTAGGCGTAGGCGGCGACCGCCTTGTCCTCGGCCAAACCCGCTTCGGCCAGCACCGCCCACGCCACCGAGGCCGCCGGATGCGCGGCCGCGACGATCTCGGGGTTCTGGTTGGCCCGCAGGGCGGCCTCGGCGTCGGGGTCGCCGGGCAGCAAGGTCGGATCGGGGCGGAGGAGATCACCGGTGTGAGTCACACCGTTCATTCTGCCGTGCCGTACATGGCCAGCCACTCCGGCAATCCGCAGCCTCGCTCAGTAAGCTGGCGCCCAGCAGATTCGCTAGCGGGAGGACAGCAGCAGCCCATGCCGAACCCATCCGGCCCCGACCGCGACGACGTCCCCGCCCCTCCCGCATCCGATCAGGGTCCCGGGACCAGCGATGCCACCCCCGTTGAGCAGCAGCCCGACGGGGACGATCAGGTCACCCAGATCCAGCCTGTCGCTTCGGCGGACGACGAGACCGCGACCGCCATCCTGGCGGAGACACCGGCCGAAGCCGACGCCGTCACCGAGGTGATCACCACCGAGGCCGCGCCCAAGGCGCCCGGAGCCGACGGATCACCGGAGCGCCGCTTCACCGCACCTGGGTTCGACGGGCATACCGAGGTCATCCCGTCGGTGGGCGAGGCGGACACCGAACTGATCGCCCAACAGAGCGATGAGACGGGAAAGGCGATACCGCAACAGATCCCGGCGCGAGTCGGCGGCAAACTACCGTCTACGGTGTCCCGCAGCTGGGGCTGGGTGATGGCGGTGATCCTGATCATTTTGGCGCTCGCGGCCATCGCGGTGCTGGGCACGCTGTGGCTGACCCGCGACACTCGGCAGGCCGCCTCGCAGGAAGAGCATGTGCGGGCCACCATCCAAAACTTCGACATCGCCATGCAGAACGGTGATCTGGCGGCACTGCGTAGCCTTACCTGTGGCGACATCCGCGACCGCTACGTCAACTACGACCAAAAGGCCTGGGACGACACCTACCAACGCATTGCGGCAGCCAAGCAGTACCCGGTTGTCGCCAGCATCGACGAGGTAGTGGTCAACGAGGGGCAGGCCGAAGCCAACGTCACCGCGTTCATGGCCTACGAGCCGCGGGTCCGCTCAACCCGCAGCTTCGACCTACAGTTCCGCGACGACCAGTGGAAGATCTGCCAGTCGCACGGCAGCTGATTCTCCCCGCGAGCAGACACTAAAGCCCCTTTTTTCCTCGGAAATTGGGGGCTTTGGTGTCTGCTCGGCGTTAGGACCGCGCCTCAGCCCAGGGCTTTGCCGGCGCTGTGCAGATCATTGCAGGCCTCGATGACCCGCTCGGTCATGGCGGCCTCGGCCTTCTTGAGATAGCTGCGCGGGTCGTAGGTCTTCTTGTTGCCGACCTCGCCGTCGACCTTGAGCACACCGTCGTAGTTGGTGAACATGTGCGCCGCGATCGGGCGGGTGAAGGCGTACTGGGTGTCGGTGTCGACGTTCATCTTCACCACCCCGTAGCGCAGCGCCTCTTCGATCTCGGACTTCAGCGAGCCTGAGCCGCCGTGGAAGACGAAGTCGAACGGCTTGGAGCCCTGCGCCAGACCCAGCTTGGCCGACGCCACCTTCTGGCCCTCAGCCAGGATGTCCGGGCGCAGCTTGACGTTGCCCGGCTTGTAGACGCCGTGCACGTTGCCGAAGGTCGCGGCCAGCAGGTACTGACCCTTCTCGCCGGCGCCCAGGGCGGCGACGGTCTTCTCGAAGTCTTCGGGCGAGGTGTAGAGCTTCTCGTTGATCTCGGCTTCCACGCCGTCCTCTTCACCGCCGACCACGCCGATCTCGACCTCGAGGATGATCTTCGCGCGGACAGCAGCAGCCAGCAGCTCCTGGGCGATCTCCAGGTTCTCGTCGATCGGCACCGCCGAGCCGTCCCACATGTGCGACTGGAACAGCGGGTTCTCGCCGGCCTTCACCCGCTCAGCCGAGATCGCCAGCAGCGGCCGCACGAACCCGTCCAGCTTGTCCTTCGGGCAGTGGTCGGTGTGCAGGGCCACGTTGATCGGGTACTTTGCGGCGATCACGTGAGTGAACTCGGCCAGCGCCACCGCACCGGTCACCATGTCCTTGACCCCCAGTCCGGAGCCGAATTCGGCGCCGCCGGTGGAGAACTGGATGATGCCGTCACTGCCGGCGTCCGCGAAGCCCTTGATCGCCGCGTTGATGGTCTCCGACGACGTGCAGTTGATCGCCGGGAACGCGTAAGCGTTCTCCTTGGCGCGGCCCAGCATCTCGGCGTAGATCTCGGGGGTGGCGATGGGCATGGGAAATCTCTCCTCTGAGCTGACCGAAACTGCCCTCGAGTATCGCAGGGGCGGTTTCACCGGTGACCCCCGGTATGTTGGTGCGTCATGACCACCACCGCCGTCGCGATGCCGGGCCTGCTGGACCCGATGTACTGGCTGGGTGCCGGGGGCATCTTCCACGGCGCCGTGCTGCCGGCCATCCTGGTGGTGGTCTTCATTGAGACCGGTTTGCTGTTCCCCCTGCTTCCGGGTGAATCACTGCTGTTCACCGGCGGCCTGCTGGCGGCCAAGGGTCTGGCTCCCGACATTTGGATATTGGCGCCCGCGGTCGCTGTCGTGGCGGTGCTGGGCGATCAGTGCGGCTACTTCATCGGCCGGCGGATCGGGCCGGCGCTGTTCAAGAAGGAAGACTCCCGCTTCTTCAAGAAGCATTACGTGACCGAGTCGCACGCGTTCTTCGAGAAGTACGGACCATGGGCGATCATCTTGGCCCGGTTCGCGCCGTTCGTCCGGACGTTCGTGCCGGTGGTGGCGGGGGTGTCCTACATGCGCTACCCGGTGTACCTGGCGTTCGACATCGTTGGCGGCATCCTGTGGGGCGCCGGGGTGACGACGCTGGGTTACTTCCTGGGCAACGTGCCGTTCGTCCACGAGAACCTGGAAAAGATCATCCTGGTGATCCTGTTCGTGTCGATGATTCCGGCATTCATCGCCACGGCGAAGGCCTACCGCAGCCGTCGTGGCGGCGGAGCACCCGTGAACGCCACCGCTGACTCTGCGCTCACGGCGCAAAATCCCGAGTAGACCGCGCCCTCAGCGCAGAGTCACCGGGCCGGCACCGCGGCTGCGACACAGTGCGCGGCCTCCATCAGCATCCAGCCGCCCAACTGCACCGACAGGTCCCGTTCGGGGATTTCGGACTCACGCACCGCACCGGCGATGGAAGTGGCCACCGCGCCGTCGGCCCGGGGCACCTCGGCGACCTGGTCCCAGAACGCCCCGAACAACGGCAGCCCGTCGACCGTTTGCCGGTAATCCCAAGCCGATTTCGCCGACGAAACCACCAGCTTGCCAGCGGTGTCGCGTGCCTCGGCGTCGGCGTCGGACTCCCCCGGCAACGCGGTGGCGACCAGCGCCAGGTAGCGGGCAGTGATCCCGGCGAACAGCCCGCCGTCGCCACCGCCGGCGCCCTTGATCACCCCGCCCGGGGCCATCCGCTTGCTCACCGCGGCCACCAGCCGGTGCACCCGAGCGGCGTGACGCGGCTCCCCGGTGCGCACCGCCAACTCGGTCTCCAGCCCGAGCACCACGCCCTGGCAGTAGGTGTACTCGGCGCGCACCAGCGAACCCTCCCTGATGCCGTCGAACACCAAGCCGGTGTCCGGATCGATCAGGGTGGCATCGATCCAGTCGCCCATTTGCTGGGCGCGCTCCAGCCACCCGGGTTCGCGGGCCAGAAAAATCCCGGCCGGACCGTTGGCGGGGGCGTTGAAGAACGGGGCGGTGAACTGTTCGTCCTTGCGCCATGGGATGCCGCCGCCGGCCTCCGGCATCCAGGAGTCGGTCAACTGCTGGGTCAGGGTGCCCAGCGCGCGGCGCCGGTCGAGGCCGGTGACCAGGCAGGCCCGCTGAATCGCCAGCGCCAGCCATGCCATGTCGTCGTAGTAGGCGTTGGTCCAGCGGCCCACGTTGCGCAGCCGGTGGGTGCGGATCTGCCGCTTGATTCCCGTCGCCCGGTGAGGTTGCGGGTCACGCAACTGGGCGTCGACCAGGCAGTCCAGCAGATGCGCCTGCCACCAGTAGTGCCAGTGCGGAGCACGCCGGATCGGCGGCCAGGCCACTACCCCGAGCTGCGTGCCCGGCAGGTGCCAGAGCGACTTGAGGTGTCTCGCGGTGACGGCAGCTTCGGCGCTCTCGGCCCGATTTGCCCAGAGGAGATCCATAGCGCTAGATCTTGCCGCATGAGTGGGGCGAGCATCTTTCCCACGGTTCGGGCGCGGGAAAGATGCTCGCCACACGTACTTCAGCCCTCAGAAGGGCAGCTCGACACCGGCCCCGTCACTGAGCTGGCTGATGACGTCCAGAATCCACTGAACGCCCGGCGAATTCTCGAGGATGGCTACCGCATTGTCGATCGAACTGGTCAACGTCTCCTCCGTCGACGTCAGCCAGTTCATCATCGATTCGCCGGCGAGGTTAGCCAGCAGATCCGTGTGGCTTCCCTCCTCGGGAAAGAGATCGTCCAGGCTGGCGAGACCACCGACAACGGCGTGAATCGCTCCCGGCACCAGCGCGTAGGGCCCTATCAGCTCCAAGGTAAGCATGCCGCCGGCGTAACCGGACGCGAGCTCCAAGAGGCTGTTCAGCTGGTCGCCATCCTCGCTCGAGATGCCCAGCAAGCCGTACAGCCAGCTCAGGTTGATGTCCGCCATGGGACCGAAAAGAACGTTGGGATCATTGGCGATGGACTCAAAAAACCCGTCGAACCAGGGCATGGGGTCCCAGCCGGGGGCGAGGATCTCGGAGAACAGGTCGTACCGGTCAGACACCCAGTCGTCGATCCCCGAGATTCCGGCGAAGGAGAGGACCGGATCGAGCCAGCCGGCCCACTCGATCGCCGTTTGGCCGTACGACAGGGTCGTCGCGGTCATTTGGTCGGCATAGTCCTTTGCCGAGTCGGCGGAGTCGAACATCTGCCAACCGTCGGGGGTAATGAACTCGACATCTCCCCAGCCGAGGCCGGTCAGCGCGACCTCGGGGGCGGCGGTGTGCGCCACCGCACCGGGGATCGCCCCGGGAGCGGTCATGATCGCACTCGCACCTACCAGAGCGACGCCCATGGTCGCGTAGGGACGCAAACACGCACGTACTTTCATAGCGAACCTCATTTCTTACAGAAACCTGAGAACAGGGACCCTACCCGAAACCTTAGAGGCTGCGATACAGGGAAATCCCTGGAATTTTCTCGGTGATAACCGTTCTACCTGGGGATTTTACGCGGTCACTTACCGAGGGAACGTTGAGCAGAGTGCTCTCGGGTATGAGGGGATATCTCCAATCAACTCAACAAAACCCGAGTATTACCCTTAGTTTTTGAAAGTATTTACTGAGGGCGCTTGCGTCGTAGGCGCCCCGGCGCTACAAACAGCCGCGCGGTTCACCAGGCGCGGCCGAGGTCCCCATGTTGCGCGATCCAGGCGTGCATCACGATCCCGGCGGCTACCCCGACATTGATGCTGCGGGTCGAACCGAATTGGGCGATGGACACCGTCAGATCCGCGCCGGCACGGGCTTCATCGCTGATGCCGAGGCCTTCGCTGCCGAACACCAGCAGACAGTCGACCGGCAACGCGGTCTGCTCCAGGCGCACCGCCCCGGCCACGTTGTCCACTGCGACGACCGTGAGCGCCTGCTGGGCGGCGAAATCCATGAGTTCCGAGGCAGTTTCGTGATGCAGCAGTCGCTGGTAGCGGTCGGTGACCATGGCGCCGCGGCGATTCCATCGCCGCCGGCCGACGATGTGCACCGTGTGCACGGCGAACGCATTGGCGGTGCGCACCACCGAGCCGATGTTGGCGTCGTGCCCGAAGTTCTCGATCGCGATGTGCAGCCGGTGCCGCCGGCGGTCGATGTCGGCGACGATCGCCTCGCGGGTCCAGTAGCGGTAGGCGTCGACGACGTTGCGACGGTCGCCCTCGCGCAGCAGCTCCGGGTCGTAATGAGAGTCGGTTGGCAGTGGCCCCTGCCAGGGGCCCACACCGTTGGCCGGCGAGAACCACTCGGTGGGGCCCGGCGGTTCAGCGAGGCTCGACGAAGGAGAGGCGAAGCTGGGACCGCCGCAGGGGCCGGGCGGTTCAGCGAGGCTCGACGAAGGAGAGGCGAAGCTGGGACCGCCGCATGGGCCGGGCGGTTCAGCGAGGCTCGACGAAGGAGAGCCGAAGCTGGGACCGCCGCATGGGCCGGGCGGTTCAGCGAGGCTCGACGAAGGAGAGCCGAAGCTGGGACCGCCGCAGGGGCCGGGCGGTTCAGCGAGGCTCGACGAAGGAGAGGCGAAGCTGGGGCCGCCGCATGAATCGGGACGATCCGATGAGTCGGTCACGAGGTGGTCCACACGGCGGCGTGCGTGCCCACCACCGACACCGAGGGATACAGCAGCGCGGCGTTGATCTCCCCGTGCGTGCACAGTGAGGTCGGCACGTGCACCGAGTTCAGTGAGGCCTCCGGCAGGATCAAGACCGACGATCCGGCCGCGACGCAGTCCGCGCCCAACCCGGGCATCGGCGTCGACGGCCCGGCGATCAACATCAGCGGTCCGCCACGGGCCTTCGCGTCGTCGCGGTACTGCGTAGCGACCGCGTCGACCGACAGGTTGAGCACCATGTAGCCGGTACCGGTGAACGCTTTCGGGTCGCCGAGGGCCGCCGGCGCCAGCGGCACTCCGTCGGCCCGGTAGGCCGCCACGCCCTGGGCGGTGAGCTGCAGGCCGGTGTCGCCCGGATTGACCGGCGCCAGCCCCACCGGGAACGCCGCCGCGTAGGCCACCGTGGTGTCTTTGATCCGGTCGGCGGGCGAGTAGACATACAGCCCGCGCAGCGCGCTGCGCTCCTTGAGCGGACCCAAGCAGACGGTCCCGTTCAACCGGTCGGTTTCCTTGGCCGACAGCGGCGACGGCACCAATTCCCCCAACGCCTTGCAGCTGCCCAGCCCGGTCGCCTCGATCGGGTGGGCCGGGGTCCCGTACACCCCGAACCGCAGATCACCGGCGGCGGCGTGCGGAGCCGGGCCGTTCGGGGCGTCGGCGACCTGGGCCTTGACGTCGACCAGCACGTAGTCGACTTCCCACCGCAGGTTGGACAGGGTCATCTCCCAGCCCAAGATGGTGAGCGCCGAATCCATTGGGGCGCCCTGGGCACCGTAGGGTCCGGCCGCGCCGGAACCCGAGCAGGCCGCGGCACAGGCGACGGCCAACGCTGATATCAGCGCGATCAGACTCCGCACAACTGTCCTCGGGAGTTCAGACCAGGCCCAGCTCGGCCAGGCCGAGCACACTGCGATACGGCACGCCCTCGGCCTCGATAGCCTCGGCCGCGCCGGTGGCACGGTCGACCACGGTGACCACTCCGACCACCTTTCCGCCCGCCTCACGCACGGCGCGCACCGCAGTCAATGCCGACCCACCGGTGGTGCTGGTGTCCTCCACCACCAGAACCGGTTGGCCGGCCACGTCGAATCCTTCGATAAGGCGTTGCATACCATGGGCTTTCACCGACTTGCGCACGACGAACGCGTCGATCGGGCGACCCGGAGCGTGCATAACGGCGGTCGCCACCGGGTCTGCGCCCAGCGTCAGGCCGCCCACGGCCAGGTAGTCCCAGTCGTCGGTGAGTTGGCGTACCAACCGCCCGATGAGAGCGCCGGCGCGATGGTGCAATGTGGAACGGCGAAGGTCGACGTAGTAGTCGGCTTCGGCCCCGGAAGACAGCGTCACGCGGCCGTGCACCACCGACAGCTGGCGCACCAGCGCGGCGAGCTCATCGCGTTCGTCGTTGTTAAGTGCGGCCACGGCCCCTCCCGAAGGTGTTGGTCAGCGTGCGCGACAGCCCGCGCGGAATCAGTCGACTGACGCCTGTCAATACCTTGTATTGCAGGCCCGGAACGCTGACCACGTCGCCGCGGGCGATGTCGGCCAGGCTGGCCGCGACCACGTCGTCGACCTCCATCCACATGAAGGACGGCAACGTGGCCATGTCGATTCCGGCGCGCTCGTGGAACTCGGTGTGGACGTATCCC
>Ga0182738_1002348_pt1 | contig 22526 bp, 15 predicted proteins | sample eDN5th30CBELigMG_FD_128876 | JGI IMG/M metagenome (GOLD analysis project Ga0182738, IMG submission 128876) | Enriched Miracle-Growth compost microbial communities from Emeryville, California, USA - eDNA 5th pass 30_C BE-Lig MG (version 2)... ...
GTGCTTCTCACCTAATAATCAATTTTTTTTTTTCCTTCTTAAAAAAAGCTACCCTTTGACTTTGGCTGATTATCCTCTTTGATTTGAGTGACTGCAGTCTCCAAGGATCTCTTGCCTTTGGCACGAGCTTTCTTCACATCTGCTTCTTGCAGTTCTCTTGCAGTGTTGATCTTTTTAAATCTTTATATTTCAGAAAAAACTAACTAAACCTTTGTTTCCATAAACGTATAGGTTTCTGGGAATCCTGGCAAGAAATCAAATTGGCTTCCATATGTTTCGTTTTTAACTAAAATTTTGTAAGGCTTGAAAATGACATTTTTCTACGCTTCAATCCAGCAAGATTGAAATGGCTTTTGTCTTTGATCATAAACTTCTTCTTTCTGAAGAAAGTTGGCAAGAGAGGGTGACTTGGGTTCTTGTCAACAATTACATTGTTGTATTTGTTATGGAGTTGGAAATATAACTCTAATACTTTAATAATGCCATCTTATCTCCTTACCCTTGGGGAGTTCGATATAATTTATTTCACTTGTATCGGCAGACATAAACTCCTTTATTTTTTCAATATCTATTCTTGCTTTTCTGAGAATGTTGAACACGTCAAATATGGCCACCTCTCTTCTGTCTGAGAGCTCAGCTGATCTTTTTGCTAATAAGCCAATATACTTTATATCTTTTAAAATTTAATCATCATCATCAAAGTCTGGCTTGATACATTTCATCACCATTTCTGCAAAAAGTGTAATTGCATGTTCTTCACAAGATTCCCAGCCTTATTGTCATTATATAGAAAAGACTTTATCTCAAAGTACCATAACGAGTCAGAATTTGAATAATCAAAATTTTTATCTAAAGTCTTAAGAGGAGGATGATAGGCTGAAGTTACCAATCTCAAATTGAGTGTCTTCATTCAAAACTTTGTTTGCTCCCAAAATTTATTATTTGATTTAATTTATTATTTTCCCTTTTAATTTAAATTTTTGGTAATGTGAGGGGAAAAAATTTAAAGTTTTATCGCTCCCAAAAGTTTTCAACTGGTTTGCAATTCTAAAAGAAAAAACTCAAGGTTCGAATTTTTTATTGAGAAAAGCTCACGTGTTATTTATTAAAAGTCCTGAAAAATATTTTAAAATCTGTTGAAAAGACAATCTGATGTCTCGTATCACCTAGAATGAGATCTCAAGAATTTTTTTTTGGAAAGGAATTGAAAATTTTTTAAGTTAACAACTTTCCATCCTCTTTGTTTTTTTCAAAAAGTTTTTAATCTCTCATCTCTGAAATAAGTTTTGCTATTTTTAGAAACAGAAATGAGAGATCATTATTAATGAAAGAAAATTTTCAAAAATAAAAATAGATATTTCAAGTATATGGAGCTCCAAAAATTTGAAAATTCTGTGATTGATTTCAGTAAAACATTTTCTGTTTCTCAAAATAATTAATTTGACATAATTTTTTTATTTTCAAAATTTCTCATTAAAATATTTCCGATTTAAAATTTTCTTTCGAAATTATTTTTTTTTTTCATCTGAATATTTTTTTTCAATTCTTGAATTTCCAAATTTCTCATTGATTTTTATTTTTCTTTGAAGTCTTGAAAAAATCGTTTGTGAGAGTTCAGAACAAACCATTAAATTTATTTAACCAAGATTTCTTTAATATTCCCCAAATATTGAGAAGCATAGAGTGCTTCTAGTTGATATCTCTTCATACCAGATTTTTCAATACCCAGAGAAAAATTTTTTCTTCGAAATATTTTTGAATTATATCAGTCAATTATGAACTTGAGATTTAATATCTTTCAATTTAAAATTAAAATTTGAAGTTTTCAAAGCAAAAAGCAATAAAGTCTTCATATTTACCAAAAATCTGATTTATCTCAATTCTCGATCTTGTCGATTACCAAAATTTGAACTTTCGCGATTTCATACGATCCAAATGAATACCAGTCAGTCCAATATTTCTTTATCCTTCAAGCTTATGAAAATTAAATTAATTGTTGAGACATAGATTTATTTAGAGGAAAGTTTCAGACTTGAGAGATTTAGTAGCTACTACTATAAACTATACAATAATTTCTTTGAAAAATATTCAGAATCTTTTACTGTTGTTTCAAAGATATCTTCTTACAAAATCATTTTTACTCATCCTAATCCAATTATTTCTCAAGAATTCTGAGACTATACTTTTTATTTCTTGGCATATGAAATTTGTAATGGGTGGCCTTCGATCAAGTCTCTTCCTTGAAGACCTGAAATTCATTAATCATAAATTACCTTTTAGAAAAAAAATACCTGACATTGCAATGCCTGCTTGGAGATCATCTTCGTATTCAGCAAAGGCAACACGCTTGGTTGGGATCATTCTGACTTCTCTGAAACCAGGGAAGTTGCCAAAGATTGGGATCAACATCTCTTCAGTGCATACCTCTGGCAAATGTTCAATAAACAAAATATTATTTGGAACGATGATTTGCTAACAAAGTTATATTCTCTCATTTCTCAAACCGATTAATTACTCTAGGAGGCAATCTTTGAACAGGTTGTTGCGAAGGAGCAGTAGTTGTTGACGCGATTCCTTGGTCAGTCTTAATTTTCTTAGAGGGAACTCTATCCTCAATTTTCAATTTGGGTCTATCAGTGGGAACGTATGTGCCTTCCATCTTGGCAATAACGTCTGACTTTGCCTTTGCAAAATTGATATTCTAATACTTTTAAAATAGAGCAAACACAATACTACCATTGGCTTTCCGAAAAACATAAATCTCTGGCTTTCATTGACTGCTTTTGTAGCAGCATTGATATCTTTGTAAATGATAAATGCCTGGCCTCTCATCTTTATATTCTTCTTTGCAATGATATCAAGGATCTCGCCATATTGAGAAAATTGGTAAAAAAGAGCCTGCTTCAATTCTAAATTCAATCCATTAATTCTCAAGTCTCCAATATTTGAGTCTTACCATCAATCTTTACCTTTTCATTCAGATTTTTAATGTAGATTGTTTGGTTGGGCTGGTTCAATTCTTGAGGAGGATCAACAATATTTTCCATCTTTACTTGGATCTTTGATACCAAAAAGTTTTTTTGAATAAAAAGAACAAATATAAAATTTTACTTTACATGAGTCGATTTACATTGCAATATCATAAATAAAACATTTTTTTACAAATTAATATTGAGAAGGAGAAGGTTCAATATGGAAGACCAACAACAACTAACAAAAAGCGATGATTCTGAGCTTCCACCTTCAAATGTGGAGTTTGGACATGCTCTGAAGCGTTATTATGAATTTAAAGAAAATCATATGAATCTAAATCATGGGAGCTTTGGAGCATCTCCAAAATTTGTGACAAATGCGAGACAAGAGTATATCAAAGATTTTGAATCAAAACCTGATTTTTTTCTGAATTTTACCCATCCAAAAATCCTTGAAAATAGACAGATTCAGCTTTCGCAATATGTTGATGCTGATCCACAAGATTTAGTTTTTGTAAAAAATGCGACAGAGGCAGCTACATACATCTTGAAGTCTCTTGAGTATAAACCTGGTGATATCATCCTTATGTTTGATTTTGTCTATGGTGCAGTCAAGTCCCTTTGTAACCATATCGCTGATCAATATCAAGTGGAGCTTATCATCATGGAAACTAATCTCGAGGTAATCAAATCTAAAGATAACCTGATCCAGATTGTTCAATCACATATTACATCATATGGCCAAAAAATAAAAATTGCCATCATTGATTATATTTCTTCAACCCCAGCTCTTTGTGTCCCTGTCAAAGATATTATTCTCTTATTTCGTGAAAATAATATACTTTGTATGATAGACGCAGCTCATACCTTCAACCATATTGATTTCAGTATTCGAAAACTCGACCCAGATTTTTACTATTCCAATATTCACAAGTGGGCTCCAATGCCAAAGAGCCTCGCTTTTATCTACATCAAAAAGGAAATACGCAACAGGTTATTTTCCATTCAAGATTCTCAATACAGAGATTTTTCCAACATTTACTGCTTGAAAGAAACTTTAGAGTTCATTGAAAGACTAGGAAGGCAGCGAATGATGGATTATTGTAAAACTTTAGCTCATCAAGCTGGACAAAGAATTTCCGATATATGGGGAACAGAGCTCCTGATTCCAACAGAAAATAATCAAATAGCCATGATTAATGTTGTTCTACCTTGCCAAAATAAAGAATTGCTCGAAAAACTTTTCAATCCCAAGTTTATGCTTGATAAACTTCAAGTGTATATTGTCGCTACAAAGTATAAAGATTTTTATTATGTTCGTTTTTCTTGCTATATCTATAACCAACTTTCCGATTATGAATTTGCAGCAAATCTTGTCATGAAATTACTCCAGTCTGAAGGAGTGAAGAAATAAGTTTTTTTTGTAATTCATAGAAATTTATATATATATATCTTAACCTATTTAAACCTTATTACCAAATATCATATTTTCAGCAATTTTAGGAAAAGACTCTTTTTCTGGAGGAGACGAATGTTCAATAATATATCTTTTAAAAAACATATTGCATTATATCATATGGAAAGATTTTTTTACAAGTGGATATAATGTTGAAAATAAAACAAATTTTATTGGAAGGGATAGATGAGATTTCAAAAAGTGTCTTTTTGTTGTTTGAACAAAACATTCATCTTATTCTCTATACCTTATAAGCTAGCTTCGAAAAAAAAAATACTTGGACGAGGATGGGGATGAGGAGGAAGATGCTTTTCTTTTAGGACCCCAATTTTTTTCAGGATTGGGGAAAAATCGAGGGACTTTTTCTTCTCTTGGTGCGGGATTTTCAATTTTTTGAGTTTGAATCTTGTCAAAATCAAAAGTATATCTTGAAATTAGAACCCTCATATCACTTAGATCTTACTTTGATTTTTGTGTTATGCAAGTATACTCTGGCGTTCCAGACTCAATATTTTGCATGAAATCTTGATTTTCCTTGTTCTTTTTATATCTTCTCCATCCTCTAAAGAAGTCGTAGACAAATTCGTTTGGAGCGTTGGTTTTCCAGAGGTTCTTATAAATATAGGAAGGACGAATCTCGTATCCGTGCTCTCTGAAGGCTGGCACGAAAATATGATGATTTGGAACGAGGCACTTGAAAAATTTTCCAAGGTGGTCCATGTTCAGAGCCAAGGGATACCTTGAAAGATCTTTTTCCTAAAAATCGAGTTATTCAAACTCTTCCCAGAAAAAAATCTTTTACATCAAGGATTGAATGAAGCAGGCCATAAATTTTCTTTTCTGTTTTAAGCTCTAAACTATTCAAATTCTTTGACTTGATTTTATCAAGCATATAGCTGACAAATGATTTGTCATTGAGTTCATCTGTCCAAATTGGCCCATCTTGCAAATTTAATCATTAAAAGATTTGAGACCTTACTTAGCTTCATTTCGCTTCCACATTCGCCACACTCTAAAAACTCGGGATTTAGTTTATTCAAAACAGCCACTTTTCCATCAATTTTTCCAAGCTGATGTAAATGAGTGTTCCCACACTCTTCACAAACATATGCCTATCATTCTCTTTTAGACCATGAAATTCAAATAATGATTACATTGCTATACTTCGAAATAGTTTCAGCAGCTTCATTTCTAGAAGAATGCACAGTGAAGAAGATTCTCTGGTAAAAGTCGGAGTTGAAGCTCAATAATGGATTGATGAACAAGCCGCTTCTGCCTGCAATGCTGCTTATTGAATATAAAGCAGCTCTCAAAGCATTCTATTTGGTTCATATATATATTTTTTTTTAATCGAAATTACTTCTTGATATGCAGAAACTTTAGCTCGAGTCACCCCATAAGTTGAAAAGCATTTTGGAGCAGGAGGGAATTCGCAAAGCATTTTCAGGTCCGTAAATGTTGCACAGATCAGACCTTTATTGGATAATTTACTAACGTTAAATCGCAAAGAAATACCTCCTTCATCGATTGACTTGGTTGCTAAATTTATAAAGGGAAGTGCACTTCCATATGGATCGATATCAATCACGTTATATTTTTTTGATGTGGGGTCAATATGCCGTAATTTTACTAATCCAGAATTGAGCATGACATAGTTAGCATCTTCTTGGTGTGCTTTGTCAAAATTAAATGAACATTGGTCAAAATTCTTTGTTTACCTTTCACTTTAGAAGAGTCTAGTTGGTTTAACTCAAAATTTTTGACCATCAAATCGACAGCCTCCTCACTTTGATCTGAAGCATGGATGAACTTGAGCAAATCAGGGTCAATCTCTTTTGCCATTCTTGCTGTACGGATGCCTGTACCAGCTAATGCATCCAGAATTTTGAGGCCAGTGAATTCCTTGCCTATTGGTATTAAATTTGCTTCTTTTTAACATGTCATACCTTGTTGCTCGCGTAAATACTCGCCATAGCTTTGCAAAACAAGAAGGGAAATATCTCGATTGAAAACCTTTTGACAAGTTATTTCAAAGATTTAGGACTTGGATACTTGGACTGGGTTGTAAAACACTGCTTGCTCATTCTCATGCTTTTTCGTATCATCTGTATTATGCTCTTTGTGGAAAATTTGGGCTTTTCCTTCTTGTATAATACTTATCCTTTCATTTATGTTCTTTTTCAATCTCTCCTGGATTTTTTCGATCGACTTTTCTCCACTTTCGTCAAAGTATGATGTTAATTCTTTTGATCCGTAATTATTCAAAATGCCATCATTCAATGGAGTATTCATATATTGCAATCCTTCTGTCACTTGGAATCTCTCTTTAAGCCTTTGAATCATTGCTTCATCCCCAGCCAACTCATTCTCTACTTTCGAGAAAAAGTACCTCGGCCTGTATGAACTTATAAATTTAGAGTGTTTCAACGACCTCACAATAGTTTTTAACATTGATCAAAAATTTAATTATTCAATCTTTTCACTCTGGATTGTTTTATTTCCAAAAACCTTGCTTTCAAAAAAAGTTTTGGGTCTTCAACTGTGATCAAGAATCTTTTGCCAAGGAGGCAAGTTTGAAATTTTCATATGTAATAAAATCTCTCCCTCTTTCAGAATTTTGAAACTCCTTCATATTGAAAAGATTCACATCAGCTAAATCTATTATTTTCGAAAGTCCTAAAAATGAAGTGGTTTGGACTTTTTGTGGGAAATTTTTTTTTGGATGATGAGGCTCCAAAAAAAATATCTCTTGAAAAATTTTATAAAATTTCTCTTTCTCTTTTTTTTTTTTGCGATCCATGTCTATTTTTCCATAGAAAATCGCCTCTTTCCTTGAATTTTCTCTGGGTAAGATGAATCCCAAGATGAAAAAGATTGACTTCTCTGAATTTTTTAAAGATTTTTTTTCTAAAAATCTCTCCTAAAAAAATTTACATTTTTTTTTCAAGGTTCAGAGTTTAAAGTTCTCAAATTATTTACAAAAATAAAATACAAATTCTTAAATAAATAAATTATTTTTCCAGGTACTTTTGGAAAAGGACTCGAGCAGATGTCAAGCCATCCTCATACAAAGATGGAAAGTGATGTTTGATCATCTGCTTGTTAAATAATATTTCATCAAAATACTCCTTATTGTTGATCTCTCGCATTACAAAATCATAATAGGAGGAGTTTCTTCGAAGAGGGTTCGCTTTAACGTCTTTAAGATGGAAAACTCGTCCCATAGGAAACAGTTTTCTTGAAGTCATATGATTCAATTTAAAATCCTCATAAAATCCTACGAATTTTTATTTTTACCATCCTCAGAGAAATTTCTACCAATAAAACGATTTGCCATTTCATCTTGATTATCAGCCACCTCGGTATTTAATTTCATCAATGTATCGAGCGTCTTTGGATCTTTCTTCTATTTCTTGTTATTCTCTAAGCCAAGATAAATTTTTACGTTGATTTCATCGAAAGCTAGGATGATTTTACAAACATCTTGGATTGAACCATAACTAAGTCTTGGGACTACATCATCACCCAAAATAAACGATTTCATCACTGGCTTCATATATTTGTCAAACTCAGCAGATAAGACACTTGCTCCTCCATAACTATATCCATGCAATCGATGAGTGATGTTTTCTTTCAATGCCTTCAGAGGGTGCACCAAATACAGTAAAACCATCAAAGTGGACATTCCGCCTCCAAGACTATGTCCCGTGATCATAAAATTAAAATCCTGGTGCTCTGGCTTTGAAAATATCTCTTCAAGCTATTTTGTTTATCAATAAAATTCTGAAATAATAAATAATTTACTTTTGGGGTCACTTCTTTATAAGCACCAATTGCTGATAGAAGCATTCCAGCGTGCGCATAACCAGTAATAAGAGACTCCTCCTTCCCAGATGATGGTTGAGTTGTCCCCTCACCGTTTAATTCCCGAGTGTCTTCGCCAAGCTTTTGTCTCAAATGATCTTGTCCTTCTTCAAAATGGAATTTCAGAAAAAATTTTCTATTCTCTAAATCTTTTACAATACTAAATTTCAGATAATGAAAATCCAAATCAGTTATTGCGTCCGCCCAATGCCGTGTACCTCTCATACATAAAATTATAGACCTTTTAAACTGCTCTCGAGCAATCACATGAGCAGGTTTATAAGGCGTGCTATCCCAAAAATAATACAAAACATCTGCCTCTTCAATTTTTGTGTGTGAAACAAAGTCCTGCGTAAAATCAGTGAACCGAAGCAATTTTATAATCTCCGGCCGGTCACGGTAAAATGTGTTCAACAGTTTTCCGTACGTCCCATGAGCAAATGTTGAAAAATAAAGAAGCTCATCTTGAATTTGCTTGAATTCATAGATCTTCAAATCATTGCTTTCAAAATCCAATTGAGACCTCTTCAAGGAGACCTGCTTCTCATAAGATGATAGATACAGTCCTTGCAGAATTGACCATGCAGATAAATATTTTACAGTATCAAAACTGTTTATATGACTCACTTCTTTCAACGTTAGATCAGCAAGTTGCCCAATTTTTTGCAAAATAAGGAGGTTCTCCAAAGAAAAGACCCATTGATCAGTATTAATTCCATACTCTTGCCTCATTCTTCTCTCAACATCAACTATAGATTCATCCAAATAGTTTCCAAAAGTATTCAGAGGTAAAAGAGCCAACTCATTCCCAATCAAAATTCCTTCTCGAATGTTTTTCAATATGATCTCACTCATTGCAAAATTTTGATTTGAAGAGATGTCCTGTGGGGATTTCAGCTGTTCTTCAATATAATTTGCCACTATTGATAGTTTTACTCCTACTATCGTGGAAAAGAATCATTACTTTTTTGAGCTGTTGGCCGTACGACTTTATTTACAGTTAAATGTGTCACAGACAGCATTCTATAGGAGTTCTCAAGAAAGTTCCTCCTTAAAACTTGGCTTAATTTATCCATATTTAGAGTTAGGAAGAATTGAGAATTTCGACAATTATTTCGAATTAAATACAAATAAATTTATACAATTTTCCAATTCAATTATATGAAGTAAATAAGTAAATATAATACTTTAATTAATCAAGACCTTCGGAAAAAAAGTAAAGATAATATGAACAAATTCGTTATTGCTAGCAACATAATCCAAGATTTCAAAGATTTAATCTCTGCACTCATTTTATCTTGAGTTGTTTTAAATTCTGTTAGTTTTTTTTCCAAACTAGGATTGGTATTTTGAACTTCTTTCTGATTATCAACCTTGATCTGTTCTTCTTCAACAACTTCTGAAGAAGGTTTAATTTTATTTTCAGCATTCTCTTTGACTTCTTCTGGCACTGGCGCTTGCACTGGCATATCAGCTTTCGTCTTTAGAATTGTTTGATTTTTCGTTTTGAGGTATTCAGAGACTTTTGCTTTCATGAGAAGGACGACTTTTTGAGCGATTTCAAGATTTTCATCTTGCACAGATTTTGTAATCTTTGCTTTAAACATTGTACTCTTTATAAATTCAATTCCTAGCTTCCATGTTAATTCACATTTATTGGCCTCAGTATTTTTCAAAGTAAAGCTATTTCTGACCACAAAGCAATCAGATAAGGGCACTTTGAAACTTTTACTTTCTGAATACATTATGAGTTCGTCCATACTGAGCCAAATAATATTTTGCTTCTCTTCAATTGGACAGCTTTTTGGAACAAACATTGATTGCTCTTTCACTGGGTGAGTGTAATTAAATATCCTACTCGACTTGCCAGGAGCTTTCAAAAGAGCTTTGAGACTCTCTTCCAAATCCATTTCTTGAAATTCAACGATTGACTTTGGTGGCGGAGGATTCCATTGCGTATTTGTTATTTCTGTGTCTCCATTTGATTCCTTTGTCCATGTCAAAAAGTTTTTGAACTTTTTTCCTCGGTGCTCACTATGTTGATCTGAAAAAATCAAATTGTAGAATCTCAAAAATGAACAATCAAATGAGTCTTTTATAACAAGTTGTGAACAACTATCAATGATCTTGAAGTCATTCGCAAATTCAACTCTTCTCTTCTCCTCAAGATTTTTCTTCAAAACTTTGATTCGATCTTCTTGTGAATGCTGATTACTTTGGGGTTGAGGCTGGGGCTTTCCTTCGTGTTCGTTGAAGTTTTCAATTTCTGCTTGTAAAGGTTCAAAAAATATTGATTTGTTGCCTTTTGGAGTGCTACTTCCTTTTTGAGATGCATCATTATGGTCTATTCCATTTCTTGGAGTAACACTTACTGAAATTGTTTTCTTGTGAAGTATTGATCTTCTTGGAATATTTTGATCTCTTTCTCGAATCTCCCCAGTATTATCAGACTCATTTTCATTCTGATTAATAAGTTGCAATTTCTTCATCACAACTTGCTCTCTGATCGGAGAGATCCCAGCACCCAACAACTGATTGGGTTTCTTCATCTCAAAATCAGCAGATTTTGGAATCTTTGCAATTGGACTTGGGTTAATACCAGATCTATCATCGACCTTTTCTTCATTCAAATCGATTTCTCCTTTTCGAAGTCTCTCAATAAGAGTCCAAGCCTTGTCTCTTGAAAAGAAAGAGGTGAAAATAATTTCACCGTGCTTTGTTACCAAAGTCAAAGCGCTATCAAAAACCAATGTTATCACCTTCTTCTCAGCCTTTATGATATCTTTGATTGGAATCTTCAAAACAGCGTCTCCAAAAATCTTTGATGAGCAGAAACATAAACTATTACTGTAAACGTACATCCACCCATGTCTCAACACTTTCTGATACACTGCGCAAGTAAAGTCCCCTAGTAATTTATCATTTGTATTGATCTGGAACCTCTTCTCAATTTTTCCAGGACTCCCCTTATCAACAGTTTCCTCATTACTTTCCTTTGTCTCTTCTTCGTCTTCGTCATTACTGCCAGGATCATCTTCTCTCTTTTCTTGCAAGGGGTCAAACTGAATGAAATCCTCAGGAGTGATCCACCCTAGGTTTCCGATTTGACCTTTATCGTATTCAAGGTTATATTCAACTGGTGGAGTATACAACTTTTGAAAAATTAAAGCAATCTCCTTTCCTTTTTTGCCATCTACATATTTTAAACAATCAGCTAATTTCTCATCTTGTCCCACCACAAGCATAATCTCATGCTCAATACCGTTTTCTAAATGAATTGCGTCGTTTGTTTGCTTCAGTAACGAACAAATCTCCATGAATAGGCAGCTTTCCTGTCCCACTATTCCTTCCACAATATGCTTGAAGCTTTGGAGCTTTGAATTCTCCTGCTTTTTATGCTCACTCTCAATTTTTACTACAACTCTGGCTGTTTCAATAGCATGTTTTCTAAAGTTCCCTCGAAGCTCAACTTGCTGAACTAACAAGACTTCAAACTCTTTTTTTAATTTACCAAGCTTTGCGTCATTCTCAGGTGTCTCGTCAATCTTCTTTTGCATCTTTTCTTGCGATTGCAAACTTGCCTCGATCGCCATCCTCAAATTCATATGATCTTTGATTGCTTTTTGCATATTTGTTTGGTATGTTTTCAGTGAGTTTCTCTGATCTAACATGATTCCTTCAATCACGTTCAATTTCATTGTGATAAAAGTTCCAAAATTCTGAAATTTCTTTCCTAAACTGCCAATCCCATTGTAAAAAGGATCAAGCAAAACACTCATTCTCTTGCTAAATGCGAAAGCTGGACTATAGTGGAAAGGATTCTTAGATACTTTTTGCAACTGCTTGGCAACAATTTCACAGTGGCTGGCAAGATCGTGCATAAAAGTTTTCATATGCTTTACCATCTTACGTCGCTCTTCATCGATTGCTAAGGACACATCCAACCTTTTTTGTAATAATTCTACGTAAATATGAATCTGATCATCTGTTAATCCCAAAGGGTTCGCTAAAAGCTTCTGGTGAATTTCAGAAAACAAGTCTCCAGAAACTGCCAAAGCTGAGGCTATTTCTTTCTTTTTCAAATCATCAAGACTCATTTGCTCCTGAAGGTATTCTTCTTCAGTCATTTTCTGCTCTTCTGAGAACTTGAGGGCATTTGCAGACTCACTCAAACTCTTTTCAAACAACTCCATCAAACTCTTATGATAGATTCTGATTGCCTCAATTGCATTAGCCAGCGTCGTTCTCAATGCGACGCGAAAAGTCTTGAGAACATCGCTTAGAGCATTGTTTAAGCTCAGTTGATTTTCATTCATTAATTCAATTACCGTTTGTAGAGCATTTTCGGCCTGCCTTAGTTCCTGTAATTTCGAAAAAATCCTTGTTCTGATTCGTTTTTGCTGAGTTATCGAGTAATATACTAACGGATCATTTGCCATCTTGTTCTTCTCTGTTATTAAAGCTTCCGTCTCCTTGCAGACTTTCTCATACTTGACTTTTTCTCTTGCGTGGTTCTGTCTGGTCCCAGCAAGCTGCTTGATAATAGATTGAGCTGAATCATTCAATGTTGTACTTGTTGATTCTAATTTTTCTCCATACTCATCAAAAGTCTCCATCAGCTGCAAAGAACAATTTTGTGTATGTTCTGAAATTTCTTGTGATGCTCTCTCTTCCCAAGCAAGGAAATTTGAGGTCAAAGTACAATACGAAGAGGGATCGGAACTGGGGCCCGAAGAAGAAGAAACTTGTTTCGCGCCTTTTGATACAAGTTTTCCAAAATGATCAAAGGCAAGAAATGACTCGGAAAGAGAACTTTTGAGGGTCTTCCATATTCTCTTTGTCTCATCTAACCTCTGAAATATCACTTCAAATAATTCATTCTCTGATGAGTTGTTCAATGTTAATGTTGTACTCATTTTTCAATAATCAATTAAATGAATTTCGAATTCTCGCACAATCCAACTACAAACAATTTCCTGTAAATTGATTTTTCCCTAAAAACCTTAATTTGACCGCGAATCAATTCTCCTTTTGTTGTCAAATTTCTCCTAAATATCCTCATTTTCCCTCCATGAACAGGCCAAATCCTCCTATTTTACTTCAATGAGTTGTTCTTTGTTTTCCAATCGTCAAATAAGGAAGTTTAAAGAACGCATCTGAAACAGGGAATATTGTTAAACAGTGAATTTTCAGCACTGAGACACCCCAGTATTCCCAACAGCAATTTCCTTTATATATTTTTTTTAAATAAATATTTCACGATTTCTCCAAGGAAATAGTAGCAAACAATATTTTTACTTGCTTGTTTGCCTGACTTTAATAAATTAATTAAACTTCATTCATTAACCAAAAGATCATTTTCCTCCACATTTAGCCATCTCAACAAAAAAAGATCCTTGCCTAATTCTGATTTTTGAGAAAAATTTGGTTCCTCCTTTCACTTACTTTCTACTCATTACCTCCCTTCCTCTAATTTTCCCTATCTAAATTCTGACTTCTTCTCACCAATGAAATGCATCCTTGATGCGAGGCCTCAAGAATGATGAAGATTTCTCAAATAATCTCTTTCATGAGTATGAATTCCATATATATCAATATAGAGATAATAAATAAAATCGTGACAAAATATTTTTCAGTCAAATAGAAGCTTTATTTTCAGCCTTAATTTCACTGAGACAATAAAAATTAAATCACGACAAAAAAGTCACAATTTAACTTTTCTCTAGACTTGAAGAACCCTCCGAAGGATCACTTTGCTTTCTCTCCAGATCGAAATGCTAAAATCAAATAAAAAAACGTTTGATAGAATTTAGTTTAAATTTAGGTGCCCTTAAAAAGTGTTGAAAAACTGTTGGTTAAATATCCATAAATTTAAATTTCAAAAAAAAAATTCATAAGTCTGATTCACAAATTAGCTTAAAAATCCCAAATTAATAAGAAAAAATGAGTCAAAACTCTGAAGCTGCTGCACAAGTCTCTGAATGCATTTCATCGCCTGATCACTATAACGCTTCCTCGAATCTCATCTTTGATTTACTTGCCAAAAAGTCAAAATCATATACAGATGACTTCGTCAGTGCTTTAACGGTGATTTTTAATGATCCAGATGTTTCTCCAAGATCCAAGTTTTATGCTCTTTACCTCCTGGCAAAAGCTACAGAAGTCAACAATGAATTCCTCATGACAAGAATGGCTAAGCAGAGAGAAATGCTTAATCGATTGTTCAAAGATTGCCAATTCAATGATGCCAAGAGCGTCACCGAAAAAGGCAAAACATTCTTTTCTCAAGCACCCACTCCTGAAGAGTCAATTCTTGGAGGAAACTTTATCCGTCTTCTTCTTGAATGCTTTTTATATTGGAATAAAACCTTTGGCGTTGATGATAATAGTGATCCTCTTCATATTTATCAGGTCATGTTTAACACTCTTTCTGAGAGAGTCAGATTTCCTGAACATTTCCTTTACCTTACAAAAACATTCGATATCAACGAAGATTTCCATTACGCCCCTCCAACATCTCTCTCCAATATCCAAATGACCAGAAGTTTGTCTGGAAGTCCCTCGAAGCTTTTTAGTCCAAATGCAAGCTTAGCCAACTTGCAAAGTCTCAGAACTAGCCAACCCTCCAGTCCTGGCCTTATAGAAAGTGTCAAAGAACAGCTGAGATCTTGCACTACCTCCGGAAGATCTTACAAAAGAAATAATTACAAAGTATTTGATGGGATAGCTGGCCAAAACTCCAAAAAATACATTGCAGAGTACCTAGAAGCAACAAAAGAAACTCTTCGAGCCAAGGAATCAACTCCTTCTCAGAAATTCTTCGTTGTCTACCTTTTACTCAGAACAACAGAAACCAACAATAAGCAGTTGGTCACAGAACTAGTCAATAATAGAAAAGACCTCTTGAGCGATTTGTACGCTTTTGCTTCTGCTGATTACCAAAAAGATCCCAAGGAAAGAGGCAAAACCGCATTCTCAAAGGATCCTTCTGAAGACGAAGCTCGCGTTGGCAGAAATTTTGTCACATTAATTACTGAAACTCTCATTTTCTGGAAAAAGTCATTTGTCGTTGGTAGCAAAGATCCTACCAGCGTCTTTGACTTGATCTACTCCAAACTTGAAGCCAAGAAGTTACTCGTTAAGGAATTCTATTATGTTGGCAAAAATCTTGACACTGATGGAGAAAACTACGCCGCTAGATTCGAAGCCACACCCCCTCAAAACTTCCCAAAATCAGACTTGAAAAGCCCAGGCACAAGTCCCCCAAAGGTGATCAAAGAACAACCTGTTTTGAGCCCTAGTCCTGAAAAAAAGTCAAAAGCTATCGAGTCCCCTGACCTTCAAACTAAAACCAAACAGCCAGAAGTAAGCCCTTCGAAATTTGAAGACAACTTCACAACGGTTGAAAGCATACAAAATCCTAGCAAATCCCAGAAGACCTTAACAAATACTGCTGCCAATGAAAAGCAAAGCTCTGAAATTGCTCGAGCCAAACAAGCTCTGGCTCAATTGGAGCAGAACAAAACTTCTCTCAGACAATTCTTGGAAAACAACAAACAAGAAAATGACATGAAAGACTTGGTTGGCTATTTGTACCAAGAAATCCCCAACACTTATGAAAAAAGTGTTCTTCCAAATGTTGATCCTTTGATTGGAAACGCAAATCCCTCCTCGGAAAAATACGTCACTCAAATTTTCGCAGAAGGTGAAGTCGTTGAAAATCTGAAAAAATATTACTCCAGATACCAAAAAGGCCAACTCCCGTATAAAGATTTCAGAACCAGAGTTGTGCCCTTACTCCGTCCCAGAGAAGATCAATCAGAAGAAAGACCACAAACTACTCCTACTGAAACTTCAGAACTCATCAAACAACCCCAAGCTCAAGAACAAGAAAAGGTCAAAAAGGCTGCTGTACCACCACCTGAAAATACTGTTTCTAATAAACCAGCTAAACTCGAAAATATTGAACCCCTCAAAGCTGATGTTGCACTTGGAAAGCCACCCAGAAGTCTCCTCAGCCCCACCGCAGAGTTTTCAACTTCCATCACTTCCTCCAAGAACCAAAAACAAAAATCTTTAGATGAAACTGACCCAAACAAAACCAAATTCACAAAGCCTATTCATTATCTCATGTCTCCATCGCCTGTACGAAGAGAGGAAGGAGATACCTTTGAAGGAGAAAACAGATTGAAGAATAGCTCTTTGAAACTTCAGAGTCTCCGTACAACTCCAGGCAGAAATGGAGTCTTTGATGGAGAGGACACTCGACAAAGTCTCAAATTGTCCAGAGTCAGGTCGACTGATCTCTCAATCATTGAAAATTCAATTAGACACTCCTTCGTTAGTTCAGGCAGAAAGCCCCCAGAGTTCAAACCTTTGACTGAATTCCAAGTCAAAGAAGAATATGAAAAGGAAATTAGTAAACTCAAACTTGACAAAGATGCTCAACAAAAAGAAATCACCGTTTTAAAACAAACTGTCGCTCAGCAAAAACATCAAATAGATGCTCTCCAAGAACAAGTCCAAAGTCTCACTCAGGAAAACACTGAACTCAAAAGTGATGAAAACATCGCTAACTTACAACAGAAAATCAAAGAATTAGAAACTCAACTTGAAATATATTCCCACAATGAACCCAAAAAAGGTATTTATTATTGAACTATTTTTTCCTCAAAATCCTATCATAGTTATCAATATTGCATTGACTCAATCAGGATCAGGACATCAAAGGGGCAGGTCGATTGATAACCAAAGTAGAAAGTTAGGCCCTGGCCCAATTGAAGAGGATGAAGATGAAGAAAGATATGCAACACCTACAAATGAATATTCTGTCTCACAAACACCTTATGATGCTAATTGGGCAAACACTCAACCAGCTGCAAGTGTCGAGAGTAGTATGTATGATGTTGAATGGCCAGCAACTGCTCAACAAGGAAAATCCCTCACCGGCGAGTTGGAAGCCAGACAAACTCAAAATACAAAAGAAGCCATGATTCGTGGAAGAGAAATCGAAACAACCCACCAAATCTACACTGATTTGGGAAATACCAAAGACTTGAAAACCTTCAAGTTAGCCTGTCTCAAAACTAAATGCCCTCTTTATGAAAACAATCATCTTAGAGTTGGAATATCAACCAACATTGTTCATGATGTGAGCAGCAATAAAAATATGCTGAAAATGGTCCTCTACTATGAAAATAAAAGCAACGCAAACATCAACTCCTTCGTGGCTGAAGTTGTCCAAGGCAAAAATACTAACCGATTCGCAAAGCCCAACCCCTTAGAAGGTCCTCTTGATCATGGAAAACAAATCAAACAACAAGTTGTTGTCACTTATGAAAAAGTCCCATTCGAATGCCTTAAACTCTTGCTTCGTGTCAATTCTGAAACCTTTGAGGTCCCTCTCCCAACAATCATCACTAAATTCGCAGAATCTAAGCTCACAGCTACCGATGCTTTCCGCCAGAAGTGGAAAACTAGCAGTCAAAACGTCATCAAAACTCAAGAACTTGTCATTGATACCAGTATCATCAAAACTGCCTTTGACTTTAAAAAGTTCTTCCCTCATTTGGTTGACTTGAATCCCATGAATGAATATGAGTATCTCCAAGGAACTAAAAGCATCAAGCTTGGTGGAATTTTCGAAAGCAATGCTCCTGGTCAGGAATATCTCTTAAAGATCAATATCCTTCCCACTCAAAAAGTTGTCTTCCAAATTGCTGTTCCTGAAACCGACACTAGTCTAGCTACATTCTTTTTACAATCCCTGGCATTTTTATTTAAAAAGCCCTAAATCCAATTTTGATTCCACATACATTTTATATGTCCATAAGATTATCTTTGCTTAAATTTTGAACATTTTATCTTCTCGAATTCTTCCAGGAATTTTATCTAACTTCAAAAATTAATTCTCTCTAGATTTTTTCTTTTTAAAGTCGAGATAAATTTTCGAGAAAAACTGGTTTTAATTGGAAAGACTCTCAAGATCTCGCAAAAACTCACCCTTAAATTTCTCACTTCCAAATCTCTGAGACAGTAAAGTTACCTAGAATTTTTCGAATTAATTAATCAGTATTTTTATTAAAAAGAGACATATCCCTCCCAAGTCCCAACAATGCCAAAAGAAAATGGAAGCAAGTTGCTTACAATCTTGGACGCTATCGATGTGTTTAAAGAGTCAGCCAGGTTTAACTTTAAGGGCAAAAGAGTTTTATCCACTGCTCTTGGAGGAATCTTGACAATCTGTCTTGTTCTTTTTATTACATCGCAAATCAGTACCCAGTTTGTTGGGATGTTCAATCATCAGAGCCCTCAAGTCTATCAAGTCAATGAACTTGAGGATGACCCAGTTAATGTTCAACTCTATCGAGAACACAACTTTTTCCTTGCCGTAAGTGTTGTTTTAAATTCTGCTTCCATGAATCTCACTCAATCCTCTCCGTTTAACTTCAAAACAACATACAACAAGTACACTCTACTTGATGATGGCTCCAAACTCAAAGTTCAGTACCCCTTACTCTGGGCTCCATGTAACCATTCTGATTTTCCTGATAGTCTCTATGGACCAGACGCCTTTACCACAATTGGCTTAAACTATGCCTACTGCGCTTCAGGGATCAACTTCACTAACTCCACAGACGGTTCTTGTCCAACTGATATTCAGGCAAAATACCCAACCTGCATTACACCTCCTGATTTTGAAGTCAAGGGAGATTACTTCTCAGAACAGTTTGACTTCATTCAATCATACCTCGAAATTTGTGATCCTAATGATCCCAATTTGCCATATCTCATGACGTGTGATATCACAAACATCAGCTCTAAATTTCTAACCTCAACATACAAACTCAATCTATATTACTCGTATAGCTTAATTAATCCAGGATCTTATGCGATTCCAAATTCAACTCTGCTTGATAATGTCTACTGGGGCATCAATCCACAAATCTACAAAATCGCTGATCTCTTTGTTGATCGGGTCACGGTTCAAGATTTTGACGACTACGTCTCTTCTTCAAGTCACAAAAATAAAACCTTCTACTCAAGTCCCTCTGACCAAATGAGAGACCTTGAATCTATGACCACAACCTCAACAACTACCCCAAAAACCCGCCTCATGGAATGGAATATTCGACGCAGTTCTCGTAATAAGGTTGTTGCTCGAACATATCCGAAAGTTACAAATATATTGGCTGATCTGGGAGGTTTCTCAAAGGCTCTCATGTTTATTGCTGCAATGATTGTGCTGGGATATATCCGATTTAAATACTTTACCGATATTTCCAACGAGTTGTACGAGTTCAGGCTCCCTCAAACTCACAATTATACAAACTTTATCCCCAAAAAACTCCATAAAAAGGACCCCAGAAACTTCCTCCTAATAGCTAGAAATAATAGCAACAGTATTATGAACGGAAGTCTTGGCAGCCCAGATACTCCAAGTGCCTTGAGCCCAAGAATCGACGATTTTGCTAGTAATGCTTGTATAAGAGACTTTGATGAAAAACTCAAATCAAAACAGGCAAAACTTTCAAGTCATGAAGGAAGTTTCTTAAAATCCTTGTTCCATGTAATCTGCTGCCGGAAAAATCCAGAACAGCAACTTGGACATAAAGCTAGAGCCTTGGCTCATCAGGATCTTGATATCGTCAGGATTATCCGAAAATTACAGCAATTTAACAGACTCATGGTCCTCTTGTTAAATCCAAAGCAAAGAGATGCTTTTCATTTTATTGATAAGCCTTTGGTCACCCTTGGCAGCAAAAAACCGCTCCATTCTGACAGTATCACCAGCCCTTACATTCGATCAGTCAAAAAAACTACCCGATTGGATGTCACAGGAGAAGTGAGTCACCTTGACCAAAGCCAAGCAAGATTAGCTCAAACAGAGCTTGAAAACAAAGACCTTAATTCGATCCTTAATTATGGAAAACTGTATGTTGCTTATCGTTATCTGCTCAACGATAGAGATGCAAGTAATGGAGCTTTAAATAAAAAACTTATCGGAATGCTCAATCCAGATCTCGTCAAAGTCTTTAAAAGGGTCGATCAGCTGGCCCAAGACGAATATGAATTCGAAGATCCAAATCCCAAACATTACGAAAATGTTGTCAAACAAGTTCTTGAAAATCAAAATGAATTAATGATGTCACTCAAATAAAAAAATTTTATTGATTTGTATTTTTTCCATGACTCTGTCTTGTAAAAAAATATATATCACAAAACAACACTTGAATTAATTTCCATAAAAGACGAAATATTGGAGTTTCTTTTAATTAAAATAAATAAATTAAAAGCCATGTCGAGACTTTACCATAGACGTGTCAACACAGAACTACCTGTCTTCAATCCCAACTTTGAAGACTTCATCATTCCAAGTACTCTCAGAACTTCTACTCTCACACAGTAAATCCCTTGAATGAACTCTGAATGACTAATTTTCTTTCGAAGAAATAAAGAAGAGAATCCAAGAGCTTTTAAGCCTGCCAAGCAATTTGTACTTGGTGCAGAAGTTGCGAAGGCTGATTTCCTTGGATACAATGGCTTGAAAGACAAGCATCTAAATCAATATTTCTCCAAAAAAACGAGAAGAAATCTTCTTGAAAATAATGGTTTGGTAAAATAAGTTACCTCAATCATTCTTAGTAAAATTTTCAAGCTCACTCCAGATGGTTTTGTTATTGAAAGAACCACCTGCATTCGTGATTGTGAAAAGTACAAACCAATCCCTCCTGAAAAGGCAAAAGACTTGTTCCTTGAACCAACAGATGTAACGAATTGTGTTAAGAGAAATATTTTTACTCCTTATATAGAATGGAACTCGGATTCTTAGTATTCAGTTGCCTCAAATTAGAGATATCTCTCCTGTCCGCTCCAAAAGCCTTGTCAGAGTATAACTTCTCAAAAAAAGTTTTCTAACTATTCCAATAACAGGAAAGGACAGCAATTAATGAAAAAATATTCGATATGAAAAGACAAAAAAGCTATGTCAATGGTATATTTCCAATTAATATCAGCGTGCCACAAAGTCTCAAATCTTCAAAAACTGCAAGATCAAAATCTCCACCCAAACAATTCTTGTATTGCCAAACACCCAATCTCGATTTGGATTTCTTTGAAGACAAAAAACCTTTTCGAAAAATTCAACTCAAAGAGACTCCAAAGCCTCATCTAAAGATAAGTTCCTCGGCAGCAAACCTGTATAATACACTCAAACCACTATCAAAAGAGGAACTCACTTCGGTCTTCACTAAATTCAAGACGAGAGCTCTCGACCCTCAACCTGGCTCGGAAAACAATAAAGTTATGCTAATTGAGCAAGCTCAAAAAGATATACTCAAATCAAATACTCTCAGTAAAAGAAATAGTCAATCTTCTATAAGGGCTCGCCGAGATGAAGACTTTTTCTCCCAAAAGCGTAGTCTCAAAACAATTTCTCTCAAAAAATCTCACCTCCCAAACTCCAATCAAACTAAAGCAGACGCAAAATATTATGATGAATTAGTAATAAGCAAATATTCAAAACCAGCTCTTGATTCATTGCAAAAAAGCAAAGATGCCATCAACTCAGGCCACAATTTTTCCTTTGCACAAAACAACGATGTTCAACAGAGGATTGATACCAAAGAGTCATATCACCCAATAGAAACTCATTATGATTCAGATTTCCTGCCTCCCAGCATAGAAAACAAAATCAACATTTCGAAAGAAAATAAATTCAGCAACTTTCACGAAGAACATTCCGAGCGACCTATTGAAGAATCTTTAATGCAAAAAACAATTGAGGAATCATTCAATTCCATGGGAATCGGTCCTATCCAAAAATAATAATTCATCTCTTTAAGTTTCTATTTTTGATTTCATTTATTAAGTAAATTATTTTTTTCTTTGTAAAAAATGTAACTTTTTTATTAATCAAGTTTATAACTTGTTTTATTTATTTTCTTCATTAAGATAAGAATCAATCATAAAGATCTAGGGTTCTATCATAACGTATTCTTCGGGATGAATATTCGATAGCTCACAAAACTACCCAATTTGAAACAAAAGAAGAACCCAATCACAATTGTGACTTTTGAGAAATTTTAGGGGAAAATTTTTATCGAGGAACTTATCTGATAAAAAAATTCAATGCCTTTCCAAAAATAAAGGGAACATTTCAAAGATTTATATAATTTTGTTTTGACCATTGGATTGAATTGAACGTGAAAAAAGAATTTTCTCTTAAAAAAAAA
>Ga0182738_1002349_pt1 | contig 22523 bp, 17 predicted proteins | sample eDN5th30CBELigMG_FD_128876 | JGI IMG/M metagenome (GOLD analysis project Ga0182738, IMG submission 128876) | Enriched Miracle-Growth compost microbial communities from Emeryville, California, USA - eDNA 5th pass 30_C BE-Lig MG (version 2)... ...
CGTTGGTCAATCTCTCGGCCGACGGGACCACCGTGAAGGCGCGGTGGCACGGCTTTTTCATGCTCGGAGGAGGCGATGATGCTCGCTGGGAAGGCGGCATTTTCGAGAACGAATATGTTCGGGAAGACGGCGCGTGGAAGATATCGCGCCTGCACTATTACCCGCAATTCGCCGGGCCGTATGAGAGTGGCTGGAAAAACGTCGGGCCGACGCAGCCGATCTTCCCCTATCACTTCACGCCGCAGGAAACCGGCGTGCCGATCCCGCCTGCGGAAGGTCCCGCACCGAAGACCACCGCCACCCTAAGCGAGTTGGAGCGGCGCATCGATGCGCTGAACGCACAGGACGCGGTCCGCAATCTGCAGAACGCGTATGGGTATTACGTCGATCGCAAAATGTGGGACGACGTCACCGATCTCTTCACCGAGGACGGCGTGTTCGAGGTGGGCGGAGTGGGCGTCTACGAAGGCTCCGCCAACATTCGCCGTGCGCTTGAGCGTGACGGGCCCGCGGGACTCAAGCATGGCGAGCTTTTCGAGCATCCGCTGTTCGACACGATCGTCGAGATTTCCGCTGATGGGCGAGAAGCGCAGTTGCGCGGCATTGAACTCGGCATGCTCGGAAACGCCAACGCCGGGGAGGCGTGGTGGTCAGTCCGGGTATTCGGCAATCGGATGGTGAAGGGCGACGACGGTAAGTGGCGCATTCGCGAGATGCGTCTCTTCCCGACGTTCAAGACCGATTACTACCAGGGTTGGGGCAAGAGCCGGATTGTCGATCCGCGTCCGCCGGCGCAATTTGCGCCCAACCGTGCGGCGTCGTCAGCCGGCGAGAACGTGATCCCCGCATTCTTCCTCAAGAACCCGGCGACAGGACAACCGGTTTCCTATCCGCCCCAAGCCATCGTCGTAGCGAAGGATCGCCTTCTAGCTCCGGCTTCGCAGCAGGGAGTCGCTCGGCCCAGTGGGGACTTCAGTGCGCGTCTTGCGGAGGCCAGGCGCCGTCTTGGACTATCGACCGCCTATCACGGCATGGTGAACGTCGCGGCCGCGTACAGCGAGTATCTGGACGACTCCCAGTTCCCGGAAATGGGCGCCCTGTTCGCGGAGAAAGGCGTGAAGGAGGTCCCGTACACTGGCTTCTACATCGGCCAGGAACGTGTTTCCCGCCGAAGCTCCGTGATCCCGGTCAACGAGCGTACGAGTGTTTCCTTCCACTGGCTGCTTCAGCCGGTGGTCGACGTAGCGCCGGACGGCCGCTCAGCCCAGGTGCGGACGAGGATGTTCCAGCCGCGCACTACTCCGGACGGAAACTCGGCCAACATAGGCAACGGGATGGACCTCCAGCAGGCAATCCTGGAGAACGGCGTCTGGAAGCTTTGGCACGTGCTGGTTGACCAGCACCACCTGTCTTACGGAAGCTACAAGGGTGGGTGGGCACGGCTGCCGCCCCCTCAGCCCCGCGGCATCCGCGCTCCGGGCTCAGGCGGTAACACCAATCCGTTTCCGCCGGATATTCCGGAAACGGCGCTCGGGAAGCGCAAGGAAGGCTTCATCGGCGGGATCGGAACGCCGGTCAACTGGCCGGGCATCATGCCGATGTGGTTCCACTACAAGAACCCGGTGAGCGGCCGGGTGCCCGAGCTTCACTGGCCGATTTGCGGAACCTGCGAGATCGCCCCGGAGACCAGCATGGACCGTCACGGCTACATGCTGCCCGCGGAGCCCTGATCCCGCGCTGCCGCTGGCCCGGTGGCTGCGTTACGGGTGACCGGGGAAATGCGGTACGGGCTCGCCGACCGGGATCCGATAGGGATTGCGCGGCTGGGGGGTACGGGTCGCCAGCTCACGGGAAATCGCTTCCGCCGTATCGAGCAGCTTGGGCAGATACTGGTCGATTGCCTTCTGCAACGGCATGGCGGCGGTGATCCAGGTGAATCCCAGACAGGCGATCACCTTACCGTTTTCCCGCACTGGCACCGCGATCGTCGAAGATCTCGGCTCGATACCAATTTCGCGCGTGGCATAGCCGCATCGGCGGACATGCTTGACCATCCGAGCGATGGCCTCCTTGTCGTGGGCCTCGCGATCCTCCGGGTCTTTGCTTCGCTTGACGATCTCGAGGATGATCTTCCGTTCGTTTGCGTCGCAATGCGCGAGGTAGGCGCGGCCCAGCGCACGACTGACCATGCTCAGGCGCATGTTCAGCGAGGAATGGAACAGTGACAGCGAGGTATAGGGGATGGTGCTGGCCCGCACGATCATCGCGTCGCGATCGAACAGCGCCAAGGCGAGGGGCCAACCCTCACGCTTCGTGAATTCGATCATGATCTCTTCGGCGACTTCGATGATCAGGGGTTCATGATGGAACCCGCAGGACAGCGTCTTCACATGTCCGAGCAACTGGTAGGTGCCGTAGCTCGACGATTGGGCTGCCAATCCCTTTGCTTCGAGGGTGCGCAGCAGCCGAACGATGGACGGCTTCGGCAGGCCGGTGTCCTTGTGCAGGTCGTGGAGGGTAGACAGTGGACGGCGGTTGAGCGCCTGGAGCAGGTCAATCGCCCGTTCCACGGAACGGATGCTGTCTTTCCTCTGTGATTTCGCTTCCTCAACCATAGGATTTATGACCTTGGGGTCGTTCGCCCCGTTATCCTCTCACCGAAGAGACTACGTATCGGCGGGGTGCCCGGCAATGGTTGGGGGGCAAGTTTTTCGCTGTGCGAAAAGATGGCAGCGTCCAGTTGATGTGATGAACCGGGTAGGACAGCGATCGGCTGGTGTATTTCTTGCAGAACGGAGCAGTGATGATCGAGGACCTTTTCAGCGTTGCGGGAAAAATTGCGCTTGTCACCGGTGGGACGAGCGGGATCGGCAACATGATCGCCCGCGGTTATGTCCGCAGCGGCGTGAAGACCTACATCACGGCGCGTGAACTGGACCGGGCGGAAGCTGCGGCGGCAGAGCTTTCCGCCGAAGGGGGCGAATGTATTGGGCTAGCGGCTGAACTAGGGGACGAGGACGGCCCCGCGCGCCTCGTGGCCGTGCTTCGGAAGCTCGAGAGCAGGCTGGACATCCTGGTCAACAACGCGGGGGCCAACAATCGTGGGCCGATTGAGGATATGAGCGCCGAGGGCTGGGACGCCGTGATGGACGTCAATCTTCGCGCGCCGTTCATGGTCGTCCAACAAGCCCTGCCGTTGCTTCAGGCGGCGGCCAACGCTGAGACTCACGCTACCGTGATCAACCTCGGCTCGATCGGCGGACTGCACATTCCGAACTGGGAGGCGTACCCCTACGGGGCATCCAAGGCCGCCATCCACCACCTCACGCGCGCACTCGCCAAGCGGCTCGGACGGGACCAGATCCGGGTCAATGCGATTGCGCCGGGACCGTTTCACTCACGTTTGACGGACACCAATTCGGACGCGGTGAAGAAGAGCGTGGAGACCTTCATTCCCGTGAACCGCCCGGGCACCCCCGAAGATGTGCAGGGCGTGTGCATCTTCCTCGCCTCGCGTGCGGGAGCCTATGTGAACGGCTCCACGATCGCTCTCGACGGCGGTTATATAGCGGCGCTCTGATACGCGGGCGCCGGGTTTACTTCCCGACTAGGCGCCTCGCTTCCGCCGCAGCGGCCATCAGCTCGCACGTCTTCAGGTCGGGGCAATAGTTCTCCGGCAGTCGGCCGCTCACCGGGTTGGGATAGGCGAACCACATCGGCTTGATTTCTGGCCAGATCGGGCTGCCCCTGACGAACCCCCGGAGACGTGCCGGCATCGTCGAGGCTGGCACGTCGGGCGGAATATCGACCGGGTTGCCGAGACGCCTTCCGAGCGACCCGGCCGGCGGTGACGACGGTGTGGGCCGAACGGTGGGAGGGGAAGAAGCAGGGCGTGGCCTGGCCCATCCATCCTTCCAGTTGGTCGACTGGAAATACTTTTCGTCGATCGCGCCGCCGACGCTCAGCTTCCACACGCCATCCTCGAGCACGGCAGCATCGTTCGGATAGACCCCGTTCGCGAATGAGCCGGGTTCGGTGCTGCTGATCGTATAGAGGAACAGGCGCGTCCGGATTTTCGCGGCCTTGGCGTCAGGGGACACGTCGATGACCGGCTGGGTTCGGACGTGCGCACGTATGGTGTCGCGAACCATCGTGGGTGAGGGGCCTGCCATGTAGGCCTGCACCATGGAGCGATAGATGCGGTCCCTTCCTACGTAATAGCCCCCCGCGCGCGGTTTCCACCCGTCGACCGAGTAGGAGTCGGCGAATGCCTCCCACTGAAAGTCGTCGAGATAGTGACCGAGAGCGCTCGAGACGTTCTCGATGGCGTCGTAAGCTTTCGCCCGGTCGAGGGCGACGACCGCCGCCGCAAGGCGTGCCTCAATCGGCCCGGAAGGAGCCTGCGTTTCAGTCTCTGGAGGTTGGGGTGCCACAGTCTGACCGCCGATCGGGCGGCCTGTCACCGGGTGCATATAGCTGAATGCAGGGACGCCTACCTGTCTGTTGCGAGCGGCGCGATCGGGCGCCAGCTGCAGTGGGGGCGCGGGCAGGTCCGTCCAGCTCTTGGCCCAGCCTTGGTAATAGTCCGACCTGACTATGGGTGAGAGGCCCACTCGATGAATCCGCCACTTGCCGTCCGCAGCTTTCAGGTAGGTGTTCTCGAAAGTCGCGATCTCCCAATAGGCTTCGCCCAGTTTGGGAGTGAGCATGCTGAACTGCAGCCCCCGCACACGAGCCTCGCGGCCATCTGGCTGTACCGTCACGATGGTGTGTAGCTGGAGGCGGTCGTTCACCTGACCGTAGCGCAGCTCGGCGGGGCCATCGAGTTCAAGCGCCCGACGCACGCCAGCCTTGCCCCGGTACTCGCCCACGCTACCAATTGCGAAGGTCGCGTCTTCCGTGAACAGGTCGACCGCATCGTCCCACATCTTGCGATCGATGTAGTAGCCGTACGCATTCTGCAGGTTACGGACGGTATCCTCGTCATTCAGCCGCGCGATGCGGCGCTCGCTCTCGCTGAGCCCTTCCGAAAGCTCGGCTTCAGTCTTGATTTCCGGCCGTTCGATGCTGCCGGGTATTTCGGGGACCGGCCGTCCCGCTTGCGATGGGATGAAATGGTACGGCACTACAGGCAGGTCGGGCGTGAGGCTCAGCCACCCGGATTCGTAGGGGCCCGCAAATTGCGGATAGTTGTGGAGGCGGAAAATCTTCCAGACCCCGTCCTCCTTCACATATTCATTCACCTGGGTTCCGCCGAACCAGTCCGCGTGCTGCCCGAACGTGCCGGTCATCGCCAGTTCCAACCATCGCCCCTTCGCACTGTGGCCGTCAGCAGAAAGGGTCACAACCGGCGCGAGAAGCAACTGGGCATGCAGCACCTTCCGCTCTGGCCCCGCCTCACCGCCATAGCGTTCGATCAGCCATGACCTGATCGCGTCCCGCCCTCGAATGGTCCCGTCGCCGGAGATCACCTCCGCATCGCTGCAGTACAGGTCCGCGATCTCGTCCCACATGGCATACAGGAGCAGGTGCGCGTGGGCGTATTGCAAGCGCCTGATCTCGCGAAGATCTTCGGTGCGTTCCACCTCCAGCAGCAGGCGTTCTGCCTTTGCGGTTTCGGCTAGCAGGTTTGCAGGCTGCCCCGCGACGGGACGCACGGGCGCCATTCCAGCCAGTGTCACGACCATTGCGGCGCGGATGATTGCGATTGGCTTCATGCCCTTCCCTTCCGCCTTATGTCGCTCAGGAATCGCTGCCGACGGGCTGCAGTCGGGCATCGGGCGCTTTGCGAGCCTTTCGCAAGGCGGGCGTGCTCAGGATGGTGATTGCGCCAAGCAAAGCTATCCCGGCCATGCCGAAGAACCCTGCGCTGAAGTCACCCGTGGCATCGGCAAGGACGCCGAAGATGAACGGGGTAGAGTACCCAGCGAGGTTCCCCATGGTCGTAATCAGGGCGAAGCCAGTGGCGGCCGCCGCTCCCATCACAAAGGTCGCGGGAAGCGAGAAGATGGTGCCGGCGGCAATGACGACACCGCAATGCGCGACCATTAGACCGCCAAGCGCCAAGAAGGTGCTATCGTGGAAGAGACCCGCGACAAGCAGGCCGACTGCCGATGTCAGGAACCCAAAGGTTGCATGCCATTTCCGCTCGCGCGTGCGGTCCGAATGGCGCGCGTTTGCCAGCAGCACGATCATCGGGATGACCGCAAGCCCGGCGGCGATCCAGCCGGTGGCAAAGACGGTCGATCCGCTGACGTCCTGGATGATCGTCGGCAGCCAGAACTGGATACCGTAGAGGGTGGACAAGTTGCAGAAATTGGCGAGCACGATGCACCAGATGTTGATGTTCCGGAATGCGTCTCCGTACCCGCTTCGTATTCCCGCAGCGCTCTGGGCCTTGCGCTCGACCTCCAGGTCGGCAGTGACGCGCGCCTTTTCCTCGTCGCTCAGCCAAGACACTTCACTGGGCCGATCGCGGAGCCAGATGAACACGATAATGCCGAGAACGGACGCAGGCAAACCCTCGACCAGGAACACCCACTGCCAGCCGGCAAGCCCGCCCACGTCGTCCATGTAACGCATGATCGCGCCTGACAGGGGGCTTCCGATGATCGCGGCGAAACTGGTGCCGAGAAGCATGACGGCCACCGCTTGCGAACGCAGGTGGCTCGGGAACCAGTAAGTGAGATAGAGCAGTGCGCCGGGATAGAAGCCGGCTTCGGCTACGCCGAGCAGGAAGCGGACGGCATAGAATTGCATTGGCGTTTGCACCAACATGGTAGCCGAGGACAGCAGGCCCCACACCACCATGATCCTTGCCAGCCAGATGCGTGCGCCGACCTTGTGAAGTATCATGTTACTTGGGATTTCGAACACGCAGTAGCCGACAAAGAAGATGCCGGCACCGAAGCCGTACATCGCTTCCGACAGTCCCAGGTCCGCGCCCATCTGCAGCTTGGCAAAGGCGACGTTGACCCGGTCGATGCTCGCCACAGTGTAACCGATGAGAACCAGGGGCAGGATCTTCCACGCGATCTTGTTGTAGGTGCGCCAGCTCGCCTCGTCGGGCGCGCTCGACCTGCCGATCAAGTTCATTATGTCCGCTCCCCAAAAGCCCGGCTGCCTCATCGTGCTGCGACGGCCACTTATCGAGAGGTCCAGGCTGAACCTCGCGGCGCTCAGGATGCTTCGAATGGTCGGAGTGCCACAAGCACCTGTGTCTAGATTTTCGCCTGCCGGAACCTGCGCTCGCACCGCGAGCGGCCCATCTTCGGGTTATTCGATCAGTTCGTCCGCTTCTTCGATCAACTGCTCCGGCAGCGTCAGTCCGAGTTGGCGCGCGGCTTTCAGGTTGATGGTCAGCGGACTCTTGAAGCCGCGCTCCACTGGGATGGTCGAAGGATCTGCGCCCTTGAGAAGGCGATCGACCACCGGTGCCATGGCTGCCCAGCCGCGGTTGAATGGAGGAGAAAACGCTGCAACCCCGCCCCCCATGGTGATGGACGTCTGGATGCTCACTGCGGCGAGGCTGTGCTTGAGCGCGAGTTGTCCGATCAACGCACCGTTGCCGTTGAACAGTTCGTGTGGACCCACGACAAACCCGTCGCATCCGTCGGCCTTCATGCGGGCGAGGGCGGGCTCGAGGCCATCTTTCTCCAGCACCTCGTAAACCCGCACCGGCACATTCATCAGCTCTCCCGCGGCAACGAGGTCCCGCCGGGTCGATGGGGCGGGGGCGTATGTGTGGTTATAGAGGTGGCCGATGCACTTGATGCCGGGCAACGCCAGCTTGAGGAAGCGCACCTGCAGAGCCTGCGTGTGGGGCTCGTAGGTGAACCCGGTGAAGTTCGTGCCCGGCTTGCGGAAGCTGTTGATCACGCCGGTCTGCAAGGGGTCGGCTGACCACAGCACCACGGGAATTTTCGTGTTTTCGGTCGCCTTCTTCACCGCGACATGCGCGTTTGTCATGAGCGAGACGATGAGGTCCGGCTTCCACGCGACGAGCTCCTGCGCATGGCGGTCCATTGCAGCCAGATCGCGGTTGCCGGCGCGCTCCTCGTAGATGACGTTCTCGCCCTCCCGGTATCCAAGCTTCGCGAGTTCACGCTTGATCGGGCCGCCGCCGCCCGCCCCGGCATAGGAAATCAACCCGATGCGATAGGCGCGGCCGGTCTCCGGTCCGGTGGGTTCGTTCTGTGCGAGCGAAGCGGTCGACGACGCAAACAGGACCAGCGCTGCGGCGCGAATGAAGTGCGGTAACAGGCAGCGAATTCGAGCCATCCTTCCCTCCCTCTAAGCCTCCATAAAGACGTGAGCCGATCGTTCCTAAGGTCGCGGCGGCAGCTCGAGTATCTCTCTCGCTTCCGCCGGGGTCGCGGGCTCCGCTCCCAGCATGTCGAGAAGCTGCACGGCCTTCTCAACCAGTTCGGCATTGTCGCGTGTGAGCTGCCCGCGACGGATGTAGATGTTGTCTTCCATGCCCACGCGCACCTGGCCGCCGAGCAGGTGGGCCGCTGCAAGAATCGGGTACTCGCGCGCGGCGATGCCGAACGCGGACCAGATGGCACCGAGGGGCAGGAGCGATTTCATGTAGGCCACCGTCTCCACGGTCGATGAGCATCCGTACCGGACGCCGGTAACGATCTGGAAGAACGGCCGACCTGGCAGGGTCCCGTCGGCAATGAGATCATTGGCGAGATGGATGTCGCCGGTATCGAATACCTCGATCTCGGGCTTCACACCCGCGCCGATGATAGCGGCGGCCATCTTGCGGACGTTAGTGGGCGTGTTGATGACCACCTGTCCCCCTGAATTCATCGTGTTGAAATCGAGCGAACAGATGTCGGGTCGGAGTTCGACGACATGGGCAACGCGCAGGAGGGGATGCGCCAGCGTCGTGCCTTCGGCGGCGACGCGCGGCTCGTCTTCCGAGGGAACGAAGCGGCCACCTTCACCCGTGGTGAGATTGATGAGGACGTCGCTGCCGGAATCCCGGATGCGGTCAACCACTTCCTTATAGAGCTCGATCCGCATCGATGGTCTGCCGGTGTCGGGCTCGCGAACGTGGATATGGACGATGGCCGCGCCGGCCTTTCGGGCGTCGAGTGCCGCGTTCGCGATCTGCTCCGGCGTGATGGGCAGGTTCGGGTGCTGCTCGGGTTTCACCAGGTTCCCGGTGACCGCGCACGAAATGATCGTCTTTGTCGCCATTGGCTGCCGGTCGTCCCACCCCACCTCAACGAGCGATTTCGGCCATCGAAGCGGCAAAGCGCAACGAGCGTTGCACGGCTTTTCGAGTGCCGGAAAGTTTCGGATGGCGAAAAATCATAATTCCGGACTTTGTGTAGCCCGTTCGTCCGCCAACAATGTGCATGCCAGGAAGAAACGTTGGGAATGTACAGGATGACTTTGGGATCACAGGAGATAGCAGAAGCCGGAAGCGACCCGGAACTCGAGGCCCGGGTTGACGCCCTGCTGGTCGGCGCAATCGACATGCATTGTCACAGCGGTCCCTCCGTCATGCCGCGGTGTCTGGACCATATCGAAGCCGCCGAAGAGGCCTCGGCGGCCGGCATGCGTGCGCTCCTGTTCAAGGACCATTTCTACTCAGCGACTCCCATTACCGAGTTGCTCAGCGCGCACTACGGTCATCTCGACATCACGTTGATATCGGGGGTGCCGCTGAACGATACGTCAGGTGGCTTCAATCCCTATGCGGTCGATCACGGGCTAAAGCTGGGTGCGCGCCTCGTGTGGATGCCGACATTCTCTGCGGCGAATCATATTCGCCACAACCGGCGTGGCCACCTCCTCGTCACGAAGTTCCCCATGCGGCCGGCCAAGATGCTCACGGTCGTGGACGAGGACGGCAAGATCAAGGACGAGGTGAAGGACATCCTCGACCAGATCGCGGAGTTCGATGCGGTGCTCTCCGCCGGACACCTGCACATTTCCGAGATCTGGCCGTTGTTCGAGGAGGCGGAGAAGCGCGGCGTAAAGCGTCGGCTCGTGCAGCATCCGACCTACACCATCGACGCCACGCTCGAGGACATTCGTGAACTGACGAACGGGGGCGCTTTCGTGGAGCACTCGCTCTGCATGTTCATCGACGAATCGCGGTTCAAGAAATGGACCAGGGACGAGCTGCATGCCATGATCGAAGCCGGAAATACCGAGCAGACGATCCTCGGATCGGACCTCGGCCAGATCCAGAACCCCACGCCGGTCACGGGTTTTCGTTCCGTTATCCGCCTGTGCATCGAAATGGGTTTTGACGATGCGACGATCCGCCGGCTCGTTGGGGGTAACGCCGCCAGATTGCTCGGGTTGCAATCATGACGGTGCAGGCCGGGATTTTCATCAAGAGCGGTTCGCCGCACGTCGTCGAAGTCCTCGGCGGAAGCGGTCTGGACTTCGTGGTCGTCGATGCCGAGCATGCACCTTTTGATCGCGGTTCACTCGACTTGATGATGATGGCCGGGCGTGCGGCCAACCTGCCGGTGGTGGTTCGGGTAAGCGACGACCGCCATTCCACCCTGCTTTCCGCACTCGACATAGGCGCGGCAGGCGTGCTGGTCCCTCATGTCGATACCGCTGAGCAGGCAGCCGAAATCGTGCGCAACACCCGGTTCGAGATCGGTGAGCGTGGCTATTCCGGTTCTCCCCGGTTCGCGGGTTACGGCTCTCTTGGGCAGGCCGATGCCCGGAAGCGTGGCGATGAAGCGATCGTCCTCTGCCAGATCGAAAGCCGCCAGGCGCTGGAAGAGTGCGAAGCCATCGCGTCAACCGAGGGGATTGACGGCATCTTCATCGGTCGTTCCGACCTCGCGCTGTCTCTGCGTGCTCCAAGTGTTGGAGACCCCGAAGTCGTTTCCGCGACGCAACGAATCATCGCAGCCGGGGTCGCGGCGGGCCGGCTGGTCGGCATGTTCGTGGGATCGGGGGAGGAGGCTGCGCAATATATCCCTCTCGGTGCCAACTGGTTCATCGTCGGGTCCGACCAATCGATTTTGAAGCGGGGGGCGCAGATGATCGCCGGCTTTCCCGCCTTCGCCGCACAGGAGGGACAAACAGCATGAGTTCTGTGGCACGCCAGGCTTCGGGCGGATGGCACTATCGGGAGGCCCCGCTCACCGACGTCGACCAGGGAGCGGATACCTGGATCACCCGGGGGGCCAACTTCGTCAGCGTGGTCAGCCAGGCGAGCGGGGGAACCATCCTGGCCCGCAGCGACAATTCTGACGAATACATGGTCGTCACGTACAAGGTGGGCGCCACCATTATTGCCGGTCACGAGACGGTCCAAGTGGAGCCCGAGAGCCTCACCATCGTGCCGCCCGGGCCCAGCAGCGTGACGTTGTCCGGTGACGGCCTGATCGTGCGGGTGTTCTCGAGCCGTGCGGCGGACCTCGCCGCACGTGCAAACAATGCTGCGGAATACGCGGAACACCCCGCCGACGTGGCGCCGCTCGTCCCCTGGCCTGATCCGGTCGGAGGTTATCGCGTGCGCACCTATCGCCTCTCGGATCACGTCCGAGAGGGCACCAACATGCGGGTCTTCCGCTCCACCAACCTGATGCTCAACGTGATGACGCCGCGCGAAGTGCCCCGCGACACGTCGATGCTCAGCCCGCATTCGCATGACGATTTCGAGCAGGGCTCGCTCGCCATCGGCGGGGCCTACATTCACCACCTGCGTTACCCGTGGACAAAGAACATGGGAGAATGGCGTGAGGACGAGGCGATCGAGATGGAGAGCCCTTCGACCCTGATCATTCCGCCACGCGTCATCCATACTAGTCGCAACGTGGGCCCGGATGCAGGACGGTTGATCGATATCTTCGCGCCGCCGAGGATCGATTTCTCCCTTCGGGAGGGCGTAGTCGCAAACGCTGACGAATATCCGATGCCCGAATTGGTCCAGGAGGACGCCTAAGCTCGTAAATTGAAGAAATACTACTGACTACAAGCATAGTTGGCCAAGGCACTCGGTGCTTTGAGCCTTGGGGAGGGTTGCGTCCAAGTCACGGCCAACAGGCTGCACTTGCATAAATGGAGAGGGAGGCTTTGATGCGTACGACTTCGAACAGGCAGATCGAACACCAAAGTTGCGGGCAATCACGTCGCTTCGGGTGGCTAGGTGGCGCAAGCGCATTGACGGTCGCGGCATGCGTCGTCTTTGCGAGCCCGGCCGTCGCGCAGGATGTGTCCGCGCAGGACGTGGCCAATCCTCCCGAGGGGAACGTGCAGACCAGCCAGTCGGAGGGTAGCAGCACAATCGTCATTACAGGTTCGCGCCTGTCCACGCCGGGGTTCGTTTCCCCGACCCCAATCACCGCGTTTTCGCAGGAACAGCTCGAGATGACCGGCGCGCAGACAGCACAGCACCTGCAGCAGGAAATCCCTGTTCTCATCCCGAACCAATCAACGCAGATGGTGTCGACCCCGACCGGCAACTCCACGATGAACCTGCGTGGCCTTGGCGGTAGCCGGACGCTTCTTTTGATCGATGGAAGGCGCGTTGCCGCCACTAGCCCGGAAGGGACGGTCGACGTCAACATCATCCCGACCGCGCTTTTGTCGCGGATCGAGATCGTTACGGGCGGCGCCTCAGCGGCTTATGGTTCGGACGCGGTTTCGGGCGTGGTGAACCTGTTCCTCAACACCGAATATGAAGGGATCAAGGGATCCTATCAGTTCGGCGTCAGCCAGTATGGCGACTTCAAGGAGCATGCGGCGACCCTGACCGCAGGCACGAGCTTTGCGGATGGACGCGGCCATATCGTCGCGTCCGGCAGCGTCTTTTCCAATAGTGGTATTCTTGAACAGTCCAGCAGACCTTGGGGCAACGATGCTTGGGGGCAGATCAGTAACCCTCTTTATGTCGCAGGCTCTAACAATGGTCAGCCCCGCATCCTGGTCGTGCCAAACATTCGTCTCTCGCGCGTAACCGAAGGTGGCTTGATCGTCTCTGGGCCGCTCCAAGGCACCGAATTCGGCACGGCCGGCTCGTTGCGCCAGTTCGTGTATGGTGATTACGTCGGCACGCAGTTCATGATCGGCGGGAGTGGGCCGGAATATTCGTCCACCGGCAACCTCGCGCCGGTGATGGAGCGTCAGTCAGGCTTTGTGCATGCCACCTATGATCTGACCGACAATGTCGCGTTCTGGGCGGAGGGCCTCTATGCCCGCGCCCAACAGCATTACGACATCACGCCCAACTTTGACATCGGCAACCTCGTGATCCGGCGCGACAACGCCTTCATGCCGGCCCAGTTGGGCGCGCTGATGGACCAGCACAATCTCACGCAGATCACGATCGGGCGTGTCCACGAGGAGCAGGGCTCTAACATCGCGCAGACCACCTATCAGGTGCGACGCGTGGCGGCTGGGCTCAAGGGGACGATCGGCTCCAACTGGAACTGGGATCTCTACTATCAGTATAGTCGCAATACTTACGATCTCAGTGTCTTCAACAATCGGAATGAGGTGAAGTTCAGGGAGTCCGTATATGCGGTGAACCATCCCGTTACTGGTCTGCCGGTCTGCCACTCGAGCATTGCAAACCCGGGCAACGGTTGCGTCCCCTCGAACATCTTTGGGCCGGGGGCAATGTCGCCCGCCGCAGTTGAATACACTACGGGCACGGCGAATATCGTTCAGACGCAAACCCAGCATAACGTTGCCGCCAATTTCGGCGGTACCCTGTTTAAAAACTGGGCTGGCGATGTCGCTTTCGCGGTAGGCGCCGAATACCGCAAGGACTCGCTCGTCGGGGTGAGCGACGAGACCTCCTTGCTCAAGGAATGGCGCGTGCTGAACCCGCAGCCGACGGTCGGCGAACTTGCCGTGAAGGAGGGCTACGTGGAACTTGGCGTACCCTTGCTGGCGGACCTACCGTTTGCGCAGAAGCTTGAACTCAACGCGGCGGGTCGCATCACTGACTATAGCCGCAGCGGCCAGGTCAAGACCTGGAAGCTGGGTCTCAATTATGAGGTGAATTCCTCGATCCGGCTCCGTGCAACGCGCTCGCGCGACATCCGGGCGCCCAACCTTAACGAGTTGTTCCAGTCTCGCGGCGCCAACGTGGGCTCGTTCCGCGATCCGCGGAACAACACTAACATCTCGATCTTCTGGTCCTCGGGCGGCAATCCCGATCTCCGGCCGGAGATTGCGGATACCTTCACCGGTGGCGTGGTCCTTACGCCCACGTTCGTTCCGGGGCTCCAGCTCTCGGTCGATTACTACAAGATCAAGATCAAGGAGGTCATCACCAGCTTTGGGGCTCAGCAGGTCTTGGATGGCTGTTACCTGAGGGGGCAGACCGAGCTGTGTGACTATGTTCATCTCAATCCGGACACCAACGCCATCGCTTCAGTCGATGCACTTCGCTTCAACGCGAACACCCTCGAGACGTCCGGCGTGGATATCGAGGCGGCCTATCGGACCGGGTTGGACAGCATCTTCAAGGATGCTGACGGAACACTCTCGTTCCGCCTGCTCGTGAACTACATCCCGCACCTGATCACGACCGCCAGCGGGGTGCCCACTGAGAACGCTGGTGAAGGGATCCCCCATTGGAGGGCAAACTTCAACACGTCCTACACGAACGGTCCTCTCCGGATCAGCGCGACGGTGCGCTGGATACAGGGTGGTGTGCGCGACAACGACTACGTCGAAGGCATCGACATCAACGACAATACGTATCCCGGACGTACCTACGTCGATATCAGCGCCGAGCGTGCGATCGGGGAGCATTTCGCGGTGTTCGGGCGTGTCTCCAACGTCTTCAATTCGTTTCCTCCGATCACCCCGAACGGCGTATTTGGTCCCCAAACGGCGACCAATGCGATGTTCGATACGATCGGTCGCCGGTTCCAAATCGGCGCGAAGTTCGAATTCTGATCCGGTCCTCCCGGTGTCGGGCTCCGGCGTCCTTCTGGGACGCCGGAGCTCCTTTTAATTTCGAGGTTGGTAGACGATGGAAAACGGGACTTTGCACTATATGAGCCGGCTGGCTCGAGCGTTCCTTTCGATTGCCGGCGTCACAGCCATGGCCGGGCCGGTGCAGGCCTCGTCTGAAGAGGCACCAATCGCAATCGCGAAGATGGGTTCGTTTGAGGCGGGGGGGCAGATCGTGCGAAACGATGCTGGCGCATCGATTTCCTGTGATCATGGCCATGTCGAATACCAGATACCCGCCCATGCACGGGCGGTGTCCCTGTTGCTCTGGCACAGTTCCAGCGCAGCGGTTTGGCAGCGGCGGTGGGACGGCGGCGAAGGTTTCCAGTCCATGTTCCTGCGACGGGGATATCCCGTCTACGTTTGGGACGGCCCTCGCGTCGGGAGAGCGAACTGGGGTTGCGAGGAATACACCTACAAACCTTGGCTCGGACGCGATCAGGGTAGCTTCGGATCGTGGCGCCTGGGCGCGAGGTACCCGGGGTGGTTTGAAGGGGTTCAGTTTCCAACCGGCGATGCCGAAGCCTGGAACCAGGCGGTGCGCGCGCGCTACAACGAATTCGACACTGTGAAGAATGCGCAACTCGAAGCAACGGCAGCCGCTGCCGCGCTGGAACGCGTCGGCCCCTCGGTGCTGGTCACAAATTCCGCAGGTGGTTTTCGCGCCATGCTGACGGCGCTGAAGAGCGACAACGTGAAGGGAATTGTTGCCTACGAAACCCCTGGCTTCGTTTTCCCCGAAGGCGAGGGCCCCAGGCTCGAGGAAGGCCGGTTCGGCCCGGTATATGTGCCCAAGGAGGAATTCCTGAAGCTTACACGCTTCCCTATCCAACTTGTGTGGGGGGACAACCTCGATAAGTCGGAAAGCTGGACCGAATTTCGCAATCTTGGCCAGCAATTCGTCGACTTGATCAACGCCAATGGCGGGCGAGCGGAGATGCTGGATCTGCCGAGCAAGGGCCTGCGTGGGAATACGCACATTCCCTTTGCCGATCTCAACAATGCGGAAGTGGCGGACCTCATGGCCGATTTCCTCCATCGGCATCAGTTGGACGGCCGAGCTGCCGACCAGTAGCGGCACGCAGGAGTGCGCAGGTCAGGTTCGTGCGAGCGGGCGCTCGACGATCGGGCCGATCCCTGCAATGAGTATCGCATGGAGTTTGTCCGGTTAGGCCGAACCAATGAGACGGTCAGCGTCGTGGGTCTTGGCTGTGGTGGTCACAGCCGGCTCGGGATGGCGCGCGGGGCGAGTGCGGCGGGAGCGGCGGACCTGGTGAGGCATGCTGTCGATCTCGGAATTACGTTCGTAGACACCGCAAACGTATACGGGACCGAGGAGGCCGTCGGTCTCGCTCTGAAGGGGCGATTGCGGCAATCCGTGTTCGTCTCGACGAAATCATGGGTAGGGCGCGGAGGGGCGGCAGGGAACCCCGAGTACCTTTCACCCGCCGAATTTATCGGGAATCTTGAGAGCAGCCTGAAGAAGCTCAACACCGACTACATCGACGTCTTCCACCTGCACGGCGTTTCGCTGGATCAGCTTGGATATGCCCGCGCTGTTATCCTGCCGGTGCTAAAAAGGCAGCAGGAAGCCGGCAAGATACGCTTCATCGGCATCACCGAGGTTTTCCGTCATGATACAGGCCATCGGATGCTGGAGCAGGCCTTGCCCAGCAACGAATTCGATGTCGCGATGGTCGGGTTCAGCATCATCAACCAGAGCGCGCGGGAAATGGTATTCCCGCTCACGCAGCAGCACGATGTCGGAACGCTGATCATGTTTGCTGTGAGGCGCGGTCTTGGCAGCGTGGAGGCTACGCGCGAATTCGCCGCGGAATTGGTCTTGGAGGGAGAAGTCGATCCCGACCTGATAAATCCAGAGGACCCGCTGGACTTTCTGCGGACGACGCCGGGCGTCAGGTCCCAGATCGAGGCCGCTTATCGTTTCTGCCGGCACGAGCCCGGCGCACACGTGGTGCTGACAGGCACGGGCAGCCGCGCCCATCTGGAGGAAAACATCGCGTCGATCCTCGCTCCACCTCTTCCGAACGACGCCTTGGAGAAACTGCGAGCGATCTTCGGAAAGGCCCGTTCCGCTTCAGGCGACTAGCGTCACGGAGCGATCAGGACCTTGCACTGCTCGGTGCGGCGTTTGAGGCTTTCGTAGACCTCCGGCACTGCCTCCAGCGCAATCGTGTCGGTCACCAGCAGGCGGGGTTCGATCGCGCCTTCGGCCAGTGCGTCTAGCGCCGCCTGGTATTCGGGGACGGTGAAGAACGCGCTCGTCACCAGCTTCACTTCCTTCGACAGCATCGCGAAGCTGTTGAAGGTATCGGGCTTGGTGCAGAGGCCGAGGAGGAGGATCGTGCCGCGGTTGCGGACCTGGTCCACGGCCTGCGCGATCAGGCCGGGCACGCCGACGCATTCGAAGACGATGTCTGCCTTGCCGCCGAGGGCGCGTTCGGCGCTTCCGACCGGGTCTGCCGGGTCGACCACGAATATGTCGGCACCCATGTCGAGCGCGCGGTTCTTCTGGAACTCCGCAATGTCCTGCACCGCCACCTTGGCTGCGCCCATGCGCCGGGCCCAGAAGGCAACGGCAAGGCCGATCGGTCCCGCGCCGAGCACCAGAACCTTGTCGCCCACCTGCAGCCCTGAGAGGTTCACGCCGTGCAGGGCGACAGCCAGTGGCTCGATGATCGCGCCATCGGCGAGGCTGATTGCCTCTGGCAGCTTCACGCACTGGTGGGGGCGGGTGAGGGCATATTCGGCGTAGCCTCCGCCCTGGAGGCCGAATTGCGGGCACCACTGCACCTCGCCCTTGCGGCAGTGCTCGCACTGGCCGCAGCTCATGAGCGGTATCACGGAGACGAGATCGCCGGTCCTGAGGCCCTCGGCCTCACGGCCCAAGGCCACCACCTCGCCCGCGAACTCATGGCCCAGCACGTCGCCGTGCTGGCAGCCGTAGGCGGCGTCCTCGGTCATGTGCAGGTCGCTGCCGCAGATGCCGCAGCGACCGACTTTGACGACTACTTGCCCGGCATCGGGCGTCGGATCAGGCATGGTCTCGAACGCAAGCGGCGTGTGGAGCGCCTGGAACGTTACTGCGCGCATTGCCTGCCTCCTTACCCGTCACTCGACGGTTTCTTGCGTGCCCGAACCGTGATCGCGGTCGAGAATTCCCAATCGTGGAGAAGGCCGCGTTGGTAGGGATCCGGGATGTTCATCGTGAGCTCGAAGTCCTTCTCGCCCGTGAAGAGGGCGCCTACTTGCGGGTCTACTCGCGCCATCAGGTGTTGGCGCGCCGTGCGGTCAAGCTTCACCCGGCCTGTCGCGCGCATGAGCGACTCCTTGGCCAATTGGTACAATTGTCCTCGAAGGAACTGGCGCCTGAGGTCGTTCTTCGGACGATAGCGCAGTCGTTCTTCGGTAGATTGCTCGATCACTTTCTCGACGGCATCGGCCTCGAGAACGACCCTGCGTACACCCAGCAGCCTGAGGCGCATATAGAGGTCCAGGTCTTCGCTCTCGTAGCCGGTGAGTAGGTCGTCATAGCCGCCGACTGCATCAAAATCTTGGCGACGGACGAAGCAGCTTCCGCGAAGTGAATTGGTGCTGTCTGGCGGGAATATGCCGAATGCCCTTGCATTGCCGGGAAAGGCGGCGCGACGCAGGAAGTCGGGCGCCACGACGATGTCCGCATCGAGAAAAACCAGCACCTCGCCGGTCGTCGCGGCAACGCCCCGGTTGCGGGCATCGGGCATATTGAACATTGGCTGGCCGGTAACCGTGACGACCTTCACTGAAGGATAGTCGCGCCGGACAAACTCGGCGGTGCCTTGCGGGCAATCATAGTCGACGACGATCACTTCCGCGTCGGGCTGGGCAACGAAGCGGGGGAGGGTCTGTTTGAGATCGTCCAGCCTGCCCTTGCAGGTGGTGACGATCGAATACCTGGGGGCGGGACGATCTGTCACGGCGGCTTACGATTGAATGGCGATATGACGGAAAGGAAGATGTCGTGACTTTCCTTCGGATGCTCGCATCGTGCTTTCCCCCACGCAGTGCCGCTCAAGCACGGCCCTATACTTCAGGAAAGCGGAAACCGCGCTGCTGCACAACTCCCCAACCACCTCTGCTCGGCAGCGCTAATCGAGCGGCTTCACGGGCCCCAGCTGCATGCCCCCGTCGATCATCACGTGAGCGCCGGTGATATAGCTCCCGGCATCCGAGGCCAGCAGCAGGGCGAGCGGCTTGATCTGGTATGTCTCCGCCATGCGGCCGACGGGCACCAGCTCGTCCCACGCCGCCTTGGCGGCAGGGTTCTTCTTCACCCACCCATCCCCGATATTGGTGACGAATGGGCCCGGCGCGATGGCGTTGACGCGAATGCCATAGGCGGCGAGCTCGTAGGCCGCATGGCGCATGAAATGCTTCACGCCCGCCTTCGCCGCCATGTAGGGTACGCCGACGATCGCCTCGTTCACTTCCGCGGCGTTGGAGCTGGTGATGACGATCGCGCCGCCCCTCCGCCCGCCGCTCGCTTCGTTCGCTTTCATTACCCGGGCGGCCTCGCGCACGGTGTGGAACACGCCGTTGAGATTGATCCCGATCGACTTGTACCACCGGTCCGGATCGTACCTGTCGATCTGGCCTTCGGGGTTGCGGGCACCCTCGGGCGTCCAGAAGCCGTTGCCGACATCGAGGCCTGCATTGGCAAAGGCGATGTCGCACCCGCCATACGCGGCAACGTGATCGTCGAAGGCCTTGGCGACCTGTGAGAGGTCCGCCACGTCGCAGACCCCGGAACGTACCTCGTAGCCCTCATCGGCGAGGCGCTGCGTCTCCCGCGCGACACCCTCGGCGTCGATGTCTGTCAGCGTGACCTTCGCGCCGGCCTCGGCCATGCACTCGGCATAGGCAAGGCCGATGCCGCTGGCCGCCCCGGTAACCAGCGCGGAGCGGCCGCGAATGTCGAACTGATCGAGGGTCCGAGGGCCTTCGGTCAAAGGTAGAGCTTCTTGTTGATCGGGATGCCGTTCTCCCGGCAGTGGCTCTCGTAGTGGTTCATCATCCACCACACGTCGACTGTCTCGATGAAGTTGGCGTTCTCGTCGTAGAACTCGATAGGCCCTTCCATCCATCCGAACAGCTTGCAGCCGTCGGGATGCTCGGTGACGAGCGTGTGGCTCTCACCCGGGACTTCGAGGATCAGCCCGCCCGGCGTCGCCACCCAGTCATATTCGAGATAGCGCACGCTGCCTTCGAGGCAGACCATGGTGATCGTGCCGCGGTGGAAGTGCGTGCCGATCACGCCCGGACCCTTCACCCAAAGGATGTTCGAGAACAGGTTGCGCCGCACGTCGAACGCGAGGTGCTTGATCGCCGCGGTGTCGCCGAACGGGACCCACGGGCTGTCGACATCGGTCTGCGCATCGACGTAGCGGCCGCCGGGGGAGTGCGCCTCTACCATTGCGCGGTAGTTGAACGGAACGTCGACGATTTCCTTCTTCGTCGACGGCGGGGCTTTCATCTGCGTGGCCATGGGGCCTCCTCAGCGGATCAGGGTGTCGACGTAATGGGCGCCGATGCCGACTTCCTCGTAGTGGGCGCGGGCGTCACGCATGTAATCGAACACGTCGTAGTGGCCGGTCGAATTGCCGTTTTCGTCGAGCCACATGAGTGGGCCCGAGACGACGAAGAACACCTTCATCGGGTCCTCGTGCTCGTAGGAAACGAGCGTGTGGCTCTCGCCCGGCGTTTCGAAGATGAAGTCGCCCGCGGTCGCGGTCCACTCATGCTCGAGGTAGGCCCACTTGCCGCTGATCGTGTAGGCCCAGATCGGCTTGGGGTGATAGTGCCGGTTCACGATGCACGGCTTCTTGGCCATCAGGACGTCCGCCCACATGTTGAGCGTCGGGCTGATCCAGACCGGCTTCGAATAGACGTCTTCCACGTACGGGCGGCCGATCGGAACCCAGTATCGCTCGTCGCCTTCGGCGATCTTCGACATGTAGACTTCCGGCTTCGCACCGGGACGGAAGATATCTGGAATGGGCGGCGTACCCTTCCAGGGCTCGGTCGTAGGGGCTTCAGGCATTTCCTCTCCTTATGTCGGGGAAGGAGATCGCTGATCCCCTTCCCCGCCTTTTACTGGCTCAGAACTCGAACCCGAGCCGGGCGTACCATTCCGCAGGACGGCTGTACGTGCCGTAGATCACGCCGCCCGCGATCTGCGCCTGGCCCGTAACGAGATAACGCTCATCCGTGATGTTGGTCCCGCCGACAGTCAGGTTCCAGTTCCCGTTGTCGGGTTTGTAGGTGACGCTGGCGTTGATCACGTCGGTGGCCGGCCGGAGCAGCAGGATCGTGCCTTCGGTGTCGTTCCGCATGCCGGTGGTGTGGGTCCAGTCGGCGAGCAGGACCAGCGATCCGCTGCCGAGCGGCACTTCGAGGCGCGGCGCGACGTTGAACTTCCACTCAGGCGCCTTGGGCAGTCGCGATCCCTCGGACACGCCGAGCTGGAACACGCTCGGCGCGACCTGCGCAGGCCCGAGCACGTCGGTGTAGGTCGCATCGAGGTAGCCCGCCGAGGCCGTGACCGTGAACATGTCGACCGGAGCGGCCTGGAGTTCGACTTCGAAGCCCTTGATGCGCGCATCGCCGGCGTTCTGCACGGTCGGCGAGACGCCTTCCTGGAAGTTGAGCTGGATGCCTTCATACTTGGTGGAGAAGGCAGCCGCGTTCAGCTGCAGGCGCCGGTCGATCAGCGTGGACTTCACGCCAATTTCCCAGCTCTCCGCCTTTTCCTCGCCGAAGGTCGGCGCTTCGAACAGCGGGTTCGACAGGCGGGTGGTCCAGCCACCGGTCTTGTAGCCCTGGCTGAACGAGCCGTAGACCATCACGTCGTCGGTGGGGTGCAGCTGCACGCCGGCCTTGAACGAGAAGTTTTCGAAGCTCTGGTCGTTCGGCTCGTACGGATAATAGCGGAACGGCTGGTCCGGGATCGGGAAGCCGACCCCCTCGGCACACGCGGGCGAAGGAATGCCCTGCGGCGTCAGCTCCATGCAGTTGAACAACTTGTAGTTGAAGCCGTTCACGTCCGACTGGGCGCCGTCGTACTGCTTGTCTTCCTTCGTGTAACGGCCGCCGAGGCTGATCCCGATCAGGTCGTTGATCCGCCAGTCGAGCTGGCCGAACGCGGCGTAGGCGGTGGTATCGACCTTGCCCGGTCCGTCGACCTGGAGCAGGCCGCCCGCAAAAGTCACGTAGTCGTGCAGGTCGCCCTTCTCGTTGAACACGTACCCGCCGAGGACGAAGTTCAGCGAGTTGTCGAGGAACGAACCAAGCAGCTGGACTTCCTGGCTCCATTGCTCCTGGTCGACGATGAAGCTGGTCTGCAGGATCGGTAGCGGCGAGTTGTCGAGGTCGACACCCGCAGCAAACTTGATCTTGCGGAACGACGAGATCGATTTGACGGTCAGCGCATCGTTGAGGTCCGCCTCGAGGTCGAGCGCGATGCCGTACTGCTTCAGCCTGGAGAAGTTGTTGCCGGTGGCCCA
>Ga0182738_1002350_pt1 | contig 22513 bp, 17 predicted proteins | sample eDN5th30CBELigMG_FD_128876 | JGI IMG/M metagenome (GOLD analysis project Ga0182738, IMG submission 128876) | Enriched Miracle-Growth compost microbial communities from Emeryville, California, USA - eDNA 5th pass 30_C BE-Lig MG (version 2)... ...
CCACATATAGCGAGCATCCGGGTCCGTCCAGCCCCGTGCAGGGCGGCCTATACATGCAAGAAGTCCTCGACGCGCTGACGTCGAACCCAGAAGTCTGGGCCAATACGGTATTGCTGATCAACTACGACGAGAACGATGGGTTCTTTGATCATCTGCCGCCTCCGACGGCGCCGTCGCTACGCGAGGATGGATCGCTCGCCGGTAAAACGACTCTGAGCGACGCGGAGATGGCGTTTGAGTACTACAACTACGCGCCCGCCTCATCGTCGCATCCGGCACAAGACGGCAAACCGTTCGGTCCCGGTCCGCGCGTGCCGATGTGGGTCGTGTCGCCATGGAGCCGTGGCGGTTGGGTCAACTCGCAGGTATTCGATCACACCTCGACATTGCTGTTTCTGGAAAAACGGTTCGGCGTACAGGAGCCAAACATCAGCGCCTATCGCCGCGCCATTTGCGGCGATCTCACGACGGCATTCAATTTCAAAAATCCCAATGGCGAGACGCTGCCGTCACTCGCCGGCAGCACGACCCAACAGGGCGCGGCCGATCTGGTAGCGCAACAAACTGCCGCTGCCGCCATTCCCGTCCCGAGTGATCCCACACTGCCCCGCCAGGAAACCGGCACCCGGCCATCGCGCGCATTGCCATACGAGTTGCACACCACGGCCAGAGCCGACGCCAACGCGGGTACAGTGACGTTGATGTTTGCCAATAGCGGGCAAGCCGGTGCGGTGTTTCATGTGTACGACAAGCTGCATCTAGGCCAGATACCCCGCCGCTATATGGTCGAGGCAGGCAAAGAGCTCGACGACACCATTGACGTCAGCGTCGACAATGGACGCTATCATTTCTGGGTGTTGGGCCCCAATGGCTACCATCGCGAGTTCATCGGAGATCTGCGCGATGCCGCCACAGCGGGGTTAGAGATCCAAGTCTGCTATCAATCATGCGACCCAGCGCAGATACAGGTCAAACTGTATAACCGCAGTGATCGCGCCGTTGCGTTTAGCGTCAATGCGCAGGCCTACCGTCAAGACGGCCCCTGGGCGAGCCAGGTCGAAGCCGGCCAAATCGGCGAACTGAGCTGGGCTCTCGGCGACAGCGCCAATTGGTATGACTTTGTCGTGACGGCAGACGACTCAAAAGTCTGGTCACGCCGCTTTGCCGGCCGCGTTGAAAATGGCCAGGACTCTGTCTCGGATCCGGAAATGGGTCAAGGCTGAGGGTACAGGGGCGAACCATCACGATGATTCGCCCCTGACCTCATCGCAGCATAGCCGCGACATCATCATATCGCCCGTTGACTTGTGCGGTGATTGCGCCGCCCATCAACGACCGTGTACGGCTCATCAATAACGATATTTCACCGCCAGATTTCCGCCCGTCTCGTGATAGCCCGCGTTGCCTTGATTGCGGAACATCTCGACGTTGAGCGAAAGCTGCTTGTTGAGCTGCCCTTCCACACCGAGCTTCAACTGCGCGGCGTTACGACCACTATCCATTGTCGCCTCGGCGCCATTCATGCGTACGCCATAGCCCTTGGTGGAATGCAACCAGTTTGCCTCGACATGCGGCGTGACGACGGAGGTCAATCCCGTCTGAATATGCGCGGCAGCACGCACCCCCAGAGAGGTCTGCATCCTCGAGCCATTCAAGAACTCGATGTCGGTGCCATTGGACTCGCGGAAATTTTCCGCTCGAACGTTTTGGTACATGACTTGTGCATGGGGTTGCAACACGTATTTTACGTTGTCATGCTCGGCAACTTTGACGTTGTAGCCCAACTCGAGTCCGCCGGTCATGCCTTTCGAGCGGTACTTTTCATTCGGCAGATCATCGCCTTTGACACGGTTGTTAAACGCGTTCCACAGCAGCCAGCTGTCGACATAGATACCCTGCTGGGTGTCCGCGTTTTGCTGATACGACCCGTACAAACCGACGCCATAGCCATCGACCTTGCCTCGGCTGGAATAACCGGACAGATTCGATCGGGTGTCACCACTGTAATGACCGTAGCCGCCCATCAGGCCAACGGTCATCTGATCGCGATTGTCGGTCGAGTGCACCAGCATATCGACGCCCATCATCACGGTGTTTTTGTCGCCCTTGGTACGCAGTTGTCCCGACGTATCGTCCAACTGATTGCGCGACCCGCTGTAGCGGATCCATGCGCTGCCCCGATGCTCGCCCGACTCACCTTGATAGTAGCTGCCCAGACGATCATTCAGATTCATCTGAAACATCGTATTCGCTGCCCAAGCATTGCTGTTGTATGAGCCCGCCTCAGGGCGGATGACGCGCTTACCTGTCGCGGGCAACGGTGCTGACCTGACAACGGGTGCGACGGGGCGTTCCTCCGGAGTTTCTTCCTCATTCCAAGGCTCATTCTCATCATCAGGGACGTCTGAATCCGAGATGTCTCTGTCCTCATCATCACCGTTATCGTCGTCACCGCCATCCTCGTCGATTTCATCCTCTTCGTCGATATCATTCTCCTCGTCGCTAGCGAGCAGAGGCTCCTCCGTCTCGGAACCCAAGAAATATTCAACAAGCTCCCGTGCACTCTCGGGCTTAGATTGCGGTTGAGTCTTCGGCTCGCCGGGCTGAGTCTGATTCGTCGATAGCTCCGCACGCGTTTGATTCTTCGCCACTGCGAGCTGAGTTTCGTCTGCTGACGACTTGGTTTGAGTGTTCGGCGTATCGGTCTGAGTTTGATTCTTGGGAGGCTCAATCTGTGTGTAGTTCTTCGCTGCATCAAGCGGAACTTGCGCTTTTGATGGGGCTGACTGAGGTTTATCATCCGCACCCTCGCCCACGACGGAGAGCAGCTTGTCCGACAGATACCAATTTTTGGACGACCCTTCTTCGTACCGTTCATCACCACGCACCAGGCGGTAATCATAGCCGCCCGCCACGATACGCTTGTCTTGCACAAACGTCGCGTCTGAGTCTCCATGAACGGTGATAAGTTTGATCGGGCCATTATCGATCCAGCCACCGAGTCCACGACCGCCGAGATCGGTCACCCGGACGATAGAGGTTCCACTCGTATTACCGTAGACTACCATCCGGTCAAGTTTGACTATCTTCGCGCCAAAGAGCGACCAGGCGCTGCCTTCTAAACGGGTCGAAAAATTAAGAACGCTACCTTCAGCACCGTGATAGTCGCCCATCACATGAAGCTCATTGCCTACCACTCCATTTTTATTGCGGATATTGACGACCCCATGATTGATCATCGACTTTCCGGCAGTAAAGTATTGCAGCACCTTCGACTGCTCCATAGACGGGCCGACTTGCAACGATGCCCCACGCTCGATCACGATGGAGTCATCAACAGTGGGATCAGCCTCTATAGATAAGCTGCCGTCTTTCTCGTGCATAACGAGTGGCGGACTACTGTATCCGTCTTGTTTCGTTCCCGCTTTGATGACAATCATCGGCTCTATGTCCGCACTCGCGTTCGCGCTACCATTAAAGAATGTCTGATCGTTGAGACTGAAATGTGGATGGTCACCCAATGCCTTCGCTAAATTCGGCACCAATAGCGATGTCAACAATACCGAACACGCAATAAGAGGAGATTTTTTACCTTGGGTTTTCGTCAGTTCCGATGCAACAACCCAGCAACGTCGCGCGCGGTTCCAAACGAGTTTAAATATCTTGTTCATGAGATCTGTTTCTATATGGGGAAATTCAAAAAATCTTTCTCGCGAAAAATTTCCCCGCATTGGGCCATAACAAACCCAGAAACAGAAGGCAGCCTACCGGCAAAAAACAACGATAAAATATGGCCGAATAAAGAGCTGTCATATTGAAGAAAAGCCTATTTTTAAGGCCTTACGGTGCAATAGAACATTTCCTTTCTTGCCCTATAACGTAACTTTTCCAACTCAAAGCAAGAACAAAAAAACAGGACCAATCCGAACCGCTACCAAGGCAGTTCAGGCTCGGTGAACTGGACAGATAAAGCATCGCAGCATTCAGATTTTCACTTGTCCTGACAGCTTGTCTTTGCAAGCAAGACCACCTGCGTAGGCTGCGAGCCCCTCTAGTTCGATACGCTCTACCCATCCCTTCACCTGCTCCTCAAACGCCTTCTGTGCCTGCGCATCGGCCCACTCGTATATCAATAGCTCGCGTTGACTACCTGAGGAGTTGGAAATAGGCTCCGACGTGGTCGCAGTCTCACCCTCACCCGGTGTGTGCCACTTTCCGACCGTCTTGGTATGAGGTTGATCTTCCGGATTCAAAAAACCCCAGAATATGGTTCTGATGGCGGGATAGAGATCGGTGTAATACGCCAGGCTGACTGAGCTCTGGCCAGCGTGGTTTTTAATATAAATATTGGCGCGCAATGCGAGCAGTACGCGCACGCAGAGTTCGTGATTGTTTTTGATGGCCAGCAACAATGCGGTATCACCGTTTCTATCCTGCGCATTGACGATGTTGTCCCACTGACTCTCGAAACTCTCGGCCTTTTTCCCAAAGCCAAAACGCTCTCTTAGCGTGCTCGCGATATGGGACAGATAGGTCTGACTGGTGTTCAAATTTTCGTCAAGATATCTATCACGCAATGTGCGATGATAATTCATGATCACATCAGATCGCCCACGTTCGGCTGCTTGCATCAGTACATTAAAACCCGTTAACGGCTCACACGTTTGCAAGGTATCAATAGGCAGAAGCTCGAACATAGCCTGCAACGCCGAGAACTTCTCGCTCCGAACCGCGCGGATCAGAGGCGAAGCGAAAAATGTCGCAAGTTCACCGGCGACTGCTGACGCGTCCTGCTCGTTGGAGAGCAAGTCTCTGATGGCAGCGCCATCGTTCATCGTCACACTGCACCCGAGCGTGCGCATTAACCGCAATTTGTGAGGATTGATGCCGTATTCCCATCTTCCATTTTTCTGTTGATACGACTCCACGGCTACGCACATATCCTCACGCTTTGCATTGAGCACCAAGTCAAACAACAGTGACTCACACTCCGTAACCCCACGTGCCACCCAACCATAAACGATGTCGACACTGTGCGTTCTTTGATCTGTCTCCGCCTCCCACTTCAATAACTCGACCGCGCATTGCAGATGCCTGTTTTCGACCGCCAGCCACAGTGGTGTCATCCCATCGTTATCTTTCGAGTTGACGAGCCGTTTCCACCGATCATCAAATCTATCAATTTCTGTCTCGTACCCCAGTTGACGCCTGACTGACTCGATCGCCGAGCGGTCCGTTTCCTGGCGGCATTTTTCCTGCAGCGCGTCATGGCATAGCCAGAGCAGATCTCTATGGCCATGCTCTGCCGCACTCATCAGTAATGTGCGTCCGCCATATGGCGCCCGGCTGTCCATTGCCTCGAAAGGAAATGTCTCGATCATTGTTCGCAGCGCGTCGAATTTTCCGTATTCGGCCGCATGATGCAAGATAGAATAATCAGATATCTTTAGCAGCGTTGATAACTCACCGAAATCCTGCTCGTTGGCGAACAAGATTTTCAAATTCTCGGCGTCATCATCATCGACATATTCCTCGAGCCTTCTCATCAACGCACGCCCGTCCGCGTTGTGATCACTTGACGCCATATAAGACGATAAATAACTGCTAGCAACTGCCCAGGTGTTTCCGATCACAGAGATGATTCCTATCGTCGAATTAGCAACTACAAATCACAAAAAAACGTACTGATATGCAGCGTCAGAGCGGCAACTGCCGCTCTGAGTGCCAAATCGACGAGCTCGGTTCCCTGGATCAAGACGCAGCTACTGCGCCCGAAATCCTCAGTGTCGTGATCAACAAATGTCGCAGACTATCGACAGCCTTTTCACCGCGCGAGGGGCGGCTGCGATAGACGGCGACCTGCATGGGCTCTAACGGGCCCAGCCCATGATCGCTGCCCAGTATTTGAAAATGCGGCGGCACGCTGCACTGAGTGAGTACAGCGACGGCGAGACCGCTCTCGACGGCGGCGATCTGCCCGGCCAGACTGGAACTGTTGTAGACGATTTTGTAGCGACGCCCCTGCAAGGCCAGCGCGCTGAGAGCGCTGCGTCGCGCCAGGCTGGTGTCCTCGTAGACGGCGATCGGCAATGGATCACGCTGCCACACATCAAATTGTGCGGAGCCCACCCACACCATGGGCTCGTAAAACAACAACGTGCCCCGCCGGGCATGATCGCGAGACACCAATGCCAGATCCAGATCGCCCCGCTGTACACGAGGAATCAGTGACGTTGACTGCTCGCAATCCAGTTCGATCTCCACTCCGCCATGGCGTGGCGCGAAACGCCTTAACACTGGTGTCAGGTACGTGGCTGCATAGTCGTCTGGCACGCCCAGACGAACACGCCCAGTGAGTGGACGGCCATGAAACGCCGACTGCGCCTCGGCCTGCAGATCCAGCATGCGGCGCGCATAGCCCAACAGGGTCTGGCCGTCCGGGGTTAATGCGAGATGCCGCGTGCCGCGTATCAGTAGTTGGCGGCCAATAGCAGCCTCCAATTTCTTCAGCTGCATGCTGACGGCAGACTGAGACCGGAACACCTCGTGCGCGGCATTGGATAGCGAGCCGGAATCCACGACAGCGACAAAGCACTTTAACCAATCGATCTGCAGATCTTGAGGTTGCATGGTTGTTCCACCCTTATTCGATTATCGAATTTGTAGTCTTCGAATTATGCGCTTATCGGAAACATAAAAAAGCAGGACACTCACTCACATGTATTCCAATGCTCCTGTTTCCCGTCCCCGTAGGCCCATCTCATCGGTCGCCAATGGCACGCTTTCCTTTGTGCTCGGCAGTATCGTACTCGGCACCATTGGTGTGTTTGTATACGAGGCCCAGGCAGACCCGCTGACAATTACCTGGTTTCGATGCGCGTTTGGTTTGCTGGGGCTGACCGTATGGATGGTATGGCATGGACAACTAGGTCATGTGCGTCTGCGGGGCATGTCGTGGGTAGGCGCCATTGCCTCGGGAGTCCTCATGGTGCTGGGATGGGTGCTGTTTTTTGCGGCGATTGAACACACTTCGGCCAGTGTTGCGACGGTGTTATTTCACATCCAACCACTATGGGTGTTGCTGCTGGGCGCATGGCTGCTGAAAGCACATGTCGCACGCCGGCGTGTGATATCGGTATTTGTCGCAATGAGCGGGCTGGTGTTGGCCACCGGCATACTGGATCATGTTTTGTGGGTGGGTGATCAAGCGAGCGGCGCGCTGCAGAAAAATTATTGGATGGGCGTCAGCTTCTGCATCATGGGTGCACTTTGCACGGCAGGTGTCACGCTTCTGGCCAAGCGACTACATGCCGCGCCTGCCGGCGTATTGGCTTGGTGGCAATGTGCCGTCGGCACAGTGGTGTTGTTGGTTTGGCCGATGCTGCACGGCTGGCCGGCATGGGACGCGACGTGGGCGTGGCTATCCGGGTTGGGGTTGATCCATACGGCGCTAGCCTATAGTTTGCTGTATGCGGGCGTGGCGCGCCTCGATACCGATCGAATCGTGGTGCTGCAGTTTATTTATCCAGCCATCACGATCCTGATCGATTGGCTGCTTTATGGCTATCGCCTGAGCACCGTTCAGTTATCAGGCATTGCCTTGATGTCCGTGGCGATCTGGTTTGCGGAGAAAGACAGATCGTCGACGTGCACCATCAGGTCGCGCACCTGACGCAGCAAGGAATATTGCTGTCGCACGGTTTTCCAGCGAGGATCGTTCAATAAGCTCTCCCAAACAGCCGCCAGAGGCTGCGTTTCGGGCGGGGAGACGGATTGCGGAGTGTGCTGCGCCGGTGTACCACGAGCCTGCCGCTGAGGTTGCGGCGAGATGTGCGAAAGACTGCTGGCATACGCCACGCTGCCCTCGGAGGACAGCAACTGCATGCGGGTGACCGAGCTGAGCAGCCGTGGCGCAGTTTCCGCCGGTGCATCGCTGCAATACAGTACATGTTCAGCGACCCAGGGGGCATCTGCTGTAATTGTCGCTAGCGATGTGCCTCGTATATGCACGACGCCTTGTTGCGTCTCGAACGGGTAGAGGGTGTCACAGTCCGCGCTAGCCAACAGCTGCAATCCCCGCAACAAGCGGGGCAGATCCGTGGTTGCCGCGTCGACGGAGGCTTTTGCCTCGACGAGCAGGCAGAGGTCGAATACGGGCACCTCCCCCTGCTGCCACACCTGCCGCAGCAACACGACGTCCCATTCGCTCTTGGCGTATTCAGTACGGCCAGGTAAAGCAGGGGCCGAGCGCATGGAGGTCACCAGATGATAGGGCCCAGTACCGGAATATTCACAGAGATGCAGCGCCAACCTCTGCAGAGCTTGCGCCGTCTGTGCCTCAACGTCCGCGCCGCGTTGCCGTGAAGCTGAACCTTGTTTCATCGCCGTCGCGCTGCCCGCGCGGGGCCCCTGCCGGCTCCATAGCGATTGATACTGTTGTACGTGCTCGTCCGTTGCCAGCACATCCAGACGTGCCAATCGCTGTAACGCTTGACCGTCGAGTAACGGTTGCAGCCGGCGCCTGATCCCTGGTCCGGCCTCAGCGTCACCGGACAGGTTCAGAATGTCATGCACGACGTCGGCGAGATTCCGCCATGAGGCAGCCGCCGCTAATGCATGAAGACTGGTCAACGCGTCACGCAGTTTTCCTTCAGACATGCGTTGCAATTTTGCCGGATGAGCCACGGCATTGACGGCGGCTCGGACCGCGCGCCGATCCTCGTCGGCATGCGCCGCCAACGAGGCGTATTCGCGCACGATCGTCGACTGGTAACGCAAGACGGTTGCCTGAAACGCTGGATCACCACGGTCGAGCCTCATCGCGTCGTCGATCAGACGAGCGAGTGCGTCCATAAACGTGCGCTTTAACTCGTCACCGGGTGGACGGCCAGCGTCCACCGCCTCGCGTACGCGCTCGATCACGATAGCAAGCGTCGTCGACGGGCGGTCATTATCGTACCCAACGGCGACTGCCTCAGTGATCGAGGGCACCCTGTAGCGGCGGTGTACCGCACGCAGCACATTTCCTAGTTGCGATGAAGGCCGCACGTGTGCCACGCCTACATCAACGGGATCGACTCACGACGCGCATGACGCCGCCGGCAAGCGCAAAAACATATGCTTTTCCGTGTAGAACCGGCCGTTGACATGCAACGCATCAGGCTCCTCGCCGCAGAGCTCAAACCCCAGACTGCTATATAGAGCAAAGGCCGCCTCATTAGTCCCAGTCACATTCAATGTAATCTGCCGGATACCGGAAAGCGCCTTGACTTGCTCGATCGCTCGCAACATCAATGTCCTGGCGGCCCCCTGCCCGCGGATCGTGGGGTCGACATACACGCCCCAGATGGTGGCCTTGTGCGCCATCTTTGCAGGGCGATGCCGAAATACACCCACGCAACCTTTGAGCATGTCGTCGGCAAATGCACCAATGATCAATGCGTTGTCACTGGGCATGATTCGAGCTTCCCATTCCGCGTCCGAAAGCGACGCCTCGTCCTCGAGGCTGCTGCCAAATGATTCGGGTGAATCGGCCAGCATAGCGGCGCGCAGTTGGCGAAAACGCATGGTATCCGCCGCGCCGAGAACGCGGTACTGCAGCGCGACAGGAGACTGAGGAGCAGGCATAGCGGCCTCGATGATCAAAATTTGAGCACGATAAAAAAGTAGCACAGTGGTGCAGGCGTTGCTTTTCTGACCAGCCAGGTTATCGCCGGCGAAATTTGAATTCTGGCACAAAGATGATCCTAGGACTTTCCCGTATGTGGGGGGGTTCCCGGGCGTTTGACGGCGCTGCGGCCCGTAGAATGGCAGACGCTCATGCACCGCGTCATGCTTGTTCGCAGTGTTTCCGTGATATGCCGGGCACTTTGCCCTCTATATACAAAAGAAGGTTCGCTATGATCAGAAAGACCCTCCCCTTGCTGGCCGGCAGCTTTGCGCTGGCTTTCAGCGCCAGCGCCATGGCTCAGACCAAGTGGGATTTGCCCGCTGCCTATCCCGCTAGCAATTTCCATACCGAAAACCTGAACGACTTTGTCAAGGATGTGGACACCTTGTCAGGCGGTAAGCTGAAGATCACGGTCCACAACAATGCATCGCTGTACAAAGCCCCCGAGATCAAACGCGCGGTACAAGGCAACCAAGCCCAGATCGGCGAGATCCTGCTGACCAACTACGCCAACGAGGATCCCATTTACGCTCTGGACGGCCTGCCGTTCCTGGCGACAGGCTACGATGCCTCCTACAAACTTTATCAGGCACAAAAACCGTATCTGGAAAAGAAGCTGGCCTCGCAAGGCATGATGCTGTTGTTCACGGTCGCCTGGCCACCCCAAGGCATTTTTGCAAACCGCGACCTGAAAACTGTCGAGGATCTAAAAGGCCTGAAATGGCGTGCTTATAGCCCGGTGACCGCCAAGATCGCAGAGCTCGCCGGCGCACAACCCGTGACGGTTCAGGCCGCCGAGCTGTCTCAGGCCATGGCCACGGGCGTGGTCGACTCATACATGTCGTCGGCCTCGACCGGCTATGATTCCAAGACCTATGAGTACATCAAAAAATGGTACGACACGCAGGCTTGGCTGCCTAAGAACGCCGTCATCGTAAACAAAAAGGCGTTCGATAAGCTGGATCCAGCCACGCAAGAAGCGCTGAAAAAAGCCGGTGCCAAGGCCGAGGAACGCGGCTGGAAGCTCTCGCAAGAAAAAGGCGAGTGGTACAAGAAAGAGCTCACGAAAAATGGCATGGAAATCATCCAGCCCACGCCTGAACTGCAAAGCGGCATGACCAAGATCGGTGAGGTTATGATCAAGGAATGGGAAGACCGGGCCGGTGACGACGGAAAAGCCATCATCGAAGCCTACCGCAAGATGTAATCCCCATGCGCCGTTTACTTGATACTTTGTACGGCGCGGCCGGCCTTTTGGCCGGCTTGTGCATGATAGGCATATTGGCTTCCGTCTTGATCTCCATTATTGGGCGCCAGATCAATTGGCACGTCCAAGGCATGGACGCTTACGCCGGCTATTTCATGGCCGCGACAGGATTCCTGGCGTTGGCCAGTACCTTCAAACACGGGGAGCACATCCGGGTCACGCTGCTGCTGAATTCTCTGGCGCAGCGCAGCAGCCGACGTCTGGACATCTTTGCGTTGTGCGCCGGCACACTGCTTGCCGCGGCTTTTGCGTTTTTCAGCGTCAAACTGACACTGGACTCACATACCTACAACGATGTGTCGACATCCAATGACGCCACGCCTTTGTGGATTCCGCAAATCAGCATGGCCATCGGTACCGTGATATTCCTCGTTTCACTGGTTGATGAATTGATTCGCCGCTTGCGCGGACTGCCTGCTCCTACCTCCGAGCAAACCCATGAATGAAGTCCTGGTCATTACCCTATTGGTTGTTTCGATTTTTGCGCTATTGGGCTGCGGGGTCTGGGTAGGCCTGACGCTGGCAGGTACCGCGTGGATCGGCATGGAGATTTTCTCCAGCCGGCCAGCTGGCGACGCAATGGCGGTCACTATCTGGGGAGCTGCCTCGAGCTGGACACTGACGGCGTTGCCCTTGTTTCTCTGGATGGGCGAAATTTTGTTTCGCACCCGATTGTCGGAGGACTTGTTCAAAGGCCTCGCACCCTGGTTGAACCGCTTGCCCGGCCGGCTGCTGCACACGAACGTGATCGGTTGCGCGATTTTTGCCGCTGTGTCTGGGTCGTCTGCCGCCACTTGCGCGACAGTCGGCAAAATGACAATCCCTGAATTGAAGCGGCGTGGCTACCCGGAAAGCAAGGTGCTGGGTACGCTGTCAGGCGCAGGGACGCTGGGGCTGTTGATCCCGCCGTCAATCATCATGATTGTGTACGGGGTCGCCGCGGACGTATCGATCGCGCGGCTGTTCATCGCAGGCATTGTGCCGGGCATCGTATTGGCCGCCCTGTTCATGGGCTATATCGCCTGGTGGGCGATACGGCATCCCGGTGAAGTGCCCGCGTCGGATGAGCACATGACGCTGCGTCAAAAGCTCTATCAATCTCGCCATTTGATCCCCGTGCTGGTGTTGATCGCAGCCGTATTAGGATCGATTTATACGGGTATTGCCACGGCCACAGAGGCTGCTGCGATCGGCGTAGTCGGCGCGTTGATTTTGTCGGCTCTGCAAGGGTCCCTGACCAAAGAGACCTTTTGGCAGTCTCTGATGGGCTCGACGCGGTTGTACTGCATGATCGCGCTGATCTTGGCCGGCGCGCAGTTTTTGACCCTGTCGATGGGCTATATCGGGTTGCCGCGCGCGTTAGCGGAGTGGATCGGTACGCTCGGCTTGTCGCAGTTCGGGTTAATCGTCGCGCTGATGGTGTTTTATGTCGTACTGGGATGTTTTCTGGACGGTATCTCGATCGTGGTGTTGACGATGGGCGTTTTATTGCCCACGGTGCAGGCGGCCGGGATCGATCTGATCTGGTTCGGAATCTTCGTGGTGTTTGTCGTCGAAATGGCGCAGATCACGCCACCAGTGGGATTCAATCTGTTTGTGCTGTCGGGAATGACGGGGCGTGAGCTGCCGTACATTGCCAGGGCCTCATTGCCGATGTTCGTTTTGATGATTCTCGCGGTACTGTTGCTGTATCTGGTGCCAGGGATCGCGACGTGGCTGCCACAGCATATGAAGCTGTAGGATTCGTGTCCCACCAGCCAGGTAACAATGCGCGGACCTTGGCTCGGTGGTAGCGATCGTCAATGAGGTATACCGTACCGGTGTCGTGCTCGCTGCGAATAACACGGCCAGCAGCTTGCACGACCTTTTGCAGACCGGGGTACAAATACGTGTAGTCATATCCCCGGCCACGACCATAAAGCCTTTCCATGGCGGCCCGGATTTGCTCGTTGACCGGGTTGACCTGCGGCAATCCCAGCGTTGCGATAAAGGCCCCGATCAGCCGCTTTCCCGGCAGATCTACCGCCTCTGAAAAGGCGCCCCCCAGCACCGCAAACCCTACACCTGATCCCGTCTCGGTGAATCGTGCCAGAAATGCCACCCGGTCGGCCTCATCCATGCCGGGCAATTGTTTCCAGACTGGCACGTGAGGATGACATTGGCCTAGTAGCTCGGCCACTTGCTCGAGATATTCGAAACTGCTCAGAAAACTCAGATAGTTCCCCGGATGCCGGGCATACTGCGCCGCGATCAAGTCGACAATAGGACGCAATGATTGACTACGATCCCGATAGCGGGTCGATACATTGCCTGCCACGTGCACAGACAACTGCCGAGCGTGAAAAGGCGCACTCACCTCGGCCCACACCGTACTCGCAGGTAAACCTAGCGTATCGCGGTAATACTGCTGCGGATTGAGTGTGGCCGAGAACAATACCGTGACGTGGGCGCCGGCATAGCGCGACGCCAAATGCGGTGCCGGCACGACATTGCGGACACAGAGCACAGACGGATTGGTTTTAGCCCCGGGTTTCAGATGTGGTTCTCGTGTGGCATCGAACAACGCATGCGAGCCGAATTGCTCCGCCAGTCGCATGAAGTTGAGCATCTCGAAATAGAAAAGCAATAGCGGATCGTCCTGGGCCAATGGAGTCTGTCCGAGGTGTTCGGCAATGGCACCGACGGCTTTCTGCACGGTGGCGAGCACGCCTGCAGGAATGGCGTCGTAGGCTTGATACGATGCGGTCTGTTTGCGGTTAAGTGCATTCCATGCCCGGTTCAAGCTATCCAACGGTCTGCTCAGCGCCCTTGGCGCGGTCTGGCGCGCGCGCTTGAGTGCGTGTTGCGACAGCTCGCTGCTGTACATATGGCGTGCGCGCTCGACCAGATTGTGGGCCTCGTCGACCAACACTGCTACGCGCCACTGATGCTCCTGCGCGAGCACGTACAGAATGGCGTTGCTATCGAAATAATAGTTGTAGTCGCCGACGATCACATCGCTCCAGCGAGCGAGCTCTTGCGATAGATAATACGGACATACACCGTGCTCACACGCTACCGCGCCTACCGTCTCCCGATCCAGCCGGATGCGAGTCAACGCAGCCGCCCGGGCATCGGGTAAACGGTCGTAGAAGCCTCGCGCCAGCGGACAAGAGTCGCCATGGCACGCCTTATCAGGGTGCTCGCAGACTTTGTCGCGAGCCTGCAGATCGAGCACGCGCAATGCGGGTTGTGCATCCGAATCGTTGATCTTGTCCAGCGCCTGGTGAGCCAGCGATTTGCCTGCGTTTTTGGCAGCTAGAAAAAAGATCTTGTCGATGCGTGCGTCCGGAGCGGCTTTCAATAGCGGAAACAGCGTACCCAGTGTTTTTCCGATACCCGTAGACGCCTGTGCCAATAAACAATGTCCGTCACGCGCGCTACGGTAGACGGCCACGGCCAACTCTCGCTGACCGGTACGGAACTGGCCCAACGGAAAATCCAATCGCGCCAGGGCGAGGTCGCGTGCCTGGCGATGTGCGAGCTCACCCTTGGCCCATGCTTGAAACTGCGCACACTGCGCTTCGAAAAAGGCTTGTAGCGCCTCGGCAGTGTAGTCGCGCACAAAGGCGGTTTCCTCTTCAGTCACCACGTTGAAATACACGACGGCCACACGCAGACTTTCCAAGCCCCGCGCCTTGCAAAGCAAATGACCATACATGCACGCCTGAGCCCAATGCAGCGCACGATGATTCTCGCGTACGCTGCTCAACTCACCGCGATAGGTCTTGATTTCCTCGAGCTGGTTCGTCGTGAGATCGTAGCCATCGGCGCGGCCGCGGACGACTAGATCCTGATAATGGCCGGATAGTGGAATCTCCGCCTCGTAGGTGGCCCCGCGTCGGCCGACTACCACAGCGTGACCGGCGATACCCTCGGCGCCGGTCGGAGCCGGCGTAAAACGTAAATCCAAATCGCCAGCCCTGGCCGTGAATTCACACAGTGCACGTACCGCGACGGAATAGCTCATACCCGCGCCTCAACGCTCTCGTACGTTCCGGGCAGGTATTCACCGCATGCACACGCAACGCGCCCATACATCATGTCTCGTCCTCAGCCCATCGGACATGACACACCTGCGCGGGAATCTGATGTTTGACGCAATACTGCAGCCACCGGATCTGGTTGTCCTGCAGCTTGTCGCCAGGGCCTTTGATTTCGATCAGTTCGTAACGATTTTCGGCGGGGTAAAACCGGATCAAATCGGGCAACCCCGTACGATTGCCGCGGATATCCTGCAGCATTCGTGTGAAAAACAATTTCAGATGTGCGGCAGGCAGACACCTCAACGCCAGGCGCAGCAACGGCTCGGACAGCTCGCCCCAAGCGACAAAAGGCGACTGCAGTTCCGATTTTTCGTGATAGTGACGCCAAATGGTGTCGCGATAAGCATCCGAATCCAACTGTGCCAGGCTGGCCTCAAAGAGGCTGGCACGACGCAACGCAAAATCCGGGGCAGCCAGATCCGCGGGGCCACGCTGAAACGGATGAAAAAATGCCCCAGGCAGCGGCGCGAAGATCGCTTGCCAACACAGCAAGCCGAATAACGAATTGATCAGCGTATTTTCGACGTAATACACGGGCATCGAATCATCGTGCAGATGATCACGGGCCGCGCATTCGACGGACTGCGCTTCGGCCGGACGCGGCAGTACGAGATCGTGCCTCATGATCGCGGGTGCCGCCGCACGAGAGGGTGCGCGCTGTCCGGTATTGCGCCACAGGCGAGGCAGCCTTTTCGATAACGCTTGGCTTTCAGCCTCGCTTTCCGGGTCGGTCTGGGCCTGTAAAGCCAGCCCCAGCGCCTCGTGATGGCGGCTCATGCGCTCGAGGACGCGAATGCGGCGATGGCGCGCGCCAGGATACGCGCATTGTTCGTAGACCCCGTACGCCCTCTCCCAATCCTGCCCTCGCTCACACACATGGCCGATACGCAACAAGATCTTTGCACGGCGTTGCTCCAGCCACGTATTTTCACTGGCGCAGGACTGCACCATAGCCAATAGATCGTCGAGGGATGCACCGGACTCCAATGCCTCCAGGCAAGCATGCAACGTCAAATATCGATCGATATCATCGCGCGAGTGAAACGCGCGCGATGCCTGATCAAACGCGACGGACTCATAGCGAAACACTCCCAGGTCGGCCAACACAAACTCTGACCAGTCTTGTCGCAGGTTGCCGAAAAACATCAACCGCAGCCGGTCGCAGTGCTGCCCCTGCATGAACCGCCAAACGGGCTCCTGCCAGCCCGGGCACCACTGATCAAAAGAACGCGCATCGTCATATTGCTCGCGTAGCACCGTCAGCCAGTCTGATTTGCGCAAGCCACCCGGGCCTTGTCCTATAAACAGGCTGCGTAGCTCCGGCAAGGTGCACAGATCGAATAACTCGTCCAGCGTCATCGGCGCCCGCGTATCCAGCCAACCCAGCGACAGCAGGGGCTCAGCCGCGGCAGGCAGATCAGGAATTTCCTCATAGAGCAGCCGGCTGGCACGAAACCACGGCCCTCGCCGCATCGCCATACGGACAAACAACGCCTGTGACAAGGGAGGCAATCGATCAAAATGTGCCAAAAACGCTGTCTGCGCATCGTCGAGCAAATCAGCGTAGCGAGCAGCCACCACCCCCAGCGCGCGCTGAAAGTTGTGCAGATAGTAGTAGCGATGTGGCGGGATCTTCATAGACTGGATATTTATCCAGTAATCATAACAAATCCCGGCGCACCGACATCGCGCTCAGGATCAGAGTGACCCGCTGCAGACCAACGTGGTACATGCCCCGGGCGACGCACAAAGCAGCCTTGTAATTTTCGGTATAGACTTCCGAACTGTTTTTTACGGCCGCGTTACAGCTATCCGCTGCGATGCGGCCATATTTGACTCTGGCTACGAGCCAGATATTCGGGAGAGGAGCAATGAAAAAAGCTGCACTAGCGCTATTGGCGCTGGGTGGGTTGGCGACAGGCACTGCCGCCGCCGAATCGAGCGTAACCTTGTACGGGATTGCTGACGTCAGCATCCGATATCTCAATCGTGGCAATCAAGTCGACAGCAGCCATATCGGGCTGGCTAACGGCGCGATTTCCAATAGCCGTTGGGGGTTGCGCGGCGTTGAAGATCTCGGCGACGGCATGAAGGCCTTTTTCCGTTTGGAAGACGGCTTCAACATGCAAAACGGCAACGGCACGGAGACGGACAAGACCTTCAGCCGCCTGGCCTATGTCGGACTGGATGGCGGCGCGCTCGGTAAATTGATCCTCGGCCTGCAAAACACGCCCATGTTCGATCTGCTGGCAGACCATTTCGATCCGCTGACGGTCGGCAACTACGATCAAAATGCCTGGCTGCCCGCCGCGATGTCACGCGTGCGTACGGGCAACATGTTCAAGTACGCCAACACGTTAGGCGATCTGGAATTCATACTCTCCTACGCCAACGGCGAAGACTACAACGACCACAAGGTCGGCTCGCAGTATGGTGCATCCCTACGCTATACCTTTGGCCAGTTTGCGGTCGGTGGCGCCTATCAGCAGACGTATTCGGAAACCAGCTCTGATTACCGTCAACGAGTGTGGAACCTGAACGCCTCGTATCAGTTCGAGACGGCAAAGATTTTCGCCGGCTATTTCAATGGCCGCGACGAAACAGGATTCGTCAACGCCGTCATGGGCGGCAATGCCGCACCCGGCCTGGATCGTAAAGACAACGGCTATTTTGCCGGGGTAACCTGGCAGGCGACCCCGAGCTGGGCACTGACCGGCGCAGCCTACTACGACCGCAGCAAAAACGTCGTCGTCTCGGGCGACAAAGGCAAACGCTACGCCCTGGTCGGTGTTGCCGAATACGCCCTATCGAAACGCTCGCAAGTCTACGTAACGGTCGACTACAACAAGGTCAAAGACGCCGCCAGCGACGAAATCGCAGGCAGCGGCAGCCAAGTCGGCGCCGCCGTGGGCTTCCGGCATATTTTCTAAGACATCACCATCGCTCTAGGCAAGCCTATGCTGCGAGTCCGGGCCGTGTGCGTGGGGCCCGGACGCCTACGAAGAGATACCCAAGCCAGCAATCACCTCTACCCCGTGTTTTCGTATACGATTCCACAAAAGTACGAGGATCAAGATGGACTGGACATCCCCCACGCTCAGCACTGAAACCTTTACCCAAATCAAAAACACATCGCTGGGAAAACTGGTGCGAGATCACCTATTGGCCCAGATCATGGCCGGCACGCTACAACCGGGTCAAGCCCTGCGCGAGCCCGAGCTCGTAGAGCAACTGCAAGTCTCTCGCGTCCCCGTACGGGAAGCCCTTCGCGAACTCGAAAGCATGGGCTTAGTCGTCTCGCGAAAACACTCCGGCGCCACCATCCGCGAACTCACCGCGCAAGAGGTCCACGACCTGTACCAATTTCGCGCCCTCATGGACAGCCACGCCGGCCGCGTCGTCACACAACTCCCCGCCCCTCAGCAAACCGAGTTGATCAAAAAACTGCAAGCCTGTACCGCCCTCATGGACGAGGCGATCGACACCGGCAACACACAGACCTACTACAACGCCAACCTGCAATTTCATTGGCTATTCATCGAATACGCGGGCAATCAAGAGATCGCCAAAAGCTACCGCGAAGTCATTCAAAAGCTGCACTTGGCGCGTGTCAAAAACCTGTCATCCAAAGATCACCGCATACAGTCCAACGCGGAACATAAACAAATCGTGCAGGCCTTGCAGAATTCTCGCGAATTGACCGATGGCGCAACACGCTGCACCGAATTGCTTGCGCACCATGTCCTCAGTGCGCATGAGCGTCTCTCCGACATGTAGGCACTGACCGCATAGCGACTATTCAGCCTTCGGGCTGTTTATTTTTTGTATTTTCGTATACGATTCTACAAAAATACAAACCCACGGAGACGTACAACATGGATCGCCGATCATTTTTGGCAGGCTTAGGTGCTGCCAGCCTTGCAGGTTTACCCACGCTGACCCGGGCTCAAACGAAATTTCCTACACGCCCCATCACCTTCATCGTTCCCGTCGCGGCCGGTGGCGGCAGCGATTACATCGCGCGCACGGTTACCAGCGAATGGGCCAAGCTGTTGGGCAATGACGTCACATTCGTCGTCGAAAACCTTAGCGGAGGCGGCGGCGTGATTGCTTGTCAACGCACGGCGCGCTCAGAGCCAGACGGCTACACCTTGATGCAGGGCTACGTGGCCACATTAGGCACCAGTCCGGCCACACGCAATGTGCCTTATGACCCGATCAAGGATTTCACAGCCGTCGGCATGATAGGCGGCACGCCGAATGTGCTGGTTGTCGACGCCAAGCTCCCGATTCATTCACTCAAGGAGTTTGTCGACTACGTAAAGAAGAACCCGAACGCGAATTATGGTTCGGCAGGCACGGGATCACTGACTCACCTGCTGATGGAACTGCTCAAGCAGAAATTGGATCTTTCTTCGTTCCAACACATCTCGTACAAAGGCATCGCCCCAGCGTTTCAGGACATCCTTGGCAGCCGCACCCAAGCCATGTTTCCAGGCCTTGCTGCTGCCGTGCCGCACTTGACCTCCAAAGCCGTGCGCGCCCTGGCCGTCACCGGTGACGCCCGCAGTGAACGGTTCCCTGACATACCGACCTTTGCCGAACTCGGCGTCGCAGGCTTTGAGGATGTACTCCAATGGTATGGCGTGTCGGGCCCGGCCAATATGGATAGCACCGTAGTAAGTGTGCTGAACGAGAGCCTGAACAAAACGCTAAAGACTCCGGATCTCGGCAAACGCCTGGCCATCGAAGCCGTCGTGCCCATGCCCATGACACCGGCAGCCTTCGCCGATTACGTACGTAAAGACCTGGAACGCTGGACGCGTGTCGCCAAAGAGCAAAACATCAAGCTCGACGCGTGATCAGCTTGCCGCAAGCCCTCTTTTTTCCCTAACTCAATACGATATCCATGGCCATCAATACGAAAGTCGAAGCCGACCATAACGCCCCTCCCATCACCCGCATTCTTGCTGAGTTTGTCGCAACACATCCGTCTCGCGGTTGGAGCGACGAGGTCGAGCATGAAGCCCACCGCACCATCATGAACTGGCTGGGTTGCGCCATCGGCGCGGCCAAACACGAAGCGGCCGATGCGGCGCTCAAGGCAGTGCAATTTTTGCAGCCAGCTCCCCAAGCCGCTATCTTTGGCCGTCAAGAACGTGTGGACATCAGCAATGCGGCCCTCATCAATGGCATCACGTCGCACACGTTCGACTTTGACGACACGCATCTGAAGACCATCATTCATCCCGCCGGCCCCGTTTGCTCCGCAGTATTCGCGCTGGCCGAACAAACAGGCGCAAGCGGCCGGCAGATCGTCGATGCGGTCGTACTCGGCATCGACGTGTCGTGCCGCATTGGCAATACGATCTACCCCAACCACTATGATCGAGGCTGGCATATCACCGGCTCTACTGGTACGCTCGGCGCGGCGGCGGCATGCGCCCGCCTGCTCGGGCTCGATACCGACAAGACCATCATGGCACTCGGTATCGCCGCCTCGCAACCCGTCGGTCTGCGCGAACAATTTGGCACGATGACCAAGCCCTTTCATCCCGGCGGCGCAGCCAAAGCCGGGTTGATGTCCGCCCTGCTCGCCCGTGAGGGCTTTACCGCCAGCTCACGCGCCATCGAGGCGCCGCGCGGATTTGCTCAGGTCGCATCGACCAAATATGACTGGAACGAAGTCACGAACGAATTGGGCGAACGATTTGAAATTTCGTTCAATACGTACAAACCATTCGCGTGCGGCATTGTCATTCATCCCAGCATTGACGCTTGCACGCAATTGCGCGAGCAAGGCGTCACGCCGGACAACCTTGAACAATTACACCTGCGCGTGCACTCGTTGGTATTGGAACTGACAGGCAAGAAAGAACCCGTGGACGGCCTGCAGGGCAAATTCAGTGTCTATCATGGGTGCGCAGCCGGCCTGATCTTTGGCCGCGCCAGCGAAAGCGAATACGCCGATGACATCGTCAACCGCGAAGACGTCGTGGCCACTCGCAGAAAAGTCGTGGCCGTTGTCGATGACAGCATTGACGAAGCTGCCGTTGATGCTACGGCCATCCTCAAAGACGGCCGCAAAGTCCAGGTCACGGTCGAACATGCAATCGGCTCGCTGCAACGCCCGATGAGCGACAAAGACCTGGAAGCCAAGTTCAGCAACATGGCCATTCCACTCTTGGGCGAGGACCAAACGCGCAAGCTGATGGATCAGTGCTGGGCGTTGAGTTCGGCGGCCTCCATCAAAGACCTCGTTGCTCTGACTCGCTGAGAGGTAGAGATGGACACAGCACGACCGAAAATCGTTGTCCTGGATGATTGGGAGAATGCCCTGCGCGACCATGTCGACTGGACGGAGATTCGGTCGCGCGCAGAGGTTTCCATCTGCCCCCATAGCCTGCGTGATGAAGTACTGATCCGTGCGGTAGCCGACGCGGACATCCTGGTTTTGCTGCGCGAGCGCACCCCTGTGGATGCCGCCTTGATCCAGGCGATGCCATCGTTGCGGTTGATCGTGTGCACTGGTGCGCATAACCGCACGCTGGACATCGAAGCGGCCGAGGCAGCCGATATTCAAATAGCCTACACACGAGGCGGCCCTTCCAAGGCCAGTACCACCGAGCTGACGTGGGCCTTGATCCTCGCGGCCAAGCATCGCCTCACCGACATCGCGCTCACATCGACGCGCGCCACGTGGCGTCAGCCCGAGACTGTTTTGCCAAGCGTGCTAGAAGGTCAACGCCTGGGGCTGATCGGCCTGGGCGAAATCGGCCAACGCGTCGCCGCCGTGAGTCAAGCATTCGGCATGGAGGTCGTGGCCTGGAGTCCTCACCTGACTCCCGAGCGCACACAACCGTTTGGTGTCACCTGTGTGTCGTTGGAGGAACTACTCAGTACCTCGGATGCCATCAGTTTGCATCTCGTTCCTTCTCCGGCGACGCGTCATTTGATCAACGCGCAACGGCTTCGCTTGATGAAAAAAGATAGCATTCTGGTCAACACCTCCCGCGCAGAACTCATCGATACGGCAGCACTCGTCAAAGCCTTGCAAACGCGGACGATCGGCATGTGTGCGCTGGATGTGTTCGACAAGGAACCGATATCAGCTGACCATCCGTTGCTGTCTCAACCGAATGCACTGCTGACACCACATCACGGCTTCGTTTGCAAAGAGGTCATGACAACCTTTGCCGCAGATATCGAAAAACATCTGCGCGAGTATTTGATGTAGCTAATGGAACGATGCTCGTCGACGTTCTACACCGAGAAAAAAGCTCGGCCAAAAGTTGTCGATCGAAGAGCGTTATTCCGGGGATGAGAATTACATAGCAGTTGTTGGTGCCCTTGCCGACAAGCGCGCCGCAGAGCGGCTATCGCTGTGCGGAGATGCGCAGCGAGGCGTCGATTTGGCCATCAAAAATCGTCTGTAGACATTGCAGTGAAATTCCAATGTTAAAAACCGCCTCTGATCAGAGGCAATGCTTA
>Ga0182738_1002352_pt1 | contig 22504 bp, 16 predicted proteins | sample eDN5th30CBELigMG_FD_128876 | JGI IMG/M metagenome (GOLD analysis project Ga0182738, IMG submission 128876) | Enriched Miracle-Growth compost microbial communities from Emeryville, California, USA - eDNA 5th pass 30_C BE-Lig MG (version 2)... ...
CCCGTGATGCAATGATGGTTGCAAGGATCTGGCCAAAAATGGGCGTTGCTCTATAAGGCATTATTCGCCCATGGGTTAGTCGTATAATCCCCGCCATGGGGTGGGCATGAAAACTGTTGTCAATCTGATGGCGCATGATGTCGCTGCGATCACAGCCCGATAGTGGGGATGCGAAGGGAATTTCAGCGAAAACGCCTCTTGGCCGCATCGCAGCACGCGGTAGAGCAGGGCGGCAGAATGCATGTCATGCTGCGCGCATATGGCGCGAATTACAGCGCATAGCCCAATAGGACGGGTCGCTTCGGACAGTTAGAGAGAGGCTGAAAATATCGCTAGAGCCTTAGCACGGCTTTGGCGATCAGCAGGTACACCAGCAGCCCGGTCGAGTCGACAATGGTGGTCACAAACGGCGCGCTCACTACGGCCGGGTCGACACCAAAGCGGCTTGCCAGGATCGGCATCAGCGCGCCCACCAGCGATGCCAATGTGCAGATGGAGACCAGCGAGAGCGCGATCACGGTTGCCATCGATTGGCCAAACAGCGGCCATACGATCAGTAGGCTCAGCGCCGCTAAGGTCAGGCCGAGCAGAAAGCCTACCCGCGCCTCGCGGAAGATCACCCGCACCAGGTCGGAGAACCGCACGTCGTCGACGGCCATCGCCCGCACGATCGTAGTGGCCGACTGAGCGCCGGCGTTGCCGCCGACACCGATCAGCAGCGGGATGAACAGCGAGAGCACGACGTTCTGCTCAATCGTGGTTTGAAACGCGCTGAGTACGTTAACGGTCAGCACCGCGGCTACCGCCAACAGCAGCAGCCACACCACGCGCGTCCGCATCAGACGAAAGATCGACACCGCGAAGTATGGCCGGCGGAGCGGTTCCGCGGCACCGGTGCGAGCCAGGTCTTCGGACTCCTCGAAGTCCATCACGTCCATCGCGTCGTCAATCGTCACCAGGCCCAGCAGCACGTGATCGTCGTCGACCACGGGCAGGGCCACGGCGTCGGCGTTCTGCATCAGCCGCGCGACCGCTTCCTGGTCTTCGTGCGCGTAAATCACCGGCAGGTCGGTTTCCATGAAATCGGCGACGGCCGCATCAGGCTGGGCAAAGACTAACTCATCCAGCGTGGTCATGCCCAGCAAGCGAAAGTCGGGATTCGTGACTGGCAAGACGAACACGGTCTCGACGTCGCGGCCCTGCTCACGGACCAGCGCGAGCGCCTCGGCCGCCGTCATCGAAGGCGAGAGCACCAGGAACTCTGGGCTCATCATCCGCCCGGCCGACTCCTCCGGATGCCGGAGCAGTTCGTCGGTCATTGCCTGCTGGTGCGGGCTGAGCTGACCGCGCAGCGCCTCAGCCTTGGCCGCCGGCATCTGGGCAAAGAGTTCCACGCGGTCGTCGGGGTCGAGCGCCTCGATCAGCAACCGCAGCGTGGCTTCGTCCAGATGGTCCAGCAATTCGTGCTGGTGGCCGGCTTCCATCTGGCGGAAGACCGCGTCTTGCTGCTCGGGCGAAAGTTCGCGAAACCGGTCGGCCCGCGCCTCGGGAGCCAGGTGCGCAAGCTCGTCGGTCAGCTCCAACGTGTCGCGACGATTGGGGGCCGCGGGGGCAGGGGCCGGCGGACTGGTCATGCGGGTGGCTTCCTTTCGTCACGTACGCTGGCAGGCTGTGGGCCATTTGTCCCCGCGACCGGGGAGCGGGGCAGCGAAAAATGCGCTTGAGGCGGTCGCGGTCGCCGTCAGTTTGCAGTACCGTGGCTGCCATTGCCAGCGGGTGGGTCGGCCGAACAGCTTGCGGAATCGCTTCAAGTCCCCTTACCGGACGCGCCGAAATACGACAACGCCCCCGCCCCTATCGACGGCGCGGGAGAGCAGCGGCATGGCGCCACCCCTGGCCAGCGTGTTTGATGCTGCGCACGTCGTGGTCCCGGTTTGCCGCGCCAACGTGCAAGCAACTCCAGCATTCCCAGTGAAGCCTCTTAGCATAGTAAGGAGCCCCCAAGCGATGATGCACCGCTACGGGTTGTTGGCCCTCTGGATGGTCGCCGGTGCCGCGGCATCGGGCTGCGGCCAGAGTGAAACCGTCGTGCAGGTTGATCCGCAGGTGCTGGCACAGCATCGGGCGGCGTTCCTGCTGGCCGAGGAGCCCCAGGGCGCTCAGAGCATCATGGAGCTGGGCGAAGGCGAACTGGCCGCCAACGAGGCGGTGCTGGTGGGGCAGATTGGAGGCGTTGCTGAGCCGTGGACGGCCGGTAAGGCGTCGTTCATCATGGCCGACCCGGCTGCCCTGCTGGACCTGGAAGCCGAGGCCCACGAGGGCTGCACCGGCGATAGCTGCCCCTTCTGCAGCAAAAAGAAAGACAAGGCGTCCACCGGCCTGGCCGTGGTGCGCTTCGAAGATGGATCGGGCAATCTGCTGCCGCTGGACGCCCGGCAACTGTTCGACCTGGCCGAAAAGACCATGGTGGTGGTCCGCGGCAAGGTGCGGCGCGACGAGCTGGGTTACGTGGTGGTTGCGGCCGATGGGCTGTACATCCGCCGCTGATCCGCTCACCCGGCGATTAACCCAAATCAACTGACAGCTACTTAGAACGGCTGCGCTTAAAGCGCCTGTTTGTTGCGACCGGGCTACCTGCCCAAGGAGGGCGAGCCTACCGGTCGCCGGGCATCGCTAGCGCGGCATCAAACCAGACCAAAATCAGACTTCTTGCTCACTACGGAGAGACCGGCATGAAGCGTTCGTGGATGGCGTTGTTCTTGGTGTTGGCCATGGTTGCCCTGCTGGGCATGTGTTCGTCGTCGGCCAAGGCCGAGGACGATCCCAGCAAGATGATCGGCATCCAGGTCACCGACATGCACTGTGCCGAGTGCGCCAAGAAGATCGCCGGAAAGGTGTACGCCGTGCCTGGCGTGCTGCGGGTGAAAGCCAAGCTCGACGCTCACACGGCCTACGTGGTGCCGCAACAAAGCAAGGCACCTTCGCTGCGTGCCCTGTGGGAAGCCGTAGAAAGCGCCGGCTTCGAAGTCGTGAAGCTGACGACCCCCGGCGGCCAGGTTTACAGCCAGAAACCGCAATCCTAGGCGTTTTCCCCGCCCAGGAGCGGCACCAACGCCCGCCGGCGGGGATCGCTAAAGAGCAGCCTGGGCTTAGATTTGCGTTTTTGTCGCCTTGGCCAGATAAATACTCAAAAAGGCGGCAACTAGCGAACCTTTGATCCGGGCGCGGGGTTTAAGTTAAATGGCAGTCTGGAGAACGCCGCCTCGGGGGCCGGGGCGGCGCAGCGCCAAGCCACGCGGAGCAACGGCCAAATTGCCCCGCTCGGGCCATGTTTCTCTTGGCTGTTAGCGCAGCGAACGTCTAGAATGTTTGACATGGCGTTGCTGGCGCCATTCCCACCTGCTTCGCATCCTGTGCCACCAGGAGCCTGCCTGCCATGTTACATCCCGCCACCAACTGCGCCCCCTCGCGGCGCTGTCATACTGCGGCGAATCATCGCGCCGGTTTTGCTTGGAAGTCGCTCCTCTTCGCGCTGATCGTGTTGGGCGCTGGTGCGGGTGCAACCTGGTACTACCTGAAGCCGCAAGAAACCAATGAGGCCACGCCGTTTGAATACGTGGTGCGGCGCGCCACCTTCGTCTACGAAACCAGCGAACGCGGCGAACTGGAAAGCTCACGCAATATCGAAGTCCGCTGCCAGGTGAAGGGCAGCAGCACCGCCATTCTGGAACTCGTTCCCGAAGGCACCTTCGTCAATGCGGGCGATGTGCTGGCCAAGCTCGACGATTCGGCCCTCCAGGCCGAATTGCAGCAGCAGCAAATCGTGTGCAACACCTCGGAGGCCGCCGTTACCCAGGCCCGCAACGTTTACGAAACCGCTCTGATCGCCCGGCTGGAGTACCTCGAAGGTACCTTCAAGCAGGAAGAGCAACTGATCCTGAACGAAATGCTGGTGGCCGAGGAGAACCTGCGGCGGGCCATGCAGTTCGCCAAGTACAGCCGCCGCCTGGCGAGCAAGGGGTACCTGTCGCCGCTGCAACTGGACGCCGACGAGTTCGCCGTCGACAAAGCCCGCAACGAAATGGAAACCGCCCAGACCAAGCTGCGGGTGCTGCGCGACTTCAACAAGGAAAAGATGCTCAAGCAGTTGGAAAGCGACATCAAGATCGCCAAGGCCAACTACGACTCGGCTCTGAAGACCTACGAACTCGACGTGGCTAAGCTGGAAGACGTCAAGCAACAGATTGCCAGTTGCCTGGTCAAAGCGCCGACTTCCGGCGAAGTGGTCTATGCCAATGACCGCGGCCGCCGTTCGGATGAACCGGATATTATCGAAGGCGCGCTGGTTCGCGAGCGCCAGGTGATGTTCCGCCTGCCCGACACCCGCCACATGCAGGTGAAAACCAAGGTCAACGAATCGCGCGTGGCCCTGGTCAAAGACGGCATGCCGGCCAAGATCCGCCTGGATTCGAGCTGGGGCCAGGAGCTAGAGGGCCGCGTGGTTCGCGTGGACAGCTACCCGATTCCCACCCGCTGGTCGGCCTCGAACGTGAAGGACTACGCCTGCTACGTGGAGGTGATCAATCCTCCTGAGAACGTGCGGCCCGGCCTGGCAGCCCAGGTGACGATCCTGCTGGAGCAGCAGCCCGACGCGTTGCTGGTACCGGTGCAGGCCATTTACCCGCACGGCAAGCAGCACTACTGCGTGGTTTCGATGCAGGGTCGCCGCGAGGTGCGCCGCGTGGAGATCGGCTCGAGCAACGAGAAGTTCGTCGTGATTCGCGACGGCATCTCCGAGGGCGAGATCGTGCTCCAGAACCCGGATAAGTTCATCAACGTTCGCGACCTGCCCGACGTGCGTCGCGACGAAGCCATTGTCGATAATCGCTGGGGTCCGCTGCCTGGCTCCGACGGCCAACTGGTTTCGCCGGCTTCGGCCCCTGGGCCGCGCCGTCCGGCCGGTGCCGTTGAACAGGCCCGCGCAGTTGAGCCTGGCCGCGCTGGCGCCAATGCCCAGGCCCAAGGCGAAAGCCCCATGGGCGTCCAGCGGACCCGGCCCGAGGGCCGCATTGGTAGTGGCGAAACGGGCGGCTGATGCCCGGCCCGTGGTTGGCGTGATTGGCAACGCATGCAACCTGGCAGCCAGCCGCCACCGCCTGAATTGTCCTGTCAGTTGATGAAACCGCCGGCGGTGTGATCCGCCGGCTCCCGCCTTGATTTGCTCCCTCGGTTGATTGCCCAGCAACATCGGTCAGAAGCACGCTTGGACAGCGCCCCACGGCGGGGTTGCAGCCGCAAGGTTTGAATGCTTCTGGCCCGCAGCTACTTAGCCCTCGCAGCCCGACATGCTCACCGCCACTTCGACCAATCTCGCCGCACGGATCGTCGACCTGCGGAAGACGTATCAGTTGGGCGGCGAGGACGTGCATGCTCTGGCCGGCGTGTCGTTTGATGTGCCGCAAGGCGACTATATCGCCATCATGGGCCCCTCGGGTTCGGGCAAATCCACCCTATTGAACCTGCTGGGCTGCCTAGACCGCCCCACCTCGGGCCAATTCATTCTGGGGCCGGATGACGTGGCCCGGTTGAATGATGATCAGCTTTCGGAAATCCGGGCCAACCGCATCGGCTTTGTGTTCCAGTCGTACAACCTGATCCCGCAGTTGACGGTGGTAGAGAATATCGAGGTGCCGCTGTCCTACCGCGGCCGCGTCACCGCAGAGGATCGCAAACGCTGCATCGAATTGGCTAAGCTCGTCGGGCTGGGCAGCCGCCTTGGGCACCGGCCAATGCAGCTTTCCGGCGGTCAGCAGCAACGTGCCGCCATCGCCCGCAGCCTTGTTAACGATCCCTTCTTCATGTTGGCCGACGAACCCACGGGCAACCTCGACTCGGTCACTACGGCCAGCATTTTGGAATTGCTGGAACAACTGAACCAACAGGGTAAGACCATCATCATGGTCACGCACGAGGACGACGTAGCAGCCCGGGCCCGCCGGGTGATTCGCCTCCGCGACGGCCTCATCCAATCGGACGAGCGGCTGCGATGATTGCGTCCTTCTTTCGCCCCTGGAAACTAGGCATCAAGAGCCTGTTGCTGCACCCGCTGCGCTCCATGCTCACGATCCTGGGCATTTTCGTGGGCGTGTCGAGCGTGATCTGGCTGTTGGCCATTGGCGAAGGCATCAGCATCAAGGCTCAGGAGCAGATCGCCAGCCTGGGCGCCGACAACATCATCGTCCGCACGGTCAAACCGTCGGAGATGAATCAAACCTCCGGCGCGCCCGATTACGGCGTCGATCGCCAAGACTACGAGCGGCTCGTGGAGACCATTCCCACGATCCGCGAAGCGATCATGATTCGCGAGATCCCCACGCGGCTCTCGGCCGGGCCACGGAATCTCGAAGGCCGGCTGGTCGGCTGTACGTCGGGCTATGCGGACGTTTTGCAGCTTGAGGTCGACCGCGGCCACTTCCTGACCGCTGCCGAGGTCGACGGCAAAAATCCGGTGTGCGTCCTCGGGGCCGAGGTCGCGCGGACGCTGTTCCCGTTCGACGACCCCATCGGCCAGGCAGTTCGTGCCCAGGAACAGTACTTTGTCGTCGTAGGCGTGATGAAGTCCCGGTCACCTTCGGCCGGCATCGGTGGATCGCTGGCCGCGCAGGAATTCGATCGCGACATCTACGTGCCGATTACCACGCTCTGGTCGCGGATCGGTGAGTTCATCGTGCAATCGCAGGCGGGCTCGTTCAGCTTTGAAATTGTGGAGCTGAGCCAGATTACGCTGCGTGTCGACCATATCGACCACGTGACCGAAACGGCCGAATTGGTTAAGCAAACCCTGGCCCGTTACCACCGCGATGATGATTACACGGTGGTGGTGCCCAAGGAACTGCTCGAACAAGCCCGAACAACCAAGATGCTATTCATGGCATTCATGGGGCTGATGGCGGCGATCTCGCTGATCGTAGGTGGCATCGGCATCATGAACATCATGCTGGCCACCGTGACCGAGCGCACGCGCGAAATTGGTATCCGCCGCGCACTGGGTGCCAAGCGGCGCGACATTGTGCGGCAGTTTCTGATTGAAACCGTGGTGCTTTCTACTGCCGGCGGCGTCACGGGCGTGCTGGGTGGGCTGCTGTGCCGGCCGTTCATCAACTTCGTGCGGTGGATTCTCGACCGCAGCATCCCCGACGTGATGCAGAACCTGCCCGACGTGATGCAAAGCGTGGAGCCGGTGCTGGTGCTGTGGTCGATCCCGCTGGCCTTTGCCATCAGCCTGGTGATCGGGATCGCCTTTGGCGTGTACCCGGCCCGCCGTGCGGCCAACATGCACCCGGTGGAAGCGCTGCGGCACGAGTAAAACGATGGCCGCTGCTTGCAGGACAAGCGGCTCTCAGAACGAACAAAAAACCGGCGGCGAGCCACGCTAGGCTTCGCCGCCGATTTTGTTTTGATGTTGCTGCCACTTAGGAAGTCCGGCGCCTTCTAGGACCGATAGGCCGCTCAGACCGTGGCTTCGGCGTCGATCTCGGCGCCGGGCACCGGGAACTGTTGGCACAGCGTGCGGACTTCCTCGCGGATCTTGGCGTGCAGGGCTTCGTCGTCGGCCGACTTGAGGGCCTGGACCATCCAGCCGCCAATCAGCCGCATTTCATCCGAACCCATGCCGCGGGTGGTCAAAGCCGGGGTGCCGATGCGGATGCCCGAGGGATCCAGCGGCTTGCGTGGATCGTAGGGGATCATGTTCTTGTTGACGGTGATGCCGCAGTGGTCGAGCACTGCTTCGGCCTTGGCACCCGTCAGGCCGATGGCGGTCACGTCGGCCAGCATCAGGTGGTTGTCGGTGCCGCCGGAAATCAGCCGCCACGAAGCGGCCAGCAGCGTTTCAGCCAGCGTCTTGGCGTTCTCGATGATCCGTGCGGCGTATTCCTTGAACGCCGGCTGAAGGGCTTCGCCAAAGCACACCGCCTTGCCGGCCACCACGTGCATCAGCGGCCCGCCCTGGATACCGGGGAAGATGCTGCGGTCGACATCCTTGGCGTACTCCTGCCGGCACAGGATCATGCCAGCCCGCGGGCCACGCAGCGTCTTGTGCGTGGTCGTGGTGACGAAGTCGGCGACAGGCACCGGATTGTCGTGCAGGCCGGCCGCCACCAGACCTGCGTAATGGGCCATGTCGACGAACAGCTTGGCACCCACTTCGCGGGCGATCTCGGCAAACTTGCCGTGCGGGATCTCACGCGGGTAAGCGCTGGCCCCGGCTACGATCATTTTGGGCCGATGTTCGCGGGCCAAAGCCGCCACGCGGTCGAAGTCGATGCGGTGCGTCTTTTCGTCGACGCCGTAGCTGATGAAGTTGTACAGCTTTCCCGATACGTTCAGCTTCATGCCGTGCGTCAGGTGGCCGCCGTGTGCCAGGTCCAAGCCCAGCACGGTATCCCCAGGCTCCAGCATCGTGAGATACACGCCCATGTTGGCCTGGCTGCCTGAGTGGGGCTGCACGTTGGCGTGCTCGGCACCGAAGAGCTTTTTGGCGCGGTCGCGGGCGAGGTCCTCGACCACGTCGACAAACTCGCAGCCGCCGTAATACCGCCGGCCAGGATAGCCCTCGGCGTATTTATTGGTGAGGACGCTGCCCACCGCCTGCATCACGGCGGGGCTGGTGTAGTTCTCGCTGGCGATCATTTCCAGGCCGTCTTGCTGACGGCGAATCTCGCCCGCAATGGCGTTCCAGACCTCGGGATCCTGGTCTTGCAGAAAGTTCATCGATTCCTCGTGCGGATGGAAGGCGGCGCGGCGACAACAGCCCTGCCAGCAGAAATGGCGGGGACCCTCTGGCATTGTCGAGGCGAGGGCACAGACCGTCAATCCTCCCCGCCGCCGTTGCGTTGCGCTCCGTCCAGACGCATCGAATGATGTGCATTGGTGGCCCCCGCGGAAGCCCGCCGGACACCTGTGAAGGGGGCCCAATTTGGTCGTACTCTGCCAGTTTGACGGGCGGATTTCCGCCTGCCGGGCATCACGCTTGCAACGCATGTGCCTGAATCGTGCAGCAATAATCCCTACCATCGCCCCTGGGAGGCCGGGGGGCCAGGCACGGGGCTTACCCTGCGTAAGCCCCGGGTAACAAAGAGGAAACCATCATGTTCAGACCAATCTTGTACGCCATGATGGCCTTGGGCCTGGCGGTTGGCGCCGCCGAGTCGGTCCAGGCCCAGTGGCTGCCGGGCTATGGCGGCCGCGACTACGATTACCGCTACCAGCGTTACGGTCGCGATTACCGTGGGCCCGACCGCGATCGCTATCGTTACGACCGCCGGTATGATAGCCGCTACGGCAGCTATTACCGGGGTCAGTACGACCGAGACCGTTTCGACGATCATCGCCACCAGCATCACGGCCCCTATCGCCATGCCCAAGGGCCGCTACGCATCGTGCGGGTGCTGCCCGACGTGGCAGGGCCCGATGACGGCCGTGAATTCGTCACCATCTACAACGACAGCCGCACGCCGATCGACCTCCGCGGTTGGTGGCTCCAGGATCGCCATGCCAACCGTTTTCCGCTGCGAGGCGTCATCCAACCAGGGCAAACCCTCGACATCCGTACCGACGGCTCGATGCCCATGAATAACGGCGGCGACACGGTGATGATTGTTGACCCGCGCGGCGGCGTGGTTCACTCGGTTACCTACTACGGTGAGCAGGTCCGAGTGAACCGGCCGATCGACTTTTAGGCCGCCGCGGCCGCTTACGCGGCAACCGAGTCGGTGAGGCTGGTGCAAGGAGCCTCGGCCGCCTGTGTCTTGCGCGAGGCCGACGGCTCTTGCAGCTTGCGCCGCAACTTCCGCAGCGCGTGCATCAGGCGGTCAATCTGAGCATCGGTGTGGGTTGCCGAGAGGGCAATCCGCACCATCGATCCGCGCGAGAGCGGGATCACCGGGAAGCCCACCGTGAGGATGTGGATTCCTTCCTCGAAGAAGAACTGCGAGATCTGCGGGGCCGCGTTCAGCTCGCCCACCTTGACCATAATCAGCGGGAACGGTTGGTCCTCGCCAATCACTTCAAAGCCGATCTCCTGCACTTCGGTCTTTACGCGGCGGATCAAGGCATGCAACCGCCGCAGCCGCGCACCCTCTTCGCGATCGAGAATATCAAACGCCTTCAGCGCGCTGGCCAGGTACGGCGGCGGCAGCTGACCGCTAAAGGTGTACGTGTACGAGTTGAACCGGAAGTAATCGCGGGCCGCCTTGGGCACCACCACAAAACCGCCTAGGCTGGCCAGCCCCTTCTCCAGCGAAGCGACGTACACGGTGTTCTCGTAACTGCTGCCGTAATGGCTCACGATGCCACGGCCCTCGGGACCCACCACGCCAAAGCCGTGGGCGTCGTCCACGTACAGCATCGCATCGTACTTGCGAGCGAGCGCTTCATACCGCGGCAGGTCCAGGTAGGTGCCGGCCATGCTATATACGCCGTCCAACGCGATCATGGCGTGGTTATGCCGTGCCCGCTGCGAGGCCAGCATCGCTTCAAGCTGTTTGAAGTCGTCATGCACAAAGGTGCCCAGCGTGGCGCCGGCGCCCTTGGCTTCGATGGCCGCCCGCTGCACGCTGTTGTGCACTTCCTGGTCGATCAGCAGCAGCGAGTTCTTCCGCATCAGTAGCGGGATGGTGCCGTGGTTGGCCAGCGTGACGGTGGGATACACCAGCACGTTATCGACGCCCAGCTTCTCGGCAATGCGGCTTTCCAACTGCTCGTACAGCCCGACTTCGGCGGCCGCTCGCGAACTGCCGGCAAGCGTGCCCCAGCGGGCCAACGCCTCTTGGGCGGCGGCGATCATTTCCGGGTGTTCTTCCAGGCCCAGGTAATTGATGGCGTTGAAGTTGAGCAGCCGGCGGCCGCGGATCACGCACTCGTGGCCTCCCAGCGACTGAAGCTGGCAGTACGAGTTGGGCAGGTGCCGCGCCAGGTCGGCGACCATTTGGACGGCCCGGCTGCTGGAGCGCTGTTGAAGAAGTCGAGCTAGCGGCGAGGAATTCATGAAACACCCAGTACGAATAGCGGGGAGAAATCACCGTGCTGAAAACCCGGCTTCGATGGCCGCCGCTGCCCGTTCTTTTGTGACAGGCAGCCGGGCTAACCAAGCCGGGTCGAACTGAGTGTTTAAGGGGATTTGACGGGGATTTGTTACAGACCTAGTTGAAGTGCCGGACAACAACGTACGCTGCAGCGCAACAAGAAAGCCGCCCCGGAGCAAGCGTTTGCAACCGGGGGCGGCACTGTCGTTAAACAATCGGTCGTTGTCCCTAGAACGGCGAGCGGAACGAGGGAGTTGAAATCTTGGGTGCCGAGGGAACCTTGACCTTCGGTACCGACGGGGTCTTCACCTTGGGTACCGAGGGAGTTTTGACCTTCGGCAGTGAAGGCGTTTTGACCTTCGGCGCCGACGGGAGTTTGACCGTGGTTCGCGAGGGAATCTTGACCTTAGGCGTGGAGGGCACCTTGACCGAACCTTTGACCGTGGTCGACTTGCCGAAGGCGCCAACGGTTGCCGAGCCCGACACACCACGCCGGTCCACCTTCACACCCCCGCCGGCGTTCGCGGAGCCAACGCGGTATGACTGGTTGTACTGATACTGCGAGTTGAGACCACGAAAATCGACCGACTGCGAGGTGGAATAGCGGACAGAGCCGACACCGGCATTCGTCCCAATCGTGGCTCGGCGGCGGTCCATTTCGCCGCCACTGCCGCCGACACGCAGCCTACCCACGTACAGGTCCTGGCCCCCCGCGACGCGGCTGTTACGCCCGTTCAAGTCCACCTGGCCGTAAGTTTTCGTCCGGGTGCCCGGAATCGGGCCGGGCTTGACCACCTGGCCTTGGACAGTGGTGCGGCCACCTTGATGCTGGATGCCACCACCGTACGACGTGCCCATGGGATTGCGGTAGCCGCCGCTGATGCTAGTGCGGCCGGACTGCTGCTGAATCCCGCCGTGGTACGCCGTGCCGTTGCTATTGCGATAGCCGCCGCCGACGCCCCAGCCAGTGTTGTTGCGGTAGCCATATCCGTTGTAGCGGGTACCGTTGCTAGAACGCTGATCGAACGCGATCCGGTCACGGTTGACCGTCCCGAAGCCGCTGTTTCCCTGGCGGTCGCGGTACGATCCGGTGATCGTTGGCCGACTGCCGCCCTGATAGTGGCCCGATGCCGCTCCGTTGGGGCCGCGATACTGGGCGTTCCAGCCGTTTCCATTGCGGTTGAACGAGCCAGAGTTTGTTCCACTTTTGAAGCCAAAACCCTGCTGGCCGAAACCACCAAAGAATTGAGCTTGTGCGTCAGTGTGGAGCGTGCCCAAGAGAACCAATGCGAGCGACGCGACCATGGTACGGATGCTGAGTTTCATGAGTGTTTTCTCTCAATGAGGCAATGACCTGCGAGCCGAAAAACCACGAATGTCTCAACCATGGCCATGGGGTTGGTTCGGTGTGCCGTTCCATCGGTTCCGGACTATCTAAGTAATTCCCAAATGGAAATTGACCGGACAAATTTTTGAGCGCACGGCGCGACGTGCCGCGCGTGGGTACCGGCGGGGTCCAAAGTGTGGCCGCACGTCACGACTCTGCGAGCCGTGCGCGTTGCGTGAAAAGAATGCACCGGCTAAATGCGCGGATCACTGCGGGAAGCAGTTCCCTTGGGCCGAACAGCGGATCCTACGCGCGAGAGAGCCTGATGCGCTAGCGAAGGAATGCACGCGCCACAATTCGTGGTCCGCAAAGCGGCCCCTACGAGGTTGGTTCTAAGCCTCGTAAGGTGCCGGTGCCGCTGGCGAAGCGGTCGACGTCCAACTGCAAGTGCTGCAGGAACGACACCAGCAGGTTAGCCAGCGGCGGGGCGCCGTCGGCCTCAAACGCTAGATGCTGCCCGTGGCGGAAGCGGCCGCCGGCAGCGATGATCGGCAGGTTGTTGTTGCTGTGGCTGGAAGCGTTGCCCAGGTTCGAGCCCATCAAGATGGCTGTCTGCTCCAGCAGCGTGTGCTCGCCTTCGCGCGTTTCATGCAATCGTTTGAGGAACTGGCCGAATAGCCGCATCTCTTCCTTCTCGATGATCGCCAACTGCTCGATCTTGTCGGGGTCGCGGCCGTGATGGCTGAGGTTGTGCCAACCGTCGCCCACGCCCGATAGCTGTACCACTTCGTTGCCGCCGGGGCCTTTGAGCGTGATCAGCCGCGTGGAGTCGGTCTGGATGGCCAGGTAAACCAGGTCCAACAGCAGTTGCATCCGGGCCGTAAACTGGGCCCGGTCCTCAATGTCCGTGGGGGGCTTCTGATCGACCACTGGCTTGGGCAGTTTGGACCACTGCTCGGCTGCCGCCAGTCGCTGCTCCAGTTCACGCACGCTGGTAAAGTACTGGTCCAGCGTGGCATGGTCGGTGCGGCTAGTGCGGCGTTCGAGCGCCTTCACCTGGTCGCCTACCAAATCCAGGATGCTCTGGCCGTCCTGGATGCGTTGCAACTGCGTGGCCTTTTCTTCCGGTGAGCCTTCGAGGAAGAAGCGGGTGAACACCCGCGAGGGCCGCGACTCGGCCGGGATCAGCACGCCGGCCCGCGTGTACGAGATGCCGCGGCTATCGGCCGCCAGGGCCAGCGAGGGGAACCGCGTTAAGTGGCCGATCCGCTCGGCGGCGAACTGGTCGGCCGAGATCGTATTGCGGAAACTCGGTTGGCCCGGATGCGGGGCCGCGGTCAGAAAGCTCCGTTCGGCATCGTGGCCGCCGTCCACCATCGGGTGCATTAAGCCTGAGATGACCGTGAACTGCTCGCGGACCTCCTGGAGTGGTTCCAGGTAAGGCGTCACCTCGTAGTCGCGACCCGCCTTGGTGGGAAACAGAAACGGCGTATGGATGCCCAGCGGGGCGCAAATGGCCAGCATCCGCCGGGCTTCTCCGGGTGCATCGGCCGCTGCCGCGCCGGCTGCCGACGGGCGCTGTTGTGCCCGCGCGCTAGGGGCCATTCCATGCAGCCAGGGCAGGGCGAGCGCAACACCAGAAGCCTTCAAGAACGTGCGGCGAGCAAGACGGGCTAGCACGGCGACTCTCCCCTTAGGGTGCAAGGAACAATTCGCTATCGACCACGGCGTGAATCATCGAACGCAGGCCGAAGTTGTCGCGCTGGGCGGCGGCCACCACGGCTTCGACCACGTGCCGGTCGCGGGCCGTGACCGGCCGGCCGCAACCGTAAATGAGTAGCTTCTCGGCCAGGGCACGGGCGACCGTGTCGCCGTCCTCCAGTAGCAGCTTGCGGAACGACTGGAAGTCGGCAAACTCGCGACCATCGTGTAGGCGGCCGCCTTTCTCAACATCGGGCCCCACGCGGTAACGAACCTTCGGCAGACGCTGGCCCTTATCGCTCAGCGAACGGTACCAATCGCGGTGACCACCGATCACGTCGAACTCTTCCAGGGCAAAGCCGGGCCCATCGATCCGGCTGTGGCACCGCGCGCACGATTCAATGGACCGGTGCTTTTCCAACTGCTGGCGGATCGTGACCGCGCCGCGAATGTCAGGTTCCACCGCCGGAACTCCCGCCGGCGGCGGTGCGGGCGGTTGGCCCAACAGCTTGTCGAGCAGCCAGACGCCGCGGGTAACCGGCGAGGTCGTGGTGCCATTGGCCGTGACCTTCAGCACGCTGGCCTGGGTCAGCACGCCGCCCCGCACGCTATCCTCGGGCAGTTGCACCACGCGGAACTGTTCATGCCCACGGATGCCGGGGATGCCGTAGTGCTCGGCCATCCGCTGGTTCAGTACGGCAAAATCGGAGTCGACAAAGTTCAGCACGCTGAGGTTGTTGTCGAGCACGTGGCGGAAGAAGCCTTGGGTTTCAGCCACCATCGAACGGAGCAATAGCTCGTCGTACTCGGGGTAGAGCAGGGCATCGGGCGTGGTGAACTCGATCTCACGCAAATCGAGCCATTGCCCGGTGAAGTTGTCGACGAACCGTTCGATCTTGGGATCGGCCAGCATCCGATCGACCTGGGCACGCCGCACCTTGGAATCACGCAGCTTGCCTTCGGCCGCCAGGCGGAGCAGTTCATCGTCGGGCATCGACGACCAGAGGAAGTACGACATCCGGCTGGCAATCGTGTAATCGTCGACGGTTTCTTCGTGATTGAGCAACAGAAAGTGCGGCGAGCAGAGTATGGCTGTGATGCCGATCCGTACCGCGTCTTCAAACCCGGCTCCTTGATCCAGCCGCGACGTGGCCAGTTGCACAAACGGTTCGACCACTGAATCATCGACCGGGCGGCGGAACGCTCGCGGGGCGAACTCGGTAAGAATCCGCCGCAGGTCGTCGTGCGGAGCCGATGAATCAACATAGTGGGCTCGTGCGCCCCGGCGGTGCCGGATATAAACCGGCCGCCCTTCGGCCAGGGAGATCGTGGCCGATTCGCCAAACAACTGCTTCTGAGCCTTGGAAGGAAACTCCTGGTCGAGCGGGCCGAAGGTTTCTGCCCAAACGATGCCGACGCCGGGCCGGGCTTCGTGCTTGTCGCGGTAGGTAACGTGTTCGGGATACACCCACGGCAGGATATGCATGGTGTGGCCCTCACCCATCCAGGTTGTGAACTCGATGATACGAGGGTTCTCGGGCGTGCCGGTCACATCGAACATGCCGATGAAGTTCCGCTTGCCCGGCCCAAACAGCGGTCCCACGTACACGGCGGCCGCCAGCGTGCGGTGTTCGTTCGGCTCGTGCGGCCAGACGGCAATCCGGCAACGATACTGGCCGGCTTCGATGGGGTGCGATGCATCGATCCGGGCCGGCGGCCAACCGGGCGTAAAGTCGACAAACGCCCCGGCCCGCTCGATCACGCCGCCCCGTTTCTGCCTGACCGAATCGATGTTGTTTTTTTCCTCCATGAGGACTGCCCGGCGCGTGGCGGGCGGCAGCGGCCGGATGCGGCGGATGGTACTTTCAAACGCCAGGTCGGCCGCTTCGAGATACCGCTCCATCAAGATCGAAGACAGGCCCAGTCCGCCGGCCACGTTGTCAAAGCCTTGCACGGTATCATCGGCCGGCAGCAGGTCAGCCAGTTCGGTATGGATGCCGAGCAGGTCGCGGATGGTGTTCTCGTATTCCACCCGGTTCAGCCGCCGCAAGGCCGGGGGCCGTTCAACCGTCTTGGCCAACTCGCGCCCGGCCCAGTCCAGAAGCTGCGCCACGTCGTTGGCTGCCGGGCGAGGTTCGCCCTCGGGCGGCATTTCGCCCGACTCGACCATGGCCACCACGGTGGACCACAGTTCGGCGGCTTCGTCCGAGGTGCCGGGAGCGGCCAGGGTATCAAGCCGCAACTGTCCCTTCTGTTGCTGCGGCCCGTGGCACTTGACGCAATGCTGGCGGAAGAATGCGGCGTGATCGTTGGCCCAAGCCTGCGGCACCAGCACAGCGTGCGCAACACATAACCACAGCGTGGCAGCCAGAGCTTTCACGACATGACGTCCTGTGAAGAAGAAATGGCCAGGATCGGGGGACGGGCCGTTTGCCCGCCCCCCGCCTGGTGCTGGTCCTTCACAGTAACAGCGGCGCACTGCGACTGCAACGCGGCGCGGCCACTTACCGAGCTGAAACCGCTACCGGGTTGGCACGGGGGCCGTCCAGCGGCGGCAATTCCTCGATCACTTCGCGCGGTGGTGGCGCGGCGGCCAAGGCCATGGCGGCCATCGCCAGCGGCGTGAACGAGAAGACGATCAGGGCGAAGTTGAAGCTTCCCAAGGCGTCGCGCGTGAGCCCGGCCAGTAGCGGCCCGAGGCTGGAACAGGCGACGGTCATCGTCATTAAGAAGCCCCGAATCTTTCCCAAGTGGCGACGGCCGAAGTACCGCGGCCACAGCGGTTGCGACGTCCCGAAGAACAGTCCTTGCGCGGCTCCCAGGACGACGCCCGCAACCATGGCCAACGGCAGCGAGTGCGAAGCGAACAGCAGGCCGACACCGGCCCCCAGGCCAGCCAGCGACAGGCACAACAGCGGCGGGGCCGCAAAGCGGTCGGCCAGGATACCGCCGGTCAGTTGCATCACGGCCAGGCTGGCGGCGAAGGCGGTCAGCATCACCGCCGCGTCGGCATCGGACAGACCTCGCTCGGCGAAGATCGGCACAATGCAGAAGAACACCGCCGTGTGGATCAGGCCGAAGATGGCGCTTCCGCCGCCCACGATCCAAAAGGCAAACGTGCGGAGCGTCTGCGAGAGGGTGTAGCCCCAGTACTTGTCGTCGCTTTCAGCAGTCGCGGCTTGTGGCTCAGCCGAGGGCCGCGGCACCTGGCCGTCGATCTGCTGTCCCAGTTCGCCGGGGCGGTTGCGATACAAGAGCCACGCGACGGGGAACAGCGTACACCAGATCACCGTTCCCAGAACGGCGTACGCGCCTCGCCAGCCGAATGATGCCACCAGCCACAGGTTGAGCGCGGGAATGATCGCCATGGCGACCGCCATGCCCAGCTGCCGGATGCCTTCGACCAGGCCCAGGCGGCGATCGAACCAATAGGCAAGCGTGTTGCCGCTCACAAACGATAGGGCTCCAGGCCCGAGCATCCGCAGCAGCCAGAACGCCAGCAAAAGCCCAGCCCAGCCGCGCACGACCGATGTCAGCAGGCAGGCTCCGGCAAACAGCGTCACCGCCAGCAGCATCGCCCGGCGGATTCCGTGCCGGTCCATGTACCAACCAAAGAGCGTAATCGGCAGGGCTCCCAGCAACGTGCCGAGGGTGTACGTAGCGGCAAGCTGTCCGTGCGACAGGCCGAGCGAAAGCCGCATCGGCTCGTTAAAGATCGAGACGCCGAACGTCTGGCCGGGCGAACTGGCCACCAGCGCCGCCACCGCCAATGGCAACATCAGCCAGCCGTAGTAGATCCGTTTGGAAACTGCGTCGGCCAGCCCATCCGGGCCGGCATGATGCCACCGCCGGCGTGACACGCGGCCCAGGGCAGCATGCCTGCGGGGTGCAGCGAGGGTGGTTGCCGTTTCGAGTTCCAAACCAGCATTCGTGCGTGGCGGTTCCATGGGATGCCAAGAAGCAAAAGGGGAGGGGGGGGCACAAGTCCGAGGCGGGACGGCAACCGCGCACATCCAATCCGCGGCGTTGATGATTGCATAGCGCTGCCGCCGGTCCGTGCGCAACGGTTCCAACACGTTGACATCGCAAAGGGCAAGCGGGTTCATCGGCCGCGCCGATTTCTTAACAGCACGGCGAACTGGCAGGGGGCTAATCGCTACGTGCCGCCGATGCCATAGCTATCCCACCGCTCGTCGACCAGGGCTTTCACCTCCGAGGGCATGGCAGCCGGCTGGGGATAGCCGGCGGGGCATTCCTCGGGCAGCTTGGCCGTGGCGTCGATGGCCAGACTTGTGGCAGCAGATGGCGCGCCGGCGGGGCGCGTATCGCCGCCGGGGCCGCAATAAGAAAAAACGTCGTGGGCCGGGTCGCAGTGAGCGGCGATTCGTCCTAGCACCTCGGCCGGTTCGCGAACGTCGGCCTCGGCGTCGACCAGCACCATCAACCGCGTGCGCATCAGCGGCAGGTAGCCCCACAGCGCGGCGGCCGTCTTGCGAGCCTGGTAGGGGAACGACTTATTCAGCGCGGCCACCACCAGCGGGCCGCGGCCAAAATCGGTCAAAGACAGATCGACCACTTCCGGCACTTGGCGCTGCACCAGCGGCAATGTGAGACGCAGCAAAGCGTCGTTCATCACCGCCAGTTCGTTGGGCGGCGGCCCGATCACCAGGCTCGGGAACACCGGGTTCACGCGATGCGTGATCGCCGTCACTTCCAGTACCGGCATGGATCGGCTATCGGCATAGGTGCCGCCGGGCGTGCAGACGCGGCCCAGGGGCGCTTGCTCACCCGGCAGGAAGCGGCCTTCGATCACCCACTCAGCATCGGCTGGAACCGCCAGGGGAATCGTGCGGCACTCGACCAACTCCAGCGGCTTGCCGCGCAGAAACGCGGCAAACAGTGCTGCGTCACTGTGCGGCGGCAAGGGAGCGGCAGCGGCCAGCATAGTTGCCGGATCGCCGCCCAAGACGAGTGCTGCCGGCAGCGGTTCGCTTCGCGCTGCTGCCCGGCGTAGCTGTTCGGCCAGCGGATCGTCGGCGCGGCAGCTAACCGCCAGGCGATTGCGGCCTACCACCGTGCAATCGTGCCGGGCAAACGCTACATGAGCCGTGCCGTTCGCGGCCTGTGGCACCTTGGCAGCACCAGCCGCTTCCGCTGTGGCCACGGCAGACTCGGTCGCTGCCGCACTTGGCTTGGCGGCTGTGAATACCGCGGCCGCGTTGATGCGCGCCGGGCTTTCCTCGGGCCAAAGCTGCACGGCGGGCAGCGCGTGCAGATCGACGTCACCCGCCAACCGCACCACCTGCTGACAAGCGCCCTGTTTGATCAGCCGTGGGTGCTGGTCGCTGCGGCCGGTGGCTGCGCTTTCGCCGGCCAAGTCGGCGAACTGCCGCAACTGGTCGAGCCAGTTGCGGGCCGGTTCCTTCCAAGCCGATTCGAGCCGGGCAGCGGCTTCGGCCAGCGACGACGCGCCTAGCGCCATGGCCAGGCGGCGTTCGGTACCAAAGAGGTTGGCAAGCACGGGAAAGTCGCTACCCCGCACCGAGGCGAACATCACGGCCGGCCCGTCCTGCATCTGCAAGCGGCGGGTGATTTCGGCGATTTCCAGACAAGGATCGACCTCGGCCGCAATGCGCACCAGTTCACCCGCCCGGATCAAATCATCAATGAACTCGGCCAGGGAACGGTACGCCATGATCGCCGGTTTTACCCCGCTGGAAGAAGGAAACGGTGTTGGCCCATTGCCCGGGGTATCGCCCCCACTTGGTGGTGCTGCGATTGTCGCGGGGCAACGCTGCCAGGGCAAGACGGCTATGCAGCCACGAACAGCCGCGCATGAAAAAAAAAACCGCCCCGCGGCAAGCCGCAGGGCGGTTTGGTTGATACTCAGTGGCCAGCGATTGCCGGGGCAATCAAGGCTGGCGTGGGCCGGGCTACTGCTGTTGCTCGCCCGGGGTGTACTTCTGCAATTCGACCACCACGGTGCTGTTACCCACCTTGACGATCTGCTTAACCATGCCGACGTCCGGGGCGAAGAAGTAGTTCATTTCCAGCTTCTGGCCCATCACCTCGAAGCTGCTGCTCGACGAGGAGATGGTCTGGTAATCGCCGGCGGGGACCTTGACCGGTTCGGCCTTGGTGGTGAACGTGCCCTTGAGGTTCAGCTGTTCGCCGCCGGGCGTCTGGGCGCTGCTGTCGACCTGCCAGGTCTTATCCGGGGCGGCCGGCAGAACCAGGAACTTCAGCGGAGGGTTGATCTCGATGTTGTTGTACTTGTAGCGATAGACGCCGTCGTCCTTCACCGCCACGTGCTCCGAGGCGACTGTGTTGCCGTTGAGGATCGATTCAAGCTTGGCGCACAGCGTGTCGCCAACCATCTCGAACTCGACCAGCTCAATCCGGAACGACTTGCCGGCGGTTACGTATTCCCAAGTGCTGCCCTTCTTGAGCGGGTAGTACTTGTCTTCTTTGGGTGCCTGGTCTTGGGCCAGGAGATTGCTCGACAGCAATGCCAGCAACAAAGGAAAAGCAAATCGAAGCGCGTGCATGGGGATTCCTATTTGTCGTTGAAGTCCCGTGCCGCAAAGCGAAACCGCGTAAAGGGCTATCTTTGCGTAACGACGGGGACGTCGGCCATTGCCCGAAAATGATAAACTAACGCAACCGCAAGTTTGGGTCTACCGCGAAATTCCGCCCATAGCGCCCAGGGGTAACTGAAGCCGGAAGCCTCCCCGCCCGCGGCCTACCCGATCGCGCAGGGCCTGGAGAAACGCCAAGTGCTGTTCCCGCTCTTGCGGATCAAGCCGCCGGAGCCATTGTTCCAGGTCCCAGCGTACCTGCTCCAGGTCGATGTCGCGGCGGAAGGATCGCAGGTCGTCAGAGCCAACCGCCGAGTACAGCGCGGCCCAGCCCAACATCTGTTCCAACTGCTGGTCGAGATAGCGCGTGCGAAGCTGGCGGGGCAAGCTGTGATATTCTTCGGACCGATCGGCCAGCCACACCGGCCCCAGCGCCGTCAGGTTCCGTTGCACCGTCTGCCGTTCTTCCAGCGAGAGGGCCTGCCACTCGGCAACCAGATTGCCGCCCCGCGAAAGCCGTTCTTGCAGCACGTCGAGCAGTACCCGCTTCTGATGCCGGTCGCCGCTCAACTCAAACTGGTATTCCAAGATGGGGCCGAAGACGCCGTCGCGGTGGGCGTCGCGAGCGTATACCTGCCCGTCGATGGTAACCGGAGCCAGGCCGCCAACAGCCTGGCGGACAACTTCAATGCTGGCTGCCGCCGTGACACCCACGGCCGCCAGGAATGCGACGACGCTGAAAAACTGGCGCAACACGAAGCCCGGACTCCTTTCGGATGGGGAGAGCATGACAACAAGCACCGCCGGACCGAAAGCGGGTGGCCCAGCGGCGTCATCTCGTTGGCAGGCATGCGAAGCGCGATTGGTCGCATGCCCAACAATTGGCCCCCAAATCCGTTTGAGGGAGATACGGCAAATCATGGACGCAGCCTGGGGAATCCCTGCGCCGCCTCATCATTATAGTGGGGGTGATCCCCCAAAGAGCAACAACTAGCCAAAAGTTCGCCAAACCTCGGGGAGGCCGCCCCCCCTCGTATGGGTAGGTGTAACAAAACGAACCGCAGCCGCGCAGATAGCGCAGCCGCGGCCAGTGCCCAAAAGGGGGACCAACAAAACACTCGCACATCGAGGGGTAGCCCGCCGCAGGCTATCGCCAGGCAGGCGATCCCCTCAGGGTTTCGCTAGCAAAGCGCTCCGGCCGGGTTACTTCACCAGAATCGGCCGGGTGTACACGTAATGGCTGTGCTGCACGCCGGGCGGGGCGGGAATGGCACCGTGCGTGAGGACGATGGCCGGCTGCACGATCACGCGCTTGCTATTCATGCTGCCGGTCAGCTTGACGTCCAAAATCCGCACGCCGACGAACTTGACGATGGTGTACATCGCGTTGTTGCCGGGGCCTTCCACCTTGCGGAAGATTGGGATGATCCGCGGCTGACCCTTGATGGATGCCAACTCGTCTTTCACGCCGGCGCTGATGCCGGTATCGCCATTGAGCATCAGCTTGCCGTGCTGGTCGAATTCCAGCTTGCCGCCCAGGTGTTCCAGGTCGCCGTGGCTGACGCCTTCCAGAATCTGCCGGGCAATATCCTTGGTGCTGTTGTTGCTCGGCCCGATATCGACCGTGCCGCGATTGCCAGGGCTGCCTGTGCCTTGCGGGTACAGGTTCACCTCGTAGATGCCGTCGCCGCCGCTGCGGATCGAATTCGTATCGGGGTCCCAGCTCCAATCGTCGCTGGTCCGCCGGGCCAGCAGGTCTTCCCAGGTTTGTTCATCCAGGGCGAACGGCAGGATGTCCAGGTTCTTGGAGTCGG
>Ga0182738_1002354_pt1 | contig 22496 bp, 19 predicted proteins | sample eDN5th30CBELigMG_FD_128876 | JGI IMG/M metagenome (GOLD analysis project Ga0182738, IMG submission 128876) | Enriched Miracle-Growth compost microbial communities from Emeryville, California, USA - eDNA 5th pass 30_C BE-Lig MG (version 2)... ...
TGGCCATTGCCCAGACCATAGCGAGCATCCACCACCAGCAGCGCATAGTCGATATGGATATGCGCGCTCTGGAAGCCGTCATCCATGATGAGGAAATCGCAACCCTGCTCCAGAAGCAGCTTTGCACCGGCCGCCCGGTTGGGAGTGACCGCCACCGGCGCATGCTCGGCCAGAAGCAGCGGCTCGTCGCCGACATGCTTTGCGCTGTCATGATGGGCATCAACGATGTGCGGCTGGCCGAAGCTGCCGCCATGGCCCCGCGACAGGAAGCCGGGCGAAAGCCCCATGCTGCGTGCCTGTCTGGCCAGGGCGATGGCAACCGGCGTCTTGCCCGAACCGCCGACCGTGAAATTGCCCACGCATAGCACCGGCAGGTCGAAGCGCTCGCGCCGCGCACGCACCATGCGACGGTTGGCAACGAAGCCATAGAGCGCCGAGACAGGCAACAGCGCATAGGCGCGCCAGTCCGGACGCTCCCACCAGAAGGGGGGCGCTTCGCTCGCCACGCCTAACGCGTCCCTTTCAGGCGCGACTTGACGATCAGGGGCTGGATGAACGGATCCAGCGCCTTGAGCGTTCGCGCCAGCGCGCCGCGCATTTCGCCGACGGTCGCGTTTCCAGCCAGCATCATCTTGTGCCGCACGTTGTCGTTCAGCAGCAGATAGTTCACCGCACCCGCAAGCATGTCACGGTCGCGCACCAGCTTGGCGCCGCCGCGCTGTATCAGCCTTTGATAGCTGTCGCGGAAATCCTGCACGTTCTTGCCCGAAAGCACCGCCGTATCGAGCATCGCCGGCTCCAGCGGGTTCTGCCCGCCCTCGCCCGTCAGCGAGCGGCCGACGAAGGCGATCTCCGTCAGGCGCAGGTAAAGCCCCATCTCGCCGATCGTGTCGCCAAGCAATATGTCGGTGTCGGCCGCGATCGCCTCCCGCGCACTGCGGCGACTGACCTTGAGGCCGAGGGCCGAAAATTCTTCCACCAGCGCATCGGCCCGGTCGGGGTGACGCGGCACGATGATGGTGAGCAGCCCCGGATGGCGCGCACGCAGGCGCATATGCACCTCTGCCGCCACGCTCTCCTCGCCGTCATGCGTGGAGATTGCCGCCCATGTCGGGCGATTGCCGATCTGCCGCTTCAATGCCTGCAACTCACGTTCGTCGGCGGGAGGCGGCGACGTATCGACCTTGAGATTTCCAGAGACCGTCACCGGTCGGGCGCCGAGCGCAGCAAAGCGCTTGCCGTCGAGATCGGACTGGGCCACCACATGCGCCAGGTTCTCGAACAGCGCTTCGGCCAGATAGGAACGCTTCTTCCACGAAGCGAAGGACCGGTCCGAAAGGCGGCCATTGACCAGCACCTGGGGCACACGGCGCTTGCCGAGTTCCAGGATTGTCATCGGCCAGATCTCGGATTCGGCAATGATGGCGAGGTCCGGCTTCCAGTAGTCCAGGAAGCGGCTGATGGCCGGCTTGAGGTCGAGCGGGACATATTGATGGATCACGCGCTCGCCGAAACGCTCATTGGCAAGAGCGGCCGAAGTCACCGTGCCGGTGGTCAGAACGACATTGATGCCATAGCCGAGAATGGTCTCTATCAGCGGCGCAACGGCCAGCGTCTCGCCCACGCTTGCGGCATGCAGCCAGATCAGCGGCCCTTCCGGACGCGGCCGCCCGGCCCGGCCATAGCGCTCGCGACGCCGCACGGGGTCTTCCTTGCCCTTGCTGGAACGCCACGCGACATAGGTGCCGATCACCGGATAGGCCAGCGACCCGGCAAGGCTGTAGGTCGAAAGAACCGCGCGCGCCCAGCGTTCGCTCATGCGCGACCACCCTCCGCAATGCGATAGGCATCCTCGGTTGCCCTGTTGAGCGATGCCGTCAGTTCCTGCCGCTTGCGCTCCATCAGTTCCTCGTCTGCATCGGCCGGGACCGTTATCGGCTCACCGATGATCGCCGCCGAGCGGCCGAAAGGCAGGTTGATGGTGGTCTTGTCCCAGGTGCGCTCCAGCACCTTGCGGCGGCTGGTGGCGACCGCCAGCGGCACCACGGGGCGACCGGAAAGCCGCGCCAGCGTGACGATGCCCAGGCCGGCTTCACGCGGCGTGCCATGGGGAATGTCGGCGATCATGGCAACGTTGGTGCCGGCATCGAGTGCGCGCTTGAGCATGATAAGCGCGCGCGCACCGCCCTTTTCCATATGCTGCCTGTCACTGCGGCCACCGGAGCCGCGCACGGCTTCGAAGCCGAATTTTTCCAGAGCCAGCGCGTTGAGTTCGGCATCGGCGCTGCGGGAGACCATTGCCAGCATCTTCTGGCCGCGCGGCAGAAAGCATGGCGCCAGCAGGTGCTGGCCATGCCAGAGCGCGATGATCGCGGGCGACAGTTCCTCATAGGCGATCTTGAGGTCCGAGGAACTCTTGGACAGTGGATTGGTGAAGCGCACAAAGCGCAACGCGTTCGCGAGGAAGGACGCAATCATGCCCTTGGCGAAGCGGGACTGCGCCAGAGGTTTGCGAATCTTGCGCCAGAAGCCCTTCATCGCGCTCGCATTGCGTGGCTTTGCGGTCGTCACGCGCGCCGCCGGCTGTGCCAGTGTCTTTTCTTCCATCAATTCTGACCGGGACCCTTGCCGCTTTCCGGATCGAGCAACCGATGAAGATGAACCACGAAATAGCGCATATGCGCGTTGTCCACGCTCGCTTGCGCCTTTGCGCGCCACGCCGTTTCCGCCGACTTGTAATCCGGATAGATGCCGACGATGTCGAGCGCATCGAGATCGCGGAATTCGGTCGAGCCGAGCGACTTCAACTCTCCGCCGAAAACCAGATGCAAAAGCTGCTTTTTTTCGTCTTCCTCGGTCATGGGTGTTCCTGAATCGTGAATGACAAATTTGCCACTTCCTGGAGCATGTTGCAGCCAGGTGGAATCACTTGGCGTCGCACACATGCGGCAAAATCAATTAGATAGACCATGATGTCATCCGAAAACCGCTTCACACTTTTCGGCATCATGGTCTAGAGCAAATTCACCAGATTTGAAACCATTTCGGTTTTTCAGCTTTCCGTCCCGGCAATCACGCCTGCGATGGCATGAAGCAATTCGCCGCTTCCCGCCACCAGCGCGCCATGCGACGTGATCGCGCCGCCGTAAAAGGGCACCGCGCTGCTGGCGTCGAGGATATGCCCGCCGGCCTCGCGCAGGATGAGATCGGCCGCGGCGATATCCCAGTCATGCGCATTGGGCTTGACGAAAGTTGCGTCGATCCGCCCCTCTGCAATCAGTGCCAGCCGGTAGGCCAAAGAGGGGATATGCTGGACACGATGCACACGCTCACGCCAGCCTTCCGGCAATTCGTCGAAATACGGCTTCGGGCCGCCGACTTCGAGCAGCGCGCCGGGTTTGCGAACACGGATAGCGCTGCCGTTCTTGCGGGCGCCCTTGCCCGGCAGCGCCGAGAAGACATCACCCAGTGCCGGGCAATCGATCACCCCGGCAATCGGACGGCCGTTTTCCACGACGGCAAGGCTGACGCACCACGAGGTCGAACCTTCGAGAAAGCCGCGCGTGCCGTCAATGGGATCGACGACGAAGGTGCGTCCCGCCGAAAGCCGGGCCTCGCTGTCCGCCGTTTCCTCCGATAGCCAGCCATAATGTGGGCGCGCTGCCGTCAGCGTCTCGCGCAGGAAGGCGTCGACCGCGAAATCGGCCTCGCTGACGGGCGATTGTCCCGACTTCATCCACACTTCCGGGTTCTGCCCGAAATAGCGCATGGCAATCGCACCAGCCTCGCGGCCCACATCGAGCAGCAGCGCCAGATCTTCCGTGTTGGCCGCCATGCCGGCTTTCTCAGCTTCCGGCAAGCGTCATTCCTTCGATGAGCAAGGTGGGTGCAGCCGTGCCGAAATTGCGGTCGAGATCGCTGGCCGGAACCATGCGCAGGAACATATCCTTCAGGTTGGAGGCGATCGTGACCTCCGACACCGGATAAGCCAGTTCGCCGTTCTCGATCCAGAAGCCCGAAGCCCCGCGACTGTATTCGCCGGTCACCATGTTGACGCCCTGTCCGAAGACCTCGGTGACATAAAAGCCCGTTTTCAGCGATCGAATAAGATCTTCCGGCGAACGTTCGCCGGGCTCAATCGACAGGTTCGTGGAACCCGGCGAGACGGATGAGCCGCCACGCACACCACGACCATTGGTGTGCAGGCCAAGTTCCTTCGCGGCCGAAACCGACAGGAACCAGTGGTTCAGCACGCCCTTGTCGACCATGACGAGCTTTTCGCCTTCCACGCCCTCGCCGTCGAAGGGACGCGACGACGGCCCGCGCATGCGCAGCGGTTCATCGATGACGGTGATGGCGGCCGAGGCCACCTGCTTGCCCATCATATCACGCAGGAAGCTGGTCTTGCGCGCCACCGAAGCGCCGTTGATGGCGCCGGCGAGATGGCCCGCAATACCGCGCGCCACACGCGGATCGAAGATCACATCGATCGGCCCCGTCCTGGCCTTGCGCGGATTGAGTCGCCGCACGGCACGTTCGCCGGCGTTGCGGCCGATCGTTTCGGCGGCGTCGAGGTCGGCGAAATGCAGGCGCGAGGAGAAATCATAGTCGCGCTCCATCGCGGTGCCCTCACCCGCGATCACGCTGGTGGAACGTCCGAAGCGCGTCGCCGCATATTGCCCGACGAAGCCATGCGAGGTCGCAAGCACCAGCCCACCCATGCCTGCGCTTGCGCCGCTGCCGCCGGAATTGGTGACGCCGGCCACCGCAAGTGCCGCCTCTTCCGCCGCCAGCGCATCTTCCTTCAATCGGTCGGCGGACACGACCGTGCTATCGAAAAGGTCGAGATTGCGGATCGACTTCGCCAGCGATGCGGCGTCCGCCAGTCCCTGATAGGGGTCTTCCGGAGATACCTTCGCCATCGCCACGGCGCGCTCGGCAAGCTGGGCCGGGTCGGACGTGGCGGTCGCCGAAACGCTGGCGATGCGCTGGCCAACGAAAACCCGCAGCGACATGTCTTCGCTCTCAGAGGATTCCGTGCCCTCGACCTTGCCGAGACGAACCGAAACGCTGGTGGAGCGACCACGCATGGCGACCGCATCGGCCGCATCGGCACCCGCCTTCTTCGCGGCCTCAACCAGCGCGGTCACGCGATCAGTGAGCCTTGCGGCATCTCTTGTGGCGTCATCGTTCATGCGCATATTCCTAAAACCGTTTGCGTGGTTCGCGCCTTTGGCGCGGCCGCCATCTGAACCATCTATTGTTCCGCCCCCGCTTGTGCAATGGGTTAAGAGGGAGACTCAAGGATAGCATCGAAACTGGGAACGTAATCCGGACCCCGGCTGGCAGAGGCAACACTGCCGCTACGACAAGAGGAGCGCCGAAATCATGACACCGTTTCACCTCGCCTTTCCCGTCCGCAACCTTGAAGAAACGCGCGCCTTCTACCAGGACGTCCTTGGCTGCGCGATCGGTCGCTCTTCAGAAACCTGGGTCGATTTCGACCTCTTTGGCCACCAGATGTCGGCGCATTTGCGGCCGGGCGTGCCCACTGCGGCCAATGACGGCCAGGTCGGCGGCAAACTCGTTCCCATCCCCCATTTCGGCGTCGTGTTGCCGATGGAGGACTGGCAGGCGCTTGCCGACCGCCTGCAAGCACGCGACGACGTAGACTGGCTGGAGCACCCGATGGTTCGCTTTGCCGGCGAGCCCGGTGAACAGGCCACGCTGTTCATCCGCGACCCATCCGGCAACGCGCTGGAATTCAAAGGCTTCCGCTCGCTCGAGCAGGTTTTTGCGCATTGAGTGGATCGACGACAAGCGGGAAAGCACCCGCGCAGGTCCAGCAACACACGGCGAAATTCATCACCGGCTCGACCATGCGGCATGTGATCGTCATGACGGCCACGGGCTCTATCGGCCTCGTTTCGGTCTTCATCGTCGATGGATTGAACCTGTTCTACATTTCACTGCTCGGCGTGGAGGAACTGGCGGCAGCGATCGGCTTTGCCTCCACCCTGCTTTTCTTCACGCTCTCCATCGGGATCGGCCTGACGATTGCCTGCGGCGCACTGGTGTCGCGCGCGCTCGGCAAAGGCAACCGGGACGAAGCCGCGCAGATGGGCGGCGCGGCGATGGTGTTCATGGGCCTCACCAGCACGGCCATGAGCATTGCCGCATGGCCATTCCTGCGCGAGTTGAATGCGCTTTTGGGTGCGACCGGCAAAACGCTGGAACTTTCGACGCTCTTCCTCCAGATCGTGCTTTTCTCCACACCGGTCATGGCACTCGGCATGTGCGCAAGCGGCATCCTGCGGGGCACGGGCGATGCGCGGCGCGCCATGTATGTAACGCTCGGCAGCGGCGTGGCGGCGGCAATCTTCGATCCGATCCTCATCTTCGGCTTCGGGCTCGGACTGGAAGGCGCGGCAATCTCCACCGTCCTGTCGCGCTTCGTGATGCTCGCCATCGGCATATATGGCGCGCACCGCATACACGGGCTGATGCGCTTGCCGGACTGGGAAAGACTGCGGCAGGCGTTCCGTCCGTTCTTCGCCATCGGCCTGCCGGCGGTGCTGACCCAGCTCGCCACGCCGGTCGGCAATGCCTATGTGACAGCGGAAATCGCCGTCTTCGGAGACCAGGCGGTCGCCGGCTGGGCCATCATCGGCCGCATCGTGCCGGTGGCGTTCGGCGTGATCTTTTCGCTATCGGGCGCGGTCGGCCCCATCCTCGGCCAGAATTTCGGCGCGCACAAATATGACCGTCTGGTCACGACCATGCGCGACAGCCTTGTCTTCACTGTGGCCTATGTGCTGGCGGTGTGGGCGCTGCTGGCGATCTTCGCGCATCCGATCGCCGACATTTTCGGCGCTCAGGGACTGGCGCGCGAGCTGATCGTATTCTTCTGCTTCTTCGCGGCCGGCAGCTTCCTGTTCAACGGCGCGATCTTCGTTTCCAGCGCGGCCTTCAACAATCTCGGCTATGCGACCTATTCGACCGTATTCAACTGGGGTCGTTCGACGCTCGGCATTATTCCGTTCGTCTGGGCCGGCGCGCATTTCTACGGCGCAAAGGGCGTCATCGCCGGCTGGGGTCTCGGCGCCATCGTCTTCGGCGTGATCTCCATGATGGTGTGCTTCCGCGTCGTACGCTCGCTGGCCAGTCAGCCGGTCGCGCCCGGAATTGAGGACGTGCCGCAATTGCCGCCCTCCGCGCAATCGCCCTTCTCCACGGGCAAGGCAGCTACCGCGCCACAGCCGGGGCCGTAGAAGTATCGGCTGCAAAGATCATGCGTTCGAGCGTCTCTGGTTTCCGCGCAGAAGCGCTTCCACGGCGCGCTTGAGTTCATCCTTTATCGGGGCCGTTTCGGCCAGCACCGCGTCGACTTTCAGGAAATCGAGGGAACGGAAGCGCGACACCGGCGGACGCAGGAGAATGTCGGGCTGGCTGTGTTCCAGCTTCCCGGCGATGATCGACTGCATCATGATCTGGGTCGCGCCGAACATGACGTCGACGGCTCCCAGCTTGCCATTGCCGTTTTCGGTCGGCACGCCGACCACATCCACGGCAATCACGAAATCGGCCATGTTTTCGAGCAGGTCGAAGGGAACCGGATTGTAGATGCCGCCATCGATCAACAGCCTGCCGTCACGGCGCACCGGCGCGAAGACGGCCGGAATGGCGGCAGAAGCCGCCAACGCCGAAAGCAGCTCGCCCTCGCGAAACACCGCCAGTTCATGGCCGAAATAGTCGGTTGCCGTCACGGCCAGCGGGATCGCCAGCTTCTCGAACGATTCCGGAATCTGCACCGGCAGGAAGGCGCGCAGGATGCGCTCGATGTTGAACTGGCTGACCTTGATGCCGGCTTCCACCATTTCAGACAGAGTGCCGGGACGCGCCCGCCACATCCTGCTGGCAACTTCGGAATGCCTGGCCAGGATGCCGTGTGCATAGTCATGGATCTCGCGGCCCGACATGCCCGCCGCCATGGCCGCCCCCATGATCGCGCCGATGGATGAGCCGGCGATCGCCACGGGGCGAATGCCAAGCTCGTCCAGAGCCTCGATGACATGGATATGGGCGAGGCCGCGTGCTCCGCCGCCACCGAATGCGACAGCGAAGCTCGCACTCATCCCTTGTGCCCCGCATCGCTGATTGCGGTCGGCCCCGGCCCGATGATCAGCACAGAGGGATCGGCCGCAAGCAGCTTGCGAGCGGCGGCCTTGGTATCTTCCAGCGTCACCGCATTGATGAGATCGCCACGACGCTGCATGTAGTCGATGCCGAGGTCCTCGAGCTGCAGTTGCACCAGCGTAGCGGCCACCGCTCCCGACGAATCCAGATTGTTGATGGCGTAGGAGCCGATCAGATATTTCTTGGCATCCGCCAGTTCTGTCGCGGTGGGTCCTTCGTCCGCCATCTTCTTCACCACGTCGCGAATGATCTCCAGCGTTTCGCCCGCCTTGTCGGCCCGCGTCGAGGTATCGATGCTGAGCGCCGAGGCGTGGTCGTAATTCACCAGCGACGACGAGATGCCGTAAGCCAGTCCACGCTTTTCCCGAACCTCGTCGAAAAGGCGCGAACTGAACGTGCCACCGCCCAGAATCTGATTCATCAGCACCGTGCTGAAGAACTCCGGATTATTGCGGGCAACGCCGGGATAGACAAGCTGTATGCTGGTCTGCGGCAGAGGATAGTCGACATGCACGTGCTGGCCGAGCTTCGGCTGAATATCGGCAACCGGCGTCAGGCTCGGCTTTTCCGGCAGATCGCCGAACAGCTTGTCGAGATCGGCCTTCAGCGTTTCGGCATCGATCGCGCCGACCACAGCCACGGTCAGCTTCTCGCGGGCGAACAATGCCTTATGCAGGGCGCGCAGATCGTCCGCGGTGATCGTACCCAGCGTCTGCTCGGTCCCCTCGCTACGACGCGCATAGGGATGGTTGCCATACAGGGCCTCGGACCATTTGAGCTCAGCCGCCTGCTTGGGATCTCGCACGCTGGCGAGGATGCCGGACACGATCTGACCGCGCACGCGATCCAGCGGCGCCTTGTCGAAGCGTGGCTCGTTGATCGCCATGCGCATCAGGTCCAGCCCTTCGTCCTTCCGGTCGGCCAGCAGCCGCATCGATCCGTAGAGCGTGTCACGTCCCGCGCTGAAGCGCATTTCGGCGCCCGCATCGTCCAGCCTGGCCTGGAAGGCCTCGCTGTCGAGCTTGCCCGCTCCTTCGTCGAGCAACCCGGTCATGAGATTGGTAAGGCCTTCCTTGCCGGCCGGATCCTGCGTGGTACCGCCCGCAAAGGCAAAATTCATGGCGACGATCGGGACCGAATAGTCCTCGACCAACCAGGCGGTGACGCCGCTCGACGACTTCACTTCCTGGATCTTCATATCCGCATAGGCGGGATCGAGGCCCTGGAACGTGATGAGGATGAACGAGAGCATCGCGGCGGCAGCAACCGCCGTTTGCCTGGCGCGTGTAGCAAAATTCAAGGTCATGGACTTTCCGATCAGTTGGCCGGGACGCTCGTGGCCGGAGCATCGGCTGGAACATCCCCCTCGGACTCGGCATCCTGCGCTGCCGGCTTGGCCACAGGAGCCTGCGCGGCCAGTTCCGGCGTATCCTTCGCCTTCGGCAGCAGATAGCCCGTCACGGAAATCTCCGGTCGCAGATACTTGGCGGCAACGGCCTGCACCTGCTCGGCGGTGACTGCCCGAATTCTTTCGGGCCACGCCTGCACGTCCTGGACCGTGCTGCCGGTGGTCAGCGCAGCACCGAACATATTGGCCATGCTCGACTGCCTGTCGCGTGCAAAGACCATACCGCGTACATAGCGGTTCTTGGCCTTATCCAGTTCGTCTGCGTTGACGCCGTCCTTGACGATGCGGGCGATCTCGATGTCGACGGCGGCCTGCACCTTGTCGAGGCTGTCTTCGCCGCGCGGCGAGCCGTAGACCGTGAAGGTAGTGTCATCGAGCGAGGTGCCATCATAGAAGGCACCGGTATCGGAAGCCAGGCCCGTCTTGACGATGAGCTGCTGGTAAAGCCGGCTGCGCATACCGCCGCCGAGGATTTCCGACAACAGGTCCAGCGCTTCCGCTTCGCCGTTCTGCGAACGGTGATAGGAGGGCACGACCCACTGCCTGGAGAAGCTCGGCACAGTCACCCGCTCGTCGGTCATCGTGACCGTGCGCGAGGTCTTCTGGCGCGGTTCGGTCGGGCGCTCGCGCGCCGGCAGCGCCGGGCCGCGCGGAACCTTGCCATAGGTCTTCTCGGCAAGTTCGCGCACCTTTTCAGGCGTCACGTCGCCGGCCACGATCAGCACGGCATTGTTGGGCGCATAGTAGCGCTTGTAAAAGTCGATCGCTTCCTCGCGGTTCAACTGCTCCATCTCGTGCATCCACCCGATGACCGGAATGCGGTAGGGATGGTTCTGATAGAGCGTGGCCTGCACTTCCTCGCTCAACAGCGCCTCGGGGCTGCCTTCGATGCGCATGCGGCGCTCTTCGAGGATGACATTGCGCTCCGGCACGATGACATCATCGGTAAGGATGAGATTGTGCATGCGGTCGGCCTCGAAATCCATCATGGTTTCAAGCGCATCGGGCGCCACGGTCTGGTAGTAGGCCGTGTAGTCATAAGACGTGAACGCGTTCTCGCTGCCGCCGATCTCGGCCACCTTGGCGCTGAATTCGCCGGCCTTGTGATTGGTCGTGCCCTTGAACATCAGGTGTTCGAAGAAATGGGCAATACCCGACTTGCCTGCCGGCTCGTCGGCGCTGCCTATCTTGTACCAGACCATATGCGTCACGATCGGCGCGCGATGGTCGGGGATGACAACAACCTCCATGCCGTTGTCGAGCGTGAAGTCGGCAACAGGCGATGGGTTCCTGGCTTCGGCAAAAGCTGGAAGTGCGGCAATGGCGAGCACCATCGCCAGCACGACAGCAAGCATGTTGCCGGCGCGCCGGTTTGCCCAACCGGTTTCGAATGTCATCGATGGCTCCTTGGCTTCTCGTTATTTCGGGATTCCGGTCCCCACTAGCAATACGGATATAGGTATCCGAATGGCATTTCGGAAAAGCTCAGGCGTTTAATTGCAAATGAAAAAGGCCGAAACTGGACTACGACGCGGAAAAACGCGCTTGACAGGGAAAATCGTCGCATCTCGCCCGCACGCGTGGAACGCTTTCCACCGCCGGTCGCGGATTTCAGGTTCTGGTAGAGTTCAGCGCCTCAAGCCACGAATAAGACGGCGCTTCTGGAAAAGATCACCTCGGTTCGATCAGCCGTATGATCGTGTCGCCATAGCCGCGTTCATCGATGATGACAAAGTCCGCGCCCGGATCGAATGACACGGAGGCCGTCTCTTCCACCACGCACAGCGCATTTTCCGCCAGCCAGCCGCCATCCAGAGCCGAGCGCAGCGCGGCTTCGCCAAACCCCTTGCCATAGGGCGGGTCGGCGAAGACGAGCCCGAAGGGCTGGACCGTTCCTGCCGGGCCGAGGCGGGTGGCGTCGCGCCGGAAAATCTTGGTGCGACCGGTGAGGCCGAAGGCCTCGACATTGGCGCGGATCAGGCCGCGTCCTTCCGTCGACTCTTCCACGAACATGCAAAAGGCTGCGCCGCGCGACACGGCTTCCAGCCCCAGTGCACCGGTGCCGGCGAACAGGTCGAGCACCCGCGCGCCTTCCAGGCGGTCACCGAAGCGATGCGCCAGCACATTGAACAGCGCCTCGCGGGTGCGATCCGTGGTCGGGCGGATGGAGTTGCTGCGCGGCGTGGCCAGCGGCCGGCCGCGAAACTCACCGCCGACGATCCGCATTGCCTTTGCCCCCGCGTGGACCGGACGGACGATCACCGCCGCCGCGTGGCCCCTTGCCCCCGTCACCTTCACGGCGCGGCTTGCCGAAGCCCGACTTGCCGCCGCCGGGCTTATCGAAGAACGGCTTGCCATGATGCGGTTTGGCGGATTTGCGCGCCGGCGCTTCCGCCTTGTCTGCTCCGGCATTGCCCTTGCCGATCGGACGCGCGCCGGGTGCCATCCAGACATTGGCCTTTCGCTGCCCCGGCGCCTCGAAGGAGCGGCCGCCATGTTCGCCCGGCTTCTCTGCGCGCTTGAACTTGCCGCCGCGATCCGGGCGCTCACCCCGCTCCTGCCCAAAGCTGCGATCCGGCTTCGTCTGCAACCGGTCGCGCATGTCTTCGCGATGGCGCTCCTGCTCGCGCTTGCGATTGCGCTTGATCAGTCCGCCCTCGCCGATCTCCAGCGGCCGTGGCCCGCGCGGCGCCCTGGCTGGTGCTTCGCCCTCGGGCCTGGCAGTCTCCCTGCGTACCGGCTTGTTGGAAAACGGCTTGATGATGTCGGCGTCGAAATTCGCGCCGGCTTCCTCGATCAGGCGCTCTCCGAGCTGGTCGCGCAGCGTGCGGCCGCTCAGTTCCTGCACATGACCTTCCGGCAACTCGCCAAGCTGGAACGGGCCATAGGAAATGCGGATCAGCCGCGTCACGGTCAGGCCGAGCGCACCGAGGATGTTCCTCACCTCCCGGTTCTTGCCTTCGCGCAGACCGAGGGTAAGCCATGCATTGGTGCCCTGCTCCCGATCGAGCGAAGCCTCGACGGAACCGTAGAAGACGCCATCGACGGCAATACCTTCCTTCAGTCCCGCAAGCTGCTTTTCATCGACCTTGCCGTGAACGCGCGCCCGGTAGCGGCGCAGCCAGCCCGTGGCCGGCAGTTCCAGCACGCGCGACAAGCCGCCGTCATTGGTGAGCAGCAAAAGCCCCTCAGTGTTGATGTCGAGGCGGCCGACCGTCATCAGGCGCGGCAGGTCGGCCGGCAGTATGTCGAAAACGGTCTTGCGGCCTTCCGGGTCGCGATTGGTGGTGACCACGCCGGCCGGCTTGTGGAACAGGAACAGCCGCGTACGCTCGACCGGCGGAATGACCTGATCGTCGAGTTCGATGCGATCCTGCGGCATGACATTGAAGGCCGGCGAAGTCAGAACCTGTCCGTTGACGCGCACGCGGCCGGCGGCGATCAGTTCCTCCGCATCCCGCCGCGAGGCGATGCCGACACGCGCCAGGCGTTTGGCGATGCGCTCTCCCGGAGCCTCTTCCACCGCATTGGCGCGCTCGAAAGGCTTGCGCGGACCACTGCCGTGCCGGGCTGCCTGCGGCTTGCCGCCTTCCGGACGCCGGCGTCCTTCGAAGCCACCCTCGCGCTTCGGATGCGAGCGCTCGAACTGCGGACGCTCCCGGCGGGCGTCTTCATTGCGGTTCTCGCGGGAAAATTCCCTGCCCTGCGCGCCTTCCCGTTCGGCACGGCCGGGACGCGGGCCAGTCCGCTTTTCGTAAGGCTTGCCCTCGAAACGCGACGGCTTGCGAAAGCCGCCTTCGCCGTCTTCGCGCGGGCGGTCGTCGCGAGAGAAATCGCGCCTTGGCCGCTCGGAGCCCGTGGCTTCATCGCGCCGCTGGAAGCGCGGCTTGTCGCCGGCATCGCGTTCACCGCGCTTGCCGAAGGGCTTTGCCCCTTCGGCGCGTGGCTTGCCCGCGAATCCCGGCTTGCCGCCCTTGCGCGGCGCGCCGCTACCGCCGCGTGCACCGCCTGCCTTGAAGCCGCCTTTACGCGGAGATTTTTTATGATCGTCGTCCATGTGGCATTTGCCTTTCCGGGGCGGTAGATAACAGGAACACTTGTCGGTTGCGAGGGAATAACAGCTTGAAACGACCGGATTTCATGGCGCTTGCGCTTGCCGAGGCAAAAGCGGCCGCGGACCGTGGCGAAGTGCCGGTCGGGGCAGTCCTCGCCAATGGCCACGCGGTCGTCGCCAGTGCCGGCAATCGCACCCGCGAACTCAACGACCCGACCGCTCATGCCGAAATGCTGGTCATCCGCGAAGCTTCGAAAAAACTGTCGTCCGAACGACTGACCGGCCTCGACCTCTATGTAACGCTGGAGCCTTGCACCATGTGCGCGGGCGCCATTTCCTTTTCCCGCATCCGCCGCCTTTATTATGGCGCGGCCGATGAAAAAGGCGGCGCAGTGGTCAATGGCGTCAGGTTCTTCACCTCACCCACCTGCCATCATGCGCCCGATATCTATCCGGGCATAGCCGAATGCGATGCCGCGGCACTGCTCAAGGACTTTTTTCAGGCCCGCCGCGAACCATAGGCCACGGTACCTGCTTTTTACCCTACCAGGGAAGGATATCGCGCCAGCTGCCCTTCTTGCCTGCAGCAGCTTTCAGGCGGCGCTCCTTCTTGTATTCATCTTCGCCGATATCGCCAGACGGCGCACTCGCGGACGGCTGGCGATAATCCAGCGGCGGTTCGCTGAGATATTTGCGAACAGTAGGATTGCCCTGCCGTGTCTCGGCAAGACGCTTGTTGAACGCCTCGCGCTGGTCCCGCTCCATGCCGGGCTTGCCAAGACCCGAATCCTGCGTGCGCTGCGAAACACCGAGCGGCAGGGATCTGGCCGAAGACGGCGCATTCAGGTCTCCCTGGATTTCCGGCTCCCAGCCCGGATTGTCACGATTGGCCGTCGCTTCGGCGCGCATCCGGGAACGGCGCTGTTCCGGCGATTCGGGCCATGCGCTGTTGCTGGCCGTCACGATATTCTCCTGCGGCGCTGGAAGATTGAGCTTTTCGCCCGGCTTGGGCCTCACCAACTCAGGTCGCGGCTTATAGTCGATCTTCTCGCGGTTCTTCGGCGCGACCGACAGGATTCCGGTGACGTCGCCGACAAGCTGCTCGGTCGAGGTCTTGTCCGTTCCGTAGGTTGGCGAACTCACACAGCCAGACACAGCAAGGCCGGAGGCCACGAGCGCCAGCAGGGCAACCCGCGCGCGCGTCTTTTCAGTCATGCCAGAAAATTTCACCGCAAACCGCCTCTCGCTTTCGCCGAATTCCGGACTGGCGTCCGGCTATCCCCGCATCCTCATCTGATGGGAATCCGGCGACAATTTGTCGGCCGGAATTCCGGCTTTTAACGCAAGCGCCCCGGAAGGGCAACGACCGCCGCCGCTGCCCTTTCCGATTCGGTTTGCTCAAAGCCTGCCCAGCGCTTCCAGTTCGTGCAGCGCCGCGGCATCGCGCGCCGACACATCCGGGAAGGCCGCGTCGGAGCCGACATCGGCGGTGTAGCGCCATGAGCGCGCGCATTTGCGCAGGCCCTTGCCTTCCGCCTTTTCCACCACGACGGCTACGCCCGGCACCTCGCGCAGCGTGAAGGCACCGGCAGGTGCGGCCTCGCGCGACACGGTAAGATCGCTGGTGATGCTGATCTCGGCCATGTCGATGCCGTCTAGCGCCGATGCCAGCGTTTCATCGGCGATGTAGACGACCGGAACCGCCTCCAGCGAAGAGCCGATGGCCTTGCTGGCCCGCTCCAGCTCAAGCGCGCCCGTGACCACGCCGCGCACCTGGCGGATCTTGCGCCACTTCTCGGCCAGCGCCTCGTTCCGCCAGTCGGTCGGCACGTCACGGAACTGCTCCAGATGCACCGATTCGTACGCCGGATAGCGCTCGAGCCAAGCTTCCTCGGTGGTGAAAGGCAGCATCGGCGCCAGCCATGTCACCAGACGGTCGAACAGATGGCGCACCACCTGCATGGCCGCCTTGCGGCGCTTGCTCGAAGGCGCGTCGCAATAGAGCGCGTCCTTGCGGATGTCGAAGTAGAAGGCCGAGAGCTCCACCACCATGAAATCGACGAGCGCGCGCGTGATACGCTTGAACTCGAACGCGTCGTAACCGGCACGCACGGTCTCGTCGAGCTCGGCCAGACGGTGCAGCATCAGCCGCTCCAGCTCCGGCATCTCAGCCACTGGCACATCTTCGCCCTCGTCATGGGCGAGCGTGCCAAGCATCCAGCGGATGGTATTTCTCAGCTTGCGATAGGCGTCGATATTGGTCTGCAGCACGTTCTTGCCGAGGCGCTGGTCTTCCCAATAGTCGGTCGTCACCACCCACAGACGCAGAATGTCGGCGCCGGACTGCTTGATGACGTCCTGCGGTACCACCGTGTTGCCGAGAGACTTCGACATCTTGCGGCCATCCTCGTCCATGGTGAAACCATGGGTGACGACGGCATTGTAGGGCGCGCGGCCGCGCGTGCCGCAGCTTTCCAAGAGCGAGGAATGGAACCAGCCGCGATGCTGGTCGGAGCCTTCGAGATAAACATCGGCCGGCCATTTCAGGTCGGGGCGATCCTCCAGCGTGAAGGTGTGGGTGGAGCCGGAATCGAACCAGACGTCGAGGATATCCATCACCTGCGTCCACGGCTCGTCGGCACGGCTGCCAAGGAAGCGCTCGCGCGCGCCTTCGGCGAACCAGGCATCGGCGCCCTCCTTCTCGAAGGCTTCGAGAATACGAGCATTGACCTCATCATCGACCAGCACCGTGCCATCCGCGTCAGCGAAGATCGCGATCGGAACGCCCCAGGCGCGCTGGCGCGAAAGCACCCAGTCCGGACGCTCCTCGATCATGGAGCGCAGGCGCGTCTGGCCGGCGGCCGGCACGAAACGAGTGTCGTCGATAGCCTTCAACGCGCGCGAGCGCAGCGTAGTCGCGTCGCCGAGTTCCTTGTCCATGTAGACGAACCACTGCGGCGTGTTGCGGAAGATCACCGGCTTCTTGGAGCGCCAGCTATGCGGATAGCTGTGCTTCAGACGGCCGCGCGCAAACAGCATGTTGCGCCTGATCAGCTCTTCGATGACCGCCTTATTGGCATCGCCCTTCTTGCCGTGATCGTCGATGACGCGCGCAGCCCCACCCTCGCGATCCGGGCCTAAGCCCGGTGCATCCTTGGTGAAATAGCCGGCATCGTCCACCGTGAACGGCAGGCGCGTGTCGATGCCGCGTTTTTCGAGCGCGGCGGCGGCATCCATCCAGGCGTCGAAGTCCTCGCGGCCGTGGCCGGGCGCGGTGTGCACGAAGCCGGTGCCGGCATCATCAGTGACATGCTCGCCCGCCAGCATCGGCACAGGGAATTCATAACCGCCACCAAAACCTTCCAGCGGATGGGAAAGCGTCAGGCTGCCAAGCTCATCGGAGGAAACATCGAAAAGACGGTTCAACGTGACCTTGGCCTTGGCGGAGGCTTCCTCGGCCAGCGCATCGGCAAAGATCAGCTTTTCGCCGGGCTGCGGGCCGTAGTCGTTCTCGGCTGCCGTCACCTCGTAGAGGCCATAGCCGATGCGCGGCGAATAGTTCACGGCGCGGTTGCCGGGGATCGTCCACGGCGTCGTCGTCCAGATGACGACACAGGCATTCAGCAGGTCGGGGCGAAAATCGACCTTGCCGCGCGAGGCCGCAGCGGCGTCAGCATCGGCCGGAACCTCGAGCTTCATGACCGGGAACTTCACCCAGATCGTATCTGACTCGTAGTCCTGATATTCGACCTCGGCCTCGGCGAGCGCCGTACGCTCCACCACCGACCACATCACGGGCTTGGAGCCGCGATAGAGCTGGCCCGACTTGGCGAATTTCAGCAGTTCGCCCGCGATGCGTGCCTCGGCATGGAACGCCATCGTCGTATACGGGTTCTCGAAGTCACCGATGACGCCGAGCCGCAGGAACTCTTCCGTCTGCACACCGATCCAGTGCGCGGCAAAGTCGCGGCATTCCTGACGAAATTCGTTGACCGGAACCTCATCCTTGTTCTTGCCGGCGGCGCGGTATTTTTCCTCGATCTTCCATTCGATCGGCAGGCCGTGGCAATCCCAGCCCGGCACATAGTTGGAATCGTAGCCGCGCATCTGGAACGAGCGGGTGATGACGTCCTTCAGCACCTTGTTCAGCGCGTGGCCGATATGGATGTTTCCGTTGGCATAGGGCGGGCCGTCATGCAGCACGAACTTCTCGCGCCCGGCCGCACTTTCGCGCAGACGCTTGTAGAGGTCCATCTTCTGCCAGCGGGCAACCGTCACCGGCTCCTTCTCGGGCAGGCCGGCGCGCATCGGAAATTCCGTCTGCGGCAGATAGAGGGTCTTGGAGTAATCGAGTTTTTCGGACGTATCAGTCATTGTCTTGCCATCGGATTGCCCGGCGAAGCCGCAACGGGCGTGCAACTATTATATCGGGGGAGCGCCGGCGGCGCACAGGCAAACATCCCGGACTTTCAGGCGGCGTCAGGCCACCCGGAAGGCCGGGCCTGTAATTCGTATAGCAATCGCGAAGACAGGCGCGAAACATCTCATGGCCGCGCTTTTAATGGAGCCGGACAGGAGAATAAAGCCCATAATGCGCTTCGCAACGCCGTCACATGGTGAAATCGAAGCGATAAGTGCCCGAAACACCGAGCATGAACTGGTTCGGCGAGCCGCGTTCCCGCACAAGGCTCGAATCCTTCGCCGGCCCCAGGAGCCTCCTGTATTCGCTGAACGCGCTGGTCGTTATCTTCTCGGTCGTCTTCCAGGTCACCGCGCCGCCGACGCCGATCGAGGTCAGGCCGCTCTCAGGAGTGTATGCGCCAAGGCCCGAGCGCGCAGCTTCATCTGCCGAAACACCGTAATATGCGTCCAGATATTTGGCTGACCCGAACGACAGGCGCGGACCACCGGAAATCCGCACGTCGGGCGTGATGTCCTGGAAGGCGTCGACATAGATGTCGCCCACGACGCCGCTGTGAGAGCGGATGCCATGGCGCACCTCACCGCGGATGCGCAGCCAATCGGTCGGATAAACTTCCGCGAAAACGCCGACTTCAGCGCCCCACTTCACCGGATCCAGTCCCTTCAGTTCGTCTGCGTCGCCATCGTCGCGACCGAAGACGATCTTGCCCACCGGGCCGGCGCGCAGCGTTCCGGCCTCGAACAGGGCAAAGGACATATTGTCGTTGCGCGAGGAAAAACGCGTGAACGATCCCGCCCGCCCCAGAGAAATCAGGGGAGATGCCGTGAAAACGGAACTCTTCGAGCCCTCGAACCTGGGGGCAATAAAGCCTGCTGCGCCGACCGTAAGATACCAGTCGCCACTGAACCAGTTTTCGGCCGAAGCCCGCACGGTGGAGAAGCCCAGCATCATGGTCGCAGCAACAGCTGCCGCCAGCCGGCAATAGGAAATCGTCATTACGCGCACACTCTCGAACACAACCGCCCGTTGATCGGAGCAGTGCGGCACGTTTGGTAAAATTTGATTTAAACCGGAAGCTTCCGGGCGATCTTTATCAATCCGGCCAACGATTTAGGTCTCTGGACGAAATGAAGAACGCGCGCTACCTTTCGCGACAGGCGGTTCGCTGGAATTTGTTTATTCATCACCATGGAGGTGACGACTATGACTTTGAATTCCGATATGCCCGACGATTTCAAAAAAGCTATCAGTGAAACACGGACCAAGTGGGGCTGGTTCGTAGTGCTTGGAATATTGCTGCTGATCTTCGGTGGTATTGCTTTCGGCAATCTTTTCGTAGCCACCATCGCTTCCGTCTATGTCATCGGCATCCTGATGCTGATCGGCGGCATAGTCGAGATCATCCACTCCTTCGGGGTGAAAACCTGGGGCAGCTTCTTCTGGTGGTTCCTCAGCGGCCTGCTTTATGCCGTGGCGGGCTTCCTGGCCTTCTACAACCCGCTGTTGGTTTCGGTGGTGCTGACCTTCCTGCTTGCGGTCAGCCTGATCGCGGCCGGCGTCCTTCGCTTGTGGGTCGGCCTTTCCGACCGCACGGCGCCGGGCTGGGGCTGGGTTGTCGCGGCTGGCGTGGTGACGATCCTGGCGGGCCTGATCATCGCCTTCAGATGGCCTGTCAACAGCCTGTGGGTGCTGGGTCTGTTCCTGGCGATCGATCTGATTTTCCAGGGCTGGTCCAACATCGCCTTCGGCCTGGCCCTGCGGAACGCGCCGCCGCTAGAAAGCAAGAGCGCCGTCTAGCGGCGACAACGGCCTGACACCGGCGAGCAGCGCGCGCGCCTCCTGCTCGTCGCGCTGCATCTGCGCGACGAGGGCATCCAGCCCGTCGAATTTCACCTCGCCGCGCAGATAGCCGAACAGGGAAACCCGGCACGACTGGCCGTAAAGATCCCCCGAAAAATCGAACAGGAAGGTTTCGAGCAGCGGCGCGCCATTGTCGTCCACGGTGGGGCGGCGGCCGAAGCTCGCCACGCCGTCATGCAGCGTACCGTCCTGGCGGCGGAAGCGGACGGCATAGATGCCGTGTTTCAGCCCGCAACTGTCGGGCAGCGCCATGTTTGCGGTTGGAAAGCCCAGCGTGCGGCCAAGCTGCTTGCCACGCGTCACCTCTGCCTCGACCGTGTAGCGATAGCCGAGCAGCCCGGCCGCCTCGGCCACCTCGCCCTCGCACAACAGCCCGCGAATGCGGCTCGACGAAACGATTTCGGCCCCCTCGTCGCGGTACGGGTCCACCAGCGTCACGCCAAAACCGTGGCGCTCGCCGGCTTCCATCAGGAAAGCCGGGCCACCTTGCCGGTTCTTGCCGAAATGGAAGTCGAAGCCAGTCACCGCATGGCTGATGCCGAGATCGGCATCAAGAATATCGGTGACGAAGCGGTCGGCATCCAGAGAAGCGAATTCGCGATTGAAGGGCTGCTCCACGACCGCCGCGAAGCCGAGTTCGGCCAGAAGGCGCGCCTTCATGGGCGCTGGCGTGAGCTGGAACAGGGGCACGTCCGGCCGGAACACCGCCCGCGGATGCGGATCGAAGGTCAGCACGAGAGCCGGAACGCCCCGCTGGCGGGCCTCTTCGAGCGCGCGCCCGAGCACCGCCTGATGGCCGCGATGGACACCGTCGAAATTGCCGATGGCAACGACGCCGCCGCGCAATGAAGCCGGCAGCCTGTCGGAACCCTGGACGCGCTGGAAATATTGGCTCATGGGCGTTTTTACCGAAGCCGTGGGATCACCGCTACAGGCCGATGCCCGTGCTTTTCGAGAAACTCCGAGAGAAGCTCAAGATCGGGGGCCTGCGGATTGCCGTAATCTGCGGCATGGACGCCGCCGGAGACGTAAAGCACATCCAGCCCGTTGTCTGCCGCGCCTTTGATGTCGGTCAGCATACCGTCGCCGATGCCAAGCGATTCTTCGGTGGAAACCTCCCGGCCAAGCACCTCGGAAGCGGCATTCAGCGCGGCCACATAGATCGGGCGATGCGGCTTGCCCGAGATCAGGGTGCGCCCGCCAAGCTGGGTGTAGTCGCGCGCCAGCGCGCCGGCACACCAGATCAGCCTGTCGCCGCGCTCGACCATGATGTCGGGATTGGCGCAGATGAAGGGCAGGTTGCGCGAGCGCAGCCGCATCAGCAGTTCCGCATATTCCTCCGGCGTCTCGGTCTCGTCGTCGAACAGGCCGGTGCAGACCACGGCATCCGCTTCGAATTCCTCGACCAGTTCGCAATCGATGCCGTCATAGATGACCTCGTCGCGCTCCGGCCCGAGATGGAACAGTTTGCGCGGCGCCTGGCGGATCAGGTCGCGCGTCACGTCGCCGGACGTGACGATGCGGTCCCAGGCGTCCTGCGGCACGCCGAGCGCTGCAAGCTGCGCTTCGACACCGTCGCGCGGGCGCGGCGAATTGGTGATGAGGACGACGGCCAGCCCTTTTTGCCGCGCACGTCTCAGAGCTTCGGCAGACTCCGGGAAAGCATCGACGCCATTGTGAAGCACGCCCCACACGTCGCAAAGAATGGCGGCGTAGCGGTCGGTGACGACATCCAGCGATCCGATCATCTCGGGCGATCCCGTCATGGCATTTCCTTCTGTGGCTGTGCGGGGATGGACGAGGCGGCGAGCCAATGGCCATGGGAATTAGCCGAAGCGGCGCACCATGTCACCACCTTTCAGGTCCCCTCCCCGGCCGTCAGCCGCGACGGCCTGCCGTTCATCAATCCATATGGGCGGCAGGAGCACCCCCGGCAGGGGCCATCCTTGGCTTGCGCAGCAGCAGGGCAAGCGGAATGGCGCACAGCGTCACGATCATCATCAGCTTGAAGTCGTTGACATAGGAAATCATCATCGACTGCTGGGTGACCAACCCATCGACCTGCGCCAGCGCGGTCGGATCGCCAGTGGCCGCGCCCGGAGACATTTCCAGAAGGTTCGGATTGAACGGCGTGATGTTGCCGATCAATTCGGAATGGTTGATCGCCGTGTTGCGCGTCAGCAGCACCGTCACCACCGAAATGCCGATCGAGGAGCCGATATTGCGCACGAGGCTGAAAAGGCTCGTCGCATCCGTGCGGAAACGGGCGTCCAGCGTGGCGAAGGCGACCGTGGACAACGGCACGAAGACCAGCCCGAGCCCCAGGCCCTGCACGATGCCGGACATGACGATGAGGTGCGAGTCCATCTGCGGCGAGAAGCCGGACATGGTGTAGAGCGACTGCGCCGTCAGCAGCAATCCCGTCACGACAAGGATCCGCGCGTCGATGATGCGGACCAGGCGCCCCACCATCAGCATCGAGATCATCGTGCCGACGCCGCGCGGCGCCATGACGAGGCCGGTCGTGATCGTCGGATAATTGAACAGCGTCGACA
>Ga0182738_1002355_pt1 | contig 22489 bp, 27 predicted proteins | sample eDN5th30CBELigMG_FD_128876 | JGI IMG/M metagenome (GOLD analysis project Ga0182738, IMG submission 128876) | Enriched Miracle-Growth compost microbial communities from Emeryville, California, USA - eDNA 5th pass 30_C BE-Lig MG (version 2)... ...
CCGGCTTGCAAGCTTGTTAAATATTCTTCTTCTCATTTACGACCACAAAGAGAAAAAAAGCATCTAATTCGAAGAGGGAGAAAAAATCTCCAGTGTTTTTCAAATAATTCCAATTAAGTTTAATAAGAAAGCATTCTCTCTAATATTAATAAGTTGAACAAAAACTCCAAATGTCTGAAAACTTGAACGTAAAAATCACAGGATCGACTTGAAAAACCTAAACCTCCCTAGGAAGATGAGATTATTGCTTTGTTTCAAAAAGACTTTTCAACCAGGACGGAAAAAGAAAACCACAAATTGGCCAAAATTCTCATGAATCTTGGATACTTTAAAAGAGTCATTTTTGATGAAAGTGAAAGATTGGAGTTTATTCGAGGTGTTTTAGAATTTCTAAAGTACCAGTTTTTCCCAAAAGGGAGTGCTGTTTATCATGCAGGTAATTCTCATTCTTTGGAGAATTATTTTCCACTTTTTCTAGGTGATTCAAGAGTTGAGTTTGGCGTCGTTTTAAAAGGCGCAGCCATTATATATGAGGCTAAACACCACAAAGAAATAGGCTCAGAGATAGAACGGGATTCAGACAAGCCAGACGTGTTCCAACATTATCAACAATTGATCAATGAGCTCAATTTTAAAGAACAAATCAAAGAATGGTATGCCACCAAACAGAGGCTCAAATTACAACATAAACTAAGCGCCAGAAAAACTCTGTATCACCAAAAGTTTGCTATGGAGCCTCAAGTCTCCCAACAAAATCTGGATAGTTTAAATCTCTCCATCGCAAACACTTGCGACTCATTCACAAACAATGCAGATTGGGGACCAAAAGGTGATTATACTCTCGAAGAGAAATTTCTTCTTTTGCATCATGACGATCACTCAGCACATCGATATTTCCAAGATGGGATCCCAACTTTTAAGAAATTTAACGAAGCTCGAGAGGGAGACACAATTGCTGAAATCTCTCTCGTGTCTGAAACCTCCATCAAAAACACAATTATTGCTTCCAACAACCTTCACCTGCTCAGCATTGCTCAAGATGATTTCTTTTCTCTTTTCAACGGGCAGATTTTAAACCTAGCAAATAAAAAGGAATTCTTTTCATCTGTCTTTCCAGACTTGGGGCCCGCACTTATCATGAGGCTCTCTTTGCTTTTTGAAGAAAAGGCCTTTGGCAACCTTGATGTCATTTATTCGGAAGGAGAAGAAGCTCAAGCAATCTATATCCTAAAGTCTGGTGGCGTCCAAGTATTCAAACCAGTTGAATTTATTTTTTGGCTTATCACCCTAGTTTATTACGTACGATGAGTTGGAGCAGCCAAGTAAAATTCCATTCTCTGCTGGTCTTGTTGATGGTCAAAAAAAGACTTTTCTTTCAAAACAAAAGATCATTGTAATCAAGAATAAATTTATTACAGGTTATTAAACCTTTTTAGATCGGTGAAATCGGAATAGGATCAATATTTGGAGAAGAGGAGATGATAAATAAAGAAACTAGGAAATATTTTGCCACCTGCAATAGAGCACCCACTGTTGTCTACGTTTTAAAAAAACAGGTAGTTTAAATTTGAATCAACTCAACCCCAATTTTTATTAGATTTTTACGAATCTTGTTGAAAAATATTTTCCAAGAGTAGTTGAAGCGTGCAAAATCAATATGAAAATTAAGGCAAAATGGAGAGAAGATAGAATCAAAAGAAACAAACGAAATGATGGTTCACCCGAAAATCGACCAGAAAAAGCCAGAGAAAAAATGACAATCAGAACGACAAAACTCTTGGATCCTATCGAGGCTCAGCAGCATAATATTCGCCTCAACCGACCAGAACTCATCTTCCAGACAAATTCGGTCAAAGTCGTCAACTTCGAGGCCAGAGACAGTCGAAATGTAAAAAATAAAGTCGAAATTACCACTTGCGACCCTGATCAAAAACCAACTTTATCAATTTTACCCAAAACAACCACGTCTCCACTCCAAATTAAATTCAAAACATTCACCAAAACCAAGCAATCCAAGTCATACCGAGGTCTCAAGCCCCAACAACCGAAAGACGACGAGGCTGCCATTGAAAAAATCAAGTCTAAACTCTACGAAAAAGCTCAAGGCTTCAGCCTTGCTGTTCAATTGAATAATCTGCATTCTCAATATCGGTCTTCCAATAATAATTCCGTCATCAATTCTCCTGGCTCTCCAAAGTCCCACCTTCAGAACGGCAATAGATCTCCTACCGCTACCTCCCCTACTCGATCAAACTCGCAAAGCCAGCTCTTTTCGCTCTTAAGCCCGCATTCGAGGCCGCGCTTACATTCAGCCAACTTTACAAAGGCATCAGCTTCGCCTTACTTGTCAGAAACGTCACCAAATCACTTTGCGCTTTTTACAAATGATTGCATGACTCCTCTGAATTTAAATAAGCATCGGTCAGAATCCAAAACTATACAGCCTGAAAACTCTGAAGTCAATCTCAGCCAAAAAAGCGTCAAGGTCTTGAAAGGAATAAAATCCTTCAAGCCTCAAAAAACTCATCAGAAAAACTCCAAGTCTATGGTCAATCAAATTAGCTCAATTAAAGTCACCTCTTTTTGTCCTTCTCCTAAATCAGAAAATCTCACTCCCAAGCTCCTCAACCTCAATTTCACAAATACTTCCTCCACAGATAACCTACCAAAAAGTAAAAGCAGGAAAAAAATCTCTCTGATTGCGAGAAACCTGGCCACTGCTGCAGGAGGCGAGAGAAAGGCAGATTCTCTCAGCAAACCCTATTTATATTCTCCCATGGAATCCCAGTTTCAAAACTCAAGTCCCGCTCAGACTCCAAAAGGAATGTATATTCTAAATCGTGGAAAAGAAGAACCCAAATCTGTGTTTGCTGACTTGAACTTTTCCGCAAGATTTAGTCGACAAAATAGTACCATCAAATTCAACTAGTTAATTCATCATTGTATTATTTATATCCACTTGAAGCATTTTTTTTTACCTTGTCAAGTCTTTTTATATATCATAATGTCGATAAATGTCTCGAAAGTTTTTTTCCACTCGTCGTTCTCATAAATAAGATATGATTAAAATCAAATATACAACAATCTTCTTTTTAAATTTACAAATTTATATTAGTTATGCGAGCATTATTGTTTGAGTTTATGATTGTTCTCCTCTATTTGGTAGAGGGGAACCAGGAAGTCAACTGGCCTAGTTCCAGAAAAAATGCCAAAAAGATTTCTTATAAAGACTTGACAGACATCTCTATGAGTTTCGAAAATCTCAAAGATGAAAAAATCCATTTCGAATCCAGTAGCTCCCCACAATTTTCGGATCATAAAAACTTCACCTACACCTTCAAAAAGATGTACGCGGAAAATCCCAAGCTGACTCTCACCCTAAATGACATGATCGACTTGGTGCAAAGAGATGCTATCAACGAAACACAGGCAATCATCATCTGGGACATTCTCGTCAAAAGTAAGGTTGCTCCTCAACAACCTGAAATCAAATTTGACATCCTTCAGCAGTTTGTCGATCTTGTTTCAAGTGGTAAAAATTTCTTGGGAGATTTTCCCATCTTTTTGATCTTCTTGTGCGGATATGTCATCTTGCTGCTTGTGTATATTTACCTCGGAGTCACATTTTATGTCAAGGCTTCATTCTGGGCTCTTGCGATTCTTTCGGCCATCTTCCTTTACAATTTTTATTATTTGGCCTACATCATGCGAAGCCAGCTTCAATCGATCGTTTTCACATCTTTCATCTACAACTCCCTCTTTTTCATTGCAGCTGTTCTGGGCCACTCTCTTTTATGCACTGCAGGATTACAGACAACAATTGCCAAATGGCAAGAAATATTTGATGCAAACATCAACTTTGAAGGAAAAACTATCTTGAGCATATTTTGCACTGTATTGGGCTATATTTTCGCTTTGAGATGCAACTTCTTTATTGCTCATTTCCCATTCTATTTATCAATGCTCTACATTGCATACATCCTTGGAAAGAAACTGACCCCAAATTTTGGACAGGTCCTTCAACCTTTCAGTTTATTTACAATGAGCATCTTTGGCTTCCTGCTTTTTGCCTATATTTACATTGCAGAAAAGAATAGTTTCGTGCCAAGCTCCGAAATCGTCCAAGCCATCAATCAGCTTGTCCATGTCGATCTTTTAAGTGCCGACTCTGACCTTCGATTCGCTGGTATTCTTGTCTGCTCGACTGTCATTTTGGCTGGATTTCCCTTGTATCTCATCGTCCAAAGCTTAAACCTGGGAAAGGACTACCTTCGAGGCAACTTTAGCTACAAAAACGTCTTTGAGGTCGTCAAAAAAATTCAAGCAAAAACCACTTTTTCCCAAAGTTCCAGCAATAAATCCCTTTGGCTCCTCGCATACGGAATTCTTGCAGTTTTTGCAATGTTTTTGGGATTTAAACTGCACGTTCACTTTATCGTCATTCTCGCTATCTTTGGTTTACAGTCTTTCAATGGAATCTATGCAAAAGAAAGAGGCATCACAAACGTCTTCTTTTTCTACACCTCAGGTTTAATTACTGTCAATGCAACATTCCTTCTCGGACAAATTGAAGATCAATTCTCCTCTCCAGTATTCTCCATGACTTTGCTAATTAACAACAACTCTTTATTATTTAGATCTTTGGTGAACATAAAACTGGGTATTTCCTTTTCATCTGTGAAGCAGTTATCAGAATGACCTTAAATTACTATGCTTTTGCCATGTAATATATTTTCACAATTGATTATTTAATAACCATCTCCAAACTAGATGTAGCGCCAATATCACGTCACAGGATATGGGAAAGGTTACAAGTTTTAAAGACATGTGTACATTTGGGCTCAAATATATGTGCAACTACTTGTTTGCAGTTTATTTGATTGTTATGGCGGAATTGGAAAAAAGTGCTCTTCACTCATTATTCTACAGTGTCTCCGCAGTCGTTTCTTTTTCAAAAGTCTGCTCTTACTCATTTTCATCATCAATTAAATTTCGATTTCTAGGTCCTCCTTTATTCATCTTCCAAAAATGATCCATCAGCTCGTCTCCTCATATCATTTTCAATCTTTGCATCAGGTTTAAGAATCGCTCTCTTGTCTGGAAACTTGGCTGTTCCTTTCTACTTTGGATTACTTTTGATGAACTTCAGCGTCTTTGTCACATACACAACATTTACCCATAGCCTCTCAATCCCTATTGCACTCCTTTATTTCGCTGGATTGCTCAGTCAGGCAGTGAGCATGAAATCTTCTTTTATGATGATGCTCGTTATTGTCAATCTGTGCGGTCTTGTTGCCACCCGAATCGCCGAAAGCAAAGACAAAATGCTCAAAATATTCCTCACCCTTGTTGGTGGAAATATGCTTCTCGTAGCTCTCAACAAATTTGATTTCCAAATTTATTATCAAACTGCCGAGTCTGTCCTGAATACCATCATCCCCAATTTCCTCAGTCGCTTCTGGAGTCGAACCTTGGAAGATAGAAATATCCTCGAACATAACCTTGCTCGGGATCTTCTTAATGAATTTATTAAAATGTTCTAACCTTATGATAATGACGAATGGAAAATAAACAATAATATTCATATTTATATTTATATTTATCTCTGAAAAAATTCATTGTTATTCAAAAGAAAGAAAGATTTTCAAATCCTCGGGGTATTTTTTGGAAAAGAAAAGTTCAGGAATTAAAAAATTTAATCCATAAATAAATTTAAAGAGCGTCGGAAAAAATGCAAAAAATCTGCAAGAATATCACTTCGCGTCTTCTTTTCCAAAAGCAATCTCAGGGAATATTTTATCGTAATGTGCGTCCTGAGGGTGTGCCACAATACCCTGAAAAATCCTTGTTTTCTTCTGTCATTGAACAGGACTTAACACCTGAAGAAAGTTTGGCTTTATCCAAAGAACATTCAATCGCCTTCAGCAGCAAAGAGACTCAAAACGAACTCCGACCCTTTAAAAAACTCGCCAATTTTGAATTGACTAAAAGTGATTATTCACAAATCAACAACAAAAATCCTAATGGTATCAAAAATTATTGAAATCCTCATTTTGATAACTTTTCTCTCACAGGAAAGGTCAATGTTTTCACATATAAAAATACCAAGTTTACTTTGGTTGGATCTCAGTATGAATTTATCCCTCCCAAGAATTTGTACAAAATCATGTCATTCTCAAAGCCATCAGTTATTGTTGTGCAAATGAGACCAGATCAAATTTTAAAGAGTATAGACACCAATCCTCAGAATAAAGCAAATAAATTCTCCAACCGTGGCTACTTCTCCCAACTCATCCACAATGGTAAATATCTTTCTCTCTGAAATTATTTTTAAATCTCGAATGTTAGCATCTTCAATTGTTCCCTCTCAACAACTGCGATACGACATATACAATAATCTGATGAAAAACGGAATTCTTCTGAATGATAATGAAAGCGATGACACCCCTGCTTATAAACCATTTGATTGCCAGGAAAGACTCAGCTTAGAAGCAATAACTGTTGCGTCTCTCTTTGGTGAGGATCGTAAAATTGATATCGTCCTTGGAGATATTCCAGAAATTGTGTATAGACAAAACATCGCAAACTCCCTGACCTTACTTCAGCTCCAAAATATCTTTACAGAGTGTTCCAGGGAATTGGCTTATCATCCTGACTTGAAACCCCAAACTCCCTATACAATCGCTTGTTTAATGTATCCTGAAATTTTCCTTAAACCCATCGATTCTTACATGTCTACTCTGTTTGAGTACATGATTCACAAGGGCTATAATAATATCTTTGGGCTTGTTGGTCATAATCAAAGTGAATCTTTGAAAGAGTACCTCGATAAAAGAAAAGTCTCCAATCTTGAAAAAGAGCTCGAAATTCTTCCTGTGCCCCAGTCAATTACCAGAGAAACCCAAGGAGAAGAAATCTTAGAAAAACATGCTCTCTTGGATACATTGTTCCATGGAAAAGAAATTTTAAACAATCTTGAAAACATAAACTTTAAAACCACCTATGAAATCATCAAAAAGTATTCTGATCCTAAACATATCAACTCGAATAAATTTGATGAGTTCAGAATGCTTCATTATCAATTCCTTGTCAAATACCAATCTTACTGTGAAAAGGAATATGAAAACGGAAAGATTAACCTCAGAAGAGACTTTTTACGACAAATGAATATTTAACTTGTAATATGATTGTATTTTCTTTTGTTTCATTTTTATTCCCCCTTTCAATCCCTCACAAATTTTATGCTCTATTTCCCAAAACGTAAAATTGAATGATTGATTGATTCATAGAAATTTATACATCAGTTAGCTCGAAGACAATTCTTGCCAAAAAAAGATTATTCTAGAATTTTTTTCAATTTCACACTCCCATTGAAAGAATGTCTTTGTGAACATGAAAAAGGAAACCCTGATGTAAATTTTAAATTTTACAGTATATATTCTCTCCAATGCAAAGTTTATTCTTCCAAGCAAAGCCTGAAGTTTAGTGAGATAAATTATATTAACAAAATCTTATTTAAATAAAATCCAAATAAATCACACCCAGGAATGCCTATTTTTTATTCCCTCATTGTGAGAAATAATGATATCCCCTTGGTTCAAGCGGATCTCTCTTCCGGAAATTATCCTCAGTTGACCATGAAATTCTTAAAGAGCAACAAGTCTGGTGATGGCTTCAAAACTTTCGCAAGCCAAGAGTAAGGGAATTACCATTTTCCATCTAACTTTTAGCTACGTCTACTACATGTATAATGAAAGACCATATACCTATCTTTGCTTGTGCGAGGCAGGATTTTCCAAGTTTAAATGCCTGACATTTTTGAAAGACATCAGAGATCAATTTGTCAGAACTTTTACTGATGATGAGAGAGGAGTTGCTATTGCCCACGGTCTCAGTCGCTCATTTGAAACTATTTTGAGAGACAGAATGGTAAGTGTAGATGTGCCAATCTAGCTCAAATCTTTGTAGAAATATTATAATGAAGCTAGTGATCAAGATAGCAAGATCAAGGCTGTCGTCGACCAACTCCAAGATGTCCAAAATACTATGCAAGCCAATTTGGGTAATTTTCTTTCTTTGCAAAATAAACTTATCCCTCTCAAAAGACAACATTATTGAAAGAGGAGAAAAACTCGATGTCCTCATGAACACAACCAAAACTATGAGAAATGAAGCCATTGTCTTGAACACTAGAGTATAATATTTTTGATGTTTGGAGGTTTTAATCGCATTTTTGTCTAGTCAAAGCGCTTGAAGAACCAAAAGAAATGCGAAAATATTTGGAAGAAGGTCTTGCTCTGCTTATTGTTCTGGGTATTTATCTAATTTATTTTTTTTATTGACCTCAAAAGGTTCTTATCTATGCCGTCCTCTGCGTTGTCTGCGACGGACCCAACCTCCATGGCTGCTTCAGTTAAGAATAAAGTTGATTTAGAATATTTTATATGATTCATCAAATATTAATAATTATTGCATTTAATAAAAGTTTTGGAGTAAAGAATCACCGAAATAAACTATATTTACATCATTGCACAGTGTATAAGATTTAAATATTGGTGATGTGATGTATTTTCACTTGCATTTAAATTTGTAAAATAATAGTGGAAATCTCCTTTCGTATATTGATGATGATTCTTTTTATTCTAAAATATTCTCTTTTTTCTCAAAGTAATATTTCCGCTAACTGGAAATTTAATTGCAAACAAATTCCAAATCATAACTTGTGAGATCTGACAGTTAAAATGAAATATGGAAAAATAGCTGAAAATAACAAAGATGACCTTGAGGATGAAAAGGTTGATTTGGAAAATACCAAGGTTGAGACTCCCAAAAAAAATCGAGGAACAAAGGTCAACTTTGACGGGCATTTATATGACCTTGAAGATGGACATCTTGTAAACTACATTGAAATCTACATTCCTTTCCTCAGAACCTACTTAAAGATAAACTCTTGCAAATTCTTTCAATCTATCTTTGGTATCAACTCTTTCCACTCAATAGATCATGACCTTTATAGGAGCAATCATTCTTGCATTCAATTTTTGGTTAATTTATGTCTTGTTTTTCGAAGATAATAAAAAATCAAACAAAGGAGGATAACATATCGACGAGTCTTTCAATTTCTATATTATGAAAAGAAAATGTATGTGATGGTGCTGTATTTTTATTTTTTTCCAAATCCGTAAAAATCATGGTGCACGAATTTTTCCTCAGATAATGGGGGTTTTGAGATAAAACTCCAAGATATAGTATTTTACTTTGATATTCCCAAGGTCAATGAATCAGAAAGTTGAGTTGGGTTGAGTTGGGTTCAGAAAAAACCCGTGTTGTTTGCTGACCGTTGTCTTTAGAAATTTTTGCGAGAAAAAACCACCAAGAAGAATTTTTCTATTCATTTTTGATAGAAAAGAGATGAAAAAATAAAAGCGAAAGAAGGCGGATAGTTTTAGGTTAGATTCTGGTGAGGATCAATTTTCCAAAAATATTTCGAAATAGAGTACTTTTTAATCGATTCGGGAGAAAATTAACTGTTTGATTCTCTTTATTTTATTGTATCTGTCTGTCCGAAAAAAATTCAAATGAAGTTGATTTGTTTGTTAACAAACAATTCTTCAAATTATCAATGGAGATCTCGATACAACTGTAAAAAACCAAGATCTACATAGACGAGGAATTGGATTTAACTAAATTTAGTATTAAAATTAAACCATTTCAGTCAAAAGCAAAATGAATAAAATCTTTTTTTGCAGATTTATTTTAATTATTGATATATTCATTTCGATTTAATATAATTTTTTTAAACAACAAATAACTTTCCAAGAATGGAGGATTCTCAAAGAAAAACTGACACTGGCGCACCTTTATACGAAAACCTTCGTAAAGTCGTCAACCTTATCGATGAGCTTCGTGATATCGGTCTTCAACAACATATCTCACTGCCCAGAATTGCCGTTTTGGGAACTCAATCCGCGGGAAAAAGTTCTCTTTTGGAGTCAATTGTCGGAATGGATTTCCTTCCAAGAGGAGACGTACGAATTCATGAATATAAAGTCATAATACTCTTAGGGTGTCGTTACTAGAAGACCTCTGGAACTTCGTCTCGTCCATGTCCCTCATGGTAAGAATTGTTCCATCAATAAGCATATTTATCCCATCAGGCCAAAACGACAAACCTTACGGTATCTTTGAAAAATTCAAGGACAGAAAATTCTACAACTTTGATGAAATCAGAGACATGATCAACAAACTTACTGATGAAGTTTGCGGTGCCAGCAAAGGAATAGTCGACAGTCCCATCGTCCTCACTGTCTATGCCTACTCATGCCCTGATTTGACCTTGGTCGATTTGCCCGGTATCACCAGAATTGCCATTGCCGGTCAAGATAAAAACATCGAACAAATCACCAAAGAAATGGCCAAGAGGTACGATTCGATCTAGAAGGTCATTTTCTCTAAACCCTTTAGATATTGTGCTGATCCCAGAACTATTATCCTTGCTGTCATTCCTGCCAATCAAGATATGTCAACATCTGACGCCTTGCAAATGGCCATGGAACTTGACCCCAAGGGTACAAGAACTCTCGGTGTCATCACCAAGATTGATATTATGGATAGAGGTACTAACGCCAAGAAGATGATTATGGGTGAAGAAATCGCCCTTAGATTGGGATACGTCGGTGTTAAGGGACGTTCCAAGCACGATATTGATCATAAAGTCACTGTCAAGAGAGGTCTCGACGATGAAAAACAATACTTTGCTTCTCACCCCGTCTACTCAACCATGCCTCCTGGATACTTGGGTATCGAAACCCTCACTCAAAAACTCACCAAGATTCTTTTCCACCACATCAGAAACTACTTGCCCGAAATCTTGAGAGAAATCAACACTAAAATCAAGGACTGCGAAGACAGATTGAAAGATTTGGGAACTTCTCTTCCCGTCAGCACTAAGGATAAAATCCAACTCCTCTGGCAATTAATCACTAAATTCACTGAAAACTACAAAAATGCTTTGAGCGGTCGTTACGACGCCAAGCTTGAAGCTGTTATTGAACTCGATGTCTCTGGTGCCGCCCACATCAAGGCCATGTTCTCCGAATTGTACGGAAACTACGTCTCAAGCGACTATAAAGCCACTGAAGATTACACTGATAGAGATATTGATAAGGCCATCATTATGCATGAAGGAGATAGTATTCCAGGTTTCCCTTCAATCGATGCCTTCTTATACTTGCTTCAACCTCAACTTGATAAACTTAAGGAACCCGCCACCGGCTTGATTTCTTTCGTCTACGGATACATGGAAGAATTAGCCGTCAACATCTTGAGCAAGCTCTTTCACAGGTAAGAAATAATATTTTGGAAATTGCCATTTCTCATGATTCCTTCTAGATTCCCCGATATTCTTGAAGTTATGCAAGATATTGTTTTGAAAGCTATGCAAGAACATCGCGAAAAGACCAGAAAGATCGTTGAACAAGTCATTGATGCCGAATCTAGCTTCCTCTACACTACTGATACTGATTACCTCACTAAAAGAGGTGCTTTCTTCCAAAAGCAAGACGCCAGAGACGCTACTAGAGTCCAAGACCCCAATAAAGTCCTTGCTAACGAATTGAGATATAGAATCGACAGTTACTTCAACTTGGTCTGCAGAAACGTCAGAGATAGCGTCCCCAAGATCATCGGTACTTTCTTGGTCCGTGCTTGCCAGGTAATTCCAGTTCTTTAGTTTTCAAAACTCATTATTTGATTAGGATGATCTCAAGTTCACTTTGTACGATGCCATCAACAAACATGACGAACTCATGACTCTCTTGAGCGAACCTGAATCAATCACGATGGAAAGACAAGCCTTACAAAAGACCCTTGAGACTCTTAATAAAGCCATGAGAGCTATCAAGAAAGATCCTGAGTAACTTTACATTTTGATTATTTCTTATCTCATCCCAAATTCTAGTCTTTCCAAGAGAATGGGTATTGAAGAAAAAGAAGAACCTAAGGAAAAACCACAAAGCAGACCTAACCCAGGCCCAGGCGGCCCAGGCGCAGGTGGTCAAAGACCTGGCCCTGGCGGTCCTATTCCCAACAAGCGTCCTTAAACCTGGAAAGTTAGATATTATTAATCATTGTGCGTGTGTTTGTTACTCGTAAACCTGCTGCAAATAATCTCCCTTGCATAATCATAAATAATAATAAAACTATCATTATTATTCCTGTTGCTTCGATAAATATTAAATAATAATTGAACTTTTTTCTTTTTCAATACTCTCTCTTTTTTGTATGAAAATTTTTTTTCCTCGTTTTCGTTAGTTGAAGAAAAATTAGTTTTAGAAATTTATCTCGAAGACTATAGCTTAAAAATCTAAAAATCTTCGTTTATTAAAAAAGACAATAACTCTATGCAAGCATTAATAACTGAGCTAGAGTCGCTTGTGACGAAAACTGACAGCAAGAGCGCCTTGGCAGCTCTACCGAAAATTATTGAAAATATCTGTAACTTGATCAATTATCTTGCGAGTGCTTCCAAGGTAAAGGAGAAAAAATGAAATTATTCATTAAAATATTCATAAGGGGGAAGTTACCAAAAGCATCAAGGCTTTGCAACAAGTGCTGCACAATATTTTGGCCGTCAACTTTGGAGAATCCACAAACGAGTACCTGATTGCGAGAATAATCTCTTCTTTGTACATAAAAATTATGGCCGCGTGCGATACTAATCAGAATCAAACCATTATTTCAAATATTTTTCACATTCTCCTGTCTTCCAAGTCCAAACTGAGTCAAAAACTGTATTTTAGAATAAATCTCATGGATCCCAGTAACCTTGGTATAGAATTACGATTGCCACTCTCAATGGTATTCTGAAAAATAATAAAGAAATTGTCAACTTCCCAAGAGGAATGCTTCAAGACATGTTTCAGAATCTCCTCAAACTCGTCAAAAGCGTCCATGAAACCTCCATCAGATTAGGAGCCATCAATTGTATGAGACTCCTCATCAAGATGAAGTTGGCTCTTAGTACCACCAACACCCAAGAAGTCATGAAGCTGTTACTCCGATACATTGCAGTTGATTTCTCGATCTCTTGTTTTGTTTTAACATCATTTTTCCAAGGAAAAAACAGAAGAACTCAAGTTATGCTGTGCTAGAACACTCTTATCTTTCCTCAACCATAGTCCATGGACTGACTCCTTGGCATATTATGAACAAATTTGCTCTCTCTGCACCAAGATTATTGGAGATAATGTTACACCCGATCTCAAGAGACAACTGACATTTTGCTTCACAAAAGTCAACATTATGAAATTTATCAAAGGCCTAGAAGTTCATGATAAAAGCAAAAAACACACCAAAACAGCCGCAGCTCCGGTAGCTGAATCTGCTGATAAAGTCACCGATCTCATCCATTCTTTCAATTCCATGTATCTCAAAGGTAGTTCTTTTTTGGGAGAGAGAATAGATTCTGATTTATTTATCATAGAGGAAAACTTGAGACATTTTGCACTTGAATATTTGTATTTGGCTTTGATTTATTTCAAAAAAGAAATCCGAGTTACTCACCTCAACGTTCTACTCAATTCTCTTTGGAATCTCTTTAAAAAGGTAATTTTTCAGCATAAATTTATCAGCCAAATCATTCCCTTTCCTAGACATCAGCGGAATATGCATCAAAGAATGAAAAATATTTTAGTAAATTTATGGAAAATTTGAGCGTTTTGTTGACTCAAGAACTGAAATTCGCCTTTTTATCAATTGTGTTGGAAACTTTGAAATCCAAAGCTGTGCAAAAAGTCCCAGGCGAAGAGGATAGCGTGAGAGCCAACGCTTTAAATGTCAAGGATAACTCTGTCAGAGCAGCACAATTCCAATTTTTACTCAAAATTTTCATCGACATGGTCGAGTCTTTAGGAAGCATCCTTGGAGAAAAGTATAGTCATGCCAGTCAGTTACTTGATCCGCTCACCCCTTACCTCTCCTACAATCACATTGAAATCCAGCTCGCTGCTGCTTACGCTTTCCAGTATGTCGTTGACGCATATGGAAGAGAACGTCCACAAGCAGTTTCGAAATTGCTCAATTTAATGACATGGGCAAGAGGTGAAATAGCCACTGCTCAAGTTGATTTCAACAGCAAAGATGCTTTGAATGGCCCAGTTCATCAGCTCAATACAGTTCGAGGCTGCTCCCTGGCCATTTCTTTACTTGTCCAAAACATTGACTTTGATATAAAACCTCTTCCTTTCGATATCACTAATCTCGTCTTTGATCACGCTAAAAGTATATTGACAGACAATGTTGTCGAGGATGCAAATATCCAAAAGTTACTGGATGAAGGTGCTGGATACCTTGGGCTAGGATGGATGATACTTGGAGAACTTACAAGTCTTGAATACCATTGGGTCGGTTCAAGAATCAAGATCCTATTTGATTTGTGGAAAAATCTCTTTATGGCTGATGATATTCAGGCTCAATCAGAAGCTGATTTGAGAAAAAAGCTTTCTGAAAGAGTCTTTGCTTTCAAGTCAATTCGAAAATTCTCCAATAACTGCAAAAAACTCCAAAGTGAAGCCATCCTTAAAGTTGTTGGAACCTTTATTTGCAACTTTACTTCCCTTGTTTTAAGCAATTTGGCTAAAAATCCCTTCAGTCAAAATATCAAGAAAAATGATAATGAAATCTTGGATGCGAAAATGGTAACTTTTCTTCTGAGAAAAATGAGTATTAATTCCCCTCCCCATTTTAGGAAATTTATCGATGTGCGAATCTTGTGAATCCGATCTATTATCCAAACAAGTTTAACTTGATTCTTCAAACCGCTATTGAAGATGTTGCCAACTTTTTGAATGAAGAAATTTACTTTATCACAAAAAAACTGTTCCCCTTCATGGAATATGATATCGCTTATTTGTTGGATTTTGGGCCTAAATTCTTTAAAATTCTCTATGGCTTGGAAGATATTTACGATTTCGAAGAACGCGGTTCTATGCTCTTTGACTTTGATATTTCTCAGAGCTTCTTTTCGAAATATCTGAAAAACTCCAGAACAAGCCTCGTCAAAGAACAGCTGAAGTTTATTGGAGACGCATTTGTCTCACAAGTCTTCACCCATAAAAATAAAATGCAATTACTCAAATTCCTTGCCTCCAACGTCAAAAACTCGCATTCTGCAAAAGACCCCTTCCTTCGTATTCAAAAGCTGTTCAGTTTGCTTATCATCACACTTTCCATTGTGCATAAAATCTACAATGAAACAAATAAAGGAGAAGAGGTCGAAATGGAGATGCTTGAAGTCTTTAGAGAAATCTGCGAAAGCAGTTGGACCTTTGTCAACAATCATGCTCGTATCACTTGTGCACTCATCTACGCAATGCTCTTCAAATTAAGTAAATCCACAGATTTCCAAGATGCTCTCATGAGGTAAATTTTACACTGTTTTTAGAATAAACCTGAACCCAAATTCTAGAAACCTTTATGATGGATTGAGTGATCCTATTAAAGCTCCAACGATTTCTGTCGTTGTTGGTTGCATCTTTAAATTCCACCCTCAGATGGATCAAAAGCTCTTTATTCAACTTGTCAATATTTTCCAAAAAAGCAGTCGTAACCAAGATGGAACAAATGCTATCTGGCTTATCAACTCACTCAGACTCGGTTTGGAACATGCTCCTGATTATGCAAGAGATTTAATCAAAGCATGTCTCCCCTTCCTCATGAGATATCATTATGAAAATAAAACCTCTGGTCGTGTGTCCTTTATTGCATGGTGTTATCTAATTGAAATTCTGACCAAGAGAATCAATTCTTTGAATATTGAGAGAATGTATCATATCGATGCTTTGGTCGTCGACCTTGATAATACAGATTTTGTCATTCCAGATAATTTCCTCAAGGACGCAAAATTAACCTTAACTTCAGCCATCTTGAATAATCAACAACTCAGTAAAGAAATTTTTTATCGATATTCCTCTTAACCCTTCCCTAGATCATCAAATAAAGCTGAAATACACGAGATCTTTGGTGAAAATGCTTCATAATCCTCGAAGAGCAGGAAAGATTCCTAGACTCCCTGAAAAAGCTTTCGAACTGACCCAGAGTGTTGTTGAAAAAGGAGATCTTGACCAAATCAATCTGTTTGACTCAAAATTCAACCAAATATACTTGGATAAAATCAATTTCAGTTGCAACAAACGTGATCCTGAAATCGAAAAAATTGAAAAAATCTATCATCGCTTTTTGACAGTCCAATTACAACTTTTGAAACTCAAGTTGAGTAGTTTCGAAGACCAGTTAAAATTCTTCAAAGAATGCATCTTCCCAGAACAAGAACATATTCAGGAAGGAGAAAATAAAGATGAAAAACCTGCGTCAAGTGTTCATATCGGAAAAATTGAATTCAATAAAGAATACAGCATTGCTCTCAAAACAAGAGTTTATGCCATGAAATGTATCGAAAATCTCCTTCAATACACCAACGTCCAAACCTTCAAAGCTCGAGATGTTGTCAACTTTGCAACTTTGATCATTCCTTTTGTCTTTAAAGTCGCCTCTTCTCCTTTCGAAGAAACCAAAGAAATGGGCATGAAAGTCTTCCATTCTCTCTTCTCAGTACCTCCTTGTCTTGATATTTCCCTTATTAATAAAAATAGAAACTCCTCAACTTTTCTGAAACTGGAGAAGATCTTAATTCAATGGTCGAGGGCGAGAAAACTCCATTGATGTTGCAATACGGAGCTCAAATTGATTCCCTTATCAGATTCAATATCAAGGATATCAATGAAAATTCTGCAACCAGCGTTCAATCCAGCTTGAAACTTTTCAACAAATTCTTCAAATTAATGTATAGAGACGATTTCACCATGGTCAAGAGACTCTTTGCTCTCATTATATCTGGTATTCAAGGCCCTATTAAGCGTAAGTGGTATTCTTTTGACAAACTCTCTCATCCCTCCCTTCGTAGTGTCGCAGAGCAGTTATCATAGTGAAAAGGCTTTGACAGAAATCCATTTTACAAGAGTTAGAATATTATGCAAAGTGTTCCAATACTTTAAAGAAAATATGCAGAAAGAACAAGTTCTCCAAAATGAATATGAAGGCTTTTTCCCTCCTCTGTTGAAAAAGTTTTTGGAGCAAAATCTTGCTGCTATTCTTGAAGATTCTGCCTTGGTCGTCATGTTTTCGAGAAGAGTCTTGAAAAACTATGAAAATTTCCATTTCATATACAATGGAACCAAAATTTCCTATGATTCCAAATCAGTCTTTTCAAATCTTCCGATCTTCATCTCAACTTACCTCATCCTTATCAAAGAAAACCCTCCAAGCGCAGATCTCGTTAAAGCCCTTCCTGATGGAGAGATGAAAAAATGCCTCAAAAACAATCAGAAACTCATCCCTCAAAATCAAGGAATCATTCAAATCTGCCTCTTATTATGCAACTTTTTGCTTACTCACAATGAAGTCTATGAGAATGCTGGTGAAGCAAAACGCTTGAAAAAACTTTCCGACTACAACGTCTTGAAAGTGTTTAAAGAAAAGATCATTGCTTTGAAAAGCTTGCAAATCATGCTCTCTGACGAAGCAACTGTCGCTGAAAATAAGCATCTCTTCATTGAAATGCTCAATATTCTCAACAACTACATGACATTGGCCAATCCTGATCTAAACAATGAAATCTTTAAAATATACTTGAGAGTCCTGGCTCACCCATCCCTCAATGAAACCTTTGAAATTATCGCAACAAGTATCACTTTATTCTACTACACTACACAACAAGACATCCTGGCAAACCCCGAGCCTTGGGTCGACACCATCATTTTGTTCTTAAACATCATCAAAATTCTCATTTTCAGACTTTGCACTCAACACCACCAGCATGATTTAACTTCGAGATTCTCCTTCTTCTTGAGGCTCATCTTAACTTATACCTTCTCTGGATCTCCAAGATTACAAATTGAAAGTATCCGCATCTTTAAGCAAATTTTTGAAACCTTGATGAGCTCAGAACAAACTAAAGCTGCGCTTGGCGACTCATTAGAGAAGTTCGTTTCCCTGATTGTTAATAAAGTAAATGATGGCAATGTGCCACCTGACACAAAGATCAGACTGATTGATCTCCTCCTCAGCATTGAACAAATTTTCAAAAAGGACAAAACCATCTTTGAAGAGGCAACTCTCTTTATCAGTCGTGACTGCGATCTCGTGAAAGTGTACTTGTTGAATCTCAGAAACATCTGGAGAACAACTAAGCAAATCCCTTTGGAGCTTGTGCCTCGAGTGTTTTCTCTAATAAAATGCTCTATTGAACAGATGCAGGCAGCAAAGGCTCTTGGTAATCAGCACAATGAGCTGATTGCAGAGATTTTGAAGATGTTTTTATACTTGCAACTTGAAGGTCCAAATGTTAACAAGCAAGTTTTGGCCGAGGCTTTGTTAGGTTTATTCGTTATCATTGTCGAACTCCAACTGAATCCCACCACAAGCGCAATTCTTACTCAAGTTATCCAACATATTTACAGCCCTCTCCCACCAATTCAAGTCAAGCAAATGCTCGGTACTCTGAATGAAAACCAAAGAAATTCACTCTGTGGGTATTCTTCCGCTCTCAAAACCATCAATGAACAGAAATTCGATCAGCAACAAGCAAATGTCTCTGTCACTACAAATACTCAAGGTACAGCTGAAAAAGCAACCATCAAACTTAAAGCTTTCGGTAAAAAATAATCTATCTTGTGATCTGCTTCTATTTGATTTCTTTGCTGCAAATTGTTATATTGTCGTTATTATAGTATGTCTCATTCACTGATCATGTAATAAATTAAAATATGACGAAATCAACTTTGAAAAATCAAGGACAAGGTAAAAGTCAAGATTAAAAATATGAAAAATTCTTAAATTGAAACATTGCATTGAAAAATTTTTGCATTTTTTTTCCCATGGGAGATATTTTTGTCCTCAAAAACGTTTTTTTTTTAAAAAAAATTTTCTCATTGAATTTTTTGTTGGTCAAGAAAAGAAGAATTCTTCCAAATATTTTTTTCAGCATATTTTTGCAATTTTTTACCATAAACATCTCTCAATTGAAAATCATCTCTCTTGCAATTTTGGGAAACAAAAAATTTTGTTTTGAAAAAATTTCAGTTCTTTCAAAGTTACAGACAGATTAATATTACAGAAATATCAACAAGCAACAAAAGTAAATTTCATATCTCTCTAATTTACTTTACATTGCATACACAATCATACAAATCAAAAATTTTTGCGGAAGGAAATCAATATTTCCCAACCATCTCCCAATCATTTCTTAATCGCTTCCCAATATCTTCTCTTATTACTTTTTCTTTTCAGGGACTTTATTTTTTTGAGTAATCGAGTTGTATAATGTCATCAAAGCTTTTAAACGCGTGCTTTTCTCAACATTTGAGCTTGCATAAGAGAAAAGGACAATTTCTCCCATTCCAAATTTTCCAACGAAAAATATGCTTTCATCATCTTGATTTTTTCCAACCATCAAGCCATCTTCATATTTCGTGATATAAACTAAGAATTAACAACTTGAAAAAGACAGACACATACATATATTGCATCTTTCAAACTTTATTGTCTTTTTAGGGAAAGACTTGTTGAGATAATCATTCCAAATTGTCAGTAATTGGTCAAATCCGACTTCTTGTTCTTCTTTTTGGTCAAAATGGACCACAATAAATGGAGGCAAAACTTCAAGAGTCATCTTTTTATCGATTGCCTATTTGATAATTGTAAGAAGGGAGAAATTAATCAGGTTGACTTTGGAAATTTGATCGAGAGGAATTTGTGACAAAAAACCATAGTTATTGAGAAGTTTATCAAAACTTATTGACATGGAGGAAGTCTCGATCTCCATCTTGTGAATGCTTATATAATTTTATCGCGAAGAAATTATGTATTTATTTATATAACCAGTGTAGCAATACAAATCAAAAGTCAGGCATCTATCTAAACTACTTTTCTAACCTTTCATCGTAGCTTCCTGTTCCTCTCAAAATTATATCAATACTTGGTCCTTCTTCCACAGTAATTCTAAACTTGCTTTTATATAGAATATTCTGCTTTGGCTATTTTGGAAAAATTAGTTTTGAAAATTTTTTTTTCAAAATTATTACCTTGAAGTTCACCATGATTTTTGTGGGGAACTCAGCATGATTTGGATAGCTTGTTGATGTCATCATGCCTTTGGTGGTGCTCATTCCGAATTGGTTTGGAGGAGATATACTGTTAAAGTTTCTGGTTGTGTATCCTTCAAACGCTCGTCCCTCAGGGACTTTATTCACTGGAACTGTCTTTCCTCCCAAATATCCCTAATAAGAATTTTCGTAAACATCATCGTCATTTAAATTCTACCTCAGTGACAGCAAATTCAAAGACATCGGGATCGTCGGTTTTCTGGGCATCCTCCATATCGAGTTTTGTGATGGTGGCCAAGCCAAACGTTTTCTTGACTGGATACTTGATATAATTGAGCTTCCATTTTGCTGGAACCTTTGACACATTTGTGAGATATACAGTCTGTTGAGCAAAGTTGTTTATATGACTGACTCCAAAGTCAATGACGTCCTCCACAGGCTTTCCTTCGAATCCAGCTGTGTTTATTTGTAAAATTGGCCTCTTCAGAACCCCTTCCAACTCGAAGCTCTGATAATCACCATTTGCATATGTAATATGAATCAAGCCTGGAACATGCATGCTTGGACACAGCGGCCACGTGGTATGATCCTTTTCACTGAAGCCTTCAAAGTCGACCAAGACCTCGAGGAAAGCCTCTGGTCTCAAGTTCACTCGAGTCTCTGGCTTTATAGTCACATCCTTTTTGTAAGGTGAAATCTCGAATTTATCAAGAGCACTGCTTTTCATTTCCAAAATTCTAAATGGACCATCAATTTGAATTGTAAAATCAAGATGAGCGGGAGTCTGATTTCTCAAAATAACATTTCTTCTCTGCTTCTTTGCTTGAGTAAGTGCCCACTTTTCAAATTTCAAAACATGAGAATCATCAAGACGTTTCTAAAAAATTCATCTAACAAAACGAACAATAATTCAAAACTTACAAGTTTGTCCAAAGTCAAGAAAGGAGCCACAGTTGATGCACTGAGATAAAATGGCAAAGGATTGGTCTTTGACTTTCTTCTCGATTCATCTCCATCACGAATCAACTCGGAATCTCCCACTGCCACGGCATCATATTTTCCAATATTCTTTGAAGAAAATGAAATTGTAAACACTTCTGTTGCTCTCGCTTTCATTTTCGTTATCCTAGGGGTGGTGAGGCAAAATTTTATGAGATTCAAAATACATTGGGCTGATTGTGAAAGGGCCGTTTGTAGATTCTTCAGGAGGAATAGGATCCCAAACCAGGCTCACTAAATCACCAGTGCCAGCTTTAGGCTCAGCAAAAGAGATGTTAAAGAAGTCCTGTTGGGAAGAAGAATCACCACTTAAATTGTAAAGCTTCCAATCTATTTTTGAAAATGTGAGCGAGAAAATCACAAAAATTCTTACTCAAGTTCATATCTGCGGGACTTGTATTTGTGAGTTTTATTTGTTTTGTGTATGTTCCAAGACTATGCATTCTGGGTTCCAATCTCAAAAGAGGATAGTCTGATTTATAATCAACTCCAACTTGATTTGGAGTCACGATCAATGGTGATCCTGCAACATTCAGCGTAATTGGGAATTTAGCCTTTGGTAATCCCTTCACCTCCGATACCAAGAAATCCTTTGAATGTTATTTTAAAAGTAAAAATTTTCGCCTTACATCGAACTTTCCACATGAATCGTTGTAAATTGTGACATTAATGAGAATTTCTTCGTATGCCTTGAGTTCTCCTTGATAAGGGTCGCAGACAACTGCAACGCCCTTGTCGTTTGCCAAATAAAACTTTTGGTCTCTTTCGAGTCTTCGGGCTTGGTTGAGAGCTTTTCCATCAACTGATGTGAAATTCTGGACCTTTTCAATGATTCCTGTCAACAAAGGCTGATTGGGCTGGCCTAAAGTTGACTCCAGCTTTTTCTTGCCGAGTGTGCCTTTATTTGGTGAAAGTGCAGTCAACTTCTTTCTGGGATCAGTGCTGATGTTGGTTGCGTTTAAGCTGCGGCCTGATTGGAGAGCCTTGAATTCTGCCAAGGAATCAATTTTATGCTCTTGAGGCTCAAAACTTTCTGAATAGAGGTTGTATGAAGTGCTTAAACCAGAGAGATTCTTTAAAACAAACTTGAAGGTCCTGGGCTCATTGATTTTAATGTCAATCATTTCGATCTTTTCAAATAGTGGCTTTGGCTTAGCTTCTGCTTGCTGTTTTGATATGAATGATAATGAAGACCGATTCACACTTCGAGCGCCTCCTGTTCTGGTCAAAACAGAGTTGACTGAATCTCCGAGACCTTGTTTTCTTAGTCCTCTGGTCTGAGCAAGGGGGACTTCCTCGTGCAATTCGTAAACAACATTCAGTCCAGAAAC